>Ga0315288_10011350_pt1 | contig 11218 bp, 10 predicted proteins | sample YL17G11_20_MG_FD_203454 | JGI IMG/M metagenome (GOLD analysis project Ga0315288, IMG submission 203454) | Sediment microbial communities from Yellowstone Lake, YNP, Wyoming, USA - YL17G11_20 | ecosystem: Environmental > Aquatic > Freshwater > Lake > Sediment | place: USA: Wyoming | collected... | reverse complement strand
TAGGATCAGGCTGAGGGCGCGCGACAGCTCGGTCAATTCTTGCACCCCCAACCCACCGCGGCGGTGAAGCAGCAAGGTTTCAGCCGTACGCGCTTCGCTAACCGGGTCGGTGGACGATACAATCATAACAGGAATATCGCGAATTTCTATCTCGGTGCGTTTCTCGCGCAGAAATTCATAGCCATTCATTTCCGGCAGGATGAGATCAAGGATAACCAGGTCGGGCCGGTTGTTACGGGTCATTTCCAAAGCTTCCTGGCCATTTTCAGCTCGCATCACTTTGTAACCCGCCGGGGAAGCCGCCAGCGTGCGGAGGTAGAGCTGCAACAGGTCAGGGTCATCTTCAACAATGAGGATGCGTCTGACCGGCGCTGTCAAGGCCTGGACATGTTCCAGGAGGATGTGAGGTGCAACTGGTTTTATCAGGTAATCAATCGCGCCCAACTCGGTAGCGATCTCCTCCCGTCCGGGCAACCAGCAGGACAGGACAGGCGTCCCATCTTGAATTTGACTGGCCTGATGGGTGATCCCCGCCAGGTTGTCAGGAGTCAACAAAGCGGGAGTATTGACCAGCAAGGCCTGGACGGGAGAGTGGCTGATTTCGGAGAACACCCTTTCCCAAGCGGTGACAGGTAGGCACGTAAATTCACCGGCGTAACGGGCAAACAGACGGCTGAGGGTCGATCCGCTTTCGAGCACCATCAGGTGTGGCGAAAGGTCAGGGAGTGGGGCAAAAGAAGGCCTGCTGCGCCGCTCGCGCGAAGCGTACTCATTCACCCAACGACGAGTGGGCGACGACGGCTGGTATGGCTTAGGCGGGTCTAGAGGTAAAGTAAAATTGATCGTGGTACCCAGACCTAATTCACTCTCCAGCCAGATACGCCCGCCATGCAGCTCGACAAAATGCTTGCTGATGTTTAGCCCCAGTCCGCTACCGCTAAGTTCACGCCGGATCGAGCTTTTTGCCTGTTGGAAGGGCTGGAAAAGCCGCTGCTGATCTTCCTTAGCAATACCCTCACCGGTGTCGGTAACCCGCAGGATGATTTCATTTGTGACTACCTCGCCAATCAGGCGAACCCCGCCGGTTTGGGTAAAGCGCCCAGCGTTGCTGAGTAAATTAACTAGGATCTGGCGAATGCGGATCGGGTCGCAGTAGACGGATGGCATATCAGGCGCCAGGCTGACTTCAAGATAAAGTCCCTTGCTCTCAAACAAGGAACGAACAACGGCCACTGCACCTTCGACAATGGGTGGAATCTGGCTGACTTCGCGGCTGATCGCCATCCGACCAGTCTCAATCTGGCTCAGATCAAGTACATCGTCTACCAGTCGCGCCAGGTGGGTGGCGTTGCGCTGGATGGTGGCGATATCGGCCAGAAGTGGGCTGGGAATTTTACTGCCGTAAGCCCGCGGCGAACGGGCGATGATTTCACTGAAACCGATGATCATATTGAGTGGGGCGCGGAACTCGTGGCTGACGTTAGCAACAAACTCGGTTTTGGCCTGTCGAGCTTCTTCGGTTGCATGTTGGAGTTCCTTCAAGCGCTGATTCAGGCGGGCCATTTCTTCGTTGGCCTGCACCAGGTCGGCCTGAGTCTGGAACAATACCTCCTGACGCTCGCGAGCTTCCGCCAGGGCCAATTGAGCACGATTGGAATAGTAAACCGCCCAGAAAGTGATCCGGTTAAACGGTCCAACCGCCGCCCAACCGACTAACCCTAATATCCCCGCGCCAAGTAAAGTGATCTGCGTAATCATGTCAGAGAAAATACCCATCCCTTTGTGCAAATTCGTCCCGGCTAATACACTGGCTACTGCCAGCCCGGTCAAAATCCCGGCCCAGGGCTTGAAGAGGATGACCACCATGAAAGGCAAAATCATCCATAGCAGACGAAGCGGTACAGCCGGAAACTGGATTTGGGCGAACAGGCACATACCTGCGAAACCAGCAAGCCATAGAGCCGAGCCGGCGGCCAGGTTACGGCCAACCAGCCAGAAAGAAATACCTGCAACTACGACCAAACCCGCCCCCAAGCCTAGGAACTCCAAACTGATCAGGCCGAGATCGGTTGCTCCAAGCGCGTACCAGGCCACCAGAAGTAGGACGGAGATAGTTACGATCATCTGGCGCGCGGCGGCCAGGATTGCGTCATCTGAAAATTCCAACCGGTCTCCGGTCAATAGCCGGGATTGAGATAATATATCGTACATGACCAGCCTCTTTCTCTAAGGGATACTCAGAATGAAGCAACCAATCTGGGAAAAATTAAGCGGGGCGCTGGCTAATAAATCAACAATTCAAGGAGAAATGCCAATCCATCGGCAAATACAATCCCAACTAACAAGCCACCATTATTTAGTCAAGTTTTAAGTTGGTAGATTTACCGGTTCCGCTTATAAGCAGAAACACGAGCAGGATCAACAAATCCGTGTTTAAGGTTTTGGTGGATGATTATATAACGCAAAGTGAAAGCCAATCTGATTATACTTCTTCCGCCGCCGTTTGATAGTGATCAAAGTTTTCACTAGTACACGGTGGCGCAAATGTGTCTCGCGATAATTATCAGCAGATCGGGTAGGATAGGCAGGCAGAATGGAGGCAAAATGGCTGGGCCGAAACCTATTTGTATCGATCTAAGTGAAACCGAAAGACAAGAGTTACAGAGGTTAGTTCGTCGACATAATGTTGGTCAACAGATTGCCTTACGCGACCAGATCGTTCTGCTGGCTGCGGCAGGGCAAAATAATACAGAGATTGACAAGGAACTGCAGGTCACTCTGGATACGGTGCGATTATGGCGAGGGCGTTGGCTGGATTTGCAGTCCATTGCTTTGGATGATTTACGTGTCGAAGAACGTTTACAAGACTTACCCCGTCCAGGAGCGCCCGGCCACATCACCGCCGACCAGCGCTGTCAGAGCGAAGCCTTGGCGTGTGAGGAACCCGAAGAGGCTGGCAGGCCGATTACGAACTGGACGGCCCGCGAGATTGCTGACGAAATCATCCAGCACCGGATTGTTGACTACATCTCCCCTCGCCATGCAGCGAGACTTTTAAAAAGATGCCGATATTCAGCCCCACTTGATTCGTTATTGGCTGACACCAGCACCCGACGCGAGCCTTGACGAGAAAATCGCTGACATCAACCAGATGGATCACCAAGCGCCAGCACTGACCCAAAAGGGAGAACGCGTGGAAAGCGTTGATGAAATGACCGGGGTTCAGGCTTTGGAGCGAAAACATCCAGGGCGACCCTGGCGGCGCTGGAACACCTGACCGGGCGCAAGGTGGAGCTGCTGGCGGGTAAGCCCTCCCGGCTGATGATGGAGGTGGCGATGCAGCACCTGGGACTGCCAGCGGAGCGCTGCCTGATGACAGGTGACCGGCTGGAGACGGATGTGAGAATGGGGAAAGAGGCGGGGATGTACGCAGCGGTGGTGCTGACCGGGGCATCTGCCCGACAGCAAGCGGAACAGGCTGTGCCTGCCCCGGACCTGATCCTGGAAAACCTGGGTGAGCTGCTGGCGCTGCTCTGACCCTGCGGAAGGGGCTGCTCTACTCAAAGGAAACAAGCGGAAAAACATCGCGCAGCAACCAACGCCGGTACGGGTTGCCAGCGGCGTCGCCCCAATACGGTCCGTTGGTAAAGACATCGAAGGTGTATAGCCAGGGCTGGCCTTGGGCATCTAACACCTGAGCCTGCACGCGGGCGCCACCGGCGTTGCGGGCGTGGCGAATGACACCCGGATCGCAGCAGGTGCTCCACCATTCTGGCTCAAAGATGGTGAATCCTATCATTTGGCGAGCCAGAAGTTCATCTGTTACCAGGTCGCGGCGTTCGCTCAATTCAGCGAAAGACTCTGTGTTAGAGGCAGGAAGCGTCCAGGCCTCCAGCGCGGCAGCCCGGTTTTGGGCCTGAATGGCCTGCAAGTATGCCGTGATCTTAGCCTGCGGGGTTTCACCCGAAACCAATTCGAGCAGCATGTTAGGCGAAAAGTTGCCGAGCAGCAGCGCACCGATGATGATGCCAGCCAACCCGACCAGGAGGAGCATAAGGCTATACAAAACAATGCGGAAGATTTTCAATATCTACTCTTATACTTTGTTGTATGCGCCCAATCGAAGTTTACAAGACAATCGTCACGCTGCCTTTGCCTGCACCACATCTAGCACCGCTTCCGGGTGCTTGGCGGCTACCTGGAGCAGCACGCGAGCAGGGCCTTCTGGCACGCGCCGGCCTTGTTCCCAATTGCGGAGTGTGCGCACGCTGATGCCCAACAGCGCAGCAAACTGTTCCTGTGTCAGGCCAAAACCATCTCGAATATCCTTGATCTCCGGGGGCTGAATCGTGAAATTCCGGGAAGCGGGCTGGTCGCCGCGCGGAATGGCGCCGCCTTCACGGACACTGGCTACCAGTTCAGCAAACAGTTCGTCTTTCATGGGTACTCCTCCTCGATAATTCTTCGCAACACCTTTAATTGTTCGGCGGTCAAATTATCCTGTTCATTCTTGGCGTACATCAGCAGCATCAAAATGCGCTCCTGCCGCACTGCCCAATAATAAATCACGCGTACACCGCCGCGTTTGCCTCGACCTTGAGCGCCCCAACGGATTTTGCGTAATCCTCCGCCGCCAGGGATCAGATCCCCTGCGTCTGGGCGGATAACCAGGATCGTCCGAAAGCACCGATAATCGTCATCATCCAGCAATGCTTGAACCTGGCGGGTAAATATCGATGTCTCGATGATGACCAGGCCGTAATTGCATCCTTTTGCAAACATTGTACGCCAATGGCGCAGTTAAATCAACCCCGATACCCGACACCAATCCCAAGCCAGGAACAGCAGCGGTTTCTGCATTGCCTGCACCGTGATCGTGAGAATATCCTAAAAAAGCATGTCACCGATTGGATCGCTCAAAATCAAGCATCTGACAGAAACCCTCAGGATGAGGAGCACAAGCACTCATGCATCATTTAGACAGCAAGGGGCGGGAAATGGCACATGTGCCGATTTTACAACATAAAATTCTTAACCTACGCCTGCGCCCCGATGCGCAAGAACTCCTGACACATCACGTCAATCGCCTCCTGGGTGTGCCCCGCGCCGTGCGGGTCGTTGTACCAGCGCGGGATCAAACCACCCTCTGGTCTCCCCAGCTTCGCTGCCATCGCCTGGCAGTAGGCACGGATTTCTTCTGCCGTTCCATAGACCATCGTCTTCTGGATGTCCACCGGCGCGAAGAAGGTCAGCCGTCCGCCGAAGCGCGACCCAAGCAGATCCAGCCCCATATTCTCCTGTTGATCCATATGGATCACCTGTAAGCCGACCTCGATCAGGTCGTCGAGGATATCGACGGTATAACCGCAGGAGTGCATGAACGCCAGCATCCCCGCTGCCCGCGCCGCTCCAAAGATACGCGCATAGCGCGGCTTCCAAAGCTTTCGCCAGGACTTCGGCGAGATCATCAGGCGGTTCTGCAAGCCCCAATCGTCGCAGAAGAACAGCCCGTCTGCGCCTAGCGCGGCATAGCGCTCGATTGCATAGAGGTTCATCTCGGTCAGCAGATCGAGCAACCCGCCGAGTTTCTCCGGCTCCATATGGATATCCGCCCAGGTGTTCTCCAGCCCGCGGATAAAATGCACGCGCTCGTAGATCGAGATGCCTGAGGCCAGCAGGAAGCGCTCGCCGGCACGCTGGCGCACCCCCTCCAGCCCCGCCCATCGCCGCGGTTCGGAGATATCCGGGATCTTCAATTTGGGAAAGTCGGCCCAATCCATCAACGGGAACTGTTTGACCTGGCCCAGGTGACTGAAGCCCATGTTCTCCCAGACCGCGCCCCACTCGTCCGTACCAGACGAGGGCCGGTCGTCGGGCGAGGGCGACAGCCCGGCCCAATAAAAGTCACTCCCGTACGGCTCGGGGAAGTCATAGGGCAGGCGCGGCGCGCCCTCAAAAAGCACAGTCCGGCGGACAATTTCGCGTGGGGTCAGCGACATGCGTACCTCGCTTGCAGGAATAAGGAGTTTTTTTCGTGTTGCGGGTTATCCCTTCACCGAGCCCAATGTCAATCCATGGATGAAGTAACGCTGCAGGAAGGGGTAAAGGAGCAGGATAGGAATTGTGGTCAGGATGATCTGCGCGCCGCGTAGCGAGCGTTCCGACAGGTACTTGAAAAGCGTCGGGTCCATGCTGACCGTATTGGTTAAATTGCTCAGATTCTGTAGCTGGCTCTGGAGATAGGTCTGAAGGGGATACTTCTGGATATCGGCCATGAGGACCATCCCATCGAACCATGCATTCCAATGTCCAACCGCAGTGAAGAGGGTGAGTGTCGCCAGCATGGGCAAAGAAAGAGGCAGGTATATCCGGAAAAGGATGTCCAGGTGGTTGGCACCGTCGATTTCGGCAGCTTCGGAGATCTCAACCGGCAGAGAACGGAAAAAGTTGAGCGCGATGAGGATGTTCCAGACTGAGACCATGCCCGGCAGGATCAACCCCCACAAATTATTAATCAGATGCAAGCTTTTGAGGGTCAGGTACCAGGGGATTAAACCACCGCTAAAGAGCATGGAGAAAATCAGCAGCCATCTTACCAGCGATTTACCCATAAAATTCTCGCGCAACGAGAGCGGGTAGGCGGTAAGAACGGTCACCAGCATGCCGATTATGGTTCCCCCCACCACCCGCATGACAGAGATATTAAACGACCGGCGAAACTGGTCGAAGCCGAGGATGCGGCTGTAATTCTCCAGGTTGAAGCGGATCGGCCAAAGGACAACCAGGTGTGCGATGGTAGCTGCCCGGTCGCTGAACGAAACCGCCAGGATATGGAGCAACGGGATGATGCAAATCAATCCCATCACTGCCAGGAGCAGCAGGTTAAGGATGTTGAATAATTGGGAGCCGAACGTGCGGTCGCGAACCATAGTTTCCTCACTAGAAAATGCGGTAATTAGCGAATCGATTGGCCAGGTAATAGGACAGGCTGATCAAAACCAGTCCAACCACCCCTTTTAATAAACCCACCGCGGTCGCGAAGCTGTACTGGTAATTCATCAGGCCGACTTTATAGACGAATGTGTCGATGATCTCACCACTGGATAACACCAGCGGATTTTGCAGTATCAGGATTTGCTCGAACCCGGCGTTGAGGACGCTGCCCAGGCTGAGGCAGGCCATCAATACCAGGGTCGGGATGATCCCGGGCAGGTTGATATGGAGCATGCGCTGCCAACGGTTGGCGCCGTCCACCGCAGCTGCCTCGTACAGGTTGGGATCTACACCTGTCAGCGCGGCCAGGTAGATAATCGCGCCGAAGCCAAATCCTTTCCAAATATCGGTGAAGATCATCGTGAAAGGGAACAGCGATGCGCTGGTTAGGAAAGGTACTTTACTTAACCCAAAAAAAGAGATGAACTGATTGGCCAGCCCATCTGCCAGGAGAATATCTAACAGGATACCGCCAAAGATGACCCAGGAAAGGAAGTTCAAAACATAGGTAAGGGACTGGATCAGGCGTTTATACCTGGCCTGGGTGACCTCGTGAAGTAGTAAAGCCAGAATCAGGCTGGCAAGCTGTCCGAAGACAATCTTCCCCAGCGCAATCAGCACCGTGTTGCGGAAAATTTCCCAGGTGTCCGGCAGCGTGAACATGCGCTGGAAATGGTACAGACCCACCCAGGGTGATTTCGCGATCCCCATTAAAGGCTTAAAGTTCTGGAAGGCGATAACGACCCCATACATGGGATAGAAACTGAATAGAACCAGGCCGATCAGACCGGGAAGCAGAAGCAAGTAAAGCGGGATATGGCGGCGGAAGCGCCAACCGAAAAATCGAGGGTGCGTCTTGGAAGTCGTCTGTCCAGTAGTTTGGATAGCTCCCATTCAATCTCCTCTTGCAGAAAGGTGGGCAGAATATTCCCCGCCCACCTTTCCGCTCGGTTAAGTAGTTCAGACGTGTTTGGCGTCTTCTTGGTTGACCAATTGGGTGACTTCGTCGCCGCCCTGCTTCATCCAATCGGAGGCGAAGGCATCCCAGGCGCTGACGGGAGCTTTGCCGGTAATGATGTTGGCGTAGGTCTCGATCTCCAGTGCGTTGAGGCTGGTCATCAACTCGGTCGCTTGGGACGGCATCGGCCAGATGAAATCGTTGTAGATATTATACTGCGCGTCATCGAAACCGATCTTGATCGATTCAGCAGATTTCATATACAATCCGGTCGGGTCGTTGATCGCCAGTATCTGCAACGGATTCAGCATGGAGGGGTCTTGCTTGGATAATTCCGAAGCGATGGTCAGATACTTAATATCGCACTCCTCGTAGCGGTCGGTGTTGAAATCGAACGCCCCACCCGCCATACGTGCTGTTCCATATTTACCGACTTTTCCAATACCGTTCTCCATCTCATAGTCGTAGCCGAAGTATTGCAAGAACTGGCCCATTCCGGCGTATCCGGACTTCTGGTTCTCTTCCATCTCGTAAACCCAGTTGAGCATCTCGATCGTCGCCTCGATTTTAATCGGGTCGATGCCTTTTCGGAAACCAGACAAATTGCCAACGTATTGGTCCCCAAACCGGCCGCGCTTGCCATCCGAACCGGCCGGAATATGACCGCAGGCCCACTTGGCCTTAGGGTCGTTCTTGACGCTGTCGGGAAGCGGCCACAAGGACAGCCACCAGGGTCCCATCACCATCCCAGCCAGGTTGCCGCCGGCGTTCTTAGCTACATCGTACGCAGTCAGGAATTCGGGATCGAGCAACCCGTCCTTGTACCAGCCAGCGATCAGTTCCAGGGCCTGCTTCTGAGCCGGCTCCAGACTGCTGTAAGCCAGCTTTCCATCGCCCTGGCGCCGCCAGATTAGGGGCATCGTTCCGAAAGAGCCAAAGACGAAAGTCAGGGCACCCCATGTGTTCCCAAGGAGATTGCCAACCCACAGGCCGAATTTACCCAGACCTGCTTTTTTAAAGGCTTTGCCAACCGCCGCAACCTCGTCGAGAGTTTGCGGTATCTTCATGCCGACCTGGTCGAGCCAATCCTGACGCACCCAGAGAATATCTTCTCCATTGTGAGCGCCTCCACCGAAGGTAGGGATGCCGTAGATGCGACCTTCTTCGGTGACGAATTTCCAATAAAGCTTATCCTGTTTATATTTCTTCTTTTCCTTGGTCAGGTCTGAAGCAGTTTTTTCCCAGATATCGGTGATATCGACGAGCATATCGGCTTCACGCAATTGTAGATATTGGGGTGGACCAATAACCGTCATGAACTCAGCGAGATCGCCTGAAGCCAGGGCGGGACCCCAATATTGGGCCTGATCCGAGCCGCTCCAGACAGGCTTGTAATACAAGCCCATCTGGTCTTTGATCCAGCGCGTGGTGACGTTATCGGCAACTGTCTCACCCTCTTTGAAATTCGTGGTGGACATCCAGTAGTTTTGGGTGATTTCCAGGTTGGGATACTTCTTAGCCGGGTTGATCACCTTGTCTAAGACCCAGTGGCGCGGGTCGGTATCGGGATAGATGGCCCAGGGATCGGATGGGATGGCGTTCGATGCAGGAGCGCTGGTAGCCGTCGGCGCGGTCGTGGCTGTCGGCGCGGTCATGGCTGTTGGCGCGGCAGTAGCGGGTGCCGTCGGCTCGGCGGTAGAGGTTTCAGCGGGAGTGCAGGCAGCCAGCGCGGCCGCGGCGGCGCTCAAACCTGCCAGTTGGATAAACTGGCGGCGATTCAAACTCTTTCGAATAGTCATTTCTGTTTCTCCTCTGGTATAGATTTTGAAAGAAAGGGTTCTGATCAGTATTTATATCTTACAAAAAAGTGAGATAATCAGGGGAGTAAAACTGCCAGATTACTGCCTTATTTCTACCAAACTTAGGCTCAAGCCCGTATTATGGACGATCAATTTCTTGAAGAACTGCGCCGTTCGCTGAACCATCTATACGATCCAGACTACCTGAGACATTCTCCCCTGGTCAAGAAGCTCGGGTTGGGCGAGAGCTACGATCGCGTGACGCGCTTTCAGCGCCTCATCGAAGAAGCTATACAGGACCTAAGGCCGAAAGCCGGGAAGGAAGGGGGCGAAATGCCTTTGCAGTTTTACCGCTATCTGGTCAGCCGCCACTTGCAGCAGTTCAGCCAAAATGAAGTAGCCAACCAATTGAGCATCAGCCAGACTCAATTATATCGTATCCAACGAAAGGCATTAATGGCTTTAGCTGCACACCTCTGGGAAAAATATCACCTTGAAGAGGAACAGGGCAACGCTGAAACTGGTCAAAAGACAGGAAGGGTGGTCTCTGGCGAGTTGGATTGGCTTTCAAGCTCCTCTTCCGAACGCGTTGCTGATTTGAGCATTGTGTTGAGGGACGTGCTCGATTTGCTGCATCCCAAGACGGCCAACCTAAAATTATCCTACCGTGCGCCCTCCGGGTTGGTACTCGTCGCGACCCACCCAATCGCTTTGCGCCAGGTATTACTCAGCTTATTAAATACAGCCGCGCGACTGGCTGATGAAGGAGAGTTGGTGATAGATGTAGACCAAAGAGCTCGGGAATTGGAGCTGAAACTTAGTTTTTCCATTCTCCCCAGCCCTGACAACCTGACCGGACGGTTTCAAGCGATACAAGAGTTGACCCAAATCGCGGGTGGAAGGTTTACCTACAATATAATATCTGGCATTCTGGCGGTCAGCCTGCATTTTCCCGCGATGGAAGGCATCCCCATTCTTGCTATCGATGACAGCCAGGACCACCTCGACCTGCTCAAACGCAGCCTGGCAAACAGCCACTACCAGTTGAATTCAACCCGCGATGCTCAAAAAGCGATGGACCTGGCGGTGGCAGTCGGGGCGCGAGCAATCCTGCTGGATGTGATGATGCCTAACATCGACGGTTGGGGCGTGATCCAACAGATCCGCAACCATCCCATCCTGTTCAAGGTTCCGGTGATCGTTTGTTCGATCGTTCCGGTTGAAGATCTGGCTGAAGCGTTGAGCGCTGACGCTTTCCTGCGCAAGCCTTTCAGCCTGGAGCGGCTTCTGGCTGAGCTGGACCGGCTAACGGACCCGCGGGCGATAGGATCAGGCTGAGGGCGCGCGACAGCTCGGTCAATTCTTGCACCCCCAACCCACCGCGGCGGTGAAGCAGCAAGGTTTCAGCCGTACGCGCTTCGCTAACCGGGTCGGTGGACGATACAATCATGACAGGAATATCGCGAAT
>Ga0315288_10011349_pt1 | contig 11219 bp, 8 predicted proteins | sample YL17G11_20_MG_FD_203454 | JGI IMG/M metagenome (GOLD analysis project Ga0315288, IMG submission 203454) | Sediment microbial communities from Yellowstone Lake, YNP, Wyoming, USA - YL17G11_20 | ecosystem: Environmental > Aquatic > Freshwater > Lake > Sediment | place: USA: Wyoming | collected... | reverse complement strand
GCGATCATTCATGTCCCCATTGTTGGGGGCTGGATGTGACAGAAAAATTACCCCGGGAGTAATTGGCTCGTCTCCTCTGAGAGTCCCCATCGACGAGGAGGATTGGTTCTCCGTCGTCGTCCCTTCCTATCCTGGGCCCGCAGCAGGGTCCAAGGGTGCGGCTGTTCGCCGATCAAAAGGGAATGCGAGATGGGTTTAGTCCGTCGCGAGACAGGACGGATTCTACCTGCTGGGAGTGTTGGTCGCCTGAGGGGAAGGCGCCCCTAGTACGAGAGGAACGGGGTATCGTAGCCTCTAGTGTACCGGTTGTCTGATAAGGCAACGCCGGGCAGCCACGCTATCGAGGATAAGGGCTGAAAGCATCTAAGCCCGAAGCCTCTCCCGAAAATAGGCGGCCGATCTAGCTTGAGGACTTGGCAACAAGCCCATTGGCTAGACGAGTGCTCTCACAGAAGATGAGGTTGATGGAGCAGGGGTGTACGCGCCGAGGCTTCGGCCGAGGCGTTTAGCCCGCTGCCCCCAATCGCGCAAGGTGTGGGGTTGAAAAAGGAATCTACATTCGAGCGAAATCATAGGCCTCTGCAGGCTTCAATCATCATTCAAAACAAACAGAGAAGATACTGTGTTTTCCAAAATGAATTCTCTCAGCAATTTCTCTGGTCTATCGTAGGATGCGTTGTCAGAAAACCTGTCCAACATTTGATCCTTTTAGCCAGAGGTTCGTGTGCTGCAATGAATTGAAGAAACATTGATGATCTCTCGTTGATGAACTTGAATTTTCATCGTGGATGTTGAATATGAAAGCTACGTTTATATTTCAATCTTGATACTTGCAGTTCCTCAATAGTCGAGGAGTGAATGCATCAGGTTGAGAAGGCTCGGCAAAATTCTTCATCTATCAAAAAGCCGAAGCCTCATACTGAAACTTGAAACGGACTCCTTGCCTCGATTGCGAACAAGAGTCTTTGATAGTAAACTCAAACAGGTAGGTTTTGTGTTCGACGTCTTCGGCCCAATATCAGTTCCTTACGTGTCAATCAAACCCACAATCCCTGAACCTTCCGCTTTTGTTGGAAGAGTCCTGTACGCTTCCGATGAGAAAGCGTGAATGGTGAGATGTTGTCAGAAGACACCAGACTAGAAGAAGTTACGCGAGTTGAAGCAAGTCAATCAAAGGTACGAGTCTGTCCTGAATGCGGCAGCTTGAAACTGATGCGTGACTACGACGCAGCTGAAGTCGTATGCATGGCATGTGGATACGTGATCGCAGAGAAACTCAGCAACCCAGGACCAGAGTGGAGAGCTTTTGACGATGAACAAAAAACTAAGCGGACAAGAGTTGGAGCGCCACTAACTTATACAATTCATGACAAAGGTCTTTCAACAGTCATAGACTGGCGTGATAAACGCGCAGTTGGAAAGAAGTTCGATCCAGCGCAAAGGATGGAACTTTATAGACTTAGAAAATGGCAGAGACGTGTTCGAGTCTCAGATTCGACGGAAAGAAATCTTGCAGTCGCATTATCTGAATTGAGCAAGATCTCCTCATCCCTAAACCTTCCAAAGAACATTATCGAGACAGCCTCAGTCATCTATAGAAAGGCAATAAAGAAACGTCTCATCCGAGGAAGATCTATACACAACGTAACCGCCGCCGCTTTATACATGAGCTGCCGACAATGTGGTGTACCACGTACGCTCGATGAGATCGCTAGCGCATCGACCCTAAACAAGAAGGACATAGGTCGAAGCTATCGATTCATGGTTCGGGAACTGGACACCTTTGTACCACCATCAACGAGTAGAAACTACGCAGCACGGTTCTCCAACAAACTCGTCGTTTCGGGTAAGGCTGAAGCGATAGCAATCAAGATTTTGGAGATTGCAAAACAGATGAAACTGACTAGCGGACGAGGACCGACAGGAATAGCCGCAGCTGCGACCTACATAGCCACGGTTCTGATGAATGAGAGGAAGACTCAAAGAGAGATAGCGGAGATAGCGAACGTCACAGAAGTTACGATAAGAAACAGGTACAAAGAGCTCTTGGAGCGACTCTTCATCGAGGTTCCACTATAAGTTTCTACGGCAGATCTTCTCACTGGACCCCTAATGTGGAACTATTTCTATTCTCATTGGCTAAGACTTCAGTGAAGACGCCAAAGCGGTTGAACATAATCCTTAAGAGGGCTGATTACTGTTGAAAGTCCATTACTCAAGGTGAGTGCAATCCAATATGAGTATTCCTGAACAGCCGCAAACACCGGCGAACGTCAAAGTGGATAGTCTGAATCCACAGTCGAGACAGTTGAACCTAACAGTGAAGGTTGTTAAGAAAGGTGAAGCTAGAGAAACAGTCTCCAGATCCGATGGATCAAGTCACAAAGTTGTAGACGCACTCGTTGGAGATGAGACTGGCGCCATTTACATGACTTTGTGGGATGACAACATAGAGAAGGTCAAGGACGGCGATATCATAGATGTCAAGAATGGGTACGTTTCACTGTTCAAAGGTTCCATGCGACTAAACATTGGAAGATTCGGCAGCTTTGAAGCATCTCAAGCAGCAATAGCTGAAGTCAATGACAAGAACAATCTCTCCGACAAGACGTTCGAACAAGAACGCAGGCCGTATCAAGGTTTCCGCCCAAGATATGGAGATGAAGGCGGATACAGAGGAGGAGGACGTGGAGGCGGCAGCGGAGGCGGAGGATTCCGCGGCGGAAGAAGACGAAGATTCTAGATTCTTCGGATTTCCTGAATTTTTCCTCATTTTTTCCTCATTTCTTTGTTTTGGATCCTAGCCAGAACATAATGTTATGCTGCAGATCATGCTCTAGGTTCTGACTTCAGTATAGAGAGAAAAAAAGGAAAAGCAGCCACAAAGAATTCGCTGTTTACGGTTCTAATACAACTCTGACTGGGTTTCCTATTCTCTCGTTCAGTATCCTGACTCCCTCGTTCACTTCCTTTAGAGGAAGTCGATGGCTAACTGAGTGCGAGAGATCGAATCGCCCATTCTCAATCAATTTCAGCACTTGTGGAATCTCAGCTTTGAGATGGTCCTGTGGGCTCATCAACTTGATCTCTGGTGTCATTACATCGTTGACAGGAGATATGGGAACATTATCGAAACACATACCGACCATAACAGCTTTCCCACCTTTCTTGACGCACCCTATCATCTTTCTCACGGTGTCTACGAGCCCAATTATTTCGAAACCTACGTCCACGCCACCGCCAGTGAGTTCTCGAACGCGTTGGACGGGATCACCGTCCTTTGGATTCACCGTAATGGTGGCTCCCATCCTTTTTTTGCTAAGTCAAGCTTTCCCTCCTCCAAGTCGACGCCGATGATTTCGGTCGCACCGAAAACCTTCGCCCATTGTATCGCATTGATCCCAACCCCTCCAAGTCCATATACCAGTACGGTGTCTCCTGCCGAGACCTGAGCTAGTTTCATCGCGTGATAGGAGGTCATTACCGCACAATTCATTATTGCGCCTTCAGGAAAGCCGACATTATGTGGAAGTCTGTGAATATGACGTTGGGGTACCACAATCTTTTCTGTCCAAGCTCCGTCAGTGTTCACAGCCATGACCTTAAAATTGTCGCATAGGTTGTCTTTTCCAGCGACGCAGTAGCTGCATGTACCGCAGCTTAGAACGTAATCGGCTCCCACACGATCGCCGATTTCAACCTTCTTAACATTCTTTCCCTTCTCTTCGACAATTCCAGACATTTCATGACCAAGTGTTATTGGTGGAGGCTTCGCTGGAGGGAAAAGTCCGTTGATCGTATGCAGGTCAGAGTGGCATACACCCGCGGCCTTTATCCGAACTAGCACATCATCATCTTGAACTTTTGGAAGCTCTACTTGTTCTAGCTTCAGGGGTTTACGGGGTTCATAGTAGCGTGCGGCCAAAACCTTGACCATTGTTATCACACAGGTCCTATAGGATTCTTCAGACTAATAAGATCTGGCCAGCGACCAATTAATATCGTTAACTTTGGATTCACCACTACGTAAATCTATTATAGAAAATCTCTTACTATGCTAATACGACGAAAGGTATTCGTCTGGTTCGTGACGGCATTGATCGTTTGTCGAGGTTAAGATCTCATTGAATAAGATACTTGTAACTGGTGCAGTGGGGCAAATCGGAACTGAACTTGTGCAAGATCTTCGTGCGAAATACGGGAATGATTCGGTGATAGCTGCCGGTCACACTACAAAGCCAACGGGCGATTTTAGGGACTCAGGGCCATTTGTGTACTTGAATGTCTTAGATCGAGAGCAGTTGGCGAAAGCGATAGTCGACGAAAACGTCAATACGATATTTCATATGGCTTCGATTCTCTCGGCGGTTGGCGAATTGAATCCTCAGCTGTGCTACGAGGTCAACATGGGAGGTCTGTACAATGTATTGGAGGTTGCGCGAAGGTATGGAATAGAGAAGGTGGTGACGGCCAGTTCGATCGCAGTATTTGGTGTGAGTACGCCCAGGGTTAACACTCCTAACGACACAATAATGTTCCCGAAAACCATCTATGGCATAACGAAAGTCTGTGGGGAGCTGTTGCAAGATTATTACTATCATAAGTACGAACTCGACACCCGTTCTGTACGATTTCCTGGTATAGTCAGCTATGAAACCGTACCCGGTGGCGGCACAACTGACTATTCTGTGGAAATGTACTATGCAGCAGTCGAAGGAAAGCCATACACCTGTTATGTTAGAGAAGACACTGTTCTTCCCATGATGTACATGCCCGATGCAATCAAGGCTCTAACGAACCTGGCAAATGCAGACAGATCAAGACTGAAACATCGAGTGTTTAATGTGAACTCCATGAGCTTTTCATCATCTGATCTTGCCGAATCCATGAAAAATGCAGTGCCGAGTTTTGCATGCTCATACAAGCCAGACTACCGTCAGGCAATCGCAGACACATGGCCTACTTCCTTGAACGATTCAGCTGCGAGAGAAGAATGGGACTGGAAACCAACATTCGCTCTTGATGAAATGACCAAAGACATGATAGAGAAACTGCGAAAGAAACTCTCCAAATACTAGACAAGTCGGTGCGCATGAAAACGAATCTTCTTCGTGAGTTATTTGGAACTCACGCGACAGAAAATGCAATTTGGAGTTCAATACCTCGTTGAGGTAACTCTTTATTCATCAGATAGGGCGATCAAGGAGATTGGTGCAGAATGTTGAGACTCAGTGGGAAGGTAGCGGTCATAACTGGTGGAAGCTCGGGCATCGGTCGTGCAACAGCCTATCTATTTGCGAGGGAAGGTGCCAAAGTGGTGATTGCTGCGAGATCTCAAGAAAAAGGGGAAGAGACTGCGAAGAGGATTAGGGGTGACGGGGGAGAAGCGATCTACGTCAAGGCAGACGTCTCAATTTCTTCTGATGTCAGGAATCTAATTGACTCAACTGCACGGAAGTATGGAAGAATAGATGTTCTATTCAACAACGCAGGAATAGCGGTAGTCAATTCGCTTGTTGACACCACTGAAAAGGAATGGGATGACACTATCGATATTAATCTGAAGAGCGTTTTTCTATGTTCAAAATACGTGGTTCCTCACATGATCAAGAACGGCAAAGGATCAATCGTTAACACATCTTCAATCTACGGACTGACGGGAGGACCATGCTACTCAGCCTACACCGCGTCCAAAGGTGGTGTGACTCTGTTAACTAAAGCCATGGCTTTGGAACTTGCGCAATACAACATACGTGTGAACTGCATTTGCCCTGCGAACATAATGACTGATATGACGCGCAACGAAATCCAAATCTGGGCAGAACGGGAAGGGAAGAGCGTCAAGGAAGTCGAGGCACACATGGCTGATATGCAAGCGATAAAGCGGGTGCCGGGTCCAGAAGAAGTAGCGCCAGCAGTGTTGTTTCTGGCATCGGATGATTCATCATTTATTACCGGGGCATCTCTCGCAATAGACGGTGGCTACACGGCCCTTTAGGACTTTGTCTTCACGATCGCCAAAGGTCACTTAGCTGTGCGACGCGAGGACACACTAGCCATCGAATAGGATGCTTCAATATTCCATCAAACATACGCGTATTCCATCAGGTTCTTGGAGATAAATGATCAACCCTCTTTCATCAAGATCCACTACTGCTTCGACGAAGGATCTGATCCATTAAAGTATTTCATGATGTCAGACTTCTGACGTTCATGAGAGAACGTGATGGTGAGTTCGGTATCAGACTCAACAAGTCAAGCTGTTTTTCTAGTGCTCGGCAGATCCAGAACGATTCGCGTGTCAATATTTTGTTCAACAATAGAACTGAACTTTTGTTTTGCCCGAGTTGTTGAAGATCAACAAGCCCGACTCAAATGAAAAACCTTTATTTGATGAACAAAGTCTGGCTCTATGTCGCTTCGACGTAGAGCCGAAGAAGGGATACGATGAGAGACCCCACATCCTTCCTTGAGAAAGATTATCAAGAATTGGTGAATGGCTCACTTGATTGGAAACTACACGTTCTTGAGAGTGCCAGTGCACCAAGATGCACGGTAGATGGAAGAAACGTTCTGATGTTGTGTTCAAACAACTATCTAGGTCTGACTAATCATCCTCAGATCAAGAAGGCGGCTATTGAGGCGGTTCGAGACTTTGGGGCTGGATCCGGATCAGTTAGAGCTATAGCAGGAAATATGAAAATACACGTAGAACTCGAGAAGAGAATTGCGCAATTCAAACAGACAGAAGCTGCACTTGCCTATCAAACCGGGTTTGCCGCAAATGCTGGACTAATACCTCAGCTTGCTGGAAAAGGTGACCTGATAGTAACTGACGAGCTCAATCACGGGAGCATCATAGACGGCGTTCGCCTCAGTTATGCAGAACGCGACGTGTACAAACACCGAGATGCAGATGATCTGAGAAAAGTGCTTGATGATGCAGAGAACGAGAACTATCGAAGGATTCTTGTTATCACTGATGGAGTTTTCAGTATGGATGGTGACATAGCCCCGCTAGACAAGATTGTTCCGCTTGCGGAAGAGCATGGGGCTATGATGTACGTTGATGATGCCCACGGGGATGGCGTGCTTGGAGAGAAGGGCAGAGGGATAATATCTCATTTTCATCTTGAAGGTAGGGTACACGTGGAGATGGGCACATTTTCCAAAGCGTTCGGCGTAGTTGGAGGATACGTTTCTGGTAATAGAAACCTGGTCAACTTTGCCTACAATAAATCTAGGACTTGGTTGTTGAGCGGTTCACATCCTCCGGCTGTCGCGGCTGCGTCGATAGCTGCACTGGATGTTCTCGAAAATGAGTTGGAACATGTTCAGAATCTATGGAAAAACACGAATGCCTTCAAGAAGGCGTTGAGGAACTTGGGGTTTGATATTGGGATAAGTGAAACACCGATAACGCCTGTAATTGTCGGTGAAAGCAGTTTAGCTAGGAAGATGAGTGAAAGGCTATTCGAAGAAGGAATTTTCGCGCTTCCCATAGTCTTCCCTATGGTTGCCAGAGACAAAGCCCGGATCAGAACGATAATGAACGCTACTTTAACAATTGAGGATCTCAACTTCGCAATTTCGAAGTTTGAAAAGGTCGGGAACGAACTAGGAATCATCTAGTTCTAGAAGAATACGGTTAGCCAAAGCTTCTTTTCTTCTTCCATCCCGGGTAAGCGGAGAAAAGAGTCCATGGATATGATTCCAGATCTCGGAGATATGGTTGCATCCAAGAGTATTCTGAGTGAATAGTAAGAAACTTTCTGGCTCGAAAGTCTGTGCCGCAGGGTTTTCCCCAACGTGCCCAAGTTTTTCCTTGTTGTGCCAAAGAGGTGCACGTGGTCTTTCCATCAACTGCTCCGGCAGGATAGTTGGGGCCACATTTCCATTCCGGCCATCCTCTCTGATCAGCTTCCACATGGCCACAGAGTGTTCCTCTGCTTGGGAACTTCTTGTTCAACGAGCAGTCGAAGTGGTCCGCCAAGAATTGCTTTGCTCGCTCAAGATCAATCTGTCCCTCATGCTCTCTCATCAGTTGCTCCCATCTTGCGTGCCTAGAAGCTGAAGAGGTTGACATGTCGTCATAGTCCACGTTGGTTTCTGTCCTCACCTTCGGATCAAGACTCAAATTTGAGCTTACGAAAGCGCCATCGAAGGTTCGTCTTATGGCATAATGGTCAGTGCCCAGTTCAAGCCAGGCAATCTCTCCAGTTTTTGCATCTCCGATGAGCCAATCACTTGCATCTCCACCATTGTTGTTTCTAAGCATGGCCTTCAACCATTGATCTATAGATCGTGCTTCCTGAATGGCTTTTCTTGCTCGAACAAAATATGGGGTGCCTTCTTCTTTGAAGGTACATATACCGCCAATCGTTGTGTTCGTCACCATCAACCCGCTGCTATTAATGTACCAGTCGATGCCTGAGCCTTGAATCGATCCGGGCCAACTTTGAAAAAGAACGTCGTTTCCTTGAGAAGGCCTGATGTCAATCAAAATATTGTAGGTGGAACTCAGGACGTAACCGAGCCATGTATTGTGTGCAATGACTATGTCATGATTCTTTGTTGCTCTACCTGTTGCAATGAACGCGCTGCAGTGTCCGCCTGGGCCATTCTGCGTCTTTCCCTTCTTTTCGATCCAGTAGTGATATGAGAAAGTGTCTAGAAGACCGTTTATTGCCACTATGTCAGTTAGATCCAGATTCCTTATGTTTCTTTTTCTGACCCCGTTGAGTATTCCTTTCATCTCTTCCTTCTGGTCATGTGGAAGCTTCGGAATGTATAGCTCATCAGCAGATTTCCTGAAAAATGACCATGATCTGTTGTAGACATGCTTCACATATGCTTTAGACAATCTAACGGCTTCTGATATCTCGTTTGCCAAAAGGAATCCATGGCTATAGCCTATCTCACTTGGGTTTCCTTCAAGATGAAGTCTTATCCATCCGTTCACATCTGTCCGATGGCTTCCTGCGAGTCTGACAGACGTATGTGATCGAGTCATGAGGATCTCCACTGATATGAGATAGGTTATTGCTATTGAAGATCTAAAGAGTTTGGGAGTATGTGCGGTAATCTGAACGGGCTATCAAGAAAAATGGAAAAAAAGAAAGGAGGTCTGGCTCAGGCTATTCCGGTGGGATTCTCTCGTGAGCCAGTTTGATCGGTATTCCCTTAGATTTGTAGTATGCGTACGAGATGTAGTAGATAACTGGAGCAATGAGGAACGTTATGATTGTTGTTGCGATATAGTTCAAGTCGATAGTTCCGTAGATCGCTGGATTCACAGATGCAGCGGCTATGTATATCGATATGGGTATCGAGACTGCTGAAGCTATTGATATTATCGGTATTCCGCCCACTTTCTTCTTGGCAAATTCGGGGGCATTATCGAATATGTCTTTTCTCTTCCATGGAAATATTATTCCCGCGATAGCTACGATTATCATTCCAATCCACCAAGCCAACATTGAGTACAGGAACCATTTGAGAGCGGTTGTGTAAATGTAGAGCACATTCTCGATAAAGGCGATCACAAAGATCGCGATTATGGCAGCGTAGGGCGACCTGAAACGTTTGTCAACGAGAGAGAGTGATGCGGGCAGTACCCTGTCGAAAGACCATGCGAACACGTTCCTGACACTCGAAAGGAACAATCCAAGAGCTGCTCCGAAGGCGCCGAAAGAGAATGTAATGCAGAGGAATGGAGGGATCAATGGATTGTCAGTGGCGAATATTGACAGGACGTTTCCAAGAGGTTCAGTCGGGAAATGGTCCCAGTAGTATGGGTTGCGGGCTATATCTAAGTGAGCCAGACTGTTGATGAATACTGCACCGACCGTGACATCATACACCATGTAGAGTGCGAATGCTGTGAAGCCGAAGAGGAAGAGCGCTCCGAATATTGCTATTATGTGAGACCTCGTAACCCCCTTGATCTCCCCGGCAATGTAAGCTGAGTTAGTGTATCCGAGGAAGTTTAGAGTCGTATAGGTTGTTGCGAAACCTGTAATCGCCAAGCCAGTCGGTAGCGCAGCCGCAACGTCCCAGTTGTCCGCTTTTGCCGCATCAATTACGCCTTGGAATGTCACTTGTCCGTTTGTCAAACTGGCCATTCGCTCTGCGAACATTGGAGCACCTGTGAGCATGACTCCGATCCAGACGACCAGCCCAATGTAGCCAAGAATTACAGCGATCCACTCAGCCCTAAACTCCCATTTCGATCCCAGAATCGAAAGAATCGCCATCAACAGGATTATCCCTGTTCCAATGAGAAGTTTCACATGTGGGATATAGATGAAGTCGCTGATTCCAATGAATGCAGGGTTGGCTGTCATTGTTCCATATGTCCAGAAAATTGGGGCGATACCATACTCTGTTATCCAAGACGCAAAAGGACCTGCCCAGCTAAGCAATATCAGTGTGATGTACCAGTTTACCGTGAAGCCGAGTGCTGGATGAAGTACACGTCCCACCCAGATATAGTCTCCACCTGATCTCGGCATGGCAATGGAAAACATAACATACATGACAGCGTTTGGAATCATCATCGCTATAGCAAGCAACGATGAAGTTGGCATATGTACTCCAGGGCCATAGAGACCAACCGCCCAGAGTTGGTAAACCCAAGGCCAGAATATACCTGGAATCAGAATGCACATCACGAGTGCGTCGAATGCACCGACACTTCTAACCAGACCTGATGCTTTCCTGACAAAGATGTCTTGTGTCATGAGAATTTCCTCAAACAAAAGGTCTCTCTACAAAATTTAAGGCTTTTCATAGAATCTGTTGTTACTTCATTGTTTTCCTCCATTTGACTAAGGTAGTCTTAAATACAGATGCTCAAGATATCAGCGCGAAATTTAATGAATCAACCAGTCAGCGCAAGTTCGGGGCCTTTCTCTGATTTTGTGCAGGAGGCATTGAGGGTAACAGCCTACGCGAAACAGAAAGGGGTAGCTCTGAGAGTCATAGGCGCCGCAGCTCTTCGAATTCATTGTCCCAATCATGTGAGACTGCACAATGCGTTAGGGAGAGAGTTAACAGACCTTGATTTCGTCGGCTACACGAAACAGTCTGAGGATATCGACAGAGTCTTCGAGGAACTAGGGTATGATACGAAACAATACCTTAGTGCGATGATGGATCGTGGTCTAAGATCCAGAAAATTCTTCTACGACAAGAACAACAGAAGAATCTCCGATGTG
>Ga0315288_10011344_pt1 | contig 11221 bp, 31 predicted proteins | sample YL17G11_20_MG_FD_203454 | JGI IMG/M metagenome (GOLD analysis project Ga0315288, IMG submission 203454) | Sediment microbial communities from Yellowstone Lake, YNP, Wyoming, USA - YL17G11_20 | ecosystem: Environmental > Aquatic > Freshwater > Lake > Sediment | place: USA: Wyoming | collected... | reverse complement strand
GCGCGTGGGCGTTCAGGTGCTAAAGCTGTTCGGGCGCGTACCGCTGCCCGTCCCATTCATCGTGCTCCGGTTCACCTGTCTGCGGGCGGGGATCACCTTCGGCTTCGGCCTCAAGACCACGGAGGCCTAGTGAAGACCGTCCGGCCAATCTTGTTCATCACCGCAAACGCCCCCGCGCTGGGCATCACGCTGGCACAGGCGGCTTATCAGATCACCGAGAGCTTCGCGGCGGTGCAGGAGAACTTCCTCCAGGTGCTGCGCATGACCTACGCCTTGGACAACTGCCTGGTCTATCGCTCGGCGCAAAAGGCCCAGTGGAACCTGTGGATGGCCTACAACGAGCTGGAGAGCGAAGGGATCATCCCCCGCAGCTTCGGCGGCGATGTGCTATACTACGTCCAGGTCTGGCACCCACAGCCGATGGAGGCCAGCATCACCGGCACCCAGATGACTAAGCCGATAGGACGCTGCCTGGACGGGGCAGGGCCGATCGAGGACTTCCTCGGCATCGGTGGCGTCAAGTTTCCCCTCAACCCCTACAGCAGCATGAAGAACCAGGCGCGCGGGCGTATCCGGCACGAGCTTGAGCATGGCCTTGGTGGGCCACACCCCGAACTGATCTTCGGCAACTGGTGGGACTACGGGCTGAGCAGCGCCAACATCCCCCTGCCGTCACCGGTGCGCACCGCCGAGATCACAACCCTCAACAAAGACTGGCTGATGATCCGATGACGCTAGACGAGGTGCGGGCACTCAAGGAAGGCGACGTGGTGCACGACGGCCAATGCTGGCCGTGGGTGGTATCGAAGGCACTGTGTGAGGCGGGCGAGGAGCGGAGACCCTATGGGGTTACCCACACTATGCGCCTGCGCACCACCTACGAGAAGCGCACCAGCACCTGGCTGATTAGCAATCAAGCGGGGTGAGGACGATACGGGCGGTGACGGCGACGAGCCCACACTTTGCTATGATCAAGCTGGCGCTATGAGCATCAACAACGCGATTGACCCCCTGACCGAGGAGGAGCTGGTCGTCGTCAACGGCTCGGCCATGCACTTCTGGCGCTTCCTCGAGCGGTTCTACGCGATGTCGTTTGCTAGCGAGAAGTACTGGATGGCCAATCGGCGATGGAGCCGGTTCCGCCTATCGAAGATGCACCGCGCCTGGGCGGGGGCGGCGGAGCAATACACCCGCCTGTGCATCGTGGCACCCCGAGGACATCTGAAGAGCACCATCCTTGGACGCGGCTTCCTGTTCTGGCTGGGCATGCGCAAGCAGGAAGACTTTGACGCGGTCTACTTCAGCTACAAGGACAACCTGGCCCGCGACCACACGACGGCCCTGAAGCAATATATTCTGAACAACCCGTATTGCCGCCACTGGGTAGACAACAAGCCCACCAGCGACAGCCTGGTCGATTTCACGGCATCGTGGGGGCCACCCGCGCCGGAGTATTGGCACTTCGTTGTGGAGCCCGCTGGCATCCTGGGCGCGGCGCGCGGCAAGCACCCGAAGGCCGTAGTGTGTGACGACATCCTCTCGGACTTCGCGCACCCTATGGAATCGGAAGAGGTGGTGCGCATCAACAACGTGTTTCACTCTGTGGTGATGAGCATGCCGGAGCTTCACCAGCCCCTGATCCTTGTGGGGACGCCACAGGCCGAAAACGACGTCCTCCACAGCGTGCAGCACGACAACCGCTGGCAGTGGCGGCGGTATCCGGCGATAAAGGACGACACGTCGCAAGAGACGCAATGGCCCGAAAAGTACGACTACAACCGCCTGATGGAGATTCTGGCCGAGGTGAAGCCGCGCGCGTTCCAGACGGAGTATCTTCTGAAACCGGTATCCGTTACCGACCAGTACTTCGCCCGCAGTGTCATCGAGAACGTCGTCGACGAGAACCTCCGGCGCTGGGATACGGACGTGCCCTGGCCTGGCCGAGGTAAGTACGCCACCTACGGCGGCATGGACGTCGGCAAGGAAGTGCACCCAAGCCACATCAGCATCGCGGCGATGATGCCGGATGGCACACTGATGCAGGTGTTTGAGGAGTGGTTGACGCACATGGACTTCAGGGCTCAGGCGATCCGCGTGAACATGGTCATCGCGCACTTTGACGTGGCGCGGTTCTTCTACGACTCCACCCGTGCTGAGCTGGACGACCGCGCCCTCACTAAGCGGGCGCAGGGCAAGAAGTTTAAGAAGAGCATCAAGGTCACGATGTCCACGATGTTCGAGAAGCGTGTCTATGCGGAGCCAGGGGAGCCAGGCATCATCCTGCTTGGCCCCAAGGACAGCCGCCAGGTGCGCCAGATCTGCGCCGTCAAGAAAGACCTGAGCGCCTACGAGAGCGAGGACGGACACGGTGACAGCTTCTGGAGCAATGCCTTGCTGGTGTTTGCGGCGGACGTTGGCCCGAGCTTCGTAGACCTCGGCGATGCGGGCGACCTGTTCTACAAGCGCCCACGGTAGGGAGGAGATGGTAGAGAAGATGATTGAGGACTTTGAGCTGAGACGGCCCCACATAGACTATTGCCCCCAGGCGGGGTGCCTGTGCAAGTACTGTGCTGGGCGACGAGCAGAAGAGGCCGCGATGGTAGCTAATCTACGCGACGACGCGGGCGTGTTGCCTGCCCCAACGAAGACCAGCCGCCGACACATCTGGGGCATCATACGAGCAGTAGTGTGGCGGTGGCGGTTCCGGCGCGCGCTAGCACGGGCAGTTCCTGCCGAACTCAGGCCGCTCCTGAATAAGCCCTACGCCGAGGTGACAGCGAAGGACATCAACCGACTGCGAACGGCGCTGGAGGGCTTCTTGATGACGGTGCCGACCGATGTGCAGGAGGGCGACCTCGAAGCCCTGAAAGACGCCATGCGACACATGCCGGTTTCCTACCGGCCAGACACCTATCCGGTGTCCCGCCCCGAGCCGAAAGACACACTGACCGGCGGAGCGGACATCCATGTGCCGGTGCCGCGCGGCGAAGAGGGGGCAGGGGTTGAGGCGTAACACTACTGGCTCCCGAATCGTCATGATAGGTAGAAGGTGACATGATGGGAAATCCATAAGGAGGGCACCTATGGAAAACAGGAGCAGCGAGGGCTACGTCATCCGGCAAGAGGTGGATGACACGCCCCTTAACAGCGACGGCTCGATCGACTACGGCTTTACGATCTACGAGCGCCTCACGGATGTGCTGGCGCTGGGCTGGCCGCTCGAGGAAATCGTGTACGTCCGTGTCACCATCGAGGACAAGGACGCGCCCGATGCTTAAGCGAACAGGGGTATTCGCTACCCTAGAGCAACTCACAAAGATCAATGCGCTGGCCGATACCGCGCGGACTACGCCGGTCATGGCTCTGTCCATCAAGGACGGGCTCGAGGGCAACGACTTTGCTAGCAGGGCCTGGAAGCAGGTCTACGAGGCCATCAATCAGGCCGCGACCGACAACGGCTTGCCTGTCCGCGACTACGGCATCGATCTGGAGACCGGCGAGTTCGCGTTTATAGAGTATGAGGACTGATGAGCGACACCCTGACGCCAGGAGAGGCGCTAGGTTTCCTGGCCGCGAACCCATGCGAGTGCGGGCAAGAGTGCAAGATGAAGGAGGAGGCCATCGCCGTCCTCCGCCACGCCCTGCAGGGGAAGGTGGATTTGCGGCTGAGGCTGGATTTGATCCGGCGCATCGATTGGCACGATGGCGCGGCGGTCATGGAGGCCGTCCAGCAACTTGCGGCTGACGTTGAGCGGGAGGAATCACCAACGAAGCCGAGTGAGACGGTGTGCTACTTCTGCAGAGAGAACTTCGCGGACGCGGGCCTAGACCCCGATGACTTCTACTGCTACGGCTGCCACGAATACGTCTGCAGCAGGCGCGAACGCAACTCCACCCTTTGCGGCACCCACGATGTGGGAGAGCACGCGCTTAGCAGGTCGTGGGATGACAAGCACCTAGACGAGGAGGCAGAATGACAAACCACGCGATCTACCACATGCTGCGCGCCGTCCTATATGAGCTACAGGCGCTGCGGCCCGAGCAAGGGGCAGCAGAGCGAGCGATCATCTACAAGACGGTGGACGAGGAAACAGCGGCGGCGGAGCGTGACATCTTGTCATCTGCTGAGACGTGGCGGCGCTGCAAAGAGAAGTGGGACAAGTCCGGCACTCCTGGCCCCAAGCCCAGCCGTCCGGATACCGGCGGGAACGAATAGTGTTCAATCCGTTTGACCCCACGACCTGGCACGACGCCGCTAGCGAGGAGCAGGAGACGCCGGAGAAGCCGACGCCGAAGGGCGAGTCCTGGGTGTTTGACAGCGAGGAGGGGCAGGTGCCCTTCGAAGGCCCCTTCAGCCAGGCCATCGCCGAGATCGCCAAGGAAATGCAGGATGAGCTTCCTGTCATGCTTGGCTACTGGCCACAGCCAGGGCCGATGGATGCGACCACCCACTTCTACACCCTCACGTCGCTGGCCGTCGCGCGGGCTGTGCGCGAGGGCTTCCTGCCCGAGACTCTCGAGTGGGAGAACGTGATCCTTGACCTGCTGGAAGCGGAATTCGACATAGTGGTCAAGGGCGAAATCCTCAACTTGTTCCTCCCCCAGAAAGACCGGCTGCAGGTGCTTAAGGACGCTGGACGAGAACCATGAGGGAGATCAAAGGAGATCTATGGGACGCCGCAGTAGCACTTCGGGCCGACGCAACGTGCGTGACGACCAACGCCTTCGTAAAGCGCAACGGAGAGGCGGTTATGGGGCGCGGCGTCGCACGGGAAGCGGCAGAACGGTGGCCAGACCTCCCGCGCACTCTCGGTAATCTGCTGGGGGAGATCGGCACCCACGTTGTAAGGCTTGGCCCCCGCCACAGCGGCAGGCACATCATGGAGCTGGTCGCTTTCCCCGTCAAGCATCACTGGTCGGATACGGCGGCACCGGAGCTGATCGTCAACTCCTGCAAGGAGCTGGTGGCGCTGGCCAACAAGTACGGGTGGAAGACCATCGTGCTCCCCCGCCCAGGCTGCGGCAACGGCGGGCTGACCTGGGACTTGGTGCAGCCGATCCTCGTGGCGCTCTTCGACGACCGCTTCGTGGTGGCGCACCGGATGCCGTAACAGAACACGCTCCTGCGTCGTCTAGATCAATGAGGAGGCACCCCATGGACTTTGACAAGGCATCGAATGACACCCTGCGCTCGATGGCGATCGACGCCAACTTTGCGGCCCTGCGCCTAGAGATACGGGCGAACGGCATGTCGCACAAGTTCGGCGAGCAGACGCTCATCGAGGGTCTGCAGCAGGCAGCGGATGTCCTGGCGTCAGCAGCCCTGGCCTACAACCGCAAGGTCATGATCCGCGAAGGCGTCACGACGGAGGAAGAGATGGCGGCAGCGATGGGCATCGCCCAGCCTGAAACGCCACCGGCACCGCCGGAGAAGAAGGGAAAGACCTTCTTCGGGAATTGGGGGTTAGACTAATGGGCACGCTAGCAATCGTCTGCGGTCTTTTCTGCCTGGGCCACACGCTGACCATCGCGATCCGGCAGAACGGAATCCACGCTTCGCTGGGCCTGCCGAGGGGGATCATCAGGGCGAACACGGTCGCTAGTTTCTGGGCAACCCTCTGGGGGCTGGCGGCCCTGGGGCTCGGAATCGCAGGAGCGGTGACATAGGGAGGCGCACATGTCAGACTTTGTCTATGCCATGACGGTTGCCATGATGGTTGGAGCGGGGATCGTTCTGACCTCCATCGTGACAGTCGTGATTCTCACTCACTAGGAGGGCACCTATGGCATATGTGGTTTCAATCACCGAGGTCGGTCTTACCGATCGTAAGGGCGCGCCGAGACACCGATTCGTCGAGGCGTTCTGGACAGAGGAGCGCCCCTATCCCGAGGACGCTTATCCCACGCACAACGAGCGTGTGGTGCGGTTGCAGGTTGAGAAGCTTATGGATCGGCCAGGCATCTATCTCGTGGTAGTCATTGACCTCAGACACAACCCGTCGGAGCGGCTTCCCGACAAGCCGGTCACGTTCTCGTGGACGGTCACGGTTGCGCCCCCGATCCTGCCGCCGCCGCCGGTTTGGAGGAGCCCCGTTCCCTTGAAGGGGTGGTGGTGATGTATATCATCATCTCCAAGGCCCAGGCCCGCGCGCTGGAGAAGCTCTACAAGCGCAACATAGCGCACCCCGAAAAACCGGCGATGACCCCTGCCGAGTTGAAGGAGTCGCTACCCACACTGAACGCCCTGGTGGACGAGGGCTATGCTGCGCGGCAGCTCACGCTGGGCTTCCTGAACGAGCCGCGCACCTGCTCCTACTACCAGATCACTCTCGAAGGAATCGAGGACTTTCCCAGCATCGAGTACTTCGAATGACCGACGCAGACCGCTATTCCCTACGGCTCCGCCTACACCGCGCTCTGATGCGATATGAGGTGAAGCTGCTGCGGCGGCTAGACGAGCCACTGACTGTGATCTATCGTGATGGCAGCGAGGAAGACTTCGGGCCGCCGCAAGAGGCAGTCATGGACACGCCTATGCTTATCCGGTATAAGTGGGCGCTCAAGATCTGCCGCAAAGAGGTTATCGCCCTACGTTTCGGCGGCACAGGCCATTCAGTAGACGTTGGCGTGGCCGATGAGTTAACCGTCACCTGGACTTCAGGGATAGACGCATGAGAACGCGGTTGGGTGATCGGCTATACGGGTTATGGGCCTGGGCGGCGCATCCTCTAGGATTTCTGTGCCTTTGCCTTCTTGCGGGCCTAATCATTGCCGCCGTAGCAGTCTCCGGAATTTGCGGTTGATGAGAACCACCGTCGTCAACGTCAAGCACGAGACCTGCGACCTCTACATCGGGCGCGCGTTCGCCGGACGGCCAGAGAGCAAATGGCATAACCCTTACCGGATCGGCCTAGACGGAACCCGCGAAGAGGTGATAGCGAAATACGCCCGTGACCTGGGCAAGAAGATCGTGGAGAACCCCGAACTGCTAGACGAGATCCTGGCCATGCACGGCAAGCGCCTGGGGTGCTGGTGCGCGCCGGAAGCCTGCCACGGTGATATCTTGGCACATATAGCAGACCTAATCATCCCCGAAATTCCCTCCGATACCACGTAACACATCGCCCCCTGGCGCGTCTTATATGTCAGGAGGTAGATAACCATGACGAAGCCAAGCACCAAGATACTGGACACCGAAGGCGAGCCCATCAAGTGCTCTGAGCGACTGTATCGCGGCGGCTACCACCCCAATAGCTGTTACAACAACGCGACGGTGTTCCGGCCCGCGTCCTCTGGCGACGGACGCTACTACTGCACGACGCACGACCCCGTGCGCAAGGCAGAGAAGCGAGCGGCGCAGCACGCGAAGTGGGACGCCGCGTGGAACGCGAGGAATCAGGCCTACAAGGAGCGCAGGGCGGAGTCCGCTGTGGAGATTGTCGCGTGCACCGACTACGATCAGGCGCTGGCCCTGTTTGACCGGATACGGAGGCACTAGAGTGTCCCAGTGGACTAAGGCAGACGAGAAAGAGCTAGCCTCGATGGAGGTTCAACCGCCCGATCCGGATGACATGGGACAAACCCTAGCTACTCGTCTGGGTGACCTGGTGGACACCGAGACCTGGGAGGACATCCTGCGCACGCTGGCGGACATCGCCCAGGAAGAGGGAGAGAACCGCTGCGGACGCTCAGGCTACAAGGCGCTGTACGCCATTGCCAAAGGCCTGGAGGACGTGATCGAGGCGGCTTATCAGACTACGCTCGCCGCCGACCCACCGGTGCTGGAGGTCTAGCATGGCCTGCAACATCGTCACACAGTGGGCACTGTATCGGCTGGCCGGTCTGCCGGAAGAGGACTTTGACGAGGCCGTCCGCGCAGGTCACATCGCATTCCTCGGGCTACTGCTCGCCCGCGACCTTGTTGCGGAGGCGACTGCATACCGCGAGAAGATAGCGCGATTATCGTGAAACAACTGGCACCCCCGACCGTCTATATCAGTGAAAGGGGTGATGCAGAATGACAACGCTCACAGCCACAACCTGCGGAGCCGCGTGCTGGTACGCGCGCGAGCCCGAGTGCCGCTGCTCGTGCGGCGGCGCAAACCACAGTTGCCTGCGCGTGGAGGGGGCTGAGCAGCCGAGGCGCAATTGCCTCATCAAGGGCTCTCGCTACGTCCTGGGCATGGTGGGCACCTACTGGGAATGCGAACAGGCCATGCGCAACTTCGGGCGGGCCGAGGCAAGCAAGCCGTTTCACACGATCTACTCTAGCGGCTGGACGTGCCTCAAGACCGGCGAGGCCGGAGCCCCCCTGTGGCGCAAGACCGCCACGAGCGAGCAGAGCATCAAGTGGTCGGAGCTATCCGGAACGGGGCGCACGCCCGCGAACCCCTGGACGAGCAACCTCTCGCTGCTCTGGGTGCGCGAGGATGTGGCGGAAGCTTTCGATTCCTGGCTGGAACACCGTAACGATCTGCCCTCCGGCAGCGTCTATGATGGTGAAAGGGGTGAAGACGCATGAGGCACACAGCGAACATCAAACTGGCCAAGGATAGCATCGTAGCGGACGTTTACGACTCCGTCGCCATCTGCGAGCGCCACAATTATCGAGAGGTTCTGGTTCCGTCCGTAGGGGACATATCCTTCGCTCCGTCTCAGGGAGGGCACACGCTATTCCTGGCCTACGCCGCCGCGTTCCGTATGTTCGTGGACAGCTTCAGCGACGTCCGCCTGGACGCGCGCAGTCACCTAGACGACGGGAAGTTCACCTACACGGTCTACGTGAAGGGGGTCTAGCATGACAAAGCGAACATACATCGAGGTTTTCCAGGCACAGAAGTCCGGCATCGTCTGGGCGTCCGAGAAGGACAGTAGCTGGGCCACTACCGGCTTCGCCTACCGGCCTTCCTTTGCACGACGGCCCAGCGCCGTCATCGTTGCCCTACTTCGGCTCGGTTCGGTGCTAGCCCAGCGGCTGAACGCCCTGAGCCTGATCCACGCGGCGGCGGAGGGCATTATGGAGGCGGTCAACGAGGCGGCCCTGGGTGACGGGGACTGGCACAAAGACCCCGACATCTGCCGCGAGAATCTGGCGGGGCGGTATTGATGAAGCGCCTGGTGATAATATCGGCCCTGGCAGTCACGGGGCTGCTGACCGCCTGCAGCGGGTACGGCGAGACGCAGATCAACCCATACGCTAGCCTCGATTGGCTGACTTGCGTGAACGCCTACGTGGAGAGCAACTACACTATGGCCCCCGTCCCCGAGTGGTCGAGCGCGGAGTCCGCAGGGGCAGCGCTCATCGCCGCGTGCGGCCAGCCACTACCGGCGGGAGAGGAGAACCTGCAGCCATGACCGCGCCCGTAGTCGTCTTGACCGTTGCTGAGGCACGCGACCTCGTGCGACAACTGGGCCGTTGGCCTACCGCGCCCCTTTGCGGCGCGCGGATTCGGGTTGTCTACATGGACAACGCGGAGCTACAGCGCCTGGCCAAGGCGGTCTTTGCCGATGGTGAGAAACTGCGCAGGCTGGGGATCGTGCGGCCATGACCGAGACTTTTCTAGGCATGCCCGCCTGGTTGATTTGCATTGAGGCCTGGGGCGTCTGCGCGCTAGTCGCGCTGGCCCTAGCACTCTGGATGGAGGCAAGGTGACGAACCCAGCAGAAGAGGCCTTCCGTGAGCAAGATGCGGAGTTTACCGCGTGGTGGGACGGTCTACCGAAGGGCATGCGGGCCAAGGTTCGCAAGGACGCTTGCGCGGTGGCATTCCTGGCCGGATACGCGCGCGGAGAAATTGTCCTTTGCCGGAAGATGAAGGAGGCAGGATATGAGCAACCCAAGTGAGAACATCTGCAAGCGCTGCAACCACAAGCACGAGAAGCCTATCGGCTACTGCGGCGCGCCGTGCAAGAAGGAAGGGCACCTCTGCAACTGCCCGCGCTTCGTGCACCGTGAGGCGGCCCCGCTAGACCCCGTCGAGGCGCACAACGCGCGCACGGTTCGGGATATCCGGCTGGAGAAGGGCGGCGATGCATGATCATCCGAGAATACGGCGACTCGGGCGGGGCATCAAACCGCATCGTGCCGGACGAAGAGACTATCTTCCTGTGTGGCATGGGCGTGGTCTGGGTGGGCTTCTTGGATGGCAAGCGATGTATCACCGTGAACTGCCCCTTCGAGGTTGACATCAGGGTACCAGGCAGGGGCGTGTGGGTCAAGCCGCCGAAGGAGGCGCAGGAAATCCGGCGCGAAAAAGGCGACAATGCGTGAAACAAATCCCTTCCCGAACCGTCTATATCAGTAGAAGGGATGGTGATCGAACCATGACGACACCGACGGCCAAGAAGGAAAACACTATCAACGGCGGCGTGGTGGGCGATTGTTGCATCTGCGGCGGTCACACCCATCATGGCACGCCTGACTACAAGGGCTTTAGCGGGCGCAAGACCGGCGTCGTTTGCCCTGGCTGCCTGCCTGTAGCGATCCTGGGGCTACGCCGTGGCTAGGCCTGACGGGACGAAGCTTCAGCCACTGACCCTCCAGTTGCCCGACGAGGAAGGCCTGCACCTGTTGGCGCGGGCGTTCGATAGGGACGGGCTGATCTACTACCTGGAGGAACACCGGAACGGCGCGCGGGAACCCCACCTGATCTGCAGGCCAGACGCGTGGGATACCATCGGGCTGGTTCTGCGATGCGCGTTCGGTGCCGGACGGCGCGGGCGGGCACCAGGAAGCCGGAGCAAGGACTACCAAGCCACGATCGCTTGGGAAACCACCCGAACGCGGAACGTCTACGCGCTGTTGCGGGCCATCGGGCCGCACCTCTCGAACGACTACCGGATTGCCTACTACCTCAAGGGTCTTGAGGCACTCTGGCCAATCCTGGCCGAGGAGAACGGGGGCACCTACCGGTGAGAGCGCGAGACAGTCAGCGATCCAGAGTCTACCGATGGGAGGCCAATGCCCTTGATCGTCTGTGCGGCTCTACGGTGGAAACACTCGACCTGCAGGCATGCGCGGCGGTGATGGAGCGGGCCTGGCGCGACTACTGGCCAGGTTGTCCACCACAGCTTCGGGACGGGCGCGGTTGCCGGATACCCAGGGGAGGCTCTTTGGATATCGTTCTCCCTCGTTGGGCGCGGACGGAGAGGGTCGTCTTGCACGAGACGACACACGCCCTGATCGACAGGGCATACTCCCGCACGTGTGCGGCCCACGGGCC
>Ga0315288_10011342_pt1 | contig 11221 bp, 19 predicted proteins | sample YL17G11_20_MG_FD_203454 | JGI IMG/M metagenome (GOLD analysis project Ga0315288, IMG submission 203454) | Sediment microbial communities from Yellowstone Lake, YNP, Wyoming, USA - YL17G11_20 | ecosystem: Environmental > Aquatic > Freshwater > Lake > Sediment | place: USA: Wyoming | collected... | reverse complement strand
TGTTCATATGTTTGTTAAATTGGTGGGGCTGGGAGGACTAGAACCTCCAACCTCCGCTGTATTGCTACAACGTCGCTCTAGCCAATTGAGCTACAGCCCCACATGATTGTTATGCCGTTACCAGTTCTTGTTTCTCAGCCTTGGCAGCAAGATACTGACGTTGTGCTTCCAACTTCGCCTCTTTCAACTCTTCAAGCATCGCCGTGGCCTTTGCCTTATCCTTCATGATGCCGTAGCGGGTTGAACCGTGCCACTTGGAAAGAGAAGCGAACCGCTGCTCCAATTCGGGTGTGATACGATCGGGATTGCTGAGTGAGGCAAACCAACAACAGAACTTGGCGTTGCGGATGTTGGTGCTTAACTCTTTGTATTGGGCTTTCCAGTTGGAACGATACGCCAAATACGTTTCTTTGTTTGTGAATGTGAACTTCATATGTTTGTTTATGTTTTCTGCATTTTGTTTCCCGCTTGGCGTTTTACCAAACGGGTTTCTTCTCATTTCATGAGTTGAAATCGTTTGGTAATGTGGTCAATCTGGTCACGGGTTGTGGGACCAATACCAAGTGCGGTCACGATGGGACGACCACCAAAAAAGTTGGCACAACCAGAGTCAATGACTTTGAATGTGGGGATGCCTGCCTCTTGTGCTTCGGCTTCAGCACGGAGGAGAGCGGGAAGGGATTTACATGCCAAGCAAATCTTGGTGCCGGGACTCTGAGGGTAGTCGGCATGATACTCCACAAGAACTGCGGGATCCTGTGTGGGGTTGATGTAAGCACCGAGGTAAGCGTGACCAGCTTGGCTGGCAATCTTACCGGCGTCCATACCCAAATCGGTACGCACAAGGGCGTAAAGACGGAGTGTGGTATCGGGAACGGGAGAAGGAGACACCTATGTAAAGGCGTCGGAAGGAGAGAAAAGGTCTGTGACCTTAATTTCGCTGTTTGCTACCTACGTATCAGTGTTCATATCTGCTTTCTGTTTACTGTTGTTTACCGACTGTTAAATTGGTGCCCCGTATCGGGTTCGAACCGATGACGCAGAATTTTAGAGACTCTCGTTCTTCCACTGAACTAACGAGGCATTTACTGTTGGTGTTGGGTGAACCCACATCAACCTTACGCCAATAACTATAGCACGGCTTGAGAAAATGTCAAGCCCTTCTGAAATTATTTTTGTCGGGGGTGATAATCAGGGACTTCTGCTCCTTGATCCAACCCGCTGCATTCATCTCAGCCTCAGTGATATTCGTGATATTCTCCGTGGCAGTCATCAGCATTACCGTGACGTGTTTTTTTCGCAATTCCGTGGCATACGGAGCGAGAAGTTTGGAGAAAACTGGCGCAACTGCCATCTTTTCTTCTGGTCCAGCGACGTTGATGGTGATTACAAGAACTGAGTTCTCCTTCACTTCATCCATGTTGATGGTCGTTACCTTCTCGGTGGGAAGGTCAAATGTTCTTGGGGGTTCGGGGGCGACGGGGGTTGTGATACCGGGTCCACCTTGTCCAACTGTGTTTTCTTGTTCACTCATAGGTTACAAACATTTCTTTTGCATCCACGCCCCAAACCCATCGGTTGGGCGGGACGTAGATTAAATCCACACAAATCAAGTTGCGTGCCTTTACTTTACATACGTATGGGTCATGGTCAGAAAATGCCACACAATTCTGTCTTCCATCCAAGTAAGCGTATGCTTGTTGTTCCGATGCAAGGAGATGAAACTTTGCTGCTTCGGGGGATGTCAGACCTGTAAGGCGTTCTGAACCACTAAGTTCTGCGGTCATCCATTGATTGGTAACTACATGATAGGGATGAAATTCATATACCAATGGGTGTTCGGATTGAACCTTGGGCTTACGGAACACCTTAAAAAGTTCAATTTCCTTATTGGGTTCGATGTTCCACAGGGGGACATTCCAACTTCCCTTCTGTTGCTTAAACTTTTCCATGTAGCGAATCCCGCCGAGAATCCATACCAAACTGTTGTTCCAGCCCGGTGTATATGTTTCAATAATGGTAGAGCACAATTCGTCAAAATTGTCACAATCAAATGGACGCATCTCTAAAATATCATCTTTACTTACAGGCACGTTTTAACTCCTTACATCCGCCGCTGGTATGATTCCCCCACTTACCACAATAAGCACACCATTGACTGCCCCACTTGATTTTCTCCCAGTTTCGTTGCACTGTGCGGAAATCCTCGGGGCGACGTTCACTGCCCTTACCTGCTTGCTTGCCCTTGCCTTTGAATTCTTTCTTCATAATCCAGAAGTACAGATTAGATACAGACCTGCGATGATCATAATGATAGACATCACACATCCAACATACATTAGAATGTCAAAACGTCTCACGAGTGAATAGCAATGACGTGGTTGACTTCATCCGTAGAAGGACGCTCGTAGCGGGAAAGCATACGGTCAACGACATCTTCAGGAACATTGCGCCCACCTTCCGAAACACGCTTCTTGATGCGGTCTAAGAGAGTCGCCTTGTCAACTTCAAATACGACAGCATTGACCAGTGCGCCACGACCACGAGCAATGTTGATGAAGTCCTTGCGGGACTTGCGGTACATGTTCGTAGCGTCAACGACAACGCTCTTGCCAGCATCAAGTGCTTCGCCAACTGCCTTGCGTGATGCGTCAAATGCTTGGGCAGAAACCGACTGGTCGCCTTCGCCCCATCCAAACTTAGCACGGAACTCATCGGGGCAGACACGAACGAGAGCTGCGTCTTCGGCAACCATCTTCTTGCCATAAGTGGACTTCCCGCTACCGGGAGCACCTACCAACAATGTAACTGTCAACTTGTCACTCATGTTAATGCCTTTCTTGCACTCTCCAATATCGAGCGAATGTTTATTGCTCCCACCGGATTCATTGTGTGCGTGTAATACTGTGGGATGGGAATCTTTTTGTCAACACAATAATTTGCCAACCACTGAGCGGCATGGAAACCCGTCTTTTCGTCAATGTTTTCGTAGTTAATCGTCTTGTCCGAATTGTTCATGCGGTGAAACTCTTGATAGGCAGTTTCGCCCAAATCATGGTCAAACGAAATGATCTCTGGCACACCATCACGGAGGATGGTTGCCACAAAGTCATTGTAATTGCGGACAATCACCCACTCAACGAGGGGCAATTGAATCCATGACAGTTTATGTGGAATACGCCCGGGGTCATCATCAAGAAAAAGGTTGTAGTGTTTCTTATCCATTTGTCAATTTGCTTTTCAAGTAATCTCTGAACATGGTTGCGGTCTTCTTGGTGATTGCCTTGCGAACAGTTTCGTTCGTCACAATCTCACCCTTTGCCTCACGTTCTACGTCTTCCACCATTGCCTTTAGAATGGCGGGCATGTTTTCCATTCCGGCACCGGGAATCTTGTCCAAGACGTGCTCCAAGCGAGTAACTGTGACCCACTCGGCGGCAATCTTATCGGCATCCGCCAACACCTGCAACTTGGCGGGGTCAGCAACGACTCGTGGCGAGGCAGTCTCACGGAAGTCATCGCCTTTATGCTTACAGATGATACGACTTCCACTGCTCTTTGTCAAGTCCACAAGCGGACGCAATACAACGCCTTCACGTTTCTTGGGTTCGGTGACACCATTGCGGACTGCCTGTACAGACGGTGCATCCCGCTGGGCATCCAGTTCTTTCAAATCGGTTGATACCTTTACCCACGGCACGAATTCAAGACCCAAGGTCTTACAGAAAGCGTCTGCTTCCGGCACACTAAGCCAATCATTTCCGCCCCTGTTCACGTCAAACACGGAGAACTTCAAGACAGGTCCATAGGTTTCTGACATGCCTTGTTGCTTACCACCATATGCTTCACCATACACGGTGACTTCCCTATCACATGGCAGACCCATGTCAATAAACGTCTTCAAGAGGACATCCTTCTCAAAAAGTGCGACAAACTTGTCGTAGCTTTCCCCGCCTGAGAAGAATGTCACTTGCCATTGCGTCTGGTTGCTTGGATTGGTTTTGAATGTTATGTGAGCACTTGTGCCGTGGATTTTCTCCAAAGCATAGCACTCCTTAAACATCAAAATGTCTTGATTCTTGTATAGATTGTCAATATGGAGATACCCGATAAATCCTTTCCGTCAATCAACAGATTGACTTGGTTGCATTTAAGATGATATTATTCTTCTTTGTACAGTTCGTTGATGACTTTGCCCGACCATGCTTTGCCAAGAATTTGGCTACGGAAACTCTCCTTCGGGCGGATGACAATACCCTCGGCGGGTCCACCATTTGGATATTTTTGTTCGTTGGCAAGTTTGACTAACTCTTCCAGTGAATATCCGAAGGCAGCACCCTCGCAGATGGTTGTTACCATCGGGATTTTGTATGTCGCTGTGAAGTCAAGAATCTTCTGGTAATCCAAGTAGGTTCGTCCAACAATATCAAAAACGTTGAAGAGATGGAACTCTAGTTCCGTCAGTCCAATCCTATTCTTTTGTAGAGCTGGTCCACACACTTCACCTTGAATGGCGATGTCTCCCTTGGGGAAAGCAGTTCGCAATGCATTCTCAATGTCATATTTACGTGCCATTCTCCAAAACCCATTGGTTTGACTCTCTTTCAGATGAATGCGGCGACTGGTAACTCCAAATTCGCCGTTGCGAATAAAAAATGTGCCGCTGCAACCATCATCCTTGCGGGTGATATAATAAGGGCGACCATACAACTCGGGTACGGCATCAGGGTAACTACGAAGATTGTCCTCATCGGTCATGATAAGGAATCCCGGCATACCACCATGCGCCTGTCCAGCCAACTCTGGCGGCATAGGTTTCTCATAGTGCTTGACCCCGATAACATCGGTAATATCCACTCCCTCGGCGATTGGGTCGGTATATCCAAAAGCATTCAGAAGTGACAGGGGAAACACGATTCCGGCAGAATGCTCGGCACGCAGACGGACGTGCTTGATGCGAAAGTGTTTATTGCGAAGGAACTCAAACTCCAAACGCTCGGGCAAAACCGTATCAATGACGCAATACACACAGAGGTCTCCCTCCTTGAACTCATTGCGTTTGGTTACAACTTGCCATCCCAAGACCTGTACTAGGTCAAGTGCATCGGCATTCGGATGGTTGCGAACATTCCGAACTGCTTGAATTGTTGCGAGATTCTTCATTTAAGATAACTTGTTCAAACGTGTTTAATACCTGTTCACACGTTACTCCATACATTGTACTTGATTTTTGAAGATTGTCAATTGAAAAGGGGGACCACCCTAATCTCATTGAGTTTCTGAGGTTTGTGAGTTTGCTGGTGATGTCGAACTGCCCGGTGTCAAATAAGTAGAGTTGGTTTTCCATATATGAGATTCATCCGTGGTTTCGAGTTCATCCCGATGCCACATGTAGTAAATAGAGAACTCAATGAGTTTGTAGTTGAGTATTACTAACATGAGATCGAATCGTGGCGTATGGTCGTCTAAGTAGCGGTCCCAATTGACCTTAAACTCAAAGAATGTGACACCATCACTGAGTTGACGAAGGAAATGTAATGCGGAAATTTCCCACGCATAGTCCTTGTTAATTTTTGATCCTACCCAAATCATAGGCGAGCATTGTAGCAGAACCGAGAGGAAGGTCAATTTATTTTAACTGGTACCTATTACGGGGTATTTGTGTTTCTTCGCCCATTCAACAAGTTTTCGCAAGTCTTGGAGGTATTGCCGAATTTTTTTATTTGTCAACGGAATGTGAGGGGCAAGGTCTTGTGTTACCAAGTCCTCGTAAGTATTCAATCGCTCTTCCAAGTCGTAAGTATTTATCACCAACGAACTGCGGTCTTCGTTGGTATCATATTCTTTTCCAAGTTCCAGAAGTTCTTTTATTTTCAAGAGCGTGTCCTTAAACATCTGAATGGTAGGTGCCGGATCTTCATTGACGCCAAGGTGTGTTACCGGGATGCGAACAAATTTCTTGTCATCGGCATAACCTTGTCCAATGGTTTCCCATTTTTCAGTTTTTATACGCATCTGTTTAATGACGTATGCCACGCCTCCGAGAACTTTTGGTCTCCACTTATCGGGGAACATTCCAATGAAGATGTTGAGGTTTCCACTTGTTTCATGATACGCAGACGCATCGGTTAATACGGGGTCGTGAGTAAAATTCACTTGTTCTGGTACGGTGAGTTTGTTGCGGATTGGATCTACCACCTTTTTGGTAATTGTCTTGGCAAGGTCATTCATTGTAACCATGTCGAATGAGACGCTGTGACCGGCAACTCCGATGGTTATCGTTCCACTCGCTTCGCCGATGAGATTTTTTAACAATATGGACATGGTAGCTCACCTAATAAATAGAGAAAGCAGGTATAAAAAGTTGACCCATCTGACACACTCTGATATGATGCTAGACGATATGGGAGACATGGCAGACATGCTGATAGAGCAGGGGTTTGAGCAGATGGCAGACGGAGACACTTGGGGCGAACCCCGTTCCCGAAGATCTCTGCGGTGCCGACAATGTGGTAAGACGCCATTGAATTGGCGCATGATACTTGACATCTGGGTGATGTTTGAAAAGAGTGGTAAAGTCCACACCTGCGGAGGATATGAACCGCCCATTGAAGTTTTGAAAGAACTTGCAAAGGAAGTCCTTGCCGAGACAAAAGAAGATTTACAGTGGAAGAACCTTGACAAGGCAAAGAAGCGGGGCGGATTGTTGAAGCTAATGCCAGTTCTTCCCGACGACCAGTTGATTGATTTGTATGCCTCCTTTATTCGAGACGATTGTGGCGAGCCCAACGTTGGAATGTCATTCTCTTATAAAAAGGAGATTGCGTTGATCCGGACGGAACTAATCCAAAGAATGTCTAAATGAATGTTGATATAATAAAGGATGATGGTGGCAGACCAGTAGCAGGAATTGTTACTGAAGGTATGTCATTTGATGACTATTCACCACCAGCATGGGACGAGTGGTTCATGGGAATGGTTTATGATACTGCTCGCAAGTCCAAAGACCCGTCCACCAAGATTGGTGCTGTGATTGTCAAGGATAAGCGTCCAATTCTGTTTGGATACAATGGTCTCCCCCAAAAGGTTAAAGACTTGCCGGAACGTATGCAACGTCCCATCAAATACAAGTGGACAGAACATGGAGAGCGCAACGCAATTTATTGTGGCGCACGGTTTGGTATTGCTACAGACGGAACTACACTTTACACTCAAGCAGTGCCATGTATGGATTGTGCCCGTGGCGTAATCAATTCGGGCATCGTAAAAATCATTGTCCACAGACAAACAGAAGATTTGTTTGACGTTCACCCACAGTGGGCAACCGACTGCGCCATGTCTCGTGATATGTTAGCAGAAGCGGGTGTAAGCATACAAGTATTGGATCGTCCGCTTGGCAAATGGTCATTTGTCAACGGCAAGGTCTATGTAGTTTGATTTCGGTAAACACAAAAAAAAACAGTTAAAACAAAAGCATAATTATGAAAGTATCATTGGAAAACGTAGAAGCAATTCTCCTTGAACGCAAGATGGAACCAATCAAGGTTCAAGAGATTGTCAAAGAACTCATGGAAGCTGCCGAGGAAGAAAAGGCAGATGCCAAGAACGAAGGTGGTCCCAAGCCAAAGTGGGAGCATATCATTGTAGTCAATGACCCCGAGAACAAGTTGGGCACAGAATTTACCGGATGGGTGGTCATTCAACAAGAAGGTCAGGACTCTGGACTGGTGCTGTCCAAGTTGCGTGATGCCGTCAAGGAACAGAATGAATCATCCAAGCGCAAGAAGAACATCTTGCAGAACTTCGGAGAGCTGTTCCAAGACCTCAAGCCAAAGTTCCTCAAGGAGCGTGGTTTGAAGATCAAGACCAAGGAACAAGTGCGTGTTCTCACCGTTAATGGCAAGATGCTGTGATGAGTAAGGACCGCCAAATGGTGGATATAGGTGGGCAAATTGTGCCTATCACTGAAATCCCGTGGTGGAGAAAAGATAAGAATGGGTGGCCCATTGAGACAATCAAGGGCCACCCATTTTCTGCTTTTGTGCGGATCGTATGCCAAAACATACGCAAAGTTATAGGATAAAACAAACCCCGCTTCGGCGGGGTTTCTTTATTGGTAGGCAGACCGAGACTCGAACTCGGAATCCAGACTTAGAAGGTCCGTGTGATAATCCAATTTCACCATCCGCCCATAGTGATAAATATCAAGTTCCCTCAACGCCCCTCACATATTCTAAAACTTTCTCAAGTATGTTATTTTATGCAAAAAATGTGTCAGCGTGGACGAACTTGAATCCGCTTCTCTCTGCGAAGGTTTTGTCAGAAGTCATGTCGCCTACCATAATACATTCCGATGGAAGTAGTTTGTATTTTTCGATGAACAATGCACTCATTCCTGTGTGCGGCTTGCGGCAATAGCAAGACACTGGTGGAATGCGATGGGGACAGAAATTGTATTCGATCTTCAGTCCGAGGCGTCGATTGGTTTCCTCAAAACACGCAACAATCTTCTCACGGGGGATACCCCTTGCAATGCCGGATTGATTGGACGCACCGAGAAGGAGATACCCCTTCTTTTGGTATTCTTTCAGCACTTCGGTTCGCCCCGGCAACATTTGAATATCGCCGAGTTCAATAGGATACTTTTGTGCGCCAGTGCTCGAACGTAACGTGCCATCATAGTCCACGATGACCGCTTTATTCTTGTATTCTGGTCCCCATACCCGAACGAATGGGATTTCTTGTACAGATGCGAATCCTTCCTGTATGGTGGGTTTTTGAAACTCCTTGCGGTAATTGAATAGCGCAACTGGTGGGAAAAGATTGGGGTCTTTCACCGACTTGAAATCTTCTGGTTGAAGCAGCTTACCCACCTTACGAACCATGCGGAGACATGCATTAAGTTGAGCATCTTCAAACGACGTGGTGAGATGGATACACTTAATCGAGATTTTGTTATCCTTTGCAACCTTGATGATAGAAAGGCGACTCTTCACCGTGGCGTAAGTGTTGTCCAGTACGAGACTAGACGTGCCACTTTTCACCGCAGCATTTGCCTTCTCCGCAAGACCCTCAAGGTTGCCTCCCTCAAGGTCACGGTTGAACCGCTTGTACCCTTGATTGACATAGGATTCAACGAGCGTGCTCTTGCCCGCAGCGTTGTAACCCATAATGATAACGATTTCTTTCATTCTCAATATCCAATTGGAAATGGATGGTTATGGATGAGGAAAAACAATCCTCGAACTGCCATCCAAAGGTATATTCCCACACCGACGCCAGTAAGAAAAGAATCCCATTTCATCCGATGATGGTGTAAGTGTTATCGAAGAACTTGCGACGAACTACCCACACGTCGGACTTGTCATCACGGTTGCGGCAAATGTAGTCGCCCTTGGCGAACCGCTGACATTGACCATAGGTGCGAAACTCTTCGCCCCACTGTGCCTTGACGTAATGCTCACCCGTTTTCGTGGCGATTTCGCTTGTCCACTCGAAGCACTCAATGGAGTTGTCAGGGCGAGGTTCACAGACCATCCAACCATCGGCGTCAATGGATTTGACATCGTACTTGGCGATAAGCTTCTTGGGCATTTGCTGCCACACGTCCCCACCTTCGCCGAGACAAATAACAGCACCGTCGCCGAGTTTCTCATTCGCTTCCAGTGTGGTAATAAGGAATTTGCTCAATACGGCACGGTCAACCATCACCGAGACGAGGGGTTTGGAACGGATGGATTTTGTCTTCTTTGCGATTTTCCAATCCGAAAGCATTTCGGCCATTAGGGGTGCGTGATCTTCAGTAAATATCATAGTTATGCTCCTGAGTTGTTTTCGATTTCGTCTTGAATCAAGTCATACTCAACATCCCACCAAGCGGAGAGGTTTTTCCTCTCCGCTGGGGTCAACTTTGTTGAGCGTTGAAGTCCCGTCCGTATCACTTCTGCCAATGCATTCAAATGCTCAGCCGGGAGATTCACCGCAATGTCGGGTAATGTTGCCATTACACGATAACCTGTGAGGCAGACACGTAGTCGGGATTCGCAACCACGTCATACCCGAGGTTTTCGACGTAATCTTGAATCTTCTCACAGGACCAACCAGTGCTCACGTCCCGCTTGATAGCGGACTGAACCTGCTTGAGGGTCGGGCGGAAGTTGCGGTTCGTACAGTTGATCAGATAGGTCTGAATGCGGTCACGCACAACACTATCCGTCAGCGTGCTCGTACCCGTGGTATAGGGCGGGTTGGAGATCTGAACCGAAGGCGCAGTCGGGGCGACGGGAGGCGGAACGTTGCCAGTCGGGCTATTGGGATTCAGAGTGGGGGTGTATTCAAAATACATGCCGGTGAACTGACGGTTGAGGTTGCAGATTGAGTCCAATGCACCCGTGCGCCACAAGTCATCAAAAATGCTCTTGACCTTGGAGTGTGGGATGTCAAAGCGGAAAGACGCACCAGCGACTTCCGTTTCGGGAATATCCAACTCCCCCTGCGAGGCTTTGGAGCGGATGGAGCGAGTCACGTCATGGACGCTGAACGCTTGGCTGTTTCGGGCGAATTCCGTGATTTGAATTACCACGGCTTCTTTGAGGGACACGGTTGGAACATTGGTCTGATTGCTCATATGTTTGTTGTTTGTTTTGTTTCTACGTTATGTGGACATTATTACATACCCACGGGGAATTGTCAATAGGGAAAATAAAAAATCTTCACGAGGCGTAGGCGACTGCACCCCACTGCACGGCAGCATTGCCGAATACTTCCTTGATGCGGTCAATGTCTTTGGCAAAGTAGGTTTTGAACCGGGATATTTCATCGGCAATCATGGTCTCGTTGTACGCAATGATGTTTGAATCATATGCTTCGAATCGCTGTCCAAACTTGCCTTGGTTGGGGTTGAAGATTGCCGAGTCCTGCTTCTCTGGCGGCAAATTATCCGAATGAACGTCGCAGAGACGGTCATCAAATTCCTCATAAACATCAAAATCATCGCTGACCCGCTTCACGGATTGCACCGTGATTAGAGTAATCGCAGTCCCACACTCAGGGCAGAATTTTTCGCTCATCTCGTTTTTGTGATGGCGACATTTCTTGGTGGGACAAGAATGAAATTCCCTTGGACACACCTTCTTAGGATTAGGTGCTTCAATGAAAGGACCGAGATAGACGCTGTATGATACTCCCATAATGATTATTTGGTTGATTCTTCGTTTCCTTG
>Ga0315288_10011341_pt1 | contig 11222 bp, 7 predicted proteins | sample YL17G11_20_MG_FD_203454 | JGI IMG/M metagenome (GOLD analysis project Ga0315288, IMG submission 203454) | Sediment microbial communities from Yellowstone Lake, YNP, Wyoming, USA - YL17G11_20 | ecosystem: Environmental > Aquatic > Freshwater > Lake > Sediment | place: USA: Wyoming | collected... | reverse complement strand
GCGTTCCCGGGAAGATAGGTGAACGCCTGGAAGGGGAGGCCTGCAGCCGGCTTCCCGGTGAGTTTGCCATAGGCGGCGATGAGGTTCGCTTCGATCTCCGGATCGAACAGCTTCGCCTTTTTCTGGGCGATCGGATCAACCCTGAAGAACGAGGCAATTTTCGTCGTCGGGTCGACCTCGGTCTCGAGCCAGCCCATTCCGTCGGGCAGCCAGGTGATGCGCTGGATGCCCGTCATTTTGGTGATCTCGAGCTTGGCCCATTCGTCGTAGAGCTTTTTGCCCCGGAGCTGCGGATCCGCTCCCGCGGGCAAGGCCAAGCTGACGCAGACGGCCAGAATGATGATGATTTGAGAATAGCGTTTCATGGGACCCTCCGTGCGACAATCCCGGAGACACCTTCCCTTGCCCCCTTGTCTTGCCCGGGGGCCGGGGGGATAAATATCGATAATTTATTTCTTTAGGGTGTCTCCGGCTCCTGCGTATCGGATTTCCTTGTCGACTCAATATACCTAAAATCAGCCTGGTTTGACAACGCTTTTTCCCCCCGGCCGGGCTCCGCCGGTTTACGGCTTGAACCAGCTGCTCATCGTGATGATGATGAGGGCGTTGGCGAAGTCGATGAAAAAAGCGCCCACCAGCGGAACGATCAGAAAAGCCCGGGGCGCCGGACCGTGCTTCTGGGACAATGTGTTCATGTTGATCAGGGCGTTCGCCGTCGCGCCCATCCCGAAGCCGATCATCCCGACGGACAGCATCATCGCCTCGTAGTCGCGGCCCATGACCAGGAAGACGCAAAGCCAGCAGAAAATGACCATCAGCACGATCTGCCCGATCAAAATGACGATTAGGGGCAGGGCCAGGTTGACAAGCTCCCAGAGTTTCATGCCGTCGATGGCCATGGTGATGTACAACGCCAGTGAAATTTCCGAAAGAAGCTCGACCGTCCGGTCCTCAATCTTGTCCCGCAGCGTGGTCAGGTTCATCCCGTTGCGGATGATCACGGCCACAATCATGGCCCCGATGTACGCGGGCAGCGTGATCCCTTTTTTTCGAAAATAGCCGCTCAGGACGGAGCCGACGGCCATGGCCGCGAGGATGAAAGCGAGATTCCGGATGAAGGAATCTGCGGAGATATCGGCGGTCTCTCCTTCGGGAAGAGCTTCGCGGAGTTTCGGCTGGTGCGGCTTGCGTCCCGGGGTGTGGATCCGATATTTTCGGATGATGGTCTCCCCGAAAGGCCCGCAGAGAAGGCCGGCGGCGGCCATGCCGAACGTGGCGCAGGCGATGGCCGAGACCGTTCCGCCCATAAGGCCCCAGGCTTCGAATTCCGGGCCGAAAGCGCCCCCGGTCCCGACGCCGCCCATCAGCGAGACGGCTCCGGCTAGGATCCCATAAAGGGGATTCACGCCCATCGTTTTGGCCAGGACGATTCCGATAACGTTCTGGAGGATAGCGAGGACGCAGGCCAGGCCGAAAAAAAGGAGCAGCGGGCCCCCGCCCTTCTTCAGAAGCGCCGCGCTCGCTCCCATCCCGATCGTCGTGAAGAACATGATCATAAAGGCTTTTTGGAGAGCCTCGTCAAACTCGAAACCGACGACGCCGTTCAGGCGGAGGATGGTGGCCATCCCGGCGAAGAGGAGCCCTCCGACGATCGGCGCCGGTATGCTGAACCGCAGCAGAAGCGGGACGCGGCGCCGGATGGTCGTTCCTATTAAATAGACGACGACTGCAAGAGCGAGCGTTTGGACCGCGTCGAGCTTCACGATGAGCATGCGCTTTCCCTTCTCCTGGATTCAACGTCCACGGCCCTAGACTATAACGAAGGCCCCTTGCCGGTGTCAATCGCTCCGGCCGAGATGAGCTAGAGCGCAAATCGTCCGTTTAAGGCGTTTCCCCGAGTTCACTTTTAAACTTTTGCTAACACGCTATTTCCTTCTGTTATAATCAAGGGCGAAACCCCGGAGGTGAACGTGCCCCAGATCCTGTCGTCGCGCCAGAATCTCCCCCGCGTCCTCGGGCCCGTGAGCATCATCGGCATCGTCGTCGGCACGATGATCGGCTCGGGGATCTTCATCGTCCCGTCCGCCATAGCCGCCGACCTTCGCGATCCGATTCTCATACTGGCGGCCTGGGTCGGCGGCGGCGTGTTGAGCTTTTTCGGCGCGCTGTCCATGTCCGAGCTCGGGGCCGCCTATCCGCACGCCGGCGGCATGTACGTGTACCTCCGCGAGGCTTACGGACCGCTCGTCGCCTTCCTCTTCGGCTGGACTCTTTTTCTCATCATCAGCGCGGGAAGCATGGCCACCTTGGCCGTCGCCTTCTCATCCAAGTACCTCCCCCAGTTCGTGAATCTGTCCTTCGTGGAGACGAAGATCGTCGCCGTTCTGCTCATCTTCGCCCTCGCTGTAGTCAATTTCCTTGGGGTGAAGTGGGGGGCGCTGGTTCAGAACCTCTTCACGATCATCAAGCTCGCGGCGCTTGTCGCCCTCATCGCCGTCGTTTTCGCCTTTGCCAAGGGCAGCGCGTCCAACTTCGTCACGCCGGCGCCCGGCGCGGCCGCCGGGAACGCGGCCGGGGGCTTCGGAGTGGCCTTGGTCGCCATCCTCTGGGCATTCAAAGGCTGGGAGGTCTCGACCTTCAGCGCCGGTGAGACCAAGAATCCGGAGAAGAACCTGCCCCTGGGCATCTTCGTTGGGACGCTCCTCGTCATCCTGCTCTACCTTGGGGCGAACCTGGCCTATCTGTACGCCTTTCCCGTCGAGTCCATCGCCACGTCCAGCCGGATCGCCAGCGACGCCATGAACTTCGCCGTCGGGCCGCTGGGGGCGACATTCATCGCCATCGCCATCCTCTTCTCGATCACCGGCGCCTGCAACGGTCATCTCCTGACCGGGCCCCGCGTCTATTACGCCATGGCCCGCGACGGCGTCTTCTTCAAGAGCGTGGCCCGCCTGCATCCCCGTTTTCTCACGCCTCATTTCGCCATTCTGGCCATCAGCCTCTGGGCCGCCCTGCTGTGCGCCTCGGGAACCTTCGAACAATTGTTCACGTACGTGGTCTTCGGCCTGTGGATCTTTTTCGGGCTGACGGTCGGCGCGGTGATGATCCTGCGGAAGAAGCGCCCCGATCTGCCCCGGCCGTACAAGACCTGGGGCTACCCGGTGACGCCGGTGCTGTTCATCTGCGCGGCGCTGTATATCTCCGTGAACTCGCTGATCAACAAGTTCTGGAATTCTTTCATCGGACTGCTGATCATCGTCCTGGGGATCCCCGCCTACCTCTTCTGGCGGAGCCGGTCGGCGCGGGAGGAGGCGAAAGCCGCGGTGGAATAAAAAAGGGGCCAGATGAGGGTCTGACCCCAAGGAAGGCTAATCTAGCGCGGGCCTTAGAACCCGAACTTCACGGCCATGCGGCAGGTGAAGCCGTTCAGATTTAGGTCATAGTATTTTTCTTGCGGCTGCAGGGGGATGCCGAGGGACTGCTGAAGAAGGGCGTTGATGAAGTTCATCCAGCCGTTCCGGTCGTTGCCTCCCGTCCGGGGCTGGCCGCCGATCCAGATCTGCAGGAATTGGGCAAAAGGATTGAGGGGAGGTTCCGGCCGGCTCAATTTATGGAATTCAAGGAACCGGTACCCGCCTTCGGCCACCAACCGCAAGCGGTCGGCCAGACGGAATTCGACTCCGAGCCCTGCCTGTCCGCCCATGGCACTTTTGTGCTGGTTCAGAGTTCCCTCACGGAACGAACCGAAGTTGTAGCTGGCGCCGGCCCCGGCATAAACGTTCCACTTGCGTCCCACGGGGACCAGATAATAGATGTTCAGAGAGACCGGAACGACGCGGAACTGGTTGCCGGGTCCGTTCATCTGATCGTTCCATCCGAAGGAGCCGCTTTCCTTTTGACCCATCCCTTGCCGGCCGTTCATCATTCCGCCGCCCTGGTTGTTATATCCGCGGTCCATATCCCCGTTGTGGCCGCGGAGGCTGTTGAGGTAGCCGACGCCCAGGCCGAGGCGGAGCCTCGAGGACAGGGCCAGCTGCATTTCCGCGCCCAGGTTGAGCAGGCCGCGGTGATCTTCTGAAGAGGAAAATCCGCCGCCGAGCGACATAGAAAAGCGGGAAAAATCCGTGGCCCGGGATCGGCCCTGGGCCTGCACGGTCATCGCTCCAAAGATGAGGAGCGCAGATAAGACGATCCCGGAGATGCGAAAGAATTTCATTGTCTTCATGATTTTGAGGATCTCCTTTCCTTGATTATACAATTCATATCGAATTTGTCAAGATTGACCGGGCCGGACGCCGGCCCTCGGCCGCGGAGGACATAGCCGTTCGCCATTTCCTTATTTTAGACAAATCGCGGCCGAAAAGCTTGGAAAAAAGATTGCCCGGCCGCTGATTGTCTTTCCCGGCCGGGGCTGATACAATTTGGCCATACGGAGGGTCAGCATGAAGATCATGGTCAGACGAGATTTCGTGAAATCGCTGTTGGCGGGGATCCCGATGTTCTCGCTGGATTGGGATTCGTTCCCCAGAAGAACCGTGACTGCCGGCCCGGATACGACCTGGGACGCGGTCATCATCGGGTCCGGCCTGGGCGGATTGAGCGCGGCCGCCGCTTTCGCCCGGCAGGGCTTCAAAGCCCTTGTTTTAGAGCAACATACGAGTCCCGGCGGCTACGCCACGACGTTCACGCGGCCGGGAGGGTTCGTCTTCGACGTTTCTCTCCATTCGACGACGGTCGGAGAGAGAGACGGTCTGTTCAATCTCATCCCCGGCTTCCCTGAGATCAAGGACGTCGAATTCGTGCCCCATCGGACGCTTTACCGGGTCATCTTCCCGGAGGACGATATCCGCGTCCCGGCCAAGGATGTGCCCGGCTACATCAAGTTGTTGGCGGACCGCTTTCCGGCCGAAAAGGAGGGGATCGCCGGCCTGTTCGAGGACATGAAGGGCCTCGCCGCGGACGTCGCCAAGCTCTCCCAGGCCCAGGGGCAGCCCGACATGAGCACGTTCCCCACGGCCTATCCTTACGTGTTTAAAAGCTTCGCCCGGACCTGGGGCGGCCTGATGGACCTGCGGATCAAGGATCCCAAGCTGAAAGCGATCGTCTCCTCGCTCTGGGGATATTACGGCCTTCCGCCGTCCAAGCTGGCCAGCCTCTACTACGCCCTCCCCACGATCGGGTATCTCGAGCAGGGCGGCTATTATCCGGTCGGGAAGTCCCAGAAGATCAGCGACGCCTTCGTCAAATTCATCCGGGATCGGGGCGGCGAGGTCAAGCTCGGAGCGAGAGTCGAGAAGATCCTCAGCCAGGGCGGCGCCGCGACCGGCGTGAGGACGAAGGATGGGACGGAATACTCGGGCCGGGTCGTCGTGTCCAACGCCGACGCCTTCGGCACCTTTCGCGTCCTGCTGAATGAACCGGACGTCCTCAAGGATTATCTGGCGCGGTTGGACAAGTTCAGCGTCAGCTATTCTTCGTTCCAGATCTTCCTGGGATTGAAGAAAGATCTGGTCCTGGAGACAGGCCTCAAGGATACTGAGATCTTCTGCGAGACGGGTTATGATCCCGAAGCCGGTTATCGGATCGCTCTCGAGGCCGACGTCGAACGGGCAGGGTTCGGTTTGACTCTCTATGACAATCTCTACAAAGGGTACTCTCCCGAGGGAAAGAACACGGTCAGCATCATCACCCCCCAAGGCTACGAGCCTTGGAAGAAGTTCGAGGCCGACTATTTCAAGGGGAACAAGACGGCTTATAAAGCCGAAAAGGAACGGCAGGCTCGGATCCTGATCGAGAAAGCGGAAAAAGCGCTGCTGCCGGGTCTCTCCAAAGCCATCGAGGTCATGGAGATCGGAACGCCCTTGACGAACGTCCGCTATACGGGAAACTATCGCGGGGCGATCTACGGCTGGGACCAGACCCTCGACAATTCCGCGCCGCGGCGGCTGGCCCATGCCACGCCGATTAAAAACCTCTATCTCGCCGGCGCCTGGACGAGTCCCGGCGGGGGATACAGCGCCGTCATCTCGAGCGGGCTGGAGTGCTTCGCCGAGATCATGAGGAGCTGGAAGTCGTAAGATCTATTCCTGAAATGAGCGCGCCGAAAGACATCCTTCGCCTCGTCGATCAATTCGAATCGAATCTCGATTCCTATAAGTCGGGAAAGTACAACGAGGCCCAGCTCCGGAGCGAGTTCTTAGATCCTTTCTTCAAAGCGCTGGGTTGGGATCTGGACAACACCCAAGGCTTGGCCGAAGCCTACAAAGACGTCGTCCACGAGGACGCCATCCGGATCGGCGGAGCGGTCAAGGCGCCCGACTATTGCTTCCGCATCGGCGGCACGCGGAAGTTCTTCCTCGAAGCCAAGAAGCCGAGTGTCGATATCGGCGGAGAGACCTCGGCGGCTTATCAGCTCCGCCGCTACGCGTGGAGCGCCAAGCTGCCCCTTAGCATCCTGAGCGATTTCGAGGAATTCGCCGTTTATGACTGCCGGATCAAACCGAACAAGCCCGATTCCGCGGCCACGGCCCGGGTCTTTCTGTGCCGCTTCCAGGATTATCCGGACAAATGGGACTGGATCGCTTCGATCTTTTCCAAAGATTCCGTCCTCAAGGGTTCGTTCGATAAATACGCCGAGACCAACAAGGCCAAGCGCGGCACGGCCGAGGTGGACGACGATTTCCTGGCCACGATCGAGCGCTGGCGGAGCGAGCTGGCCCGGGTCCTCGCCTTGCGGAACGCCGGCCTTTCCCAGCCCGAGCTCAATTTCGCCGTCCAGCGCATCATCGACCGGATCATTTTCCTGCGCATCTCGGAAGACCGCGGCATCGAGAGCTATGGGCGGCTGCTCGCGCTGACGAACGGCCCGAACATCTATCCCCGTCTGTGCGAAATCTTCGCGGACGCTGACGCCAAATACAATTCAGGGCTTTTTTATTTCAAGGCCGAGAAAGATCGTCACGAGCCGCCCGACGAGTTGACGCTCGGCCTCGACGTGGACGACAAGCTTCTGCGCGAGCTCCTTAAAGGGCTTTATTATCCCGAAAGCCCCTACGAGTTCACGGTCATCTCGTCCGACATCCTCGGCCAGGTTTACGAGCAATTCCTGGGCAAGGTCATCCGGCTGACGGACGGGCATCACGCCGTCGTCGAGGACAAACCCGAAGTCAAGAAGGCCGGCGGCGTCTATTACACGCCGACCTATATCGTGGATTACATCGTCCGCCAGACGGTCGGAAAGCTCGTCGAGGGCAAGACGCCAAAACAAGCGGCCAAGCTCCGCGTCCTCGATCCGGCTTGCGGCTCGGGCTCGTTTCTGATCAACGCTTACCAATTTCTCCTCGATTGGCATCGGGATTGGTATGTCGCTCATAAGCCGGAGGGATGGGCCAAAGGCCGCAACCCCGTGCTCGTCCAAACGACGGGCGGGTGGAAATTGACCATCGCCGAACGGAAGAGAATTCTTCTCGATAATATTTACGGAGTGGACATCGATCCCCAGGCGGTCGAGGTCACGAAGCTGTCGCTGTTGCTAAAAGTTTTAGAGGGCGTGAGCGAGCAGACAATCCAGCCTTTCCTGCGGTTATTTCAGCAGCGGGCCCTGCCGGATCTGGGCGACAATATCAAATGCGGCAATTCGCTCATCGGGCCGGATTTTTATGAGCAAAAAGAACTTCCTCTGCTTTCGGATGATGACCGACTCCGCATCAACATTTTCGACTGGGAAGCCGAGTTTCCCGAGATCATGAAATCAGGCGGATTCGATGCCGTTATCGGCAATCCGCCGTATATCCGCCAAGAAATGCTAGGCGAATTTAAGCAATACTTCGAACAGCATTACGATGTTTATCATGGGACGGCGGATCTATATGCATATTTTATCGAACGTGCCATATCTCGCCTTAATGATAAAGGAATTTTCAGTTATATCGTTGCCAATAAATGGATGAGAGCCAATTATGGCGAGTCCCTAAGGAAATGGTTAAAAACTCGCGGGATAGAGGAAATCGTAGATTTCGGCGATTTCCGCGTTTTCAATAAAGTTACGACATATCCATGCATTTTACGCGTACGAAAAGGTTCACGGCAGAAAAATATCCACGCGGTCAATATCGATACACTATCGTTCCAAAATCTTGCCGAATATGTCAGTCAGCATCGGTTTATCGTAAATCCGTCTTCGCTTCGTGAGAGCGGATGGTCATTAGTCGGCGATAAAGCGGGAAAATTATTTGAGAAGATAAGGCAAAAAGGTATTCCTCTTGAAAAATATAAGGAAGCCAAGCTTTATCGGGGCATTCTAACCGGCCTGAACGAAGCATTCGTCATCGATTCGGAAACGAAAAAAAAATTAATTAAAGAAGATCCAAAAAGCGCCGAGTTGATCAAGCCGTTTTTATTAGGACGAGATATTAAAAGATATTCGCGGCCAAGAAAAGAGCGCTATTTGATTTTAATTCCAAAAGGATGGACCCGCGAAAAGAGCAGATGTGCAAAAGATGCATGGGAATGGTTCCAGAGAAATTATGGGGCTATCGCGGAGCATTTAAAGCCTTTTACGAAATCAGCCGGAGCGCGTTATGATAAAGGGGATTTTTGGTGGGAACTTCGGGCCTGCGATTATTATGAAGCTTTCGTACGCCCAAAAATTATTGTTCCGTGTATCGTTCAAAAGGCCTCATATATACTCGACGATACCGGCTTCTATTCAAATGATAAAACTTCGATTATCGCCCTCGATGATGCATACTTGCTTGGGCTCTTAAACTCTAAAACGCTCGATTTCATAATGCACTCAATTTCTTCTACTAAACAGGGGAATTATTTTGAATACAAACCCATGTATTTGCAGCAACTCCCTATTTATCAAATCGCTCTTATGAATAAAGTCGAAAAGACCAAGCATGAACGAATTGTAGATCTCGTAAATCAAATCTTGTCTTTTAATCGCAAACTACAATTAGCCAAAACGCCTCACGAAAAGGAAACTCTCCAGCGCCAGATCGATGCAACTGACAAGCAGATCGATCAACTCGTCTATCAGCTTTACGGCCTGACGGACGAGGAAATCAAAATCGTCGAAGGGATTCAATAATAAAGTCTAATGAACCAAGCGCCAATTTATTGTTTGTGGGAGAAAATCGTAAAAAAAGAAAGTCTAAAAATCTCAATCGACGGAAGCACATATAAATATGAAGATGAATCAATAAAGGCTTTAATTGCGTTAAGTTATTATAAGCAATTTGAAATATTCTATGTTTCAAATCAGGATATCGATAAGAAAAATAATATCAAGATATTTATTCCGGAATATATTAGAGAGACAGAAATCTTCCTTAAGCGCCCTGGCACAAAAGAAATGTGGGGAAGTGGATTTAAGAATAGCAAAATTAAAAATATTTTTTCTATCGAACTTGTTGGAGCAATAACTTTTGGTGATTTGGTCATAACCAAAACAGATTTATATTCCAAATATGATAAGTTTATTTTAACGAGCAACTTCGATGGAAGAAATTCTTATATCGGAGATTTATCTAGATGTCTTTCAGCAATGAGAGCATGGATTAATAATCAATTCAAACTCTCAACCAGCACGGAATTTTCATACCATTTTTCAAAATGGAATTCTATAACATTTGCCACAAAAAAATTATTGCCTTATCTGGATGATGCTTGGCGAGCAGCCGTAGTAACAAAGGAAGCTAAATATCCTCTTGGTGAAGGGAATATTAGAGATTTCTTGTGGGGTATATTCTTAAGGGCACAACATCTATTGACGACCAGGGATTTACTCGAGGTGCTAAAATTAAATTCTTTTAACCGTTTGTTCAATCCAAAAGCTGATAATTTCTCATATATGGTCATTTACTACTTTGGATATATTTTTCTTTTAATCACCGCAATGATTGATTCATCTTGTCGGATAACAAATTGGAGAATTAATAGAAAAATAAAAAGGAATTATGAATTAACATTTAGGAAAAACAACACACAATTTAAACCTTTTATAACTGAGTTGGCGAAATTCAATGGCGAATTATCAGATTATATCGAATCTGATTCCGTGCAAAGTTTATTAAATCTAATTTATTATTTAAGAAATTATTTTGCTCATAATATATTGCCAAGTGGAATTAGGTATGTTGGATTTGAAGGACTTACTGGAGATCTAATTTCTTTAAAAGGAAATATTGAAGAAAAAATAAAGGAGTATTCAAAGTATAACGACATAACAGATACAAGGCTATTAGATATTGGGATTGAAATAAAATGCCCTACCGCTAACCGAAAAGACGATAAACAATTGTTCGAACCCGTTTTATTTTCCAGATATATATTAATGAAGACTATGGAATTTATTGACACAATATTTAAATATTTATCTATTGAACAAAAAATACTTACAACGCAAGATGAGCAGGATGAATTTGAGACCTACATTCCGCACGAAAAAATCATGATTTCGCGGAATTAATATCTCGTTTATCATCTTTAATATCAGCCGGTTAGCCTACTCATAGAAAATAGCCTTCTTCTTGATTTCCGCCAGCAAAATATGCCTTTGGCGATTTTCGATGGCGCGAAGCCGGTTCAACGCCTTTCGCCATTTCCGGTAGCGATCTCCGGCTTTGTGCATCCGTGCCTCGTCGGCCCGGCGAATCAACTTGCACCGTCTTCGTCCTTGGTCGTCTTTGAAAAGGAAAATCGTCTGTGGATGTCCTTGACCTGAGAGACACCCGCACCGGGGATTGCCGCATTTCCGTCGCACCCGGGCGACCGATCCCACGGCCAGCTCGTGAGGCGAGCTCAGAAAGCGGATCAAGCGGCGGCGCTCCCGCTCGAGGCTTGACATTTCGCTTGACACGGCCATGGTTCTCGTATATATATATCATAATAATGTATACGAGGCAAGCGAGCGGAGAACGGAAAGTTTGCACCCCCGCCGGCCCGGCTTCGCTGCGGATCCATCTTGTCGGGCCCCATCCCATCCTTCTCCATTTTCTGGCCAAGATGTCGTTTGCGTCGATCGTCTCCTCTTGTCTCAGCCGAACGCGGGAAGGCCTCCTCGACCACGCCCAAGCTCTGGGCGTTTTGATCCAGAACATTCTTCTCTCTCCGGCTCCTCTTTACCGCATCGCCCAATGGGCCGAGCCCGTCGGGGCCGAAGGCCTCGGGCTCACCGAAGCGGAGAAGCTCTCGCTCAACGACGACCGGATCGCCCG
>Ga0315288_10011340_pt1 | contig 11223 bp, 7 predicted proteins | sample YL17G11_20_MG_FD_203454 | JGI IMG/M metagenome (GOLD analysis project Ga0315288, IMG submission 203454) | Sediment microbial communities from Yellowstone Lake, YNP, Wyoming, USA - YL17G11_20 | ecosystem: Environmental > Aquatic > Freshwater > Lake > Sediment | place: USA: Wyoming | collected... | reverse complement strand
ATCCGCTAACTTTATTTTCTTCGCAAGGGGCATCTGATTTTCTATCCTATCTAAGACCTTTCGTTCTTTAATGCAAAATTTTTTCGTGCACCTTTTCAGCTGCGCTTGGCGGTTGGCCTTTACCACTATCAACTTATCGACCATGCCTGTCAGGTTCGCCTCAACTAATAACGGCGCGTCGATAACAATGACCTCTTTTTTGCCGGCTTTCCTTATAGCGCGTTTTATGCAGCTGATGACTTCGGGATGCACGATGCGATTGAGCCTGCCCACGCTTTCTTTATTCCCAAATGCTATATCGGCAAGTCTCCTTCGCATGATATTTCGACCGTTATCCAGGACCTCTTCCCCGAAAAGGGCCACTATCTTTTTATATGCGGGCGTACCTTTTCTGACGACCTCGTGCGCGATCTCGTCGGCGTTCAGCACTTTCGCGCCGAAAGATCTTTTCATTATCGACGCGACGAACGTCTTCCCGGTCCCAAAACTGCCTGTTATGCCGATGACCTTCATCTTACGAATATTATTCCCGCTCCATCATTTCTTTGTAAAGCCTCAGGTACTCTCTCGCAGAGGCCCTCCATGAAAAATCCAATCCCATCACCCTTTTGACCAACCCCAGCCACATCTCTTTGTGCATATATGTCGACAGCGCTCTCTTTATAGCCGCAAACAAATTTTCTGCCCGGTACTCCTCGAACGTAAATCCGTTCCCCTCCAGCGTCTTCGGATCAAACTCCTCGACGCTGTCTCTGAGGCCGCCTGTTTGTCTGACTACCGGTATTGTGCCGTATTTAAAACTTATCATCTGGCCGAGGCCGCAGGGCTCGTATTTAGAAGGTATAAGAAAGATGTCGGAAGCCGCGTAAATCTTCTGCGCCAACACGATGTCGAATTTTAGATTTATAGAAGCGTTCTTCTGGTGCGCCTTCGCCATCTTCGAAAACAGTATATGATATTTATTATCGCCGGTACCCAATAAGACGAACTGCACCTTCATATTCAATATCTCGTCTATTATCCTCGCCAAAAGGTCGAGCCCCTTCTGGTCCGCAAGACGCGAGATCATGCCTATCATGGGGATATCGCGGTCGACCTTGAAGCCCAGCTCTTTCTGCAGCAACTCTTTGTTCACATATTTATCTTCGACGTTCTCTATGGAATATTTTTTGAATATCCTGGAGTCGGCCTTGGGGTTCCAAACGCTGTAATCCAACCCGTTCAATATCCCGTACAAGGCGTCCTTCCTGGTATTTAAAACGCCTTCCAGGCCGCAGCCGAATTCCTTATCTAAGATCTCCTTGGCGTACGTAGGGCTGACCGTGCTTATGGCGTCCGCGTAAACAAGGCCGGCCTTCATGAGGTTAACCTTGTCGTAAAACTCAAAATACTCTATGCTGAACAAGACCCAGTCCAGGCCCATCTTCGGATATTCCTCTTTATTGAAAAGCCCTTGATACGCAAGATTATGTATAGTGAACAGGACTTTTGTCTTGGAAAAGAACGGATCATATTTATAAACGGTGTTAATGTATACCGGCACTAGAGCGGTCTGCCAGTCATTACAATGTATTATATCCGGGCTGAAATTTTCTCTCTTGCATCGCGCTAATACTTCGCGGGAGAAGAAGGAGAATCTGTCAAGGTTATCCTGATAATCGCCGAATTTATCTCCGTATAGCTCTTTTCTGTTAAAATAGTCATCATGTTTTACAAAATAGACCTTCACGTTCTTTCCCATCTTCGCCTCGTCAGCCTCCTCCTTCACGGAGGCATACTTCGGCATGATAACTCTAACGTCGACGCCCAGTTCCTCAAGCGCAAGCGGAAGGCTCCCCGCTACATCAGCCAATCCCCCAGTCTTAGCGAATGGCGCAACCTCGCTAGCCACAAACAACACCTTCAGCTTATCCATCTACTCTCCTTTTATTTTCAAATGTTTTCCCAGCGGCTCAAGCTCCAGCCAATTCTTTCCTATCTCTATATGCGCCTCTACCGGCACTTTCAATTTTATTACATTCTCCATGCCGTCTCTTATGACTTTATGGATGCTGTCAAGCTCTCGTTTCGGAACGTCCAGCACCAATTCATCATGGACCTGCAATATCATTTTGGAATCAAGTTTATGCCTGATCAGATTTTCGTCTATCGCGACCATTGCGACCTTTATTATATCCGCAGCCGAGCCCTGTATGGGCGTATTTATGGCTGTCCTCTCAGCAAACTGCCTAAGCCGCATGTCCTGGCTATTTATCTCTGGGATATAACGCCTCCTGCCCAAAATGGTCGTCACATATCCCTTCTCCCTTGCCTCCACTATCAGGCTTTCAAGATACTGCCTGACATCAGGATATCTCTCAAAATATGAGTCGATGAAATCCTTGGCCTTGTTCACGTCTATCCCCAAACTTTGAGACAAGCCATATGGGCTCATGCCATAGATTATTCCGAAATTAACGGTCTTCGCCATATTCCGCATCTCTTCGGTCACATCATCCTCTTTCACGCCGAACACCAGGCTGGCTGTGAAGGCGTGGATATCAAGGCCTTCTTTAAATGCGTTTATCAGATGCTTATCGCCGGACAGGTGCGCAAGTATCCTTAATTCTATCTGCGAGTAATCGGCAGACAACAAGAGATTGTCTTTGTTCGATGGCACAAACCCCTTACGTATCTTTCTGCCCTCTTCGGTCTTTATCGGTATATTCTGCAGGTTGGGCCCGCTCGATGAAAGCCTGCCCGTGGCCGTTACCGTCTGGTTAAATGAGGTATGCAGCCTTCCGGTACGAGGGTTGATAAGGCTCGGGAGAGAATCCACATAAGTTGATTTCAATTTGGCGAGTTCCCTGTATTCCAATAAAGACTTGGGCAGCTCGTGCGTAACGGCAAGCTTTGTCAGGACCTCCTCGTCTGTCGATATGCCTGTCTTGGTCTTTTTTACGACAGGCAATTTCAATTTTTCAAAGAGGATCTTGGAAAGCTGTTTCGGAGAGTTTATATTGAATTCCTCGCCGGCCATCTCATAGATCTTTTTCGTGAGCCGGCCCACCTTCTTCTCCATCTCCGCCGATAGATCTGCGAGATAAGCGCTATCTATGGAGACACCATTTATCTCCATCGTGGCTAGCACTACTACAAGCGGCATCTCAACGTTATAGAAAAGCTCATCCAGTCCCTTTCCGGACAGCTCCTTCTCGAGCACTTTTTTAAGCCTGAGAGTGACGTCGCTGTCTTCGCAGCAATACTGGCATACTTTATCGACATCCACCTTGTCCATGGTTATGGCGTGCTTCCCTTTTCCTATCAGCTCTTCTATGGAGGTGGTCATCTTGTGATTTAAATAATCGAGGGATATGTCTTCCAGATTGTGGTTCAGCTTAGACGGGTTCAAGAGATATGACGCTACCATCGTATCAAAAGCAATCCCCTTCAGTTCTATGTCGTAATTCGCGAGCACCACATATTCATATTTTATGTTCTGGCCTATCTTTTTTATCTCATCGTCTTCAAATATCGGCTTGAGCTCTGCCAGGACCTTATCGACGTCCAAATATCTGTTCACTGGGACATAAGAGACCTCGCCCACCTTCCACGAAAATGATATCCCCACCAGGCTTGCAAGCATTGGGTCTTCATTGGTAGTCTCAAAATCAAACGCGAACTCTTTCAGGCCCTTTAACTCGCCTATGAGTTTCTTGAATTTCTTTTCATCATCAATAAGCCCATACGTGGAATCGAGCTTCTCCTTGGGCGTCAGCTCCTTTAGAAGCGACTTAAATTCCAGCTCCCTGAACAACTCAAGAAGATTTTTCTGATCCGGTTCTTTTAACTCAAGGTCCGTAAAATTCAATTCTATGGGAACGTTCATATCAAGCGCGGCTAGTTCTCTGCTCATCAAGGCTAGTTTTTCATTCTCCCTTAGCGTATTCTTCCTGGCTTCCCCTTTTACTTTTTCTATATTTTTCAACAGATTATCAAGGCTGCCGAATTCTCTTATCAATTCCACAGCCGTCTTCTCGCCTATCCCCGGGACACCTGGTATATTATCAGTTGCGTCGCCCATAAGGCCCATTATATCTACCATGCTCTCTGGGCCGACGCCGTAAGTCTCTTTAACTTTATGGGCGTCATATATGAGACCTTCCTTATGCGTGCTATAGACCTTTATGTGCGAATCCACAAGCTGAAGCGCGTCTTTGTCTCCCGTCACTATGAATGTCTCGATATCGCGCTCTTCCGCTCTTTTCGCGATAGTGGCGAGCACATCGTCGGCTTCGTATCCCTCAACTTCAAATATTGGTATATTGTACGCGCGAACGACTTTTTTAATGTAAGGCATTTGCCCTACCAGTTCATCCGGCATCGGCTTTCTGTGTATCTTGTATTCTTCGAATTTTTTATGTCTGAACGTCGGACCTTTGAGGTCAAATGCCACGGCAAGCATGTCCGGTGAATTATCCTTTACGATCTTATTCAACATGGTCACGAAACCGTATACGGCGTTGGTGGGCTGCCCCTTGGAATTGGAGAGGCTCCTTATGGCGTAATACGCCCTATAACAGAACGAGTTCCCGTCGATCAAGAAGAATTTCTTTTTAGACATTACACGGCAAGCCTTATGAGGTCTGAATATAGAAGGATAACATTGACATTTATCTTTAAATTATCTTTGGGAAATAACTTCTCTCGAATTGAATTTGTTTAAATTAGAGAGGAATTTTCGACTTGTTACCGCCTTCGACTTAACCTACGACAAATACTGAAGTTACCGAAGGATTAAAACTGCTTATAGTATACATATATACAAAAACTTGTCAAGAAAAAAATGGCTATATCTAATAGCGGCGCGGTTTGCGGCGATTTACGCAATATCTATTTATATAAGAACTTATAATATCCATCGGCACCTGCTATCGCCTCCATCCAGCTTTTCTATATAGAGAGTGTTTTTGCCTCTAAATCTCGCGCTTAAATAACGATGCGCTAATCGCTCAGAACCTTTTCCAGGGTAACCTTGGCCGTCTCCTCTTTTTTATAAGCCTTCTCCTCAACATTTATGGTCTCAGCTATCCTTTTATCAGCAGCAACAAAAAAATCAATATTGACGTCATCGCCCTTTCCTATATCTTCCAAGGAGGACACATTTATGAACGCTGTGCCCTGATTAACATAATAGGCATAAGGTTCGTTATCGTATTGGGTATTTGTTGCGACCAACACTTTTTGTGCTGTGTTGACACCAATTACCTCGCCTTCCATATATCCGGCTGTCTCTCTTGCCGCCATTACCTCGTCAGACTGCATCTCTTGCATAGCCTGCCCCTCCGCGGCTTCCTCGCCTGAAGAGGTTTGGGCTAGCGATATCGCCGGATATGCGCACAATGCGGCACAAAGCGCCAAGATCGCTATATATAAAACATATTTTTTCATATCAGTTCAGCTCGCATCTGGTGTCATTATAGCGAAAAATGGCGATTTGCGCAATCTTTTGCTGCGCTAAATATTTTGCGGTCTTTCAATATGCTCTGAAAGGTAATTTCCCGTGAGGTCGTCTATTGCCTGCGTCAATTCCTGAAGCCGCACATCTTTTTCAAACCTTATCCTGAGATCTTTCGGGGGCGACTCCATAAGTTCGAATTGCAATCTCCTGCGTTCATAGTATGCCCTTCGCAGGTCATCCAGGATATCGTTTCTAAGCTGTGTTGTAAGCCTAGACCTGACATCAATGCTGGTCTGGGCGTCTGACCAGATCATATCACCCAATTCCCACGAGACGGATAAGTCGATGCCCCTAGACACATCATCAGGCCCGACCGTGATGTAGTCCTTCGTCGCGCTGGTATATATCTCCGAATTCGTCGAACGGTTATCATCCACACCAAATGTTATCTTAGGAAAGAGCGCCTTAAGCCGCGCCTGGTTCCTCCAGCTCCTGATCTTTTCCGGGTCAAGCTCCGCAAACCTCATGGCAGCCTGCTGCAATTCCTTAAAGGCCGGTTCGTTCTCAAATAAAACCTTTATCGCTTTCAAATTTTTTTCAACGTCAATGCGCTGGTCCGGCACATATCTGCCTCTTTCCATTTTATACACCCCTTTTTCCGTCAATGCCCATAGCGAGTTTTCGTTCTCATCAAATACGACGCGATTGACGTTAAGGACCTTATCCGTCCCTTTATATAATTCAAGCCACCTGGCCTTGCCTTCAACGAACTCAAAAACACCTTTCGTGGTCGCGCAATAGAGATCGCTGCTATCTTTCGGGGCGACGATGTAATTGACCGTGCCGCTTAAACCTTCGGAGGGGAAGGAGACCAAGGGCCCTGACGCGCCGCTCGAGTATAATATCCTTTTATCAATTCCTATATAAATGATGCTGTTTTTAAGCATTATGCAATTCACGGCTATTACATTCTCCTCTTCGGTTTCGGCAGGCTCGGTTACCTCCTCGTTGCTATTTTTCTCTGCGGCGCTGCTGACATATATCCTTTCCCAGCCATCAGAACCGTTCTTCTTAATGTACAAGCCGTTATCGCCGCCGGCGTATACTGATTCTTTGGCGAGCGCTATACATTTTATCGGCTTATTTTTAAGGTTTGCGCTTATATCTATCCACCTATCGCCTAAATCCTCGCTCATAAATATGCCTTTTTCGGTGCCTATGAGAACTTTCTTTGGATTATATTTCGAAAGCTCCATGCAAAGCACGCTACTTTTATCCGGCACTATCGTCCTGAACACGCTCCGCCAGGACCTGCCTGAATCCTGCGACCTGAACAGGCCTTTTTTCGTGCCGGCTAATATATTAGCTGCCCTCCCGGCAATGCACTTTATTTCATTCTCGCCCGCAGGAAGCGAGAATACCTCCTCCCATCTCTGGCTTATATCTTGAGCATGATAAATCTCTTTTTTCGTGGCAAGATACAGCCCGCCGCCATCTATAAACATGGCACGCGTGTCAACATTTCTTATATTTCCATCCTTACTTACCCATATCTCCTGCGGATGAACAAAAGCTGCACCGGACAGCAAAATCGATATTACCATAACTGTAATTTTTGTATGCATACGCACCTCCTTTTAGAGTTCAAATCTTAACAAATATTTCATTTTTTGTCAATATTTATTTGATAATTTATCAAATAAACACTCTGGGCCTATTTTCATTACCATATAAAGACGTAGAAATAGTAAAAATTGTTGCACTATTGCTGCGGCATCAGACCATTGAATCGATATCTTATTCTTGATTTTTGGACTTGAGAGGTGTATGATTTTATCAGGAGGTGCATATGAGATATAATTTGGGAAGGAAAATATTACTGACTGCTTCTATCCTTGCCCTGCTGGCACCGGGGCGATGCGTTGCGCAAGATGCTGCAACCTCAAAAGGTGAAGATGATTCGTTAAGCGCTATAATGCAGCGAGAGAAGGTCGCCGAGGAGGAGCGCGTGGGAGGGACTAACTACCAAACTGACGAAGATATATTGGAGTCCCGGAAAGAGGACGCGCGCTTAAGAAAAATCGAATACGATAGGGCAGCACAAGAGCAGGAAACTAGCTACGACTACGAATATTAATAGCTATATTAGCTTACTTTAAGATTTATTTGATCCGGCATGCGTCTAGCGGATCGTGACCGAAAAAGCCGTTTTCTTTGCAGCCGCAGCATCTTTTTCCCATGGCCGCACATACTTAAAAGATATGAGCGTCTTCCCGGCAATGAGGCCGCGGAATGTCCATACCTCTTTGCCGCCGGCGCCTATCCTGTCGGTTGATTCTTTTATATATTCCGAGCTTATAAACTCAAGTATATGATTATCTATAGGCTCGGCCAACTGCCATTCGTAACCGGTGGTCCTGTTTGATTCTAAAGTGATCACAAAGTCTTTGCCTGCCTCTGCCTCAATAACATTTTTTGCGTCACTATAATCTTGCGATTGCGCGATCCTGACGAAGGCCATAGATACGGCAATACCGAATATACAACAAGCAATTATAATTTTTTTCATACAACACCTTACTTTCTAGTATCTCAAAGAGACGCTTTCGACCACCTTGGTCGCCAATTTTACAGCCTGGTTCACATCATCCATGCTGAAAACGCCTGTAGGCGAATGGATATAGCGGGTAGGTATGCTCAAGACTCCTGTCGGCACCCCTTCCCTGTTCATATATATCATTGCGCCGTCCGTCACCCCGCCCTCCAGCACATCGATCTGATATTTTATCTTGTTCTCTTTTGCCGTCTTGATAAAGATATCTTTTATCTTCTCATTTACTATGACGCCCCTTCCCGACGCCTCCATTATCGTTATCGCCACACCGTCGCCCAACCTCAAAGAAGACTCGCGCTCTTTCATCTGAGGGGTATCTCCGGCTATCGTAGTGTCTATGGCTATCGCAAAATCAGGATTTATCTTGAATGCTGAGGTCCTGGCGCCTTTGAGGCCCACCTCTTCCTGAACCGTCGCGACAGCATATATCTCGGCGTTCGCCTTTACCTTCTCCATCACCTTCACGAGCGCATAACAGCCGATCCTGTCATCGATCGCCTTACCGTAACAGAGGTTGCCGTTCAATGTCCCCGCATTCGGCTCAAATATTATAGGGTCTGCCACGGATATCCTTTTCTCTGCCGCCTCTTTTGTCTTGCACCCGATATCTATGAACATATCCTCGTATTTTATGGGCTGCTTCCTCTCTTCCTCTCTTTGCAGATGCGGCGGCTTTGAACCGATCACGCCGAGCACATCTTTCCCCTTCGCCTTTATTACGACGCGCTGGCCCGGCAATATCCTGTCGTCTATTCCGCCGACTTTTATAAAATTAATATATCCGTCTTTTGTAATGTGCTTTACGAGCAGCCCTATCTCATCCATATGAGCGGCGAGCATTATCCGCTTCTTGCCCTTGCCTTTTCTGGCGATAACATTGCCAAAGTTGTCTATCTCGACGTCTTCGCAGGTCTTACTAAACTCGCCCTTCAGGATGCCGGCTATCTCGCTCTCGTATCCTGGTATTCCCGGGGCATTCAAAATCTTTTTGAGCAACTCGTCCATCATCGCGCCTCCTTTTTTCGGGTTTTGCATATACATTATATTTAATGTAAAGGCTCATCTTCAGATATATTCATATTATATTTTTTTCTTTCTATTTTTGCAAAGAGACTATAGACGCAGGGAACGACAAAAAGCGTCAGTGCCGTCGAGACTATGACCCCGCCTATAACGGTCATCGCCATAGGCCTGCGGGTCTCGGCACCTGGCCCCATGGCCAGGGCCGGAGGTATGGCAGCCGCGATAGTCGACAGGGATGTCATCAATATGGGCCGTAGCCGTATTGGGCAGGCCTTCAATAGCGCGGGGCGCACCTCAAGGTTCTGTTCGCGCATCTGGTTTGTAAAGTCCACCAACAGGATAGAATTCTTCTTCACGATGCCCATGAGGAGTATCAAACCTATCAAGCTGTAAATATTTAATGATTGGTTGAAGATCCATAAGGTTACCAGCGCCCCTGATATGCTGAAAGGCAGCGCGAAGAGAACAGAGACCGGATGCAGATAACTGTTGAACTGTGAAGCGAGGACCATGTACGCGACGATTATGCCGAGCAAAAGAGCAAAGATGAGACTCAAGAATGACTCCTGAAAAGTCTTCGTGGTGCCGCTAAATACCATCCGGTATCCGGCAGGCAACACCTCTTTACCTATGCGATCCACCGCGTCAATAGCGTCGGTCTGTGATTTCCCGCTCGCTATATTGGCAAATATCGTTATCGCCCTTTCTCTGTTACGTCTTGTTATCGTAAGGGGCGTCGGCTTCTGTATTATCCTTACGACATCTTTTAATTGGACCAGCTCGTTCCTGTTGTTCCATACCCATAAACGCTCGATATCTTCGAGCCGGCTGCGCTGGGTCTGCGTCAACCGCACTCTAACATCATACCGCCTGCCCTGTTTAGTATATTTTGCGATGCGCTCTCCCCCTACCAGGGAATTGACCGTGCTGCCCACCGTCTGAATATCTACCCCATGCGCGGATGATGAAACCCTATCTGGTATAATATGTATCTCCGGAACCTCAGTTAGGTAGTCGGTATCAACGTCGCTCATGAGATTACTTTGCGACATTCGCTTACGGATATCCTCGGAATAGACAGCCAGCTTTTCCCATTCTGGCCCCCTGATAGATACTTCTATAGGAAACCCGCGCTGAGCCGAGAATCCTGCCAAAGACAGGTCCTGGATCGTCGCCCTGACATCAGGTATCTCGTTAAGTTTTTTACGGAAAAGTGCCATAAGTTCGCCCTGCGAAAGCCTATGCTTATTAGGAGGAACTATCGGCCTCTTATTCGGCGGTTTAAAGGTTACGAACATCATGCCGGAATTGACTTCGCCGCCGGTGAACCCGCCTATGGCCGCGAAATACCCCCGCAGTTCAGGCCGGCTCATAACAAATGCTTCGGCCTGTTTAAAGCGCTCGTCGGTAAAAGTTATGGAAGAGCCTACCGGCGTCTGAAGCCGGCACGCAAACATGCTCTGGTCCTGGGCAGGAAGGAACTCTTTACGTAAGATCGCGAGGAAACACAACGATAAGGCAAAGAATACTGTGGCAATGATCAGGACAAACTTCCGCCTCTCAAGCGCTTTTGAAAGGGTCAAGTGATATGATCTGGATAGCCATTGGAAACTTTGCTCTACTTTCTTTCCGAAATAAGTATGACGCTGACCGACCTGAAGGAATTGAGAACAGCGCATAGGCGCCAGGGTAAGCGCCTCCAGTAAAGAGAGGGCCACAGCTACAGATATAGTCATACCGTATTGATAGAAGAACCTGCCGATAATGCCCTTCATAAAGGCAACTGGCAGGAAGATGGCAATAAGCGCAAGGGTAGCTGCCAGCGCGGCAAATGTGATCTGACGGGCGCCTCGCCTGGCTGCCTCCACTTTTTCCACTCCCTTCTCGCGGTATCGCACAATATTCTCAAGCACCATTATGGCATCGTCTACAACTATGCCTATTGCCAAAGAGAGCCCCAGGACGGTAAAGGTATTTAGCGTAAACCCCATAAAGTATATTACTATAAACGTGCCAAGGATCGAAGTAGGAATGGCCAACAGGATATTCATTGTAGCGCTCCAAGACCCAAGGAATATCCAGCAGACCAGGGATGTGATAAGGGCCGAGAGTATCAGCGTGAATATCAGTTCATTTATCGAGTCCT
>Ga0315288_10011339_pt1 | contig 11223 bp, 7 predicted proteins | sample YL17G11_20_MG_FD_203454 | JGI IMG/M metagenome (GOLD analysis project Ga0315288, IMG submission 203454) | Sediment microbial communities from Yellowstone Lake, YNP, Wyoming, USA - YL17G11_20 | ecosystem: Environmental > Aquatic > Freshwater > Lake > Sediment | place: USA: Wyoming | collected... | reverse complement strand
GTAATAAGACTGTAGATCTTTCTGGTTTGGTTGGAGATACAGAAGTCTTACAGTTCTTTTTTAATACAACTGATGTTGTGAGTTTGACTGCAAGTAATGGTACTCAGGTTTCTTCTTTGACTGCAACAGTAGACTCTACAGGTCCTGTGGTTAACACTTTAAACAATTATGCAAACAATTCTTGGACAACAAGCAAAACTGTAACATTTGGTTTCAACTTAACTGAAACAAATGCAGATACTTGTGTGTTATACCATAATGCAACAGGGAACTGGGCTGCTAATGTAACAACCACTTATACTTCTAATGCTAATACAAACTTCACATCAATAATATTCTCTTCAGATGGCATTTATTTATGGAATGTTTTGTGTAATGACAGCGCAGGAAACACCAACTGGTTCGTGAATAATTACACTTTAAAGATAGACTCATCCAATCCTACATCTACAATCAACACAGCTAACAACACTTGGACAACAGATGACACCCCACAAATTAACTTCACTTTAACAGATAATTTGGATACTGTTTTGAATTATACAGTATTCATAGATGGTGCAATCTCAACATTGAATGGCACTGTGAATAATGCAACAGCAACATTGTTGAATATAACATCAATAGCAAATGGTACTCACACTATAATTGTGGAAGCTATGGATGATGCTGGTAGTAAGACGAACTCCACAGCTTTGACTATTAATGTTGATCAGGTTGCTCCTACATCCACAATCAACACTGCTAACAATACTTGGACAACAGACAATACTCCTGAGATTAATTTCACACTAACTAATAATTTAGATACTGTTTTGAATTACACAGTCTTTGTGGACAATGCAGTAAATGGGCAGGTAGGTTATGTTAATAACGCCACAGCAACTTTGTTGAACATTTCTTCAATGGTTAATGGTACTCACACGATTATTGTTGAGGCTTTTGATGATGCTGGTAGTAAGACAAACTCTACAGCTTTGACTATTAATGTTGATCAGGTTGCTCCTACATCCACAATTAACACGCCTGCAAACAACACTTGGACAACAGATGATACTCCTGAAATAAATTTTACTTTAACAGATAATTTGGATACTGTTTTGAATTATACTATCTTTGTAGATGGAACAGTAGGACAGGTTGGTTATGTTAACAATGCCACAGCAACATTGTTGAACATTTCTTCAATGGCTAATGGTACTCATACTATAATTGTGGAAGCTATGGATGAAGCAGCAAGCAAAACAAATTCTACAGCTTTGACTATTAATGTTGATCAGGTTGCTCCTACATCCACAATCAACACTGCTAACAACACTTGGACAATAGATGATACTCCACAAATCAACTTCACCTTAACAGACAATGTTGATACAACCCTAAATTATACAATATTTATAGATGGTGCAATCTCAACATTGAATGGCACTGTGAATAATGCAACAGCAACATTGTTGAACATCACATCAATAGCTAATGGCACTCATACCATAATTGTTGAAGCCTTAGATGAAGTAGGTTACAAGACGAACTCTACAGCTTTGACTATTAATGTTGATCAGGTTGCTCCTACGTCCACAATCAACACTGCAAACAACATTTGGACAACAGATGATACCCCACAAATCAACTTCACACTAACAAACAACCTAGACACAGTCTTGAATTACACCGTATTTGTGGACAACGCAGCAAATGGACAGATAGGTTATGTTAACAATGCTACTTCTACTTTGTTGAACATCTCTTCAATGGCTAATGGCACTCACACGATTATTGTTGAGGCTTTTGATGATGCTGGTAGTAAGACAAACTCTACAGCTTTGACTATTAATGTTGATCAGGTTGCTCCTACATCCACAATTAACACGCCTGCAAACAACACTTGGACAACAGATGACACTCCACAAATTAACTTCACCTTAACAGACAATGTTGATACAACCCTAAATTATACAATATTTATAGATGGTGCAATCTCAACATTGAATGGAACTGTTAACAACAACACAGCAACATTGTTGAACATCTCTTCAATAGCTAATGGCACTCATACTATAATAATAGAAGCATTGGATGAGGTAGGTTACAAGGCAAATTCCACAGCTTTGACTATTAATATTGATACAGTTGCTCCTACATCCACAATTAACACAGCTAACAACACTTGGACAACAGATGATACTCCTGAAATCAGTTTTACATTGACTGATAATTTGGATACTGTTTTGAATTATACAGTATTCATAGATGGTGCAATCTCAACATTGAATGGCACTGTGAATAATGCAACAGCAACATTGTTGAATATAACATCAATAGCAAATGGTACTCATACTATAATTGTGGAGGTTATGGATGATGCTGGTAGTAAGACGAACTCTACAGCTTTGACTATTAATATTGATACAGTTGCTCCTACGTCCACAATCAACACTGCAAACAACATTTGGACAACAGATGATACCCCACAAATCAACTTCACACTAACAAACAACCTAGACACAGTCTTGAATTACACAGTCTTTGTGGACAATGCAGTAAATGGACAGATAGGTTATGTTAACAATGCTACTTCTACTTTGTTGAACATCTCTTCAATGGCTAATGGCACCCACACAATCATTGTAGAAGCTATGGATGAAGCAGCAAGCAAAACAAATTCCACACCTTTGACAATAAACATTGATACAGTAAATCCTGTAGTTAACACATTAAACAATTATGCAAACAACACATGGACAACAAGCCAAACTGCAACATTTGGTTTTAATCTAACTGAAACAAATGCAGATACTTGCGTGTTATACCATAATGCATCTGGTGGTTGGGTTGCGAATGTTACTAAGGCAGGTATTACCTCAAATGCAAACACAAACTTCTCTTCAATAACACTTGCAGATGGAACTTATGTTTGGAATGTCTGGTGTAATGATAGTGCTGGTCAGACTGATTGGTTCACCAACAATTACACTTTGAAAGTTGATTCAACTAATCCTACAATTACATTAAACGCTCCTGCTAATTATACTTGGCAGACTTCGTCTTCAATCACTTTCAACTACACCCCCACTGATACAAACATAGATTCTTGTATCTTGTACCACAATGCTTCTGGTTGGGCTGCTAATATTACAAATTCTTCATTGATATCTGGTTCAGCAATAATTAATTCCTTATCATTAGCAGATGGAATTTATATCTGGAATGTCTGGTGCAATGATTCTTCTGGAAGAAGTGCATTGGCAACTGCAAACTACACATTAAGAAAAGATGCAACAGCGCCTACTACAACCATGACAGCATTATTAACTTATTCAGTAGAAACTTTCACAGCGCAATGGAATGCTACAGAAGATACTTCAGGAATTGTGAATTATGATGTACAGGTTAATGATAATGGGGCAGGATGGACAGCTTGGCTGACTAGTACAACTGCAACTTCACAAACTTATAGTGGAACAAATGGGCACATATATTATTTCAGAATAAGAGCAACAGATAATGCAGGAAACATAGGAAATTACTCTTCAAATGTATCCACAACAGTAAGTACAAGCGCGCCAACAATAACTTTCTATCTTAATTCATACGGGCCTTATATGGCTGATCCTGGAAATGTCATAAACATTTCTTTTTCAGATACTAATGGATTAGATTATGGCCAATACAAAGTTGGAGCAAATGGCACATGGATAAACATATTCAGCAGCAATTATGCTGGAACAAGTTATAATTCCTTATGGAATGTTTCTTGGAGTTCATTAAGCGAAGGCACTAACCTCATTTATGTCAAAGCTTATGATGATGCAGGAAATCTTGCAGAGCCTGCGCAAACTATTAGTTTCATAAAAGATACAACAGCACCAATAATATCCATTACACGCCCAGGTGCAGGAGAAACCACTGATACATCTTTCACTTTAAGTGTGGTAACAAGCGAAATAGCAACTTGCAGATATAAGATTGGTTCAGGTAGTTACACGACAATAAATACAACAGGAACAACTGTGCACAACCAGTCTTTGACAGGATTAAGCTTAGGCTCAAATACAATAACAATAAATTGCACAGATGCTGCAGGAAATTTGGGTTATGCTTCTGAGACATGGACTGTTTCAGGGACTCCTCCTTCAATAGCAGGAATTTCACCTTCAGGATTAACTATAGATGATACGCCTACAGTTTATGTTAATACAAGCGAGAATGCTGCATGTAAATTTGATGCATCTGATATTGCTTATGCAAGCATGACTTATTCAATGAATGGGGCTGGCACAACGCATAATTATACATTCAGCACAGCGCTTACAGACAGCGACTTGGTAGGAGATTATGTATATTATGTAAGATGTAATGATTCAGAAGGCAATTTAATGACAACATCATCGTTTATATCATTTGTTCTTGATACTGATGGCAACTACAACTATACTCAATGGTTGTATCCGACATGGGACACGCTTTGGTTGCCTGATGATGATATGATGGGCATTATGGGATATAGTAACTTCAACATTTCAGTGATGCTTGGCAATAGTAGGTTCTTGCATGCTAATCCTTACACTGATGTGTATTATTATAATGGTTCTGCTTGGAGTGGTTATTCTCCAACAACTGGGTGGCAAGGCTCTGACTTGAAGTATGTTAATAATACGAATGACAAGCCTTACTGGATCAAATTAAACTCGTCTGTGGTTGTTACAAAGACAAGATTCCAGATATGATTTTATTGGTTTGAGGGGTTTTAATATGAAGAAGTTAATAGTGTATTTACTATCTTTTATGTTCGCTGTTTCGTTAGTTTGTGCGATACCTGCGACATGGTATGGTTATGTTGTTTTAGACAACTCTACTGCTTCTAATGGAGTTGTTGTTGATGCATACATTAGTAGTTCTATTGCTGGAACAGCTGCTGTTGGTGCAGTTCAAAGCAGTGGTTATTATATCATTCATGTAGATGGAAGTGCGGGTGATAGTGTCTCGTTTAAGGTGTATGGGAATAATGTTTCACAGGCTGCCAAGACTTGGTCTGCTGGATTTAATCATCCTGGTTTTAATCTGACTGCAAACACTACAGCTAATGCTCAGGCATGCCCTGCTTATTCTGGTTATGTTCTTCCATCAGCCTATAATAGCAATCTTGGTTGTTCTGGTGGTTATTGCGTTCATGGTTATTGTAGAAGCTCTGCCACTTATTGTGGTGATGGTTATTGTGATACTGGAGAGTCTTGCTCTGCTGATGATTCAGCGTGCAGCTCTGGTTATGGATGTACGAATGGCTGCCAACTCACTAGTGTAACTACTAGTGGGGGCGGCGGAGGGGGTGGTGGTAGTGTTGTTAGTGTTTCTTCAAATGTTGGCACTACTGTTTCACATAGTTGGGGTGATATCGTTGCTGGTTCTACTTCGATGATGATTGTTGCTAAGACTGATATTCCTATTAGTGAGTTGTCTTTTATTGTTGCTAAAGATTTGAGTGGTGTTTCTGTTGGTGTTTCTGTGTTGATTAATGCACCTAATACAAGCAAGGTTTTGTCTTCAAAGGTTTACAAGTATTTGCAAGTTGATAAGGCCGGAATGATTAATGATGATTTGAGCAGTGTTGGTTTCAATTTTAAGGTTGCTAAGAGTTGGTTGGTTGAGAACTCTGTTGATTCTTCAAATATTGTCTTATCTAGATACACTACTGATTGGGTTGAGTTGCCTACTATGAAATTGAGTGAGGATTCATTGTTTGTTTATTTCAAAGCAACATCTTCAGGCATGAGTTATTTTGCTATAACTACTAAGGCTGGAACTAGTGTTTCTTCAGTGACGCCTCCAGTTGTTCCTGTGAGTGAGATTTTGCCTTCTGAACAGGGTGTCGTGCCTGCAGAAGTACCTTTGCCTCCTCTTACAGAAGAAGTTGTTGGTGAAGAGATTACTGGTGCAGGAGTAGTTGAGAGTCCTAAGGGTAGTGTTACTCTTGGCATGAGTATCACTTTCTTAGTTGTTATTGCTGGAGTGTTAGGAGTGCTTGGCTGGTATATCTTGGCCAAGAGGAAGAAATAATTATTTTTCTTTTTTTTGGGGATAATAAAATTTTCTTTTTTTGTTGGGGGAGAAAGTAATAAATAATTTTTTGAGGTTTTTAATTGGTTATGGTAGTTGTAAGGTTTTTTGTTGTTTTTGTGTTAGTGTTTTCTTTATTTTGCTCTTCAGTTTTTGGTTTTTCCCTCGTGTCCAATCCTGAAGAGTTTTTTTTTGATGATGTTCTTGTTGGTGGTTATTCTGAGCAGGTTTTGATTGTTAGTACTGATAGTGTTAGTCCTGTTGTGGTTAGTCTTTCTGCTTCTGAGCCTTTCAATTCTTGGTTTAGTTTTGAGCCTGTTTCTGCTAGTGTTAGTAGTTCTTCTCCTGTTAAGTTTAAGGTGGTTGTTCGTCCTTCAAATATTTTAATTGGCACTTATCAGGGTTATTTGGTTGTTACTTCGTTGAGTGCGGGTAATGAAGTTACTTCATCAGTTTCTTCTTCTCTTGCTATCAGTGCTTCTGTAAAGGTAACTGATGAGCAGATTATGCAGGCAAGGGTTGATGATGTTGTTGTTAAGAATGTTGAGGTTGGTAGTCCTTTAAGGGTTTATGTTAAGGTGCAGAATCAGGGTAATGTTGGTGTGACTCCTTTTTTTACTCTAGACATTTCTGATTTTAACAGGTCTAAGATTCTTAAGTCTGGCATGTCAGGTTTAGAGACTATTTTGCCGTATAGTAGTGGTGCTTTGGGTATGGATTTGCCGTTGGATCTTCCTTTAGGTGTTTATTGGGCTCAGGTGACTGTTTTGTTAGGTAAGGATTGGGTTTTGGGTAAGAGATTGGTGAAGTTCAGTGTTGTTGAGAAGGGTTCTTTGCCTGTTGAGGAAAAGGTTGTTTCTAACCGGGATGTTGTTTCTTTGGGTGTGAGTTGGTTTGTTTTGGTTGTTTGGATTTTTGTGTTGGTGTTTATTATTTGGTTTATTGCTAGGAAGCGTTTTTTGAGGAAAAAGCTTGGTAAGAGAGGTAGGAATAAGGGTGGATACTAAGAGGAAGGCTTTGTTGGTGATGGTTTGTTTTTTCTTGTTTTTGATAGGTGTTGCTTTTTTTGTTGGAACTTTTAAGGGTCCTATTACTGGTGCTGTTGTTGCTGATGGTTGTTTTGTTCAATGCCATAACAATTCTGAGTGTGATGATCATAATCCTTGCACTCTTGATGGTTGCGCGTATCCTAGCAGTTGTGGTGCGAGATGTGTTTATGTCGAGAAAGAGGGTTGCAAGTATTAAAAGATGTTATCCATGAACTATTGATTATTGATGTATGACAGAAAAAGATTTTATACCTGCTCTCAAATTAAATATTATGACTAAATCAAACCAGTACAATAACGTGGCTTTGCCGAGTGATTTGATAGAAAAGATAGATTCTGTTATAAAAAGTTCAAAGATGGGGTATAAGAGTAGGGGCGAGTTTGTTAAGGAAGCAGTCAGGAAATTGTTGAAAGAGATAAACAAGTTGTGATAGTTCTTTATTAATTAAAATTAGTATTAACTAATTTATACTTTTCTTTTTGGAAAAAACTTAATCTCCGAGAAAGATTTAAAAAACAAGGTTATAACCTATACTGCATGGGTAACAATTATGATGTTATTATTGTTGGTGGTGGTTTTGCTGGTTTGAGTGTTGCTTCTGAGCTTTCTGGTTCTGGTCTTAAGGTTTTGGTTTTGGAGCAGAACAAGGTTTTGGGTGTTAATAATAATCCTGTCAGGGGCACGTTTGAGAGTGTTGTTGACAAATACAAGCTGAGAAGTTCAGTGATTAATTGTTATGACAGAATAAACTTTTATGGTTCTAAAAGCAGGGCTGGTGTGAAGCTTTCTAATGACAAGATTTGCTTGTTTGATAGCGCGAGGATGCTTAATGTTCTTAAGAAAAGGGTTGGTTGTAAGGTTGTGACTGGCTTCGAGGTTGTCCATGCAAGAAGAAGGAATGGTTTTATTGAATTGGTTGGTCTTGACAAGTCTTATTCTGCAAAAGTTGTTGTTGATGCTAGTGGCAGGAGTTCTGTTGTTGCACAATCTTTTGGCGTGAGTAATAATAAGGTTTACTGCAAGTGTTATATCGCTTTTCTCTCAAATTGTTGTTTGAATCCTGGTGAGGCGTATTATTTTTCTTCACCTTCCATATCTAATGGTTCTGCTTGGATTGAGCCGGTATCTTCAACTAAGTGTCAGATTGGTGTTTCTACTTTCGAGCCTTATACTATGTTGACTAAGGAGGGTTTGAGGAGGGGTGCTTTGTTTTTGATGAAAAAGTTTGGGCCTGCTAAGAAAATGCTTTCAAGAGCCAGGATAGTTAAGGGTAGTGAGAGGTGCATTCGTTATCCTATAGAGCCGTCTGAGACATTGGTTATGGATAACTTGTTAATTGTTGGTGATGCTGCTGGCTTAGCCACTCCTTTGCTTGGCGAGGGGGTTAGGGTTATTCTTGACATGTCTAAGGCTTGCGCTGAAACTATTAAAGATGCTTTTGCAAGAAAAGATTTCTCAGCCAAATTCCTTAAGGGTTATGAGAAGAAGTGGTGGTTGCAGTACGGAAAATATTATGGTTGGGGTTTGGTTTTGAGGCATTACATAGCAAAAAACTTTGGTGACAATGAATGGAATGAGACAATAAAAAGGTTAGATTCTCTCACACAGAAAGAAAAAGAGATGTTCATAAAATCACAAATGAATTACACAATATTCAGAAAATTAACATCTATAAACACAACAAAAAAAATGCTCAGCAACAAACTAATAAACACGTTGCCTCAACTAAACATGCTAAAACAACGACACTTCGTGTCACACTTTGTTTGAAAAATGATAAGTTTTCCTAAAGACCACGCACAACACGATTGTGCTAATGAATGGTGGTATTTTGACGTTGTTAGTAGGAATAATAAAAAATCACTTTTTTCTCTTACACTTTTTAGAATAGACATTAAAAAATCATATGTGTATAAAGGAAAATTGCGGTTTTTACCATTGAAAAATTTGTATGCCCTTTATTTTTCTTGTAAAGATAAAGATGGATTTAGTTATAGGTCAAAAATACATTTTTTATCTTCAATTAAGAATTATGGGTTAGATGTTAGGATAGGTAAAACAAGAATTTTTGAATATGGTGGAAACATCGTAGTTGAAAATGTTTTTGGTAAGAACTTGCGGTTGGAGTTTAGTACAAGGAATGTTCTTTTGCACGGAAAAAATGGAAGAATAAGTATGGATGGAAGGGGGTATTCAAATTATTATTCAATAATTGATACTTCTGCAAGTTTCTTTTTTGAGAATAAGAAAGAAAAAGCAGAGGTGTGGTTTGATCATCAGTGGGGGGATTGGTTTTTTGACAGGGATTGTTGGGATTGGTTTGGTTTAATATTGGATAATGATGTTCAAATAATGGTTTATAATTTTTTTGATAAAAATCGGAGACAACTTAATTCAACAATTACTGTTAAGCAAGGTAGAAAACAAAGTGTGCTTGGTAAGTTGAGGGTAAAGGAACTTAGTTATTGGAAAAGTCCTGGGTCATATGTGACTTATCCTATTAAGTGGTTATTGGAGTTTAAAAATTTTAAATTAGTTGTAAGCGCGGTAATAAAAAATTCTGAGGTGAAGACTCTCGGAGCAATATTCTGGAAGGGGCATTGTAAGGTAGAGGGTTTTTGTGATAATAAACGTGTCAAAGGGTTTGGTTTTATGGAGCTTGTTGGTTATGAGCATTTTGTAAAGGGTGATTTTTGTGAAGAATACACGAGGATATGAAGGAAAGTATGATATCATAATTGTTGGTTGTGGGGCTGCTGGGCTAGGAGCTGCAAATGAACTTGCTAAGTCAGACCTTAAAGTTTTGCTAATCGACAGAGGAGACAAACATCATAACTTGTGCACTCCTCACTCTTTTGTAAAAGAAATAGGAATTGAAAAGGCCGTGATAAATAAATTCTCATTTTATTCTTTTTATTCTGAAAATTATGAATTAATAAGATCTACTGGAAAAAAACACTTATTCTCATTTATCAATCAAGAGAAAACCAGAACGATTCTTATGAAAAAACTAAAGTGCCATGTTCTTAACAATACAGAAATAATCAGCGCAGAGTATAACAACAGTTATATCAAGTTGGTGGATAATAAGAATAATAATTATGAGGCAAGAATTGTTTTAGATTGTAGTGGGACAGCTGCTGTTGTTGCGACAAATTTAGGGATGGATATTCAAAGTTCCGTATACTTTTTTTGTTATACTACGACCCTCAGTTCTTGCAACATAGAAAAGCCACATGAATTATCATTTAATATAAACCCCAAATATTCAAATGGAGCTGCATGGATTTACCCATATAATAAAAAAAAAGCACAGTTAGCTATCTCAGATATACTTCCTTACAAAATCTCCACAAAACAAAATTTGCGTACTAGGTTGAGAATGGTAATTAAAGATGCCCATCCTTATGCGGATTGGCTTAAAAGCAGCAAGATAGATGAGAAAGATACTTTTGTTAAAATGTTTCCGTTATCGCCAGTAAAATGTATGGTTAGTAATAATTTAATCCTAGTTGGAGATGCTGCAGGCCACGCTTTTCCTTATATTGGTGAAGGTTTTCGGCCGTCAATGCTTATGGGTAGGGAGGCGGCGAGAATAGCTGTAAAAGCTTTGGAAGAAAATGATTTATCAAAAAAGAGGCTTATGGAATTTGAGGGGGTTTGGTGGGATAATTTTGGCAAATATAGTTTTTGGGCAATTATAGCAAGGCATATAGGCGTTAATTGTAATAGTGAAGAACATGACTTTGTACTTAAAAGAATGCATGGCCTAAGCTACGATGAGTTTTTTGACTATGTACAATCAAGATATACATGGAGATTGTTTTATAAAATTATAAGTGTTAAATTATTCCTAAAATATATCAAAAATCATTTTAGGTTTCATTTACCTAGATTTAGGAAATTTTTAAGAGATTTTGTTTCTGGTTATGTTTAGCTTCGGCATTAAGTAAAAGATTTATAAACCTATTATTATAGTTAGGGATGGGGGTGCATTTTGAGAAAGGAAGTAAATTGTAGATTTGTAAAACCTTTAATCCAACTCTTGGAGGAAGAAGGATGTTCTTCAGATGATTTGGTTAGTAATATTTCTGAAGAGGATAAATTATTTATTTTGGC
>Ga0315288_10011338_pt1 | contig 11223 bp, 10 predicted proteins | sample YL17G11_20_MG_FD_203454 | JGI IMG/M metagenome (GOLD analysis project Ga0315288, IMG submission 203454) | Sediment microbial communities from Yellowstone Lake, YNP, Wyoming, USA - YL17G11_20 | ecosystem: Environmental > Aquatic > Freshwater > Lake > Sediment | place: USA: Wyoming | collected... | reverse complement strand
CGGGCCTCGCCCGCCCCCGCCTCGCCTCTCCTCTCACGCCGCCGCAGTCGCATTTTGGCGGTCCCACCCCACCCGCACCCCCGCGCGCGCGGCGACCCGCGGCCGGGCGGCCCCCCTCGGCCCGCCCGGCCGCGCGCCCTCTTCTTTCCCCCCTTGCCCCCCTCGATTCTTCCTCCCCCCTGGCGCTCGCCAGGCCGTGCGATTGCCGGCCGGGGGCGGCTGCCGCCCCCGGCCGCGGTGTGCGCGCGCCGCCCGCCTGGAGGGCCGTGCCCGGCCCACCACCACCACACACGACACCACTCTTGGGGGCATGCAACACCCACCGGCGCCCGTGCGCCGGCATTGAACATTGCTGGGTGTGGCGTGCTTGCAGTGATGGGGGGGGGGGGGGATGGGTGGCGCCCCCCGCGTCTCTCTCCCGCCGTCTCTCTCCTCTCCCTCACCCGCCGCCGCCCGGCGGCGGCCGCGGGCTCGCCTCGCGCGAGTCGCCGCCCCCGCCCGCGGCCTGGGCCAGCCCTGCCTGCATGCGCCGCTCGTCGCGCGCGAGCCAGGGCGCGGCCGCGCCAAAGACCGCGCCGCACGCGGCCCACCCGCAGACCGCGCCCGCGAACGCGGCGCGCCGGCCCACGGCGGCCGCCAAAGCCGCCACGGCCGCCGGCCCGGCCGCCCTCCCAACGTCGTCCAGCACGGTCTGCGCCGCGAGCGCGACGCCGCGCCTCCCCGGCGGCGCCACGTTGAGCAGCACGGCGCGCGTGTTGGGGCCGGGCACGTTGGCCAGGGCGCCGCCGAGAGTGGCGATGGTCAAGAGGAGGGGGGGGGGGGTGGCGGCGACGGGGCCCAGGACCAGAAACAGGGCCGGCCCCGTCGCCGCGGCGACCGCGACCCCCGCAAACGCCGGCATCGCGCCCGGCCTCCAATTATGCGCCGCCTGCCCAACCGCGCCGCCCAAAAACACCCCGGGCACGCCCCCTGCCCCCCACGCGACCGCGACCGCCGCCGCGAGGCCGGGGGCGAGGCCGCGGTCGGCCGCGAGGTAGTCGACGAGGAAGACGATGACGACGCCCCACGCCATGGAGCCGGGCAGGCCTTGCCAGACGGCGGCAGCGGCGGACGGGGTGCGGAGGACGAGGGCGGCGGCCGACGCGGACGCGCGCCACCCGCGGGGCGGCGCGACGCCGCCGCCCGCGACGCCGGCCAGCGCGTCTTCGGCCGCGCCGCGGGGCGGGTCGGAGACGGTGGCCAGCATGAGGGCGGCCGCGGCGAGCGCGGGCGGCGCGACGAGGACAAACGGCGCGCGCCAGCCGAGCGCGGGCGCCACGAGCGCGGCCAGCCCCTGCCCCGCCGCCATCCCGGCCCCCAGCGCCAGCTGCACGACGGCCGCCGCGTGCGCCCGCACGCGCTGCGGCGCGAGGTCGCCCACCATGCTGTACGCCAGCGGGCCGACGCCGCCCGCGCTGACGCCGGTCAGGGTGCGCAGCGCGAGCAGGTGCCAGTAGCGGGTGACGAACGCGGTGAGGAGGCAGGGGGCTTCGCCGACGACGACGAGAAGGGCGAGCAGCTTGACTCGGTCCACCCTGTCGGCCGCCGCCCCCGCCAGCAACGCCGCCGGCGCGCCCACCGCGAAAAAGGCGGCCGCAATGTAGCCGCCCAGGTAGCGGTCGCGCGCGGCGGCGTCGAACCCGAAATCGCGCGCGGCGGCCGAGAGGGACGGGGCGAGCACGTTTTGGTCGGCAGCCAACGCTGCGGCCACGGTCGTCACGCAGACGAGCGCCCACAGGCGCTTCCGGTCGAGGCCCGGCGCCGCGGCCGTTTGCGGGCGGGGGGGCGCGTCGGCGCGCTCGGCGTCGCGGCCACGCCGACCCCTGGGCAGCAGGGGCGCGCTCTGCGCCATGTCGGGGCCGCTGTCGACGCGGCCCAACGGGGGAGGTGGGGGCGGGGCCGCCAGCGCGGCGGCAAAGAGAATGGGGGCGGCCAGCGGCGGCACTGCCGCACAGCGTCGCGCCCCATGGCGCGCCTCCGGCGCCCTCGCGCCCGCTGAGACGCATCCGCCCATGGCCGCCCCTCAACCGCCGCCTCCTCAGCTGCCCGCGCGCCGCGCGCGGACGCTCGCCGGCCACGAGGGCGCCGTCCTCGCCGTGCGCTTCAACGCCACTGGCGCGTATGCGTTGACGTGCGGCAAAGTAAGAGAACGAGTGTGTTGGTGGTGGTTGGTCGGCCGGCCAGCTGCGGGCGACCGACGACCCGCCTCCCACCCTCCCCCCGCGCCCTCTCCAGGACCGCACGCTGCGCCTGTGGAACCCCGTGCGCGGCGTCCTCGTCAAAACGTACGCCGGCCACGGGTACGAGGTGCGGGACGTGTGCGTGACGCCGGACAACGCGCGCCTGGCGAGCGTCGGCGGCGACCGCGCCGTGCTCCAGTGGGATGTGGCGACCGGGGCCATCCTGCGCAAGTGGCGCGGCCACGACGGGCCCGCCAACTGCGTCGCGGACGCCGCCTCTGGCGCGCTCGCCGTCTCCGGCGGCGACGACTCGACGGTCCGCCTCTGGGACGCGCGCTCCCGGTCGCCCGACCCCGTGCAAACGCTGCGCGGCGCGGGCGACGCGGTCGTGGCGGTCGCGGTCGACGGGCCGTGCGTGCTGAGCGCGAGCGTCGACGGGCGGGTCCGCGCGCACGACGCGCGCGCGGGGAGGCTCGTCGTCGACGCGTTGCCCGCTCCGCTCGTGTCGCTGGCGTTGACGCGGGATAGGGCGTGTTTAGCAGTCGCGTGCACCGACGGCCGCGTCGCCCTGCTCGACCGAGCGGGCGGCGCCGCTCTGGCCTCTTACGCCGGTCGCCCCCCCTCCGACGTCAAGACCGACGTAGCGGTCACGGCCGATGATGCAGTCGTGCTGTGTGGCGGCGCGGCAGGGCTGGTGCACGCGTGGGGCGCGGTCTCCGAGGCCGCGCTGCCACCGCTCGACGCGCTCTCCCCCGCCGCCATCACCTCGGTCGCCGCCCACCCCACCGGCGTCGGCGTGCTGGCGGCCTGCGCGGACGGCAGCGTGGCCGTGTTTGAGTGAGGCCGGGGGGGGGGAGAGGCAGGGGCGGGCGGTGCACACCGGGCACACGGGTTTAATAACAATGCCCACCATGCTCACTGCACCCTGGTGGGTGGTGGTGGTGCGCCGGGCCTCGCGGAGCCGGCCGAGCCGGCTCTGCGGGCCGGGGCGTGCGCGCAGCGACGGCGCGCGTGGGGGCGGCGGAACACCGCCGCCCCCGCGCGCGCCGTCGCCGTCGCTGCTGGACGTTTCGTCCTATGGGGGGAGCGCGCGATGGCCGCGCCATGCGGATCGCGGACTACCCCCGGCCTGGTGGCAAAAGAACCCTACGCGCTTGATCGCGCTCTCTCTCACGCCCCGGGCAGCGCCCCGGGCCCCGCCCGGAACCCCGCCCCAAACTCGTCCATGATCGCCAGCATATCCTCCTCGCGCGACGCGGTCGCGTCCGCCAGGCGCGCCAGGAGGCGGGCCGAGACGGCCGCCACGCTCGCGTCGCCGGGCGCGAGCGCGGCGGCCGTCGCGGCGAACTTGCGCCCGGCCTCGCGCTTGGCGACCGCTTTGGTGGCGATGGCGGCGCGCGCGGCCTCGAAATCGGCGAGGGTAGTGATGGACGCGGAGTCGAACGGCATGTTGCCGACGTCGGCCTGGAATGGGGAGGGTGGGTTGCGTGGGTTGTGGGCACACTCTGATGGCGCGGTGCAAAGGGGCGGAACGATGGCGGGCGGCCGCGGGCGGCGCGGGGGCGGTATGGTGGGGGTCGGGGTGGGCGGCGCCCTGTGGACGGCGGGCGCCCCACGCCACGTCGCCCGACGCCCGCCGCCCGCGGCGGCCGCCCGGGCACAACCGCGGACGGGCAATGCGCGTCCCGTCGGGCGCGGATGGCGCCCCGATCCCGCGGGCGGCGGCCGCCGGCCGGGGCGGCCGGGGAGGCGCGCCGCCGCGCGGCGGCGCCCGACGGCGCCCGCCGCCTACCATGAGCATATTCACCAGCACGGCGTCCGACGGAGAGTCGGCGACCTTGGCGCGCAGGCGCTGCCGCTCGGCGAGGTGCCGCGCGAGCGCCGCGGCGCGCGCGCGCACGGTGACCGCCATGCTGCCAGCCCGCGACTTAAACTGAGTCGTCATGTTGTCCAACATGACTCACCCGCCCCGGGGCGGTGGGCGGGGCGGGGGAGGGAAAAGTGTTGTGACGGCGCTTGGGATCGCCGCTCTCCACCTCACAGAGCCACCACTCTCACCCCCCGTCGCCCACCAACCGCGCGCGCGCGCCGCAGCGCGGCCGCATACGCGGCCGCGCCGCGGGCGCCCTGTTTTCTTCGGTGGAATGGTGGCGACGGCGGCGAGGCCATCGCGCGCCGCGGCGGGGGCCGCGCGCGGTGCGGCAAGACGGGCGCCGCCGGACACCCGCCCGCCCGCGCGCGCGGCGCCCTGATGCAAGCTCGCGACGCGGGGCGCGGTGACGCGGCCGCAGTCGGCGCCGGCGGCGGGCTCCGCTGTTTGATTCGGGGGCCGACGCCGCGCCGCACGGCGCGCGCGGCGCGCGCGCGGGCCGCGCGCGGCGCGCGCGCACGCCCCGCCCGCCGGCTGCCGAAGCGGCGCCGCCGCTGCCCCGCCCTGTCGCGACGCCGTTGGCGCGACCCACGCGGTGCGGACTCCCAAGCCCGCGCAGCCTCCGTGCACGCGCCCTCCCCAACCACGGCTCGCGACCACGCGCCCCGCCGCCCGCGCGGGCCGGCCCGACCACAGCCTGGCCGCGCCGCGCGCGCCCTCCCTCCCTCGCCCGCACCCCGAGACCCCTTCCCCCGACCCACCCCCGTGGCAAGACCGCGCCGGCCGGCCGGTGGAGAGCCTGCGCCCTCCACCCCGCCGCCCCCTCCCCGAGTCCCCGCGACCTTGCGCCACACGTGCAGCCATGATCCCACCCCACCGGGCGGGCGGGCGGGAGCGGGGGGCGCTCCAGCGTAGTGTGGGGGATGCTCGAGGGCGGGGAGGGGGTTTGGGGTGGGTGCGGTGCGTCGACGCGGCGGCGCGCGAGCAGCGCGGAGCGGCGCGGCGCCGCGTGGCGCGCGCACAGCGCCGCGTCGCGCCCGCCGCGCCGCCGCGTCGCGCGCCGCCACCCCGCCGCACGCATGTCGCGCGCCGCCGGCGGCCGGTGTCTCTGTTGTTTTCTTCTCGTTTGCCCGAGAAATCACTCCAGCGCGCGCGCGCACCGCCCCTCCCCCTCCCACCACCCCCATCACCCCACGTACGCCCCCTCGCCCGCCGCCGCCCGCAGCACCTCCACCGCCTCCGCCTCCCGGTTGGCCGCCGCCGCGCCGGCCGGCGCGAGGCCCGCCGCGTTGACCGCGCGCGCGTCGGCGCCCGCCGCGAGGAGCGACCGCACGAGGGCCGCGCGGCCGTACCCGGCCGCATAGTGCAGGGGCGTGTTGCCGGCGCGGTCGCGGGCGTCGACGGCGGCGCCGCCGGCGAGCAGCGCGGCGACGGCGCTGGCGCGGCCGTGGCCGACGGCCAGGCCGAGCGCGGTGACGCCGCGCGCGTCGCGCGCGTCGGCGTCGGCGCCGCCTTGCAGCAGGCGGCGCACCTCGCCCGCGTCGCCGGCCTTGGCCGCGGCGTGGAGAGCGGGGAGGGCGGGGGCGGGCGCCGCCTCTGCCGGCTTTGGCGCCGCTTTCGCGACCGCCGCCCCGATCCGCCCCACCGTCTCCGCGTCCCCCCAATGCTTCTCCAGCGCCGCCACCCCCCCCGACGCCAGATCGGCGACGACGGGCGCGAGCGCGGGGTCGTTGGCGAGCGAGGCGAGGGCCGACGCCCACGCCGCGCCGCCCGCAGCCGCCGCGCCGGGCGCGGCCAGCATGGCGGCGGTCGCGCCCGGCATCTCGAGCAGGCGGCGCGCTTGTTCGAGGGACGCTTGGGCGGCGGCGGGGTTGGCCTTGAGCAGGTCGATGACCTGAAGAGGAAAAGGGGGGGGGGCGTCGCGGAGGCGCGCTAGGCCCTAAACCACCAGGCCACCAACCAACTGCTCTCGCCTGCTTGGCCAGGGCGGGGTCGACGCCGGGCGGGATGGCGACGGGCATCTGGGGTTGGGGTGGTGGGGTTGAGGGTCGGGCGGGACAGAGTCGGGCGCGCTGCGGTCGCGCCCGCGCCCCGCCGCGCGCCCCGCCTCCCGCGCGCAGAGACCACCGTGACCGCCCACTCCCGACCACCGCCGCCACCGCCACCCTCCCCCCCACCCAACACACACCGTGCTCCCGTCTGGCAGCGTCACCGTGTCGCCACCGGCGGCCGCCGGGGGAGCCATTTTGGAAGGCGTGGGGGCGCCCGTCATTGCCAGGGGTGGAGTGCGGGGGGCAATGCGCGACCCGCGGGCGGCTTTTGTGTGGCGAGACGGCGCCCTGCGCTAGCCGCGCACTCCGACAGCGCCTTGGTCCCGATGCGGCCCGCCCGCCTCGCGGCATCGCGCCCCCGCTCGGTCGCGCCGGCGACTCGCCCGGCCGCGCCCGCGCGGAGGCGTCTTGCGCGCGCGGCCGCTGCGCCGCAGCCGTCGGGCGACCCGGGTGAGCGCGGCGGCGGTTGCCAACGCGAGTCTGGGCCAACGCCAGGGCGCGCCCGCGGCGGCGGCTCGCCGGAGGAGCGCCAACCGCCCCACCCCTCTCGCCTCGCGCAGCCTTTTACCTCGCCGCCGCCGCCGCCGCCGCGGCCGACGCCGACTGGATGCGGTGCCTGGAGCTGGCCACCGAGGTGCGCCTGCTGGCGGTGGACGCGGGGCCGGCCTTTTATTCGGCGGTCGCCGTCGCCGTCGCCGACGGCGGCGGCCCCTTCCCCAAAGCCCTGGACCTCATCGCCGCCGCCGACGCGCACGCGGGCGGCGCGTCGTGCGCGGCCGTGGTGGCCGTGTCGGCCAGGCTGGCGCGCGAGCGCGCGGCAGCGCCCGCGGCGGCGCTCGCGGCGGCGCTCGCCGCGCACCCGGCGTGGCTCGGGCGGCCGGCGGCGACGCGGGCGGCCGCGCTCAACGCCATGGCGCGGGCGTGCGCGCGTGGCGGGGATTTGGAGGGGGGGCTGGCGTTGCTCGCGGCGCTGCGCGGCGGCGCGCTCGCCGTCGACGACGGCACGTTTGCCGCCCTCTCCCTCGCCGCCCTCGCGGGCGGGCGCCCGGATTTGGCGGAAGAGTTGTTGGAGGAACGCGACTATCTGTGACGGGGCGGCGGCGGGGGCGAGGGCGCGACGCGGGCGTGTGAGGCGCGCAGGCGGCCGCACACCCCGCGCGCGGGCCGCGCGGCGCGCATCGGGTGACCGCCCGGTCCCCGCGATGCCCCCACCACCCCCCGACGCCTGGCTCGCGATCGACAAGCTTCAACACTTTCTGTTTTGCGCCGCGGTCGCGGCCGCAGCCTACCTCGGCGCCCGCGCGTCGCCGACCCTCGCCGCGCACCGCCTCCTCCTCGGCGCCGCCGCCGCTTTCGCCGCCGGCGCCGCCAAAGAGGCGGGCGACGCGCTGGGCCTGTGGCCCGGCGCCGCGTCGGCGCGCGACGCGGCGGCCGACGCGGGGGGGGGCGCGGCCGGTCTGGCCGCGGTCGACGCGGTCGACGCCCGCCGCCCCGCCTGGCTGGACCGCGTGCTGCCGAGGGCCGCGTCCGGCCGGCGAGGGGGCGGGGAGGAGGGGGAGGGGGCGGCGTTGCGATGATTTTAAAACTGTGTCGTCTCCGTCCCTCTCCCCCCTCGCCCACCGCCCGGCGCCGGGTAGGCGACGCCCGCGACCACCCCGACCGCGTCCGCCGACGCATCGTCCAGCAGCGCGGCCCGCGCCGCGTCGCCACGCGCCGCGAGCGCGGCGCGCAGCGCGCCGAGCGCGGCGAGCACGCGGCCGGGGCGCGGCGCGAGCTGGGCCGCGGCCGCAGCCGCGGCGTCGCCGCCGCCGCCCGCCGCCTCTCTTTCCGCGTCCCCTGTGAGCGCGTCGCGGAGCAGCGCCAGGCGCTCGCCGCGCGCGGGCGCCGCGACGAGCGCGCGCACGAGCGCCGCCGCGCCCGAGTGCAGCGCGCCCCCGTGCGCGGTGGCCGCGGCGACGACATCGGCCACGGACGACGCGGGGAGCGCGCCGGACGCGGCCAGGGACCGCACGTCGTCGCGCGCGAGGACGAGCCGCGCGAGGAGCGCCGCGTCGGGCACCACCGTGCGGCTCTCCACGTCGTCCACCAGGTGGCAGGCGGCGGCGTACAGGGCGCCGGCGCCAACGAGGGGGAGGTCGGAGGAGGCGGCGGCGGCGTCGCCGCCTCCGTTCACCACCCCCAACGCCCTCTCCACGACCGCCCGCCGCCCCGCGCCGTCCACCGCCCTCGCAGCAGCGTCCAGCACGCGCGCCTCGGGCGGCAGCAACGCGGCCGCCGCGTCGACGAGCGCGGCGCGCAGGCCGGCCAGCCGCCGCGCGCTCAAGGCGTCGCCCGCGTCGGCCGCGCAGGCGGCCGCTATTCCCAGCGCCACCAGCACCGCTTCATCCACGTCGTCGCCCGCGGCCGCCGCGACGCGGGCCGCCGCCGCGGCCTCCGCCGCGTCGGCGCTGTCGGCCGCCCCCCCCTCCGCCCCACCTTGCCGCGCCATGATCTCCTCGACCGCGCTGTCGACAAAGACCTCGCGCTGCAGGTCGCGCATCAGGTCGTTGACGCGCGCCATGGCGCGCCGCGCCGCGTCGGCAGCGGGGCGCGCGGCGTCCGGCTCGGCGGCCGCCGGGCGGCAGAGTGGCGGCGTGCGCGCCAGTGTCGGCCGGCACGCGGGCCGGCAGCGGGGGACGCGGAGAGGCTTCATGGTGGTGTGCGCCGACGGCGCAGCGGCCGCGGTCGCTCGCGGCCTTCTCCCCGCCGCGCCTGGACCCCTTGCAGTGCTGCCCGCGCGACGCCGCCCCTTCTCTCTCAGCGTCACCCGGGCGGCGGCGGCGGTGGCACGTCGTCCGGCGGCGGCGGCGGCGGCGGGCCGCCGAAGCCGAAGCCGGGCGGCGGCCGCGGCGGCGGCCCGCCCCAGCCCGGCGGCGGCATGGGGGGAGGCGGCCCGCCCCAGCCGGGCGGCGGCATGCCCGACGCCGCCGGCGGCGTCGGGCCGCCCCACGAGCCGGGCGGCGGCGGCGGCGGCCCGCCCCAGCCGGGCCTCGGCGGCGGCGCGCCCCACCCGCCCGCCGCCGGCGGCGGCGCGAGCGGCGCGCCCGCGCCCCCACCAGCTTTCTCCTCTTTCGACCCCGGCGGCCCCGCGGCGAAGCGCGTGTGCGGCCGCGCGCCCCCCCCGCGCGCCTGAAACTGTTCCGCCAGCAGCCGCTCCGCTGGCGTGCCGTGCCGCTCGCCCCGCGAATCCTTTTTAAACGCGTACTGCACCGCGATCGTGCGGTTGGCCAGAAACTGGCCGTCCATGGCGGCGACCGCCGCGTCGGACGCGGCAAAGCAATCGTACGAGACGAACCCAAACCCGCGCGACAGGCCCGTTTCCGGGTCGCGCGCGACGTGGGGCGCGTCGACGAGCACGCCAAACGCGGCAAAGGTGTCGTGCAAAGTTTTTTCGTCGACGTCGGGGTCGAGGTTGCCCACAAACAGGTTTGCCCCCACGTCCGCCGAGTCCCGGTCCTGGGCCGACCGGTTGACCCGCAACGGCTTGCCGTGCAGGCGCACCATGTTGAGCGCCTTGATCGCGTACTCGGCGTCGGCCTCGCCCGCGAATTCGACAAACGCATACCCCTGGTGCGCGCCCGTCACCCGGTCCTTGGGCATGTGGACGGAGGACACGGGGCCGGCCTGGGCGGCGAGTTCCCAGAGCAGGGCCTCGGTCGCCGCCGCGTCGACGTTGCCGATGAACACTGTCGCCTCCGGGTTGCGGTCGGCCGCGTGCGAGGCGAGCAGGGAGACGCCCAGGCCGGTGCTGATGCGGCCGCCGGCGGCGGCCATGGTCGGGAAAAGGAGGGGGCGGCGGCGGCGGCGGCGCGATGCGGGGGCGGCCGCTCAGGCTCCGCGGCCGGCTGCGGGCGCGTGCGCGCCTCGGGCGCCGCGCTGGGTGGGCGATGCGCGCCGAGTGTGGGGGTGAGAGCGCGGGCGCGGCCGGGGTCGGTCGGCGTCGGCGCGCCCACACACTCTCTCTCTTCCGGCGCCCCGCGCCCTCGACCCGGGGCGGCCGCCGCCCATGGCCGCCGCCGGCCCATCGCCCGCGACCGCCGCGGCGGTCGCCGGCGTGGCCGCGCCCGCCTCTCCGCCACCCCCGCGCCAGCAGCCCGAGTCGTGCGTCAAGTATTTCGACGCGCTCTGGTTTTGCTACTGTGAGCGAGGAGAGAGAGGGGGGAAGTGGGCGAGGCGACGCACAGCGCCTCGACCCACCCCCCGCACCCCTCCCTTCTCCTAGCCCCTGGCCACCAGCTGCGCCAATACTATCGCTACGGCAACGTGGACGACTGCTATACGTGCTGGACCTCGCTGTGGGGCTGCTTGAGCCAGCGCACCCGTTTCGCCGACACGAGCGCTGCGGCCGACCCGACCGCGCACCCGCTCTGGCGCCTGCGCTCGCCCGAGGAGGCGCGGGTGGTGTGGGAGGCCGAGTTCGGGGGTGGGGTCGAGGGTGGGGACGGGGATGGAGGAGAGGCGCGCTGAGGCGAGCGCGCCGCCGCCTCGCGCCGCTCCGACCCTCTCCCGCCTCCCGCCTCTGCGCGCGCGCGATTGATTTCCAAACTGAAACAACCCGTCCAACCCCTCCCCCCAACGAAAAATCCAAGAGCGGGCCGCCGCCTCTCCCCCCTAGCGCCCGCCTCCCCCCCCCACCCCTCTCTCCGCCCTCTGCCGCTCGCGCACGCGCGATATGACGCCCTCGAGCGCGCTGCACACGTCGGCCGCGGCCGGGCGCGTCGCGGGGTCTTCCCGCCAGCAGGCGGCGGCGAGGGACGCGACGTCGGCGAGTTCGGGCAGCGGCGGGTCGACGACCGTCGGAAACGCCAGCCGCGCCCCGCGCGGCACGGACGAGATGACGAAAAACGCGGTGTCGACCATGCCGCCCGCGTTGGGGCCGCCGTTGGGGCCAGAGGCGGGGGAGGGAGGAGGGGCGGCGCCAGAGGCCGAGGCGCGCCCCCCCCCCCCCCGCCCCCCCCCCCGGGGAGTGGGGCCCGGGGTTGAGTTGACGGCGTGGGGGGGGTGGCGCCGGGGGCCCCCCCCCCCCCCCGGGCCCCCCCCCCCC
>Ga0315288_10011337_pt1 | contig 11224 bp, 9 predicted proteins | sample YL17G11_20_MG_FD_203454 | JGI IMG/M metagenome (GOLD analysis project Ga0315288, IMG submission 203454) | Sediment microbial communities from Yellowstone Lake, YNP, Wyoming, USA - YL17G11_20 | ecosystem: Environmental > Aquatic > Freshwater > Lake > Sediment | place: USA: Wyoming | collected... | reverse complement strand
GACAGATCCAGTCTTTTTTTCCAAGTTTCACTAGTTCCTAATTCTTCTCAGCTGGGTCAGACATCGGAAATAATCAGCCAGGCTCGGGCTTTTGGGGACGATACCTGGACTCAGGATGCAATTGAGTCAGAAATTAAAACAGCTAGCACTGGTTCTTTAAGCGATCAGGGGTTTAACAGTAGCCAGGGAATTGTCCAATAGCGGGCGGAACGCCCGATATATCGTAATTGCTATAATCAAAAGATATGGCCAAAGAAAAAACCGAAGATAAATTAATGGAAAAAATTGTTTCTCTTTGCAAAAGGCGGGGTTTTGTTTTTCCCGGGAGCGAAATCTACGGCGGTTTGCAGGGTTTTTACGATTACGGCCCCCTGGGAGCAGAAATAAAGAACAATCTTAAGCAGTTGTGGTGGCGCTGGATGATCAGAGAGCATGATAATATCGTCGGCATTGACGGCGCCATTATCACCCATCCAAAGGTTTGGGAGGCCAGCGGCCACGTCAAAAGCTTTGTTGACCCGCTTTCAGAATGTAAAAAATGCCACCACCGTTTCAAGGCAGATGATTTAAGGGACGAAAATTGTCCGGATTGCGACGGCAAATTAACCGAACCAAGAAATTACAATATTCTGGTATCAACCGAGTTGGGAGTGATTGAGGGCGAGAAAACAAAAACCTATCTTCGGGGCGAGGCCTGCCAAAATATTTACTTGAATTTTAAGAACGTCTTGCAATCAAACCGGTTGCAAATACCTTTTGGCATTTGTCAGATCGGCAAAGCTTTTAGGAATGAAGTTACCCCGGGAAACTTCCTTTACCGGCAGAGAGAATTTGAGCAGTGGGACCTCCAATGGTTCGTCAATCCTAAAGAGGCAGACAAATGGTTTGAGTTTTGGAAAGAGGAAAGAATGAAGTGGTACAAAGGCTTGTTTACTCATCCGGAAAATCTTGGATTCTATCAACACGATAAATTAGCTCATTACGCGAAAAAGGCCTTTGATATCGAATATTCGAAATCTCCGTTTGGAAACAAAGAAATAGAAGGAATTCATTGGCGGGGAGATTGGGATCTTTCAAGGCACGGAGAATATTCCGGCCAGGATTTAAGCTATACCGACCCGATTACCGGCGAGAAATTTACTCCCTGGATTATAGAAACCTCGGGTGGAGTTGATCGAACGTTTTTATTCTTAATGATCGATGCTTATAGCGAAGAACAAGACAGGATTGTTTTAAAGTTGGATCCAAAAATCGCGCCCTACAAAGCTGCTGTCTTCCCACTTTTGGCCAATAAGCCGGAGTTGGTCAAAAAAGCCAGAGAGGTTTTTGAGATGCTAAAATTAGACTTTTCTGTAGCCTGGGACGACCGAGGCAATATCGGCAAAAGATATTACAGCCAGGACGAAATTGCGACGGTTCTGGGAATTACTTGCGATTTTCAGACCATGGAAGATGACACGGTAACCGCGAGGCATAGAGACACAATGAAACAGATTAGGATTCCCATATCGGCGCTCAAGCAAACCGTTCAAGGAGTTTTGGATGGGAAGGAGTTTTCTGAACTTGGAGAGTTAGTCAAATGACTTCTGCTATTTCGCGATCGAAGCTTAAAATATTTTGAGGAAGGCTTTCTAAATCAATTCCTAACATCTCGCACATCTTCTTAAGAGCCCAGAAAGGTACCCGGTTTTTTCTTACTTTCCATAAAGAAAATGCGGCCTTGCTAACGCCTAAAAACCTGGCACAGTTTTTCCATTTTAGCGTTTTCTTTTTAATCTTCCCAAAAAAAGTCTTGTGAAAATTTTCCCGTAGATACACCCCCGCCTTACCGTGAATATAGCTACTTAGGCGAAGAGGTTTATTTGATAGCCTAATTCTTCTTTGTCTATTGAGAATCTTCAAATAAACTCTCAAGATAGTATGAGTGCACTTGAAGTATTGTTTTAAGAAGGTAGCATCGGCGCTTTTTAATTCGCGGAGAATTTTTATAAGGTTCGGGAAGGATAAACCTGCTTTTTGTTTCTGGATTGGCGCGCAGTCGGTGTTACCATTAAGCCACTTTAACAGTTTGTATTTTTGGGTGTTCGTTTCAAAATAAGGCAGAGTTTTTTCGAGCCTGTTCTCTGACGTGGTAGAGATCGTCCACTCATTTCTTTTGGTGTGCGACTTCCAAAATTTAACTCTATCCTTTGCCCAAATTTCACTTATTGAATCGCGTAAGATTTTGCTTTTACCGCTAAAGGCAATGTTTCTTGACATTGTGGCGTAGCCGTCGAAAGTCAGGACGCCCTTGGCGAAACATTTTCTCACCGCCAAGCTCGATTTTCTGATGATTTTTGGCTCAAATGCATCATACGTTTTAGTCCCTGGCAAGACATCAAAGAATGCCATTAAATATCGTGCCAAAATCTTGTTTGAGAAGATGACACGCCACGCCCCCTTTTTTCTTTCAAAACGATTAGGAGAAATTTCAAATTTCTGTCTTATCCATCTTGCGAAAGCAGTTACGCTGTCTTTATATTCATCCGTTAGTTCAATGGTGTAGTGAGTTTGGATGAGGTTTTCGCGTCGTCTCATCAACCTGCTTAATGATTTGATATTGTCATGATTAGCCTGAACGTTTATACAGTACTGGTTTCTAGAAGATACCTTTCTTTTAGAATGCTTGATTCCTAATGTCGTAAGCTCTTGTTCGATTTTCGCCAATTCTTGAGAACGGGAAGCAGCAAAAACGATTTGGACGCTAAGGCTTCCATCGGCCATGAAAGCACCTAATATTTTGGCAAGATTTTTATCCAATCTATTTACTATTCTGACTGGTTTTGACGACGCGGAATTAACCTTGAAATACTCAGCCTTGTTTTCTAGCGCTCTTAAGAATCTTTTTCCATTCTTCGCAAGCTCGGATAACTTTACGATCAGAGGGATCGGATACGCCTTGCGTTTTCCCGACGATATCCATTCCATGGTTGATTCGGCACAGCTTAATTTTTTAGCGAGAGTTTTATTTAGTCTGCTCCGCGACCAGTATCGGTATCTTAGGACAGATGCTATCTGTTTCATGAAGATCGGCCCCAGTCTTTTGCCATTCAGGCATATCCAAGTTCGAGGATGTACATCCTCAGGCTGGTGTAATAACAATAGATTAAATTTCTTACTCATCATGCTAATTATAACATAAGTTCATTGCAATTTTAAGGAAAGTTATGCTATAGTAATATTAACTAACGGCCTCCTATGCTTAAAAGATTTGTTCTAGACAATGGACTGCGAGTCCTTCTCTTCCCAATGAAAAATACCGAAGCGATAACTTCATTGTTTTTGGTTGGCACGGGATCTAAATACGAAACCAGGAAATTAAGCGGCATTTCCCATCTGCTTGAGCATTTAATTTTTAGAGGGACAAAAAACTATCCGAAACCAACAAGTATTTCCCGGGCTTTAGATGAAGTCGGCGGTTTTTACAACGCCTTTACAGACAAAGAGGTTTTGGGGATTATTTTCAAGACTAGCTCAGAAAATTTTAATCTGGCTTTACGGATTTTGGCTGAAATGGTTTCAAAGCCATTATTAAACAAAGAAGGACTTGTTAAGGAAAAACGAGTAGTGATCGAAGAAATCAATATGAGAGAAGATGATCCTCAAATATTAATTCTTGATATTTGGGAGACTCTTTTATACGGCGATCAGCCAGCCGGTTGGTTAGTCATTGGTTCAAGAGAAACTATTAGTAAAATTTCTCAAAAAGACCTTTTTAATTATCTTAAAAACTCTTTTATCGGCAAAAGTTCGGTTTTAATAGTGGCGGGAAATATTAAAGAAGGGGACATGAAAAAAACCATTAAAAAGAATTTTTCCGTTTTATCTGATAAGAAGCGAATAAAAAAGGAATCAGTAAAAGAACATCAACAAGAGCCTAAAGTTTTTTTGCGGTTTAAGAAAACGGATCAAACTCATCTTTGCCTGGGAGTCAGGACTTTTGATGTCTTTTCTTCGAAAAGATATGCTTTAGCTTTAATTGCCTCTTTGCTGGGGGGAATGATGAGTTCTCGGCTTTTTGTCGAGATCAGGGAGAAAAAAGGGTTAGCCTATTACGTGAAAACTTTTTGTGAACACTATACTGATACGGGCTATTTAGTGACTCATGCCGGACTAAACAATACAAAAGTTCTTGAAGCCGTTGAAATTATTTGCAAAGAATATCAAAGATTAAAAACAGAAAGAATAACTAAAAAAGAGCTGGATAAAGCCAAAGAAAATTTAAGAGGTCGTTTAAGGCTGGGACTTGAGACCTCTGACAGTTTTGCTTCTTTTTTTGGACTTCAGGAAGTCATTGGTCAGGAAGTTTTAACTCCGCAACAACAATGGCAAAAGATTGCCAAAATCACTCCAGATGATATCCTAAAAATAGCCAAAGAAGTTTTCAGGCCAGACAGGTTGAACTTAGCTCTGATTGGCCCCCATAGAAAAGAAAAGGAAATTAAGAATATTCTAAACATTTAAATGGAAAAAGTAACTTTCGAGCTTTCTTGGGAGACAATCGTTAAAGTCGGGGTTTTAGCCACCTCGCTTTATATTTTTTATCAATTAAAAGATATTTTGATCTGGGTGGTTTTTGCCTTAGTGATTTCCTTTTTGTTTAATCCGCTCATCAATTATTTCCAAAAAAAGAAAATGCCCAGGCCGTTGGCGGCAATTCTTGTTTATTTTTTAGTTTTTGGAGTTTTTACCTTATTAATCTATATCTTCACACCTTTGTTAATAATAGAAGTTAGCAATTTTTCCCAAGGTTTTCCAGAGTATTTCGATAAAGTGGCACCTTCCTTGCGAGGCTTAGGTATTGAGGGTTTTGAAAGCCTGGATAAGTTTGTTGGCTTAATCGAGAACACTCTTTCCCAGGTAACTAGAAATATTTTCAGCGCTCTTTTTTCTATCTTTGGAGGTATTTTTACAACCATTTTTATTGTTTCCTTGGCCTTCTTTCTGTCTTTGGAGGAAAAAGCTTTTCAAAAAGCATTTTCCATGATTTTTCCCGCAGAGTATGAAGGAATGGCGTTGGATCTCTGGAAAAGATGTCAGGACAAAGTAAGCGGTTGGTTTCTGAGCCGGGTCGCCAGTTCTTTGTTTGTCGGCATCTTGACATATATTGCCCTTTTGGCTTTGGGGGCAAGCTATCCTTTTTCTTTCGGAATCTTGGCCGTTCTTTCTAATTTTGTTCCGATTGTCGGGCCGTCTATAATTGGTATTTTAATTTTTGCCCTTCTTTTTTTGACAAGCCCGATAAAAGCAGTTTTAGCAATAATTATTTTTATTTTAATCCAGCAAATTGAAGGAAATATTTTAACTCCCGTTCTAAGTAAAAAATTCATTGGCTTGTCTCCGTCTCTGGTTTTAATATCTTTAGTGGTTGGCGCAAAATTAGGAGGAGTCTGGGGAGCAATTTTTGGAATTCCTTTATTTGGCATTTTCTCGGAATTTCTTAGAGATTTTCTTAAAAAGAAAAAAGAGACAAACGATGAACTTCCATAATCTATGGCTATTCTTTATATTGTAGCCACTCCGATTGGCAATTTGGAAGATATTTCAGCAAGAGCCCTTCGAATATTATCGGAGGTTGATTTAATTTTGGCTGAAGATACCCGGGTGACGAGAAAGCTTTTGTCGCGCTATCAGATAAACAAACCTTTGATCAGTTATCACCAGCACAGCCAGTTGCAGAGAATTGATCATATCCTCAAGCTTTTGAAAGAAGGAAAAAATCTGGCTTTGGTTTCTGACGCCGGCACTCCCGGGATTTCCGATCCGGGCAATCTTTTGATCGAAAGGGTTGTCCAGGAATCGGTTGAAGGCGTTAAAGTTGTGCCCATTCCGGGACCCTCGGCTTTAACTGCCGTTGTTAGCCTCTCGGGTTTTCCTATGGATCGGTTTTTATTCTTGGGTTTCCCGCCGGCCAAAAAGAAAAGAAAGAGATTTTTCGAAGAAGTGGCTAATTCCCGATACCCGGTAATTTTCTACGAATCCCGCTATAGAATTATGAAGACCCTTGAGGAACTGAAACTAGCAATAGTGGATGGGGTCACCCGAATTGTCGTTTGCCAGGAAATGACCAAGATGTTTGAGAAGACTTATAGGGGAAATCTGACGGCTGTCTTGGAGAAACTCAAAAAAGCTGATTTGAGAGGGGAGTTTGTTGTCATTGTTGACAATCCATGCCATAAACTTAAGAAAGATGAAGAAAAAACCTAGAAAAATCTATATCGGCGTGGCCTGGCCATATGTTAACGACATTTTTCATATGGGGAATTTGGTTGGCGCCTATTTGCCGCCAGACATCTTTTGCAGATTCCAAAAACTTTGCGGAAACGAGGTTTTAATGATTTCTGGCTCCGATTTTCACGGAACGCCAATCACTTTGAAGGCAGAAAAGGAAGGAGTAGAACCCGAGGTTGTCGCTGAAAGGTTTCACCAGCTTGATAAAGAGTACTTGCAACGTTTTCACATTGATTACAGCCTCTATACTTCAACTCATACGGAAAACCACAAAAAAGTTGTCCAGGAGATGTTTTTAAGGCTTTTGGAAAACGGCTTTATCAAGATTCTCAAAACCAAACAACTTTACTCAGAGAAATCAAAAAGATTCCTTCAAGATCGTTACGTCGAAGGAGAATGTCCCTATTGTCATTCGAAAGACGCCAGGGGAGATCAGTGCGAAGCCTGCGGTAGGGTTCTAGACTCTTTAGAATTAATAAAACCAGTTTCTAAAATCGACAAAGATCCTTTAACTATCAGAGAAACCGAGAACTATTTTTTGGATTTAAAAAAACTCCAGACAAAAATTAAAGAATGGCTATTAGACCGCAAAAACTGGAGAGATTGGGTTAAAAAAGAGGCCCTGGGGTGGATTGAGGAGGGTTTAAGGCCTAGGGCGATTACCAGAGACTTAGATTACGGCGTTCCTTTACCGATAGATAAGATCCCAAAAGAAAAATTAATTAAAGACATTGAAAATAAATGTTTTTACGTTTGGTTTGAGGCAGTTATTGGCTATCTTTCTGGAGCCATCGAATATTCGGGAATAATAAAAAAACCTGATTACTGGAAAGACTTTTTTTACAACAAAGAAGCTGAAACTTATTACTTCGTTGGCCAAGACAATCTGGTTTTCCACACCATTAACTGGCCGGCTCAGCTTTTGGCCTATGACCCAAAGATTAATCTGCCGACGAATGTTTTCGTCAATAAGTTTCTGCTTTTAGAGGGAAAGAAGATGTCTAAAAGCCATAACTGGTATCTGAGCACTGAAGATTTGGCTGAAGATTACACGATTGACAGCCTTAGATTTTATCTTTCTCTGAACATGCCGGAAACCAAAGAATTCAGTTTTTCCTGGCAGGATTTTCTAAAAACCAATAACAGCGTTTTAGTGGGAACGATCGGTAACTTTATTCACAGGGTTTTAAGTTTTGCACAGAACAATTTTGGAAGCGAATTTATTTTAGAAGGCTTTTTATCAAGCGAGGAAGTCAAAGAAAAGATAGATGAAGCGTTTAAGAAGTCAAAAGCGTTTTTAGACAAGGGCGAGTTTCGTCAGACTCTGCAAGAAATCATTAGTCTTTGTATTTTTTCCAACCAGTTTTTTGACAGAAACCAACCCTGGAAAATAGTTAAAGAATCGCCGGAAACAGCCAAAGAGACGATCAAAAACTGTCTTTTGATAATCGAGAACTTGAGAATATTAATTTACCCGTTTTTACCGGATGGAGCCGAGGGTTTAAGCAAATTGTTGGGGTATAAAGAATTTTCTTTCGATTCCGGTTCTGACCTTTGGCAGCTTTCCAGGCCAAAGAAAATTATTTTAAACAAAAGCATAAAGCCTCTTTTCCCAAAGATTGAAGAAGAGAAAATAGAAAAGGAACTCGCCAAGTTAAAGCAGAAGTAATCCACAGAAAGTCTATTGACAACGATATGTGCTTGAGTATTATTATAGCAGTTGGTATATCAAACCTTTGGTTTGCTATAATTACAAAATTATGCCAGAGAGTTTTTATCGGACAAATAATCTAAATTCTTTTGATCCCGAGACAGGCGGACTAAATTTAATTATTAACCTTTTGGTCATTAACTTTGGATAAAGGCCAGAGGATTCAGTTAGAAAATCTTGAAGTCATAAATCTACCATAATTCTAATTCTAATCCCCTGGCCTCGAGTCAGGGTTTTTTAATTCTTTTGACTTGAATATTGGCCGTTAGCATGGTGGTCAATCTCAGGTCGAAAGTCCTGAGTTGTTCTTTATACAAGCAAAAAGGAGAAAATATTGTGGGTAAGAAAAATCGTTTCAAGGGTTTTGGAAAATCCGCGATTTGTCTAGCTACCGGTAGAAAAGGAAAAAGGCGCTGGTGGCAGTTATTCTGGAGGCAATTGAGGGAAGAGAACAAAGATCTTTCTTCCCGAGATAAAGAAAAGGAGAAAAAACATTGACGATTTTAACATAGCTCTCTAAAAAATAAAAAATAAACGGATTTTGCCAATCCGTTCCCGACAAAACTCGTCGATCTGGCAAATCGGCTACTCAGACAAGGAGAATATCATGCAACAAGTGCTTTTTTGCACAGATGGTTCGGATAAAATCGGTCTTGAGGTTATAGAGTTTCTTGGGTCCGTAGGTTGCCGGGTGTTGGTTCTTCACGGCGAAATGGCTCCAAAGGAAGCGGTAGCGGTATATTCCGAGCCACAGCCTCAAAAATGGCAGGGTGACCGTCATTCTATAATGGCTGCCTATCGACTCCTGGCGCCTAAGGCCGCGCCTAAGTGGGCGAAGTTAACGCCATTTCGTGCCGTTTTCCGTGGAAACGACAAAGATCTTGTAAAAGCGGCCTTGCAATTAGCCAGGGGTTATGAGTTATGGTTATGTCAACGTCATGGCCAAGATATGCCGCCTTGGGGCATGAAGCCAACAGGGCATGGCGTAGAACCAGAGCCTGACTGGCAGAAGCAGTTTAAAAAATGGCAAAACTGGGCCAACTTAGTTCTTGCCGACTGTTCCGGGTGGGAAAAAACCCCAGGACTCTGGCCTCTTAAAAAGAAAAAAACAAGAGCGCCTAGAGACGAACGAAAAGAAAGATGGGATTCCATGTAAACGAAAAAGGGGGACGAGATCATCTCGCCCCCTTTATCATTAGCTTGCTTTAGTTAGAATGAATATATGTTAATAGATACCCATTGCCATTTGAATTTCAGGGCGTTTGAGAAAGACGTTGACGAGATTATCAGCCGGACTTTGGCTGAAGACATTTGGATGATTAACGTTGGTTCGCAGCTGGAAACGAGCCGAAAGGCGGTGGAGTTGGCAGAAAAATATAATGAGGGAGTTTATGCCGCCATTGGGCTTCACCCGATTCATGTCACGGGCAGTTTAATGAAAAACAAGCTGGATCCCGAAGAGTTGGTAGCTCAAGAATCCATAAAGAAGTTTGATATAGAGGATTACCGGAAGTTGGCTAGGTCAAAAAAGGTTGTGGCCATCGGCGAGATTGGTCTGGATTATTATTACAAACCCAAGACCAAAATCAGACTAGAAGAATTCAAAAACCAGCAGAAGCAAGTTCTTTCCGAGCAAATGGATTTGGCCAAGGAATTGGATTTACCCATCGCTTTTCATTGCCGGTCCGCCCACGAGGATTTAATCGAAATCTTAAAAGCCCAGAAAGTAAAAGGGGTGATTCATTGTTTTACCGGAAATCTAGAACAAACCCGGCAATATCTTGAGATGGGTTTTTACCTTGGTTTTAACGGCATTATCTTTAAACAGATTCCTGGCCTTAATTGGACGGAAATTATTCAGAAAATGCCCTTAGGCAAGATCCTTGTTGAAACAGATTCTCCCTATCTGACGCCGCCTGTGGCCAATCAAGAGCGCAATGAGCCGCTCTTAGTCAGATACGTTGTTCAGGAGATTGCTAAAATAAAACAGGTAAGCTATGAAGAAGTTGCCGAAATCACTACCCAAAACGCTCAAGGGCTATTTAATTTATGAAACCTTACAAACCTCAAGAGATTGAACCACGGTGGCAGAAAAAATGGGCTGAGGAAAAAATCTATCAAGCTAAAGACTTTGACCAAAAGCCCAAATTCTACACCTTAATTGAATTTCCCTATCCTTCAGGCGCTGGTTTGCATGTTGGCCATGCGAGGTCGTGGTCGGCTATGGACGCTTACTCCCGCAAAAAGCGGATGCAGGGTTACAATGTTCTTTTTCCGATTGGCTGGGACGCTTTTGGTTTGCCCACGGAAAATTACGCCATAAAAAATAAGATTCATCCGTCTATAGCGACATCAGAAAACGTAGCCACCTTTAAGAAACAGATTAAGAACCTTGGTATTTCTTTTGACTGGAGCCGGGAAATCAACACGACCGACCCCAAATACTACAAATGGACACAATGGATTTTCTTAAAACTTTTAGAAAAAGGTTTGGCTTTCCAAAAAGAAGTTCCGGTCAATTGGTGTTCTTTTTGTAAGACCAACTTGGCTGATGAAGAGGTTTTAGCTAACGGCACCCATGAAAGATGCGGCAAGGCCACAGAAAAACGCCAGCAAAAGCAATGGTTATTACAGATTACCAAATATGCCCAAAGGCTTTTAGATGATTTAAATTTAGTTGACTATTCCCCGAAGATCAGAATTCAGCAAGAAAACTGGATTGGCAGAAGCGAGGGCATCATTATTGATTATCCGGTAGTTGGAAAAGAGAAAATAGTTTCTTGCTACAGTACTCGGCCTGACACTAATTTTGGTGCCACTTTCGTTGTCATTGCCCCGGAGCACGAATTAGTTTTGAAGTTAACTGCTCCAGAGAATGAGAAAACAGTCAAAGAATACATTGACAAAGCCAAAAGAAAATCTGAATTGGAAAGGACTGAATTAGGAAAAGGAAAAACAGGAGTTTTTACTGGTAGTTATGCCCTTAATAGATTAACCAATAAACAAATGCCGATTTGGGTGAGCGATTTTGTTGTTTTAACCGCAGGAACTGGCATTGTCGTCGGAGTCCCTGCTCACGATAAAAGAGATTGGGAGTTTGCTTACAAATATAATTTAGAAATTGTTCCGGTAATAAAGCCTGAAAATAAAGAGTGGGACTTTGACAAAGCTCCTTTTATTGATATTGACGAGGCTATTGTTTTTAATTCAGATTTTTTAAATGGTTTACCAGTCCTGAAAGCT
>Ga0315288_10011335_pt1 | contig 11226 bp, 9 predicted proteins | sample YL17G11_20_MG_FD_203454 | JGI IMG/M metagenome (GOLD analysis project Ga0315288, IMG submission 203454) | Sediment microbial communities from Yellowstone Lake, YNP, Wyoming, USA - YL17G11_20 | ecosystem: Environmental > Aquatic > Freshwater > Lake > Sediment | place: USA: Wyoming | collected... | reverse complement strand
CAGTAGTCTGCGGGCCGGTCGTCTCCCGCTCCTCCCGCACCCACCCCGGACGCGGACACGGTTGGCGCGGCGGGGCATCGCCTCCTCTCGGCCGATGCGGGTTCCGCAGCCCGCAGACACACCGGCGTTGGCGGGATGGTGATTCTTCGCGAACGTCTGTCGGAACTTGCGCACGAGGACAACACATTGCCCGGGAGTCGCACGATGGCCCAACCAACCGACGTCCAGGTTCTTCGCGAAGTCCAGACAGCGGCCCAATCCATCAAGGCCGAGCTGGGCAAACGCATCGTCGGCCAGACCGCTGTCATCGACGACTTGCTGGCCTGCTTTCTGGCAGGTGGTCACTGCTTGCTTGTCGGCGTGCCCGGACTGGCAAAGACCACGCTCGTCCAAAGCCTGGCTCAGTGCCTGCATCTCGGCTTCAACCGGGTGCAGTTCACCCCCGATCTCATGCCGTCAGACATCACCGGCTCCGAGATTCTCTTCGAAGACAAGTCAACCGGAAATCGCGAATTCCGCTTCGTCAAAGGTCCGATCTTCACCAACGTACTGCTGGCCGACGAAATCAACCGCACTCCGCCAAAAACGCAGTCGGCCCTGCTGCAGGCCATGCAGGAACACGAGGTGACATCCGCCGGTCAGACCTACGCGCTGCCCATGCCGTTCTGGGTGCTGGCCACGCAGAATCCGATCGAGCAGGAAGGCACCTATCCGCTGCCCGAAGCGCAGCAGGACCGGTTCATGTTCTCCATTGAGATCGACTACCCCGATCACGCCGCTGAGGTGGAAATCGTGCGCGCCACCACTGCCCGGCGTGATGTGAAGTTGTCGCCCGTGGTGAGCGCAGAGCAACTTGCGCGGTTTCGGGACCTGATCTGGCGCGTGCCTGTGGCCGACTCGGTGGTGCAGGCTGCGGTCACGCTCGTGCGGCGCACCCGGCCCGCGTCGCCGGAGTGCCTCGAGTCCGTCAAGCAACTCCTCACGTGGGGCGCTGGCCCGCGCGCTTCCCAGTTCGTGATTCTGGCAGCCAAGGCCTACGCCGCACTCGACGGCAGACCCACGCCGGACATGCACGACATCCGCCGCGCTGCCCACCCTGTGCTGCGACACCGGCTGGTGCGGTCGTTTCATGCCGAGACAGAGGACGTGGATGCCAATGCCATTGTGAAGATGGTGGTGGATGCGACGCTCAAAGAAGTGAGAATCGAGAAGTGAGAATCGAGAATGGTTACCGATCCACATTGGGCTGCTGGGTGGGGGACGGAATCCCGGGGCCTCGACCTGTCCTCGCCGTCTGCGCGGCGCTCGCCCTCGCAGCCTGCGTCAACAACCCGATGGTCACGCGCATGCGCACGCCGCATGCTCCCATGGTCAATGACGCAGCCTATGCCGTCTCGGGGATGCGTTCGTGGTACCTCGTACCCAACGACCTCACTGCGGGGAGCGACACGCTCCACGTTGCGGTGGTGCCGCCAGCCTCCGTGCAGGAGGTCCGCCTCTTTCTCGACGGCAAGTGGCAGGGGAACCTGCGCGAGGTGGGGGACTCTCTGGTCCGCGACCTTGACATTTCGCGGCTGGCTCCCGGCGAACACGAGGTGCTTCTCTCCAATAGCGACGAGGACACTGCCTTTGCCGCTTTCCCGTTCACACGCACATGCCCGATCTACGTGGTGACCTCAGCCGACTGGGATCACCCCTACGAAACGCCGTGGTCTCCGGGTGCGTTCGATGCGGGATTGGCCCATGCCGACGAGCTGCATGCGCGGCATCCGGCACTGCGCATCACGCACTTTGTGGGGCCACATGCGTTCACCGATCCCACCATCGCGCAGACGCGGCAGGACTCGCTTGCTGCCTGGGCAATTCACGCACGCGATGTGCTGCACGACGAGATCGGGCTGCATGTGCACCCCTTCTGCAATTTCGTCGAAGCCGCCGGGCTCGCCTGCATACTGGACACAACCTACGAGGCTGCCGGCGCATACAAGCCGGGGTACGCCATCCCGTGTTTCCTGTACACAGAGGAGGAGTTCACCACGCTCCTGCGCTACGCTGACACGCTCTTTGCGCACCGCGGTTTAGGCAAACCGACGTCCTTCCGTGCGGGCGGCTGGTGGGCAGAGGCGCACACGCTCGCGGCATTGGCAGGGGACGGGTTCCTGATCGACGCAAGTGGATGCAACTACAAGAGGGCCTTCGACGGCAACACCACGGGCGCCATGTACGAATGGTATGCCACGACATGGGGCAACATGACCGACACCACGCAGCCATACTACCCGTCACTCACAAACGTGTCGGTTGCAGATTCGTCCCGGCCTGGAGTGCTTGAGGCGCCGGACAACGGCATTCTGGTCGACTACATATCCGTCACTGAAATGAAGACGGTCTTTGCCGAGAATTGGAACGGCAAGGCCCTTGCCGCACCAAAGCAGTTCTCGGTGGGCTACCATCCCAGCACGCTTGACAACGCGCACTTCGCGGCGCTCGATTCGGTGTTCACGCACTGCGACCAGTTCCTGGCCGAGCAGGACAACGGCCCCGTGGTGTATGCGCGGATGAGTGAACTGGTGCAGGTGTGGACGAAGTGATGTGGGGTGGCGGATCGCACCGGCCGGTGCTTTTTTGGGTTCGAAATCCGTTTATTATCAAGGGGATGCGTCATTGACCACATTTGGTCAGTAGCCATTGACCAAACTTCGCGGCAACAACCATTCAGGCCGTTCAGAAGACTGAGGAATCGCTCGTCTGACCGGCCCGCATGGCCTGCGTCCTCCTGGCACAATGCCTTTCGGAAATCGCTCGTTGGTCGGTTGGCACTTGCCGTGTGACCGTCGTGGATTCAGACGGGAACGCCCGCTATTGACCAGAATCGGGTTGAAACCGCGATTCCGGGTGGGATAGGGAAGCGCGACAACTCCGGCTGAAGCCGGTAGCCCCGGGTAGTAGCCCGGCAGGGCTTCCTCCTTGTGAGGGTTCTCCCAGGACCGTGGTTTCAACCCGGTCCTGGTCCGACGGGCGAGATGCGTGGGGAACTCCGCATTCCCAACTCCGCACTTCGCATTTCCCTCACGACGCCAATTTCTGCGGCTGATCCTTCTTGAACAAATACGCCACGGGCTGCTCTCCGCGCACGGCCTCTTTTGTCACCATGCACTCCTTCACATCTTGACGTGATGGAAGCTCGAACATGGTGGGCACCAGCACACGCTCCAGCACGTTACGCAGACCGCGCGCGCCGGTCTTCTTCTCCTTGGCAGTACGCACGATCTCGCGCAGTGCATCGCGCGTGAAGGTGAGGCGCACGCCCTCCTGCGAGAAGAGCTTCTGGTACTGCTTGCTGAGTGCGTTTTTCGGCTCAGTGAGGATCCGCAGCAGTGTCTCTTCGTCCAGCTCGTCAAGACCCAGAACTGCGGGGAGACGTCCCACCAACTCGGGGATGAGCCCGAACTGGATGAGATCGTCGGGCTCGACTTTCCGCAGGACTTCGCCTGTGGTGAAAAGGTCCTTGCGTCGAACCTGCGCATTGAACCCCATGCGGCTCTGGTCAATGCGCTTTTCGATGATATCCTGCAGACCCACAAACGCACCGCCGCAAATGAACAGAATATCGCGCGTGTTGATCTGCACCATGGTCTGCTCGGGGTGCTTGCGGCCACCCTTGGGCGGCACATTGGCAATGGTACCTTCGAGAATCTTCAGCAGCGCCTGCTGCACGCCCTCGCCCGACACGTCGCGCGTGATGGAGGGGTTGGGGCTCTTCTTGGCAACCTTGTCAATCTCGTCGATGTAGATGATGCCCTTTTCAGCCTTTGCCAGGTCGTGGTTGGCAGCCTGAAGCAGGCGAACCAGCATGTTCTCCACATCTTCGCCCACATAGCCCGCTTCGGTGAACACCGTGGCATCGACGATGGTGAAGGGGACCTTGAGCAACTTGGCAAGCGTCTGCGCAATGAGCGTTTTGCCGGTGCCCGTGGGCCCGATGAGAAGGATATTTGATTTGTCAATCTCGACCTCGTCGGGGCCTTCCTTGCCTCGCGCTGCAACCCGTTTGAAGTGGTTGTAGGCGGCAACGCAGACCCCGCGCTTCACGTCGTCCTGGCCGATGATGTGCAGGTCGAGAAAGTCTTTGATCTGCTGCGGGGTAGGGTACTCGTTGGGGCCGGTGACCTGCGTGGCCTGCGCCTTGTCTTCGCGCAGGATCTCGTTGCACATCTCCACGCACTGGCTGCAGATGTGCACCGACGGACCGGTGATGATCTTATCGACCGTGTCGGTTCCCTTGCCGCAGAAGGAGCACTTGACTTGCGTGTACTTGGGTCGTGGGGGCATGTGCATGTCTCCAGTGCTGGTCGTGCGTTCCGCTGATCCCACCGTCGACCTCGATACGCGGGTCGTCGAGTAATGCTCCTGCACGTCTCGAGACGACAGGCGTTCGGACATCGGATAGTCTCGAACCCAGTTCGACGGCGTTGGGCCCCGACCGAACCGCAGCCCGCCTATTCCTTGCGGTCTTCCCGTGAGGTCAGGATCTCGTCGATAATGCCGTACTCCTTGGCTTCCTTCGCATTCATGAAGAAGTTGCGGTCGGTGTCGTGCTTGATGATGTCGCGTTCCTTGCCCGTGCTCTTGAAGAGAATGTCTGTCAGCGTATCCTTGATGCGAACAATCTCGCGCGCGTGAATGGCCATGTCGGATGTTTGTCCACCTGCGCCACCCAGGGGCTGGTGCAACATCACACGAGCGTGGGGAAGCGCGTAGCGCTTGCCCTTCTTGCCGGCTGCCAGAAGCACCGCTGCCATGCTCGATGCCTGACCAATGCAGATGGTGCACACATCGGGCTTGATGAACTGCATGGTGTCGTAGATGGCAAGTCCTGCCGACACGTACCCGCCCGGCGAGTTGATGTAGAGCGTGATGTCTTTGTCGGCATCTTCGTACTCCAGAAAGATCATCTGCGCCATCACCAAGTCGGCGGTGGTGTCGTCGATGTCGGAGCCAAGAAAGATGATGCGCTCTTTGAGAAGCCGCGAGTAGATGTCGTAGCTGCGCTCTCCGCGCCCTGTCTGTTCAATGACCATTGGTATGAGTGGCATGCTTCGATGGTTCCTTTCGTCATGTGGTCTGTGTTGCTGTCCCGCCGTCTCCCTCAGTCCACCGGAAGTCCCGATCACGCCGATTCCTGGCTTGTCTGACCGCTGACTTCTGACTGCTGACCGCTGCTATTCCCCGCTCTCGTCCACCTCAGGCTCACCAATCAGGAAGTTGAGCGTCTTCTGCTCGCGCAGGTCCGATCGAATGCGAGCCACGGTGCCGTTGCGGCGCAGCTCTTCCTTCACCTCGTCGAAGGGCTTACCGTAGCGGTCGCTGAGCTTCTTGATTTCTGCGTCAACCTCTTCCTGCGTGGGGCTGATCTTTTCCTTTGCGGCAATGAAATCGATGAGTCGGTAGCGCTTCATGGTACGCTCGGCTGTGGCGCGATATTTCTCGCCCATCTCTTCGCGGGGTGGCACTTCCTCCTTGGAGCGAGCGTAACGCTGCATTTCTTCGTGCATGAGGTCCAGGTAGCGCTCAACGCGTGACGGAGGCACGTCGAATTTGTTCTTGTCAAGGAGCTGATCCACAGCCTTGGTGCAGGCTTCGCTCCTGGCGCGCTGTAGTTCGCGTTGCTGCAGGTCGGTCTCCAGAAATGCGCGCAGGGCCGCTTCGTCGGCAAACTCGCCGATCTTTTTGAGGAACTCCGCATTTACCTCGGGCAGCTTCTTCTCCTGCACCTTCTTGATGAGAATGGTCATCTCCGAGCGCTTGCCCGCAAGTTCGGCATCGCCGTAATCACCGGGGAATTTGATCGAGATGCTGACGGTCTCGCCGGCCTTGTGGCCGATCATGCCTTTGTCGAACTCTTTGATCTTGCTCTCGCCAATCTCAATGGGGTAGCCGGGGCTGTTGAGGTCTTTCTTTTCTTCTCCGTCAACAACCACCTTCTGGTACTCAAAGCTCACGAAGTCGCCCTTCTGCACCGATCGTTCGACATCGGTGAACTCGGCAAGGCGCAGCCGCAGGCTCTCAAGCGCCTCGTTCACATCGCCCTTCTTGATTCTCCTGGTGGAGGGACGAACCTTGAGCTTGTCGTAGCCCTTGATTTCAATCACCGGATCGATCTCTGTTTCCACCGTAAAGGTGAGGGGCTTGCCCTCTTCGACCTTGAGGTTGCTCATGCGTGGTTCGCTGACCGGGGTGATGCCCTTTTCCTTGCACGCGCCTTCGTAGGACTTCTGGATGATCTCTTCGACGACCTCGGCGCGAACCGATTTGCCGAAGCGGGCCTCAACGACCTTCCGGGGTACTTTGCCTTTGCGGAAACCGTCGAGTTTGATCTTCTTGCTGTACGTGACCAGCTTGGTGCTCACGGAGCTGTCGAACTCGTCGACCGGGATCTCGAATTCAAGAATCGTCTTCCAGGATTCGGGCGTAGAAACATTGTACTTCAAACGATACACTCCTGTTGTCACGGCTGAAGGCCGAGGTAGTTGCTGGTCGGGATGACGTTGCGCACCGGGAGACTCAGCTTCCCAACGCGTCTGCCAGCTCAACCGGGGGAATTTTTGCGAGAAGGGGGACTCGAACCCCCATAGGTTGCCCTACGAGATCCTAAGTCTCGCGCGTCTACCAGTTCCGCCATCCTCGCATCCGGGATGCTTGTGGCATGCCCGGGTTACTATTGTCGCGCAAAAAATACACTCCGCCATGCGTGGACTACACTCATCAGACAGGCCGCCCAGTGGAAGTCCCGGGAGCCCGGGGCAAGACCGAGCTGGCAGTTCTGGGTGGCAAAGCCGGGTGGCGCGTCGTGCCTCGGTGGTCCGCAACAAGCACCCGGTGCGCGACACCCGCGAGCATTTTGCAGGTGTGAGAGCCGACGATTCCTTCAGGTCCAGTTAGCGTACGCCTCGACGAAACCTGCGACCACTCGTAACTCGTAACTCGCTTGCTCGTAACTCGTCATTGCCTCGGCCCGCGCCGAGACTGGTGGATCTCTGCGAAATCACAACCACGGCAGCTCGCGGGTGTCGCGCACCGGGTGACTCAAACTACCACTGCCCCATGACGCGCCACCCGTTCGGCCAGGCTCAGTGCGGTGCCCGGCACAGCTATCCAGAGGCCCCCCGTAGAGATGAAGATGAAGAGGTGGGTGTGGATATAGAAAAGGCCCTGTCTCCCAAGGCCGCAATTTTCTGAACCGCGTTTCAGTTATGGACGGTACTCACTTGAACAGCTTGTGAATCCGCAGACAGCGGCTCGACGTGCTATCCAAAGACGAGTCCCTCAAAAACTGCTGTTCGTCAGAAAATTGCGTTGATTCTGCGCAAGAGAAACAGAGCCATCGACTAATATAGCAAAAAAACCGGGGGGGTGTGAGATTTTTTTTTGAATCGTCGCGGCCCCACCTCTGGGAGAGATTATGCACTGGCGGACACCAATCCGTCAAGGACTTTCGTGGATTTGTGCGCAGAAGCGATCCGGATTTTGGCAATTCGAGACACTTTTTGTTATCTTAGAGAGTGTGAGTTGTGCTGCTTAACCGTTCAAGAAGGGGATTTAGTGAGCTCTTTCATAGTTGAAGGCCAGAATCGACTCTCGGGAAGTATTGCCGTATCCGGAAACAAGAACGAAGCACTGCCGCTCATCTGCGCCGCGCTGCTGACCAAAGAACCGGTCGAACTCCTCAATGTTCCCGACATTGGCGACGTGCGGATCATGCTCCGAATTGCCGGCGAGCTCGGCAGCACCATCCCTGCGCACCGCGGATCCGCTCTCACCATCAAGACCAGCTCGATCACCACGTCTGAGCTGCCCATCAAACTTGCCGGCGAAGTGCGTGCATCAGTCCTCTTCGCGTCGTCACTACTCGTGAGAACCGGCAGAGCAGTCATTCCTCAACCGGGCGGCGACCCCATTGGCAGGCGGCGCCTCGACACGCACTTCGCGGTGTTTCAGGCGCTGGGCGCCAAGCTCACGGTCGACCGCTTATCTGTCAAGGGCGAGTCCGCGCGTACCGTGTACACGCTGGAGGCGCCCAAGGGCCTCAAGGGTGCCGAGATCTATCTGGATGAAGCTTCGGTGACTGCCACGGAGAATGCGCTCATCGCGGCTGCCGGCGCCAAGGGGCGGACGATTATCGGCAACGCAGCATCTGAGCCGCATGTGCAGGGCCTGTGCTGGTTTCTGCAGAAGATGGGCGTGAAGATCCGCGGTATCGGCTCCAACCTTCTCACCGTGTACGGCGCCAACTCGTTCGGCTCGGTCGAGCATGTGGTAGGAAGCGACTACATTGAGGCTGCGTCGCTGATTGGGCTGGCTGCGGCCACACGGTCGGACATCACCATCACCAATGTGAATCCCGAAACCATGCGCATGATCCTCTTCCACTTCGATCGCATTGGCGTGAAGGTCGAGGTCATACCCAACAAACGCGCTATTCATGTGTCAAGCAAGCAGCACCTCAAGATCCGCAAGGACCTGGGAGGGGCTATTCCCAAGATCGAAGACAACCCGTGGCCCGGGTTCCCGGCCGACGTGATGTCGATCATTCTGGTGGCTGCGACGCAGTGCGAGGGTACGTGTCTCTTCCACGAGAAGATGTTTGAGGCGCGGCTCTTCTTTGTTGACAAGTTGCAGGGCATGGGAGCGCAGATTGTGCTGTGCGATCCGCATCGGGCGGTGGTGACCGGGCCGTCGCCGCTGTACGGAGCAACCATTGCATCGCCGGATATTCGTGCGGGCATGGCCATGTTGATCGCGGCCATGGCAGCCGAGGGCCAGAGCGTGATCCACAACGTGGAACAGATCGATCGCGGATATCATGACATCGACGTACGGCTCAACAAGCTCGGGGCCAAGATCACGCGCGTTGCAGATCGCCGGAAGCGTTCGTAGAGACGCCTCCCGCAGCCCGTGCCCAATTGCCCGGCCAGGGACACAGATCGTAGTTTTTGGAATGACGCCGGGATCGTCCGCGTTCCTGCATCCGAGTGTCGGGGTTCCCGCGCATGCGCGACCCGGCAGATTCGAAGACAATCACTCAGGGACCCTCTATGAAAGTTAACGTCGCCGAGCTCCTGCAAATCCTCCGCAACGTCACTATCTTCGCCGGCATCCCCGAAGAGAACCTTCGTCACATCTCGGAGCAGTGCGATGTGGTGAGTTTCAAGTCGGGCGAGATTATCATCAAAGAAGACACGCCCGGCAAAGACATCATGGTAACGCTGCGGGGCAAGGTGAAGATCGTGCTGGGCATGGACCGGCACCCCATCGAGGTGGTCGAGTTCGGGCCGGGCAACTGTCTGGGCGAAGTCTCGGTGATCGGGATCCTCAATCACAGCGCGTCGGTGGTTGCGGTGGAGGATACCGATCTTATGGTGATCAGCAAGCAGTTGCTGATGGGCATTTTCAACGAAGACAAAGAGCTGTTCTCCATTATCATCCTCAATATTGCCCGCGAACTCGCGCGGCGCCTGCACTTCACCGACTCTGTGCTTATGGAGTATGGCAGCAAGGTGCGGTTGGCGGAGAAGGCGCGACTGCCACAGTAGGGCGCGGCACGCGCCCTACTGTGGAAGCCCCCGCGATCCTCCGAATCTCACAGAGGCGAGTACCGACATCCGTGTCCGTATACGTGTTGGGTCCGAGTTGATGAAACCACGGATGCTGAGCCCGCGTGATACGGAGGCCAAAGCATTCAACTATATTACTTGCGTGGCCGTATCCAAACAGATACACTGTCATATGTACACCATCCAGAAGACAGAGCACTTCAGCGACTGGTTGCATGGACTGAGGGATGTCAAGGGCAAGGCGAAGATACTTGCCAGGTTGAAGAGGGCCGAACAGGGGAACCTTGGAGACCACAAGTCAGTCGGGAATGGTGTTGCTGAGATGAGAGTCGATTCCGGACCTGGGTACAGGGTCTACTTCTCGCACCTGGGAAAGATCATCATTGTTATTCTTGCAGGAGGCGACAAGTCCACTCAGACACGTGACATCAGAAGAGCCAAGCAGATTGCCGGCGAGATTGGAGCTTGATATGTCAACAAAGATTTCAGCATTCGATGTTTCCGAATACTTGGGTGACGAGGCCACCATTGCCGCCTATCTGAGCGAGATCGTCAAAGACGGTGATCCCAACCTTCTGCTGTCTGCCATTGGCGATATTGCGAAGGCTCGAGGCATGAGCAGAATCGCATCCGACTCCGGCCTCGGGCGAGAGAGCCTGTACAAGGCGCTCAATTCTGACGCCAAACCGCGGTTTGACACTATCCTCAGGGTCCTCAGCGCCTTGGGTGTTGGCATCGCATTCAGCGCAGAAGGCCGTTCTCACGGAATCTCCAGAAAGAGCAAGAAAAGGCTCGCGTTGCGCCCTGCTGCTCGTCGTGCTACAACAGCACTGATTGACAGGAACGCATTGTCGAGGACCTCTGCTCGCACCTGACGGAAGCCCTTCAGGCCACGAACACTTCGCACCTCGCTACCAGCAACACGGGGTAGGAAACCCCGTGCTACGGTGACGCAAGCCCTTCGGGCTATAGGAACCAGCCGCTTCATTGCCATTCTGCCCTGAATGGGCAGGGTCACCTCAGCCTGGGGTTTCCTACCCCAGAATCGGCAGGTTTCGGAGATGCATCCGCTGCCCTGAAGGGGCTGCGTCAGGACGGCCACACCCGAATCGATGGTACCGATTCCGGGAGTGCCTCGACTGCATGGTCGGGCCAGACTGCCTCAGGCCGTTTCAGCGCGCAGGTGCTCGTCGATGGAGCCGAGCAGATACCGCAGCACAAAGAGCTTGGCCTCCACCACTTCTTTGTCGTGTCCGACAAGGTGGCTTGACGCGTCGGCATAGGGCTGCAGGATTTTTGTTACTGCCTGAACTTCCATGGAGAAGTTGCGAAGTGCAACGATGAGGTTGTCGTTGCCCGCTTCGGCAGCGCGCGTGGTGAGAGTATCGAAGAGTTCGCGGGAGCGTACCAGCGTGATGAGGACTTCGGGAGTCACCAGCGCTCCGGTCGTGAGATCGTCGACCGTGGTGACAATGTATACAGAGGAATTCCGCAGATCGCTGACAACTACCGCGTCGATTCCTGTGTAGACAAGCGCGTCGACAACTGCCGACCGGATCTTCGGCTTGCGGACCGCTCGAGGATCTGTAGTTGGGTGCATGTCGTCCTCTTC
>Ga0315288_10011334_pt1 | contig 11227 bp, 8 predicted proteins | sample YL17G11_20_MG_FD_203454 | JGI IMG/M metagenome (GOLD analysis project Ga0315288, IMG submission 203454) | Sediment microbial communities from Yellowstone Lake, YNP, Wyoming, USA - YL17G11_20 | ecosystem: Environmental > Aquatic > Freshwater > Lake > Sediment | place: USA: Wyoming | collected... | reverse complement strand
TAGTTAGATCAGTTGGAAGAGCATAAAGAATAGCATCTAAAGTTATACTTCCTAGATTTAGGGTAGAAGAATCATCTTGTAAAGAATCCAAATAAGTACTGTCTCGACAATATGACCATCTTACATAAGACGATTGTGGATTTGGAAATGTAGGAGGACCATAGCAGCTAACAACGTGGATGGTTCCATCAGATGTCCTACAGATTTTTCTCTGATTTACATAATAGCAAAGAGCAGAAATTGTGCCATCACCGTATACTTTTACTTTTGGTAAAACCATTTTCTTTATCTCCTCAAATTATCTATCTCTACTTTCTTTAATCCCTTTTCTTTTAATTAATCTTTCCTTTCTTTATCATTTCTTGAGTCCATGTATGAAGATTGTTATTTTTGATCCATTTGGTGGCAGTCTCTATTGGAGTGTCACCTTTGAACTTAACTTGGGATACTCTTGCCCAATGGAAAGTACCTGGCTTTGGATATAGGCACACAAGGATATCTTCAACATAATCTGGAATGCTAAGATCAGGGAAGTAAGCCTTATAATCAGACTCACATCTTGTGAATGTTCTCATATCATAAAGATGAAGCCAGTAGTAATCCCATCCTTTCTTCTGTCCTTGAATAAATGGATCATAGTAATCTCCTTTAACTGGATCTCCACTCAGAGACTGTGCTTGAGGTAACTTGGATTTTATAAAGAACCAGTCTCCTTCAGGAGATTTCTTTAGGACCCAATATCCTTTTATCTTGTCTCCATAGAGTTTCATAGACATGAATCCACCAGTCTGCTCAATGATATCTATCTTACCATGATCTAAGACATCTACAAAGGTTTCCAAAGATCCTACCTTTCGTGGTAACTTCTGTCCTTCAGTCATGAACCAATTCTTTGGATCATTACATGTTTTTAGAAGTCCTGGTATAGGATCTCCAGTATTAGCCAATAAAGGATCTTTCCATAGATTCCATTCTACAAGAACTTTAGGATTCTCAGTTATCTTCACTCTAATATCCCAATGTTGCTTGTTATCCCAATAGTGACGATGAAGTACAAACTCTCCAGATGCCAAAGAACTCTGCTCTTTAGCTTTCCAAGAGTACATGTTTGCTCCTTTCTCTTCTTGAATCAAATCATAATTTCCTTTCAAGATCTTACCATGAAGCTTCAAATGATATATCTTTCTATTCTGGTCATCAGTCTCCAATTCAACAGTAGCAGAGCCAGAATCAAAGTTCCTCATAGTAGCAACCAAAGTCTTTGTTGGATTATACATATCTCCTGGTTGAATCTTACCTTCCCATGTCATCCATTTCTTGTTTACTTTACCCTCATACATTGCTCCAATCTCATTAACTCTAGCTGGATCTCCATCTAAATACCAGGAGTCTACTCCAGTAGTTTGAAGACGGAAATAGAATTCTACATGAGGTACTGCTCGAACAACAACTTGTCCCATGTAAGTATTAACCTGAAGATTGAATTTAGCACCAGCTAATGGATTGACAGGTTCTTTCATTTCAAAGTCTTCACATGCTGGTTCTTCAATAGATAGATCTTTTATACAATGGATACAATGGATACATTCTTCACATGTAAAATCATCTAAGATCTCACCTGTCTTTCTTGCTATTAAATAAGCCTCATATTCTTTTCGTAATTCATCGAGTGTTTTCATATCTTTTCCTCCAATTACAAGCTGCACATAAAAGCTGATATTCTTTTGAACCAGACAATATTTTCTTTGTAATCAATCGGTAATAAGAAGCAGAACTTTTATTGAAAGATTTTCTTTCCTCATTTCCTCCATTGTGAACGTGATCAATATGGAGCATTTCAGGTTCTTCCATCCAAGAATAATGTGGTAGATTATAAGGATTGGCACATTTATTTCCTAGTAAATCCAATACTTTCTTTCTTTCTTTTCTCATGTAGAATCTACCATTTTCTAACATCTTCGCATGATGAGTTCTTCTCCATTTTCTACTAGATTCTCTTTTTTGTTCTGGAGTATGATAGTCTTTATTCATTTTTCTCACCAAGATGATATTTCTCAAATTCCTCAGAGTAAAACAATTCACACCATTCTTTGAATGAAAGTTGTCCAGTTTTACGCCAAACAACAGCACAGTAAGCAGATGCTCTCTTTTCATCCAAACCTTTCTTTACCATAATCTTAGTAACACAATCTTTGAAGTTCTTGAATTCAGCAAATGGAAGTCCTTCAAGATCTCTAAGACTCTCTTTTACTGGAGTCTTACCTTCCATGTATGCTCGCCATTTATCCCAAAGTTCTCCAGATCTCTGATCAGGTGGAATAGGGACAACTCCCTTAGGAGGTTTCCAGCCTTTCTTTATTCCTCGTTGCAAAGCATAAGCTGTTTGATTACTTGGAATCATACATTTCCACATATATTCCATTTGACTTTTGATAGGCTTCTTGGTAACAGGATCTATCTTTGGAACTTGTACTCCTCTGAAGATAACACGAGCCCATTTGTCTTTTGGAAGAAAGTTTCCTACACTAGTCTTCAAGAAATATTCATGGAAATAAGGCTTCTGAGTTCCTTCCCAGAATACACCTTGTTCAACAATATCTATAACACCAGTCTCTTCTTTAGTAGCTCCTACTTCTCCAGGCTTAACTACACCATTTACTTTTATCCATTCTTTTGGTTGTCTAGCTTTTGTCTCTGCTCTTAGTCCTTTATTCTTCTTAGTAAAATCAAAAGCCCAGTCCAATTTCTTTATTTGAGCTTCAGCTTCTGGTATAGTTGTTACATCAGGAGTTCCTGAAGGATTGTCTAATATAGTCCAACCAACAAGGTGATTATTCATTTCCATCCTAAAGTCTTTGTGGACAGAAGCTCCTCTCCAATGATGTTGCATTACAAATCTTCGTTTGCATCCTGAAGGAGGATACTCCATATATTGAGATTGACCTGTTGGCATCTGTAATTCTTCTTCAAATATTCCCAGTTCTTCAAAGAACTTAGGATCAATCATGTCTCTACTAATTTGCATATTGCTCACCTATCTTCTTGCATGGACATTCTTCATCCATCTTCTTCTCATCCTCAGAATCAGGTCCTACATTATAATCATAATAATATGGCTTAACATATCTACATTTCCAATAGTATGCTAATGAGCAAGCAACTGGAAACTTCAATTGCATCTTAGATAAATCATCCATGGTCCTAGCAAATCTAGGTTTCAAAGGACAAATCTTTAGATCTTCATAGAATGGACATGTTGGTAGTTTAACTAGCTCTTCGGATAGATTACTCAATGGTGCTGTTCCTGCTGCTATCAATTTCTTAACTACATCCAAGCCATCAGGTTCAGTCTTATTTGGATTCTTAGCTTTAACAGTTGGAAACATCCATGTCCAGTAGATTCTTCCTTTGTCTTCAAATTGAGCAACTCTAATTGGTCTAACTGCTAAGATATCTCCTTTCTCACATTTGATGGCAGATGAATAAGTTCTACCGATAAGATAGTAACATTTCCCTTTCCATTCCTTAAAACCATCTTCTTTGATCTTATCTTTCATATTGCAAGGAACAGAAATAACACAGTCATACATATATTGCCCTGGAATAATTTGTTTAGTCTTAGAATCTTTCTTAGGAACTACTTCCCACACCATTACATCTATTTCTTTTACATTCTTTATCTTAGCCCAATCAGTAGTTCTACCAGTCAACTTGTAAATAGAATCTGCTTGCTTAAGCATTGCTCCCTCAGAACCTCTGATTCTTCTAACTCTAGCTAGAGTTCTATCAAACTCTCTCTTGTCATTAACATTATATCCTGGAACTGATTTGAAATGATAAGTGCCAGTTGGAATTATCTTGTTAACAGCATCCAGTCTTTCAGTATATGGTTTCTGAGTTATATCTTGACCATCATACATCATACAATCATGAACATGAAAAACAATATCTTCATCATCAAGTGCCATCTTTGAAGATGTTATCCAAGGAATCATTTCTTCTCTTGGACGAGGTCCACAGAAAGCTTCTTTATCTTTAGTATCTTTACCTTGGCAATTGTACCATACCATCTCAGTATCAATAATGAAATTATCTGCTTTAAACTTCTTAACCAATTCTTCTACTGATTTCTTGAATATATCTGCTCGATCTCGTTGTCTATCTTCTGTAAAGAACCAAACCTTATCTCCATTTCTATGAATTTGAATTCTCATACCATCAAACTTCTTCTGCATCACTATACCTTTCTCAATTCTAGATGCAGCCCAATTGTTCCATAGTGGAGTTGGATCAAAGAACTCAAATTTGTCAAATCCTGTTCCAGACTTCAGAGATCTAATAGGCTTTCCTACTGCTATGTTAGAAAGATACTCCCAAGGAGAATGTTTACCCCATTCATTAGAAGGAACTCTAACATAAGCTAATCTGTACATAGGAACTGAATTTCCACACCAACATGATTTACCATTTCTTCTAACATAGATAATCCCAGAAGGAACAGTCAGACAATGAGTAAATCCTGAGTACGAGATTTCTGTATAATTAGAAGATTTCAAGTATGCTTCCTTAAACTTCTCATGAGAATAAACTTCAAATTGTTTTCGATCTTCCCTGAATTTGAGTCTTGAACCCTTTCCAGTTTTAAACCAAAGTTCTTGAACATCATCTGCTAATTGCTTGGAGCAAGTAAAATATCTCCAATTGTTCTTGAATGTACCATCACCAAGATGAATAGCATCTAAGAAGATTTTAATCAAAGATGAAGATAACTCTTTGATATTTATAGGAACAAATTTGGAATGAGCTTTACCGAATTGTCTTAAGTAACTTACTAATTGTACAGAGTAAATCTTAAACCCTTCTTTACCTTCACAAATCTTAAAAGGCAATTGAGCCAGTTCTTTTCTCATTATATCTCTTTTAGGACCAAAGTTCTGGCAAATAGCTGCTGCTTTATTATGATAAATGTATCCTTCTGAAAGATAATAACCCATGAATTTTAACCAGGAAACCATAGGAATCTTTAGAGTCTTTCTAAAGGAATCTCTTTTTGATGGATTAAAATACTCAGACAATTCAAATGATTCTTCTTCTTTTCCGATCCAAATCCCTGTTCTTGGAATCTTGTGATGAGTTGGTCTTTTATAGGCTTCAATGAACCGTGGTTCTGAATTTTCTCTATCAAGAACAAATAATCTATGGTTTGGAGTGACCAATAGATCCAAAAATTTAGATTGAATACTTATTAATTTTCCTTGGAAGTAAAATTTCTGCTTCTCAATAGGAAATTCATATTTTGTATATCCATTATTCAATGTAGCAATCTTGTCTATCAATTTAACATCTTCAAATTTCTTCCAACCAGCTTCAGTAAGTACCTCAGTGTCATTACTATAGCAGTATCCTACCTGTGGACCATTTGGATCAAATACTAAATGTATTCGTTTTGCAACTTCTGGATCTCTTGTTCTAATTGCAGTAGTTAATGCATTTATTAATCTCTTATCTGGAAATGACTGTTTGATTAATACATCTATATCATGACCAGCAATAGATAGATCCTTGTTAACTGTACTTCCACAAATATGAATATGAGCTGGAGGATCCATAAGAATGATCTGTTCTGGGAATGCACTTAGTACTCTAAGAACTGGAAGATCTTGGAAGTTAGCAGGAATGCTTTCATCAGGTTTATCTTGAGAAGCAAATCCTTTTGGAGTTGGATATTCTACTACATCCAAAGCTGTAGCTTCTGTCAATGGATCATCAATAGTATGACGAATATTTCTATGTACCATCTCAGACCAACAGAAAATATGAGCATTACTCAGAGGCTCAGTAACTTTACTCTGTTCTCGATAGATAGCATGCAGTTTCTTGTCCAAAGCAACCAGATCTTTATCACTAAGTTTCTTGCAATAAATGTCATCAATTCCTTCTAGATCTTTGAATTCTATCTTTGATACATCTACCAATACTTCTTCTTCAATCGTTGACATAGAGAGAGTTTCTAACAACTCTTCAAATGTAGCTTCACTCTCAACTTTACTTAATGAGTCTGATTCTTTCAATGGAGTATAATTCCATCCCATAGATTTGAATGCATCTGCTATCTGGTTATGCAATCCTCTTACTATTTCCTTCTGCTCAGTGAGAGAATAATCTTTGAACTGTGGACTAACCATCTTCTTTCCTGACTGAAGTAGATGCCACCAAGCATGAACTATTCTATGATCATCTAGCACTACTTTTCTTCCATGAGGAGTCTTGATAAGTTCTTTAGCATTGTAAGTCTTCCAATCTTGAATCAAGAACTCTTGGATTCTATCTAGAAAGTCCAGATAAGGATGAGACATCTTTCTGTTCATGAATTCTTTATCTATCATATTATGAAGATCCATATCTTGGACCAAATGAGAATGAGCATGTAGTCTAATTATCCTACCCATTGGAAGTTCTTTCAACTTTTCAAACTTTATGTTCTTAGCATCTATCCAATTCTGAGTTCCTTTTGGAAGAGTAACTACAGTAGCAGGTTTAAATCGTTCTACCATCTTAACAGGATAGAAGTATAATGGACCATTACACCAGGCTTTGTAATCTTTGCACCATTTCTCTCTGGTCTTTTCAGTAATTCTATGCTTTCCCTCTAACTTTCCAAACTCTTCTATTGATATCTCTTGAGGTTCACCTATAAGCATAGTTCCATAACACAAGCCATGTCCCAAAAGATAGACAGGATCTTTAGGTTTTACATAATATTTCTTTGACTTGACAAACCCTGTCTTGAATCCTGTAGATATCCAATGAGCATGAGGTTCAATTAAGTACATACCAGTCTTCGGAGTAGTCTCTACTTTCTTGATAAAGTCCTTTGGGACTATTGGTTGAATATCTTCAGTTGTAATAACAGCATTCTTTTCTATTTCTGACATTTGAATTCACTTCAAGAAACATAATGTTTAACAGCTTTATTATCTTGCTGCTTTTCAGCTTCTTTTGCTTTTTCTTTAATTTTCTCTTCCTTTCGTTCTTGCAGTAGCTTTGTCCACTTGATATCAAACTCTAAGAATTCACTGGACATTTTTCTTTGTGATTCAGCTATCTCATTGAGTTCAGCTTCAGTGAAGAGCTTCATGACAGATGGATGCTTTAACCAAGAACTCCATCCCAATGTAGAAGCATTAACAGCAACGACAGCTTCCTCTATTAGGGAAACTAGTTCTAAACGATCTCCTGCTTTCTTCTCTCTAAGTTTCTTGATAATGTCTTCAGTTTTATTGATATAATCATCTATTGGAGATTCTTCTTCCGACATAATCACACCTACTTAGATATATTATGTGCTCCTTAAAAAAGATTTAGGAAAGTAGGACTTTAAGATAATCATCTAAAGTCTTACCTGGTCTTACGACCACTTTAAAGTCTGTGGGCTCTATTGAATATTGATAGTTTCTATCAGGAATAACTACTTCCTTGAAGTTCCAACTCTCAGCAGCTTTGATCTTCTCATACAATCCACCTACAGCAGTGACTTCTATCTCATCATCTGAAGATATATTTATCTCTCCAGTTACAGCAACATCTTGTCTAATTGGTTTCTTCTCTAACAAAGAACACAAAGCAAGAGTCATTGTAACACCAGCAGATGGACCATCTACTGCATAATCCTGTGAGAAGTCTATATGAGTGCAGTAATCTTTAGCTACGTCTATACCATATTTCTTCATGATCACAGATCTCACTTTAGCTATTGATCCAGGCATATAGATAGCATCTTTTGGAACACCAGTTACTTTGAAGTATCCACAGTCTTTCTTAGCCTTAATCATCTGTGCTTTTATTCTTGAGACTGATCCAATAGATTCTCCTGAGCATGGATCTGAACATACAGCCAAACCATAGATTACTCCTAGTTTTCTTCCAGTAGGAACAATCTCTAGGAACTTGTTTTCTTCCTTAATCATATTTTCCAAGATCTGTTTCTGAATAGTCTTGCAATGATCTCTGATAGCTTCCTTAACACGATCACCAGATACTTCTACTTCTCCTGCATTCATAGCCAATACAGATGATGTTTTAAGAATTGCTATTAATGGTCTGAACTTAGTAGTTAGAGTTTCTCTCTTGTTGGATCTTCTTCTAGCTTCCTCAATTATTTCAATGCAAGCATCTCTTGTGAAAGGCATTAGATTGAATCTACTAGCTTCCTGAGCAATAAACTGAAGATACTTTCTTCTACTTTCTTCAGTGTTTTGAAAGTCATTGTTCATCCTGACTACTTTTCCATAGCCATAAATACGGTCCATTAAAGCGGGATGTATCTCATGAATAGAATCAAAGTTTCCTGCTCCTACTAGGAATGTAACACATGGAAGAGGTTCAGTTGCTACAGCCATAGCAGATGTATCTCCACCATGGAATTGAGATCTTAGAGCAATTGGTAATTGACCATCTTCCAGAACTGTCAACAGAGTGATTGCTTCAGATGGCATCAAATTCTTCAATTCATCTATGTAAAGAATTCCTAGGTTAGCTCTATGAACATCTCCAGCAGATACTCTCTGATGCTCTGGTGTACCCAATCCACCTGTTTGATAAGGATCCCAGGCAATGCTTCCAAAGAGTTGTGAAGATCCATGTCCAGTTGCATCTATGAACTGAGCTATCTGTTGAGAATTGTCAATCAATATTTTAGGAGCATCAGTATTCTCTGAACCACTGATTCCTTTCATTCCTCCTTGACCTCCTAGCATCTTAAATAAATAACTTAAGAAGAAGCTTGAGAATAGCAAAGATCCACCAGCCATCAATAATGGAGCTATACCTGGCAATGCATCCATAAAGTACTGGAAAAAGTTTCCATCATACAAGGTTTGAATAGGAACGTATTGTACAATATTATTAGTAGCCCATGGCATAAGTATTGTATAGAAAGCACAGAAAAGCAAAAGAGAACCCAATCCAGCACATAAATATTTTACTGAATTCACTCCTAAACTTTTCTTCCAAGCTTTTCTTTCTACCTTATGTCTTTCTTTAGTAATAATTTCTTTTCCTTTAGGTGATTGATGTATTGATATTCTGGGTTCACTGGGAATAATCATATTCTTCCAAGATAATACATCATACATCTTCACATTATTCTCTCTGTAAAGATCAGTTAATTTGTCAGCAAGAGCTCTACCTATCAGAGACTTTCCTGTTCCTGGATCACCTAGCAAGAACAAATATGGACCAGGTGATAATTTCTTCTTAACAGTAGGTTTAGCATTATCTGGCTTCTCCCAATCCTTCCACCAATTATCTTTATCTAAGTTCTTGAGTTTATGGACCCATTCATCAAGACACAAGTAACATTCTTTCATTGCTTGATCTTGACCGATTACCCAGTCAAGGAGTTTAGTGGACAGAGGGAACCCTTCAGTCGAATGAAAGTTCTCCCAATCCCACTCTACTTCTTTACAGTTAGCCCACTTTATCTTGCTCTTTCCTTTACCAAAGTAGTTTTCTTTTCTTTCTTGATCAGACATTCTAATTCTCCCTCTTTGCTTAATCCTTCCTTCGTCTTAGGACAATTCTGACAATACTTGAATAGTTCACTCAAAGGTATATTCTTTTCCTTTCTAATTGGACATTCTACTTCTTCTTGGTAAACACAATTTATAGCTTCTACTTTATCCTTCTTCTCATCAGTCAACAGTGGTAATCCTAGTTCTCCTCTTAATTTGTTTTCCAAAGATCTATCTACATGAATTACTCCTTTCTCAGTTAGTACTGATATAGATCTCATTCTAAGCATCTGAGTCTCAGGAGATGATTCTCCAAACTCTATCTCTGGAATGCTTTGTAATCCTTTCTGTATTCTCACTTCAGCTAGAAGTTGTTCATCTAATTCACTTTTGATTTCTTCTGCATACATCTTAGCTGCTTTCTCAAAGTCTATGTTAGAAAATGTTGCTCCACCTTTACTCTCTGAAGATCCTGCTGGTACAATGAATCCAACTGGATTATCTAATGCTCTAGCTATCTCTCCTGCTAAGAATGACCACAGTTCAACTACAGGTGCTAGAGGTGTCTTGCTTTCTAATCTTCCTGGTTTAATCCATGTTGGTAGTATAAGTTCTTCAGCACTTTCTAAGTTCTTAAGAACCTTCTTTGCTTCAGTAATCAAAGATGCATCAATAGGATGATTTATGTCACCAATGTTAAAGTATATAATTGGAAATCCATGTCTGTATAGAGCTTCTCCATAAGCTTCTTCCAAGTTCATTCTAATCCAGGATGCTTTGAATGCAGGTTCCAATGCAGAGATTCCTAGACACTCAACTCCCAATGTGAAGAAGTTCAATAGAACCACATCTTTCATTGGAAAATCTGTACTGTCTCCATCTACTGTTTGAACCAATCCAACTGGATTTAAATTGGCATCTAATTTTATCTTTCCGTCACCATCTTTCTGCCAATCTACAGTCTTGGGATCTATAATAACAAGTTGGACAATATTACCATTTGAATCTCTAACCTTTTCAATAACAGAATATCCATATATGATAATATCAAGAATAGCTTGCCAAAGTGTTTTCTTCAGGTTAACAGTTCTAGCCCAAGCTTCCATACTATTACGATCAGCCTCATCTCCACTTGAGAAGTAAACTCTTGGAGAAGCTATTGCTCTCCTTAGACGATTTACACCTGCAAAGATAAGTGGATCCATTCTGTACAGAAGTTCTGCTTTCTTTTGAACTTGAGTTTCTTTCCTGAGTCTTTCAGTATCTCCCTTACTCTTTCTAGTTCTGGTAACTGATACTAGATCTGCTAATGACAATTCAACCTTTTCTGGTGGAATATCACTCGGTTTACTACGTCTAAGAACATCATAGAGTTTCTTAACTCTTGATCTTGAATCATCATTTTGTGTTTTCTCAGTCATAATGCTTTTCACCTGCTATGATGTGTCGTCTGAATGAAGAGTATGAAAGATTGTATGCTTCATTTTTAGTCTCTTGGTATTTCTGTCTAGCCATTCTCTGAAGTTGTCTCAAAGATTTCTTTTCTCTGAACAATGCATCATGGAATTCTGGATCTAAATCTTTTAATTGACAAACTTTACATCTAGGTTCCATCAAGATTCCTCCTTTGGTATCTTGTCATCTAGATCCATCTTAATAAGTTCCCTAAGTCTAGCAGAAGCTGATTTGTGTTTCTTGATAAATTCTTCCCATTT
>Ga0315288_10011333_pt1 | contig 11228 bp, 16 predicted proteins | sample YL17G11_20_MG_FD_203454 | JGI IMG/M metagenome (GOLD analysis project Ga0315288, IMG submission 203454) | Sediment microbial communities from Yellowstone Lake, YNP, Wyoming, USA - YL17G11_20 | ecosystem: Environmental > Aquatic > Freshwater > Lake > Sediment | place: USA: Wyoming | collected... | reverse complement strand
TATACAGGTGGTGGATAACCAAACCATTTGGCGATGCCGATCCCCGTACCGAAACCGATATTTTTTTCGGGGGTGGGGGGTGCCATTCTGGAAATTCCTTGTAGATATTTTGGCGTTTTTGTGGGTGACTAACGGCAACGGCTACCTGCCGGCACACTATCGGTTACGCGTAGACGCCGTTCAACTAACGCTAACGCATAGACGCTACGAATCTAACGGACACGCATACCTGAACCTTCGCTATCGGTAACGCATAAACGCAATGGCTAACTATCGGTAACGCATAAACGAACTAACGGGAAGGGCTAAACGAAATAAATGCAACAACGTTGCAAATGTGATGTAACTAACGGTTATGCCTATACGAAGTTTTACAATATTGATTTTACTCATAAACTAACGGTGACGCGTATACGCTGAAGTAATCATTATATTACAATTTATCAATATGTTAATAACTTGTGTATAACTACTTTAAATATATTTTGTTTATACCGAAATTATACGTATATTTGTATCTGTTACCCACCCCACTAAAAAACGTGTTACTAACGCGAACGGGTAAGGTATGCAAATTAATCAAATTTTTAACCAGTCCGTTCAAACGGACATAACACAAAAAAACATGACACACACAAAGCAAGTTGAGACAATCAACAAAAACACAAAGCTAGTTAAGTTATTAATGATTAACGAAATCAACAAAGCTATCTTAAAGGACGATGAATTTGCAAAAAAGACATTTTCACACTCATTACTCAAAGCTGATTTTTTCGGCAAAGCTGATGAAGGGTACAAAAGTCAAGACGTAAAGGACATTTTTGCCGAATTAGGTATTACGTTTATAGATAAATACGAGTATTTCCAAAGTATGTACGGGTATGGCAAAAGTCAAACGGCTTTATTAATATCAATTTCAAAGCTAGATAAGGAGATTATTAATAGCTATTTGATAGCTGACAATTCACCAACTTTACAAAATTTAGCAAAATTTGTAAAGGGTACAAAGGAAACCGAAACTAACACAACTAGAGAAGGTATAAGCGAAAAAAGTGAAACGGCGAAACCGAAAAAAGTAACTACTGAAGCCAAGCATGTTGAAGCGAAGATAAGCGAAGGAGCTACAAAAAACGAAGTAATTGAACTTATCAATAAATTAATGGCTGATTATCAAATTGCACCTACTGAATTGACAGCCGTAAATAGCGAAATTGCAATGGCTTGTTAATCTAATAAACAGACACAAAGTTAACGGCGATTAATTTCGCCGTTAATTTTTGCGTCAAACTATCATCGGTCGGTACGGTCGATGTGGTCGATGTGGTCAGGATTTGTGTGTGTGTTCAGTTGTCGGTATGGTTACCGAGTCCGTTTAAACGGACTTTTGGGTTCGATTCTCAAGACAACACTAACCAAATCAAATACGATTATTATGAAACGTTTAATCATCTCAGCGATTCTATTCGCTTTATTGTCATTGCTATCAATATGGTCGCTTTACAATTTACGGTTACCAGTAGCCGTCCCGTTCATTACAGGGCTAATAAGTCTATCAATGTTAGCGTTATTCTGTCAACTAATTGAGAACAAACTAAGAAGCTAATATGGAGACGACTAAATGTACAAAATGCAGTGGCGATATGCCATTGTTACGGCTTACAAAGTATGGCTATCAACATTGTGTAAACTGTTCAACGATTCAACGTGTCGGTGGAGTACCGATAACAAATCACAAGACAGGCAACACTATTCAAGTGGTGGACAAGAGTACAGCCGACAACATCATTAGATTATCACAGCGTAAAGGTTATGGCGTATGCAGTGGTATGAAGCATAATTAGGCAGCGAATTTAATTAAACCAAATCAAAATTAAAGTTATGACACACAAAGAAATTAAAGAAAAAATGTCTTCAAATGAGGACACAATAAAAAAGTTAACCATTGATTCAATATTAGGTCACACCAACGACAAGAGCCTTCAGTTTTTTGATGAGGAGTCGTTTGACAAAATGAGAATTGAAGAGCAAATGGAATTTAGAATAGATAATTACTACGAGGATAGGATATACGACTTCAACAATGTATACCTTATGAGTATTGAGGGGAGTAAGATAGTAACGATAGACGACTGGGATGAGTATAGCAATTTAGAAGAGATAGGGTATACCTATAATATTGAATTCCTAATGAACACACTCAAAGTAATTGAGAATAAAATCAAATTTAATCAATAATCAAAACCAAATCAAAACAAAATGAAAAATTTATCATTTACAAACAGAGTGCGAACTGTCATCCTCGCAATCGTCCTATTGGGACTAATCATCAGTTTATTATCCTCGTGCAGTACGGGTTACGGATGCAGGGGCAATCAATCGTGGGGCAGAATGGTCAGACGTATCAATTCAGCCTATGTGCCTAACATTAAACGACATACTCGCAAGGAGGTGGACAAGGCGATGTCGTACTCAACGTGGGAGTATGACAATACCAAATCAAACACTATTCAATCACTCAAATAGTAGTCAACCGACTACCAAACACACACATTATGAAATTTGCAATTACAGAAACAGAAACAGAAGAAATAGTACACACTACAACAAGGGACATTGAAATTGAGTTTCCACATTATTTTAAAATAAAGTCGCAGTCATATTACAGAGATGAAGATGGAGACACTATGGGTACATACTCGGAGTCTTTTGGTATTATAAACAGATGTGCTTATACCGATTGGACTGATGCAGCAAGAGACCGCTATGTATCTGTATGGATGATTACACGAAATCATGACTCAAGATGGGCAATACCGACTAGGCATACTGTTGAAATGTCGGCTGCAGTTGAGCCGTCCTTTGTAACCGAAAATATGATAAAGGGCAAGATAACAAAGGAGGAGTTCTTCAAGAATGTAAAAGAGAAAAAAGAAATAATATTCGCTTAATTATTAATCACTAAATAAAATCAAATCAAATGGCACAGACACAACACAGAGAGATGAATCTAAGAGTATCTGATTCATTCTACGACTTCTTGTACAAGAACAAGGAGTCAAACAGAATTGCTAGAGTATTGTACAGATGTATCCATTGGCAGGGACACAAGCTTGTAACTAAGCTTTTTATGAACACTGAGCAGGTCAACTATCTGACATTGCGAGGTGACGGCACGATTAGTTACTTACCTAAGGGTAAGGAGCACGTCACTAATGATGACGGCAGGTGGGCAAGAGACAATCGGCAGAATGGTAGACCTGCGGGCATCATCAAAAAGCTATTGACGCCCAAAGCTCAAAAGTTATTCAAGGACACTGAGTACGAGGCGTTTGTCAACTCCTACAAGTCAGAGTGCGACAGGGAGAAGGTTACCTTTCATCTACGTCCTAACGTGGATATCCCTGATGTGTATGATATGAGGCGAGAGGGAGGAGGTACGCTTGGTGATTCGTGTATGAATGGTGACGTGGAGTACTTAGATATCTACAAGCACTGCAAAGACCTACGTATCTTGACTCTTGTCAATGTAGAGGGATTGCTGAGTGGTCGGGCTTTGGTGTGGAATGTAAGGGTGGATGGCGAGGACGCTGTCTTCTTGGATAGGTTCTATGTGGCTAAAGACCACTACTGCGATTTGTTCATAGAGTACGCCAATGAGTACGGATGGTGGAGAAAGCGAAACTACAACAGTCAGTCGGGCAAGAGTGAGTGGATTAAGGGCAGTGAGCAAAGGGACATCTACGCTACGATACATACCCGTACCGAGTTTGACCACTACCCATACATAGACACGTTCTGTTATGGGGGTGATGGATGGCTGAGCAATGACGAGAATAAGGATAGAGAGTATGAGTATGTGCAGACGAGTGGCGATAGGGAGTATAGGGAGAGGGTTGAGTGTGCTGTAACTAATGACTACATAGATGAGGATGACGCAGTGTTCATTCAGCGTGGAAGATATAACAATCAGTACATACATCGTGACTACTCAGTGTATTGCGAAACTGACTGCTTGGACTACTACGAGGAGGACGACAATATTGTAGAGGTGGACAATAGTTGGTATCGTTATGACGATGACAATATCGTAGAGGTGGAGGACAATTGGTACAGGACTGATAGCGATGACATCGTGTACTCAGAGTTTCACGAGGAGTATATACTCAATGACAATGCAGTATACTCCGAGCACCACGAATCACACATCAAGGATGACGAGGCGTATGAGGTGGCAGGTCAGTACTTCCACGAGTCAGTAGTAAACAAGGTAGCTTAATTAATCACATAGTCGGTTAACCGACTACAAACACACAAATCAATATGGAAAAATTACTCGAAGTCTTGGCTGTTCAGTCAAGCAGTTATGAACAGTTTAGGATGTTTAGATACATCATCAATCACATACAGGACATACCTAATACCACATACTATGTGGTGGATGGTAACATCTACATTCAGCGTGGCAATGCAGAGAAGTATCCGTGTATAGTTGCTCATATGGATACTGTCCACGACATCGTGGAGGACTTGTATCCGATGTATATTGACGGCAACATTACGGGCTTCAATCGTGTCACTATGGAGCAGACGGGTATCGGTGGTGATGACAAGGTCGGTATCTACATTGCCCTGCAGTGTCTACGTGAGTTTGACAATATCAAGGTGGCTTTCTTCAGAGATGAGGAGGTGGGGTGTCAGGGTAGTTACCTCGCTGACATGGGCTTCTTCAAGGACTGCAGGTTTGTATTGCAGTGCGATAGGAAGGGGTGTAGTGACTTTGTTACCAGTGCTAGTGGTGTTGAGCTGAGTGGTAAGAGTTTCCAAGATGACGTGTTGCCTATTATCACGGGCTTTGGGTACAAGTTTGCTAGTGGTATGATGACGGACGTGATGGCTCTGAAGGAGAATGGTATCAGGTGTGCTGTGGCTAATATGTCTTGTGGCTACTACAATCCTCATCATCACACTGAGTATGTGAATGTGTATGACGTGGAGAATTGCTTGGATATGTGCAAGACTATCATCAGGTACTGCGTGGGCGAGTACAAGCACAAGTACAAAAAGACCAATTGGGCTACGTACAGGGCTCCTGTGAAGGGCTACGAGAAACTTGTCACACATTGGGATTGGTCAGAGCCAAAAAGCACCAACACTATTGAGTGGAAGGACGAGGCAGAGTGGGACGGCAAAGCACACGGCAAGCCGTTTGGGTATGAGGAGGACTACTGCAAAGATTGTTGGGCTGACGTACCCTATCAGGACGGACTGTGTAAGATGTGCCATAGTTGGTACGCAGGTGAGTACGGAGGACATACATTTTAATAACTAATAAATATATAAATTATGAAAATACCTGAAATTGAGATATCGATAAAGTACAGTGGCACAAAGAAAGTCGACCTCAATCAAATCAAAAGTAGCTCTGATGTGCATACTGTTTGCAAGGAATTGTTTAGCGAAGGAACGATAGATTGGAGGGAGGAGGTGGTGTTGTTGTGCTTATCAAATGCAAACAAAGTAATAGGATATTATAGGGTAAGTAGTGGGGGTGTGTCGAGTACGGTTGTAGATCCACGCGTCGTGTTCACTATAGCCTTGAATTGTGCAGGCACTACAAACATTGTCCTAGCCCACAATCACCCATCAGGCAATCTCAATCCATCTGTTCAAGACGACAACCTCACTCGTAAGATAATGGAGGGAGGAGAGTTGCTTGACATCAAATTGCTAGACCACTTGATAATAACAAGTGAGGGATATTACAGTTATTTAGACGAAGGAAAATTATAAACCAAATAAAACTAAAACGATGCAAACAGAAGACTTAAAAACAAACTACTACATCTTTGGTAACAAGGGTAACGTATGGAGTAACCAATGCCATATTGCTGAGTCAGGGGTATTCAGTGGCACCACATTATGTGGTGTGCCAATGCTATCAAGCAATTGGGCTAGGATTGAGCAGGTAGACACAATCGGATGCGAGAAATGTAAGGAACTATATCATAACACAAAGTGTGGAGACACCACGATTAAAAACTGTAACTAATACAATGGGACGTTATTATCACGGAGACATTGAGGGTAAATTTTGGTTCGCTGTTCAATCAAGTATGGCAGCAGAACGATTTGGCGGGCAGGTGCTTGAGCCTAGCCACGTACAATTCTATTTTGGCAGCGAGAACTTGGATGAGGTTAACGCTGAGATAAAAAGAATTGAGGACATCTTGGGAGACAAGAAGGTAGCCATAGATGAGTTCTTTGAAAAGAATAATGGTTACAATGACGATATGCTAGAAGCCGCAGGTATAACCGCTCGTGAGCTTAGCGAGTATGCAGACTTGGGACTAGGCATTAAGATAAGGGATTGCATTGTTTCAGATGGGCAGTGCAACTTTGATGCAGAACTTTAAACTATATAACGATGAGAATACTAGGTAAAATACTAGGTAAAATACTAATGCTTTTATTAACTTTATTTTTGCTGTTGGCGTGTATCGTCTCAGCTATTTCATGTGCAAAATTAAAATAAAAACTATGCCACAGACAGAACAAGAAAGACTAGAGATTATACAAGACCTAATAGATAGGTTATTGTACCTTCCTGAAATGGAGAGACAAGTATTTATGAGAATACTTAGCAGTGTGTTCCACGACTTCCCCATACACTACGATGTAGTTGATGGTGTAAGGATTTATAAACACGTTAAAAGAAATAACAATGGAGAACACGTATAACTTTAAGGTGTACTATGATAAGAAATGGATTTGTGACATTGTCGCCCACACTAAGTGGGAGGCAATGGACAAAGCCTACTACAAGTACTTGTATACAGAAAACATTGATCGTTCAAAATTAAAAGCAAAGAAATAATTATGGGATTTTTTAGTTGGATGACGCAGGATACCGATAGGTCTATTGCGAACAAATGGTCAGGCAGGGAAACGTTCCCTGTCTATATGGTTGATGACAAGGGCAACGTTTGGCACGAGCCTTACTACGATGGATACGGAGTGTTCGGAGGTAAGGACTACTATGAGTTACTTGCTGAGATGAATAATCTAGACCATCCTTATAGGATGACGGGGGTTGAGTTGGCATTCAGCAAGACGCCTAATGTTAAGTACCCGAACATTGTTGAGGACCACGTAGGTTGGACGTACAATCCGGAAGGACCGGAGAGTTGCGAACTTCAAGGATTCTTCTACGGAAGGGATAGCGATGAAGACGACCACGACGATGATTGGGGTGACTATGACGAAGATGATTGATGATAGTTCACCACCACAAAATAAATTTGGAATTATAAAACGAATGTACTATCTTTGTACGAAATTAAATCAAATAATATATGAAACACGATGTATTCAATCAGTATGTGGATAAGATTGTAGAGTTTTTCAGTATAGATAAGGAGGAGCTCTTCTCAAAATGTAAGAAGAGGGAATTGGTTGATGCACGTCACCTGCTTTATTATCTATGCTTTACTAGACCTATGAAGAAGAAGTATATTGAGAACTATATGAGAGACAACGGATACGATGCAAAGCATCACACCATTATTCACGGTATTGCTGTTGTAAAAGAAAAGTTAAAACTAGACAAAGACTACTTAAAGATAGTCAGCATACTACAGGAAGGAGTAAATATTTAATCATTAATAAAATCAAATCAAATGCAAGAAAACAAATCAGTATTTCAGACGCTAGCTGCGGTTAGTGTAAAGGACAAGATCGAGCGTAAAGGCAACCTAGACTATCTGTCTTGGGCAAATGCGTGGGCAACGCTCAAGCAACATTATCCTGATGCTCAACGTAAGATTTATGAGCACGACCACACAGGATTCAACTACTTCACTGACGGCAAGAGCGCTTGGGTAAAGGTTGGTATCGTAGTGGATGAATTGGAGCATATCGACTACCTGCCTATTATGGACTTTAGGAACAACGCCATACCTATTGAGAAGGTTACAGCTACTGATGTCAACAAGACTATCCAACGCTCAACAGCTAAGGCTATTGCCATGCACGGATTAGGGTTGTCTCTATGGACAGGCGAGGACGTGCCTGAGTTGGTTGAGACTGCGGTAAAAACTCCTGATGTTGAGCCTATTGACCTTACCAAAGACAGCGACAATTGGAACAACGTAGCTAAGTACGTGTCAACTAACAAGGCTTTAGGCGTTACGAAAATTGTGCAGCAGTTGTCACGCAAGTACAAGATAACCCCTGCCATCAAGAAAGACATCACATTATTAATCAATCAAGACTAATCAAATGAAAGACATAATAGACGTACTCAAAGATGACAATGAGTACTACTCCGGTATCGGAAAGAACTACCTATCTAATTCAGACATAGGTACGCTACTAAATAACCCTCAGGACTTCGGTAAACCTAGAGGCGACAACAAGAACTTAGTAGATGGAAGATACTTCCATCACCTGTTGCTTGAGCCTGATAAGGCTGACGCTACGCCCTTTGTAGACGTAAGCACGCGTAATACTAAAGAGTATAAAAACTTTTGCGAGGACAATAACCTCTCATACGTTATGCTCAAGAAGGAGCAGGACGATATGAGATATTTGGTATCGCTTATGAAGGGAAACATTCAGTTCTACGATTCAATATACGACAATGGTAATCAGTTTGAGGTGCCTGCGGTAGGCGATGTGCACGGTATGATGTGGAAGGGTAAGACAGACATCTTAGGATTAGATGTACTTATAGACCTCAAGACCACAAGTGACATACAGAAGTTCAAATGGTCGGCACGTGCCTATAACTACGACTCTCAGTGTTACATATACCAAAAGTTATTTGATAAGCCGTTAGTGTTCTACGTAGTAGATAAAGGTACAGGGCAACTTGGTATCTTCAGACCTACAGAGAACTTTGTTAAGGGTGGCGAGGCTAAGGTTATCAGAGCTATTGAGGTATACAATCAGTACTTCGGACCTAATCCTTCTGATGACATATCAAACTATTATATCAGTGAGACACTGGACTAAATCGTGGGTAATTTTTTGCGAAAGGTGTCACAAAAAGGCACCTAATGCGAATTTTTCCTACTAATGTCGGATATATCAATCATTATCGGAATTTTTCCGATTAATGTCACAATTATTAACCAAACTGTGACGGTTTATAATGTGTAATATAACGGTACTAAAAGTACTATTTTGTGTAAAATAATAAACAAATTATGAAAAAGACTCTAACAATTTTAGCTGTTGCGTTATCAATTATCAGCTGTAAAAAAGAAGACGCTAAACAATGTAACTGTGGCTTAGTGGTAAGCGACGATGTAACCAACTACTCAGTAGTTATCAGAAACGATTGCAGCAATAATCAAAAAACCTTTACTCTTCAACCGGGAGATTGGATGAATGCTTATGTTGGTAGCAATTATTGTATAACTAATATTGGAAGTTGGTAATAATTTCCGTAAATTTACAACCCTCTTTATAAGCTTAGGCGTAAAGGTTTGTATAGAGGTTTCAACAGATTACGCCATTTAAAAACAATTAGTTATGCAACAAGAAGAAAAAATCTTCGCAGACGGTTTCTCATTCAAGAGAAGTGAGAATGCCCCCGACTTCGTCATCGGAAGACTTTCACTTAAAGTGGAAGATGCCATTGCCTTTATTCGTGAACACGATAAGAGAGGATGGATTAACCTTAACATCAAGACTGCTCGCAGTGGTAACCATTACGTAGAATTAGATACGTATGAGCCGAAGACAGATGGTGTATCACAAACTAAGGGTGACCTTAAGCCAAAGCCGACTAAGAAGAAGGCTGTAGTGCAGGATGATGAAGACCTACCGTTTTAATTTCCACTAACCCAAAAAGATAAGGGGAGCTCGTCTCCCCTATTTTTATCCCTACACAATGACGAAAATGACAATAAATTTCCCTATACTTCTCTATATAAATATCTATTATTATTATTTTTTTATTACTACAATTTGACTTTAAAATTGACATAATTAACATTAGTATTAATAATCAATAAGTTAGATAAAATAAATCGACATAAAAACGACACACTATGAGCTTAAATCAGGTAACAATATTCAAAAACATACGAGATACGGATACGCCCTTCTTCAGAGACGTTCACATTATACTTGAGCGTATCAAGAATGGGGATACAAAAGAGTTGGTTAAGAAGATTAGGCTAGAGAAAAGAAAGCCTGAGCGTAACGAGATTAAGAAAGAACTACCTGCAATATGTTTTAGTGGGTCTTTCAATAAGAGGGCAGACAACGCCCTCATTGCTCACTCAGGAGTAATTTGCCTAGACTTTGATGGATATGCCAAAACAAAGGAGCTACTACAGGATAAGGAGATGTTATCTAAAAACAAGTATGTCTTCTCTGTATTCATATCACCTTCAGGCAATGGCTTAAAGGTTTTAGTTAAGGTGCCTGCCGATCCTGAGAATCATACCAACTACTTCAACAGCTTGGAGAAATACTTCAACTCACCATACTTTGATAAGACAAGTAAGAACTTGAGTAGGGTATGCTATGAATCATACGACCCACTGATACACGTCAATGAGAACTCATCTCTATGGGACGTAATTGAGGAGGCTGAGTACAACGAGGTTAGTAAGGCAAGAGACCAACCAACGATACCTATTACAGATGAGAATAAGATTGTGGATATACTCGTTAAGTGGTGGACAAGGAAGTATCCAATGTCTGAGGGACAACGCAACCACAACGCTTATATACTTGCGATGGCGTTCAACGACTTCGGAGTAAACAAGAGCTTGGCCTCATACGTGCTAAATCAGTATGCTTGTACGGACTTCTCGCTAAAGGAGATAGCGATAACGATTGACTCGGCGTATAAGAACACGAGCAACTTCGGTACTAAGTACTACGAGGATGAGGAGCGTATCAATCAGATAAGAGCTAAGCTCAGGCGTGGGGTATCTAAGAAAGAGATACGCATACAGTTGCAAGACTCTAACTTGGATGCAGACACTATTGAGTCGGTGCTTAACAAGGTTGAGGAGGAGAACTCAAAGCAGAAGTTTTGGGAGCGTAACGACAAAGGCTCGGTTAAGATTGTACATATCCTATTCAAGCAGTTCTTGGAGGACTCAGGGTTTTACAAGTACTGTCCTGAGGGTGGCAAGAACTATGTGTTTGTAAAGGTGACCAACAACTTGATAGACCACACATCAGAGAAGGAGATTAAAGACTTCGTA
>Ga0315288_10011332_pt1 | contig 11228 bp, 9 predicted proteins | sample YL17G11_20_MG_FD_203454 | JGI IMG/M metagenome (GOLD analysis project Ga0315288, IMG submission 203454) | Sediment microbial communities from Yellowstone Lake, YNP, Wyoming, USA - YL17G11_20 | ecosystem: Environmental > Aquatic > Freshwater > Lake > Sediment | place: USA: Wyoming | collected... | reverse complement strand
GCGGTCCTCCAAGAACTTTTGGGATTCGAGTCGGACCATGCGTTTTACCAGTGGTTCGAGTCGAACGCGGTCCTGCGGAAACTGTTTCCGCGGCGGCTCACGCGGCCCAACTGGGCCGACCGCCGGGTGCTCCTGACGCCCCTCTTGCAAGGTCTCTCCCAAGCGTTCTGCGCCCTCGACGGGGAGGAAGCGCCCCCCTTTTCATCATCGACTCGCATCCGGTCGATGTCTGCCGACCGGTCCGGGCCGGCCGGAAAGAACGCCTCGGCGGCTTCGCCCAACGCGGCTACTGCGCCTCGTTGAAACGCTGGTTTCACGGGGTGCGTGAGCACTTGGTGTTCACGCCGGGCGGCCGGATCGCCTTCGTCCTGCAGGTGCCTGGCAACTGCCACGACGTCCAGGGCCTCTACGGTCTCTTGAAGACGACCTTCCACGGGCATCTCGTGGGCGACAACGCCTATTGGCCCAAGGCGGCCAAGCGGGAGGCGCTGGCCCGCAAAGGCACCACCGTGACGGCGGCCACACGCTCCAACTGGAAGGTGCAGAATACCGCCGAGGAGAAGGCGCTGCTCAAGCAGTGGCGCGGGAAGGTCGAGCGGCGAATCGGCCTGTTCGACCAGCAGTTCCACGCCGGGCGGACGCTCTGCCGCAGCCGCCGACACTACGAGGCACGGCGCTGGGCCAAGGTCTTGTCGCATAACCTCTCGCGTCATCTGAATCGCAAACTCCGTCGGCCTACCGAGTCCGTGGCGCACTTCTGGCTGGCCGCCTAAACCGGAGCAAGGCATTATTGTGTGTGATTTCGGGAAGCAGGTGCCAGCGGAGGAGTTGGCCGAAGACGGTCGGCCATCGTCGTCCTCCCTCGCCCCCCCGTTCGCGACATTCTACGGGCACGCCTGCGCGCGGGGCAGTATAATCCGCCTCCAGCTTTAGGACGACGCCATGGCCGAGACCGAAAAACGCCCCCGCTTCTTCGTGCCGGACCTCCCGGCTGAGGTGCCCGCCCGCGCCGAATTGCCCCCCGCCGAAGCCCACCATGCCCTGCACGTCCTTCGGCTGCGGACGGGCGCGGCGGTGGAACTGTTCGACGGCCGCGGCCGGCGGGCCGAGGGACGCATCGCCGACGCCGCACGCCGCCGCGTCACCGTCGCGGTCGAACGGGCGTGGACGGAACCGACGCCGGCCCCCGGCGCGCCGGGGCTCGTCCACCTCGCGTTTGCCGTCCCGAAAGGCAGCCGGGCCGACTGGCTCGTCGAGAAGGCGACGGAACTCGGCCTGGCGTCGCTTCGGCCCACGATCTTCGAGCGGAGCGTCGCCGGAAAGGAACCTCTTTCGGCCGCCAAACGCGAGCGATGGCTCGGCCACTGCGCGGCCGCGGCCAAGCAGGCCCAGGTCAACTGGCTGCCGGCCATCGAGGACGCCGCCCCGCTCGGCGACGTCCTCGCGCGGGCATCCGGCTCGCTTATCCTTGTCGGCGACACGACCGCCGACGCCATGCCGGTGCTCGAAGCGATGGCACGCCGCGCGGACGAGGAGATCCTTCTCGTCGTCGGACCCGAAGGCGGTCTGACGGACGCCGAGCGCGCGACGCTCCGCGCCGCGGGGGCGGTTGCGGTTCGGCTCGGGCGGTCGGTGCTTCGCGTGGAGACGGCCGCGATTGCGCTCGCGGCCGCGGTGATCGCGTCGGCCGAGGGCACGGCACGCCTTATTTAGCCCGGCGTGAATACACGCCGGGGCGCTGTTTGCGCCGGGTGCCGGGGTGCCGTTCACGCCACGCCGAGGAGGATTTCCGTCAGGCGCTGGTCGATCCGCTCGTAGAGGAGCGGGCGCTTCGCGAGCGCGTCGGGGTCCAACTTCGCTTTGCGCAGCCGGTCGGCGGCCTTCGAGGAATAAGCGCCGAGCAACTCGTTATACTCCGCGCCCGGCGCGTTGTGCAGTTCCTCGAGCATCGCGCAGAGTTGCACGTCGGCGTTCACCTCGTCGACCTTCGCCTCGAAGGCCTTGTACGCCCGCATGCACCGCTCGACGAAGTCCCACGGGTCCGCCTCCGTCCGGTACGGATGCGCATCGAAGGTCTTGCAGCCGGCGTACCCGTAGTCGGAGAGCAACTTGACGACCAGCAGCGCCTCTTTCGGATTGTCCGCGCCGAAACTCATGTCCTGGTCGTAGCGGAGCGGTTTCTGGGCGTTCAGGTGGATGTCCACGAGTTTTCCCGCTTCGAGGCACTGGGCGAACTCGTGCAGCGGATTCAGGCCTGCCATCTTGATGTGCGCCCACTCGGGGTTCACGCCCACCATCTCCGGATGCGCGAGCGTCGCGATGAATGCCAGGGCGTGGCCGGCCGTCGCAAGGTACGTGTCGGACCTTGGCTCGTTCGGCTTCGGCTCGATGGAGAAGACCATCCGGTATCCCTGCTCGAGGACGTATTCCAAGAGGAAGTTCATGCACTCGCGGAACCGCTTCAAGGCCTCGACGGGGTCCTTGCCGATGTCCACATCGGTGCCTTCGCGCCCGCCCCAGAAGATGTAGACGCCGGCCCCGAGTTCCGCCGCCGCGTCGATGTTCGCCATCGCCTTCTGGACGGCGTAGGCGCGGACGCGCGGGTCGTGGCTCGTAAAGGCCCCGTCCTTGAACACGGGGTGGCTGAAGAGGTTCGTCGTCGCGGCGGTGCACCGGATGCCCGTCGCGCGCATGATCTTCTTGACCTGCTGGACGGCGCTGCGCTTCTTCGATTCGCTCGCCCCGATCGGCCAGAGGTCGTCGTCGTGGTACTCGAAGCCGAAGACCTCGCGCTCGCCCAGACCCTTGATGGCCTCCAGGCCGGTCATCTCCGGCCGCGTGGGCGGCCCGAACGGGTCGCGCCCCGCGTTCGTCACGCACCAGACGCCGAACGCGAACTTGTCTGCCCGCTTCACCTTGATCGTCTGCTTCGCCATGGAATGCCCTCCGCTCTTGGCCTGTTCAACGAGCAGATGTTATCAACTCCGCCGCCGTCCGGCAACCATTTCTTGACGCTCCCCGGCGGATGGCGATGCCACGCGCGCGGCTGGCAGCCACCCCTCGCCCGCCTGCCCCATTTCCCGGTGCATTGCGCTGTACCGGCTGATATAATGACCCCGTGGACGCGCCGCGCGTCCGGCGCCCGCAACGCCATCTCAAGGAGGGCTGCACAATGAAAACCCGACCCGTCCGGACCGCCATCGGCTTCATCCTTGCCCTGGCGATGCTGCCCGCCTTCGGCTGCCCTGGTGCCGAAACGCCCGCCCCCGCGCCCGCCCCCGAGGAGGCCGCCCCCGGCGCCGCGCGCATCCTCTTCCTCCACCACAGCACGGGCGAGTGCGTGTGGAACGGCGGCGTGGCCGACTGGTTCACAGCCTACAATGCCGCACACAAAACCAACTACGCCATCACCGAGCAGGCCTTTCCGAAGGATTCGCCTTACGGCTGGGAGAATTATCCATACGATTATTGGAACATCTGGGTCCGACACGCCGGGCCCAAACCGTTCCAGGGGGAGCCGACCCTCGAGATCCTCGCCCCCAAGTACGACGTGATCGTCCTGAAGCACTGTTTCCCCGTGTCGAGCATCGAGCCCGACTCGGGCCAGCCGGACGTCGCCTCCAGCGACAAGCGCATCGAGAATTACAAACTCCAGTACGCCGCCCTCAAGGCGAAGATGCGCGAGTTCCCCAAGGTGCGGTTCCTCGTCTGGACGGGCGCAGCCTTGCTGAAAAGCGAAACCGAAGCGGAGTCCGCCCGCCGCGCCAAGGCGTTCTTCGACTGGGTCCGAAACGAGTGGGACTCTCAAGGCGACAACATCTTCGTCTGGGATTTCCGCGGACTTGAAACCGAAGGCGGCCTCTACCTGAAGGCCGCCTACGCGGCAGGCGATTCCCATCCGAACGAGAAGTTCTCGCGGAAGGTCGCGCCGCTCTTCTGCCGGCGGATCGTGGACGTCGTCCAGGGTCGGGGCGACACGACGAGTATCACCGGTGAAGGCGAGGCCGAAGCGCCCGCGCCGTCCAAGGCGCCGGCTGAAGCGCCGGCTGAACCGCCCGCCGAGCCCACTCCACCGCCGGCGCCAGCTCCTGAACCCGTCGCCACGGTGGGGCCGTGGCTCTTTGATGATGCAGAGGCGTCCGTCCGCCTCCCTTTGCTTTGGGGTAACGCCGCCGCATACGTCCAAGACGACGGCGCCAACGTCATCCGGCTCAACTTCGCCGCCGCCCCGGAGGAGGACTGGGGCGATTACGGCAAGCAGCGGGTCGTCTTCACCCGGCCGCCGCAGAAAAACTACGACCTTCGGCCGTACCGGTATTTGGCGATGCACATGAAGGCCGACCGCGAAATGGAAGTGGTGCTGACGCTCGTGACCTTGCCGGACCCCGCCGGCCCGCGCGACCAGCCGCGCTTCTCCTTCACCGCCTACCTGCATCCGTCGGCGGGCGAGTGGAAAACCGTCACGCTGGACTTGGGGAAACTCGAACTGGCCGTCGCGGGCGAGGGGGTCTACGAGAAGGCGGGCAGTCCGCCCCGGCCGAACGACCTGACGATGCTCCGGTTCGTCACGAACTCCAGGAACGCCGGCGCCGTGTTCCTGATGGATGATGTGACGTTCTACCGCGACCTGCCGGACGCGCTCCGGGGCACCGTCCTCAATCCCTAGCGCGCCGAGGCCTGCTGAATCTTCACCCAGGTGTCCTTGAGGGTTACGGTCCGGTTGAAGACGAGCCGGCCGGCCGATGAATCCGGGTCCACGCAAAAATAGCCCAATCTCTCGAACTGAAAGCGGTCGCCCGCCTTCGCGCCAGCGAGCGACGGCTCGACCTTCGCATCCGCAATCACCTCCAGCGACTTCGGGTTCAGGCCGGCCTTCCAGTCCTCGCCCTCGGATGAGTCGCCCGGATCCTCTTTCGTGAAGAGGTAATCGTAGAGGCGGACCTCCGCCTCGAACGCGTGCGCGGCCGAGACCCAGTGCAGGGTCGCCTTCACCTTGCGTCCGTCGGGCGCATCCCCGCCGCGCGTCGCCGGATCGTAGGTGCATCGCAGCGCGACGACCTCGCCGGTCTTCGGGTCCTTCTCCAGGCCGGTGCACGTGATGAAGTAGGCGTACCGCAGTCGCACCTCGCGCCCCGGAGCGAGGCGGAAGAACTTTTTCGGCGGCTCCTCGAGAAAGTCCTCGCGCTCGATCCAGAGTTCGCGCCCGAACGGCACTTTCCGCGTCCCGGCCGACGGGTCCTCGGGGTTATTGACCGCGTCGAGTTCCTCGCTCTTCCCCTCCGGGTAATTTTCGATGACGATCTTCAGGGGCTTCAGGACCGCCATCACGCGGGGGCTCCGGCGGTTCAGGTCCTCGCGCAGGCAATGCTCGAGGAGCCGAATGTCCACCCGGCTCACGAACTTCGCGACGCCGACGCGCGCCAGGAAGTTGCGAATCGCCCCCGGCGTATAGCCGCGTCGGCGAAGGCCCGAAAGCGTCGGCATCCGCGGGTCGTCCCACCCGCCCACCAGGCCCTCCTCCACGAGTTCCAGAAGCCGACGCTTCGACATCACCGTATGCGTCAACTCCAGCCGCGCAAACTCGATCTGCTGCGGATGGTGCACCCCCAGCGCCTCCAGGAACCAGTCGTACAGCGGCCGATGGTTCTCGAACTCCAGCGTGCACAGCGAGTGCGTGATCCCCTCGATCGAGTCCTCCAGGCCGTGGGCCCAGTCGTACGTCGGATAGATGCACCATGCCGTCCCCGTCCGGTGATGCTCGGCGCGGAGGATGCGGACCATCACGGGATCGCGGAGGTTGAGGTTCGGGCTCGCCATGTCGATCTTCGCGCGCAAGGTCCGCGAGCCGTCCGGAAACTCGCCCGCGCGCATCCGGCGCAGCAGGTCGAGGTTCTCTTCGACGCTCCGGCCGCGGTGCGGGCTCTCGCGGCCCGGGCGCGTCAGCGTCCCGCGCGTGGCGGTCACCTCCTGGGCCGAGAGGTCGCAGACGTACGCCTTCCCCGCGCGGACGAGTTGCTCCGCGTACTCGTACATCTGCTCGAAGTAGTCGGAGGCGTACGTGAGGCGGTCCCACTTCCATCCCAGCCACCGCACGTCCTCGATGATCGAGTGTACGTACTCTTCCTCTTCCTTGGTGGGGTTGGTGTCGTCGAACCGCAGGTTGCACCGGCCGCCGAACTCCTCCGCGATGCCGAAGTCGATGGAGATGGCCTTCGCGTGACCGATGTGCAGATACCCGTTCGGCTCCGGGGGGAATCGGGTGCGGACCCGCCCGCCGAACCGACCCGTCCGGTTGTCCTCCGTGACGGCCTCGCGGATAAAGTCGGTCGGCTTCTCGTCTCTCGTGCCCATGCGTCCGGCCTTTCCTGCTGCGTTCCAGGCCCCATAAACTGCCAAAAGCGGCCCCGTTTGTCCAGAGCGGAGGGCAGGAAAATCCTGGGTCGGCCGGACGCGCGAATTGCCGGAAAATCCCAACATTTTCGCCGCCCATACGTTATACTTATCTGGTTAGGCCGCTTTGCGGCCGGAAGGGGGGAGCATGTCATGGCGAAACGGGCCGATGCCGAAAAAATTGCCCGCGCGCTTCTCTCGCTGAACAAGAGCATTGCACCGTCCAAGCCGCCCGCCGACCCGATCACCGCGCCCGGCGACCGGCCGTGCCCCGTCTGCGGCGAGGTGATGATCATGGCCAGCCTCCACGGCGTGCCGGTGGACTTCTGTCCGGGCCACGGCCTGTGGTTGGACCAGGGGAAACTGGACCTTTTGCTTTCCGCGTCGCGGTCGGGCGCCCGCCGGCCGAGCATGACCACCTCGGTCCGCGCGAAGCGCGGCCCGCCGCATCCCGACGCGCCCTGGATGAGGCTGTAGTACTAGCCGCGGGGCCCGCAACGAAAAAGATTTTCGCAGGCGAGCCGGTCCCGTCTTGCTCAAGAATTTCCTTGGGTTTACGGCACCTTTATCCTACCTTATCGAGATGGCGTATGCGAGGTTTGCCTGGACGCTCCCCAGTTCGAGCAAACCCTGGTGAATGGTTCGCGGCGTGAAATACCGTATCTACATTGACGAGGTTGGGAATCCCGACTTAGAAAGTTCGGACAATCCCAATCACCGCTTCTTAAGCCTGACCGGGGTGGTTCTGGAACTGAGGTACGTGCGTGAGGTATTGCACCCGCAGATGGAAGCCCTCAAGGCCAGGTTCTTCCCCTACCATCCGGACGAGCCGGTCATCTTTCACCGCAAGGAAATGGTTAACCGCAAGTGTTCTTTCTCGCCCTTGCGGGATGAGGCTATTCGGTTGGAATTTGATCGTGAACTCCTCCGTCTGCTGGCCGACTGGGAGTATGTGGTCATTTCCGTCTGTCTCGATAAGAAGAGACACAAGGAGACCTACACCCAGTGGCGTTATGACCCCTATCACTACTGCTTGGCCGTCCTCCTGGAACGGTTCGTCTTTTTCCTCAACCAAGCCAATTGCTCCGGCGATGTGATGGCCGAATCACGCGGCGGCAAGGCAGATAGGCGATTGAAGGATTCCTTCGCGAGATTGTGGGAGCTCGGAACCGACTATGTCGACCCGCCGCAATTTCAGAGCAGGCTGACCAGCAAACAACTCAAAGTCAAAAGCAAGGCGAACAACATTGCAGGCCTGCAACTCGCCGATCTCCTCGCCCATCCGAGCCGAAATGAAATCCTCAAGGAGAACAACCTGCTCTCAACCCCGCTGGCACTATTCGCTGGGAGGATTGTTCAAATCCTCCAAGAGAAGTACTACCAGCGTGGCGGAAGGATATTTGGAAAGAAGATGCTCTAGGCGCAAAAAAGGGCCCTTTCGGGCCCCGATGGCATTCGCCATCCACCTCCGGTTGTCCGGATTACTTACATTATCGACCGTTCAACAACAAAGTCAACAACAAAATCGGGCGGAAAACCGGGTGGCCTGTCTTCGCTGGCGAAAGCCCGTTAGTCTCAGACGCGCGCCTTCTCGACGCCGGCGTCCACCCGCGCAAGGCATTCCTCGCGCCCGAGGATTTCCATCGTCTCAAAGAGGGGCGTGGAGACCTTCCGGCACGTCACCGCCACGCGGAGGGACATGAAGAGGTCGGCGGGTTTCCAGCCTATTGCCTCCGCCAAGCCGCGGACCAACTCCTCCAAAGCCTTCGCCTCCCACGCAGGCCCGTCGGCCTCGCCGGTCGCCGAGGCGGGCGCTTCGGCGAGCGCATCGCGCAGGCGCTCCAGGGCCGAAAGGGTCTCGGCGGGGGTGTGAAGCGGCTTTCCCTTTTTCTCCGGGATCAAGTCCTGCGGCTTGTAGGGCAACCGCTCGACGAAGAAGGCGGTCGCGTCGGCGAACTCGCTCAACTTCTTCAGGCGTTCCTGCACGAGTCGGACGATCGCGCGGAACTTTTCGCCGGCAAACTTCTCGAGCGTCGCCGGGGGGACAAACCCTTCGGCCTTGAGCCTCGCGGCCAAATCTTCGAGCGGGCGGCGGCGGATCCATTCGCCGTTCAGCCACTCGAACTTCTCCATGTCGAACACGGGGCCCGTGGTCGTCACGCGCGAGAGGCTGAACTGGGCGAGAAATTCCTCGCGCGAAAAAACCTCGCGCCCGTCCGGCATCGAGTGGCCGAGGAGGCCGAGGAAATTCGTCACGGCCTCCGGCAAGTAGCCCTGCTCCCTGTACCAGAGGACGTTGGTGGGGTTCTTGCGCTTGGAGAGTTTCGAGCGGTCGGGGTTCCGGATGAGCGGCAGGTGGAAGAACTGCGGCGGCTGCCATCCGAGCGCCTCGTAGAGCAAGATATGTTTGGGCGTCGAGATTATCCATTCCTCGGCGCGGACGACGTGGGTGATGCGCATCGCGTGGTCGTCCACGACGTTCGCAAGGTGGTAGGTCGGGTAGCCGTCGCTCTTCAAGAGGACCTGGTCGTCGATGGTCTCGTTGCGGACGGTGATGGGGCCGCGCACCCCATCCTCGAATCGCGTCTCGCCCTCCAGGGGGACCGCAAGGCGGACGGTCGAGGGTTCACCGGCGGCGAGTTTCCTTTCGACTTCGCCGGGTGCGAGGCCGCGGCATAGGCGATCGTAGCCCGTTTCGCCGCCTGCCTTCTGTCGCGATTTTCGGACCTCGGCCAGACGCTCGGGCGTGCAGAAGCATCGGTACGCGTGGCCGGTCGAGAGGAGCCGGGCGACCTCGCCCTCGTAAATCGCGAGGCGTTCGCTCTGGCGGTACGGGCCGACCGGGCCGCCCACGTCGGGCCCCTCGTCGTGGTCGAGGCCGAGCCACGCGAGGGCATCGAGGAACATTTGCTCGGCGCCTTCGACGAAACGCGTGCGGTCGGTGTCCTCGATGCGCACCAGGAATTGCCCGCCCGTCTGGCGCGCGAGGGCCCAGTTCACGAGGGCGACGTAGAGGTTGCCGATGTGCGGCTCGCCGGTGGGGCTGGGGGCGATGCGCGTGCGGACGTTGTTTTGCGTTTCGGTCATGGTCGTGGTCGTGCGTTTTTTGCGCGCCCGCCAAGGCGGGCGGCTAAATGTGTCCGGCGATCATTCCGCTGCGCCGGCCGGGGCCGGAAGGGGCGGCACCGGCGGCTCGACCGGCGGGGGCATCACGGGGGGCGCCGGGGGCTCGGTCGGCGGCTCCAGGGGCGCCGGCGGCGCGGGCGCCTCAGGCGGCGCGACGGGCGGCACCGGCATCTCGGGCGGCGCGACAGGGGGCGCCGGGGCTTCCGGCGGCACGGCCGGCGGTGCGACCGGCGGCGTCGGCGGTTCCTTCGGTTCTTCCGGCGGGGCGGGGACCTTGATCGGCTCCGCCCATTTCTTGATCTGGTCGCGGATGGGCGGCTGGTCGGGGTTGGATTCCAGGCTCTGGTGCCATTCTTCGAGGGCCTGTTCGCGGAGGCGGTCCTGCTGGGGGGTGCGGAGGTAGAAGATCATGTAGATAGCGGCGAGTGAGTTTCGGCACTGCCAGTCCTTCGGGTCGAGTTCCAGGGCGGTCTGCAACTGTTCGACGGCGGCGCCGTAGCGTTTCTGTTTGCTGTAGGCGTAGGCGAGGCGTTTGCGGATGAGGGGGGCGTTGGGGTCGAGTTCGGCGGCGCGTTTGAATTCTTCGATGGCCTTGTCGAGCCGGCCCTGCCTGAGGTACGCGGTGGCGAGGTTGACGTGGACGGGGGCCTGGTTGGGGTCGAGCGCGATGCTTTTCTGGTAGGCGCTGATGGCGCGGTAGATTTCGCCCTGGGCGTCGTAGATGGCGCCGAGGTTGGACCACGCGAAGCCGTGCGTCGGTTCCAGTTCGACGGCCTTCTCGGTGTGGGTGCGTGCCTTCCCGAGGTCGCCCATGCGGAAGTACACGACGCCGACGTTGACGCGGACGGGGGTGTTGTCGGGGTCGAGGTGGATGGCGGTTTCGTAGGACTTGGCGGCCTCGGTGTCGCGCTGGAGTCCCTGGTAGGCCCGGCCGAGGCGGTAATGGTAGGTGAACTCGTAGGGCATGAGTTGGACGGCCTGCTGGTAGGGGTGGATGGCCTTATCGAGTTCGCCGCGCTCGCGGAAGACGTCGCCGATGCCGGCGTAGGCGACGGCGAGGCCGGAGTCCAGTTCGATGGCGTCCTGGAACTCCTGGATGGCCTCGGTGTACTGGCCGTCGGCGAAGGCCAGGTGGCCCAGGCCGTAGTGGCGCAGGGCTTCCTCGCGATTGCAGCCGGCCGCGAGCGCCGTCCCCAGGATCAGCATCAGGCCGAGACGCTTCATGGAGGATCGTCCTTCCAGGCCCCTTGAAGTTTCACGCGTAAGGGGGGATTCTACACGCGGAGGGCGGCCTGTGTCAAAAACTCCTTGGCCGCACCGGCCGGGCGAAAAAGGCGATAAAGGGTTCTGAACCCTTTATCGGCGGGGATCCGTGACGTGTCTAGTCGGGCGGGGGCCTTTGCGGTATAATGTGCTTGGCCGCAGATGAGAGGGTCGGGCATGGTGAGCATGGGGCAAATCGACGACGTCGGCCGGCGCATCGGCGAGGCGTTCCAGCCGCAGCGCGTGGTCCTGTTCGGATCGTACGCCGAGGGGACGGCCACGGAAGACTCGGACGTGGACCTGCTGGTCATCCTGTCGTTCGACGGCCGGCCGTTCGAGAAATCGCTGGAGATTCTGAACCGCATCGACGTGCGTTTTCCGTGCGACCTGATCGCCCGACGTCCGGAAGACGTGCGGCGGCGCTACGAGGAGCGCGATCCCCTCATCCG
>Ga0315288_10011329_pt1 | contig 11229 bp, 6 predicted proteins | sample YL17G11_20_MG_FD_203454 | JGI IMG/M metagenome (GOLD analysis project Ga0315288, IMG submission 203454) | Sediment microbial communities from Yellowstone Lake, YNP, Wyoming, USA - YL17G11_20 | ecosystem: Environmental > Aquatic > Freshwater > Lake > Sediment | place: USA: Wyoming | collected... | reverse complement strand
ATTACAGGTCTATGCAACCGATATTTATGGCAATCCATCATTTCCATTTTGGGCAGGGTATGTTGTAGAAGACACCAGGCCAAAATTAATAACATCTATTTATCCACTTGATGGATATGTAAATGTTCCAATTGATTTAACTCTTCATTTTCTCGTTAATCAATTAGCTGCACCAGATGCCGGGCTTATTCCATCTACCCTCACGGTTTATGTAGATAATGTTCCAGCGGTAATTAATGGTGTCATTCAGGATTCATTTAATGGTACTTATAGTGCAATTAATTTGCCATCACTTAATGATATAACGACACCATTTGAGATATTGCTTGATTATGCGGGCCGCTATCCTAAAAATGAAATCGTTGTTGTAAATGTATCCTGTGATAGTGTAATCGTTCCTGTTGTGGGCGCGGGAAGTAGCTTTTTAGATCAATATGGTCATACAACGACACTTCCTTCATTTTCAATTACCACTGTTTCTAATATTACAGACTCAATTAAAAACGTAGTAATTAACTTTAATTCTACTGGACTTGTTATTGACGGGTATCAAATAAAAAATTCAAATGGTAATACATTTCGTATTCTCGATGTTATTGATGGATATCATTTTAATGTTGAAGTTCTTCCGAAAACATTACGCGATAAATACACATTTATCACAGCAGAATTTGATTCAGAGCTTGTAACGCCAATCTTTGCGGGATATTTTCAGGGCATTTATTTAGTTGACAATTTAGGTGATGGCTATCATGTTAATGCTACATGGCATCCTGCGAGAACAACACGACCGGATAAGGATCTTGCATATTTGATCTATTATTCTACTATCCGTTCAGATGTTTTTCTGGGAGAGCCTAAATTAATAACACAGGGTAGGAAGCTACCACCACCAGAAACTATTTCTGGTGCAGATGCGCAGTTATTTGGATTCTTTGCAGAAATACCGTTGCCAGTAGGGGTCAGCTACTATTTTGGTGTTCGCGCAACAGAGTTTCCACATAGCGCAATGCCAGTAGTTCCAGTAGATGCATATGGGTCAATGTCTCTTGGAATGACAGGTGTCAGTGGCTATAGCTTTGCAGTTCCTGCACCGCAAGTCTTGATGACGGCTGTGCTTGGTGCTGGTGCCATTGTTATTCCGGTATTAACAACAAATGGTCATGCTAAGGCTGGAGGATACATAACCGTCGGCGCAGAAATAATGAGATACACAAGTTTAACCAATACGACATTTATTGTGCCGGCCCCAGGTCGTGGACAATTAGGCACCACTATTCAAAATACACATAATGTTGGCGAATTAGTTAAAATGTATTATGGCAATAAAGATGATAATACTGTTATTGCCAAAAATCTTGTCTCATGGGAATCACCAAATGATCCACATAGAACCAGACCAGACCTTGTCACAACAGATTTTACATTAGAAGACGGTTATCATACCGGGTTTGAATTTTTTGATTATTGTGGCTACCATAGATTTCGTCCAGATGAATTACTAAATGATTCCGATAATTGTGGAACTTATGTTGGTGGTGAATATAATGGCCATCGCGGGATGTCTATCTTTGATAGAATGCTTGCAACAGAAGAACAGCTATTAGAAGTAACTGGAGAACCAGTTATTTTACTAAAGCGTTTGTGGAGCGGAGAAACCTGTATTTGTAGAACATCTCGTAAAGATAATTCTAAGGTTAGAAGTTGCGCACTTTGCTTTGGAACCGGATTTAAAATGGGATTTGTTCAATATCGTAATCCGCGTAGAAATGACCAAAGAGTTATGGTTCACTTCGCACCAGCTGATGAAGATTTAGGCATGGGCCCACAATCCGGACAAGATCAGAAATTTAAGCCTGGTACATGGACAATATCCGTTCCATCTATTAAAGATCGAGATGTTATCGTAAGGTTTGATGAATTTGGGCAGATGGATTGGATTTATGTTGTAAATACTGTTTCTCGTGCAAAAACTATGTTTGGCCGCTATGCAAGGCAAAAATTGAGCATCTCTAGATTGGATAAAACAGATACGATCTACCAATTTAAATTAATTAAGTAATTGGCGCGTCATGCATTCCTTTAACATTCCATTTATCATAACCATTGTTTGGATGCACCTGAAAGATTTTTTACCCAGGATTCATCCTCTATTAATAAAATATAATGTTTATGCAAGAATAAATGGATGGTTAGAAATGAAAAAAAGTAGAAAATTATCACTTCTTTATGTAGTATTAGGGTTAGCAACGCTTGGTGCGTTTGCTCCACCATTAATAACATGGATATTAAATATGTGCGGGAAAAATAGTCCTCCATTCGAAATATTAGGGTCAACAGAGTGGGTGAGTATGGTTTCTCTTGTCGTAACAACATATTTCGGTTCTAATGTATGGGAGAAGCATGTAGCAATAAGTAATGGCATCTCGCCTAGTCAGCTGGATGATACATGTATGTCAGTCAAAGGGTCGCCGGGTCAAACACAGGTACAAGTAAATGTTAACCGGGTAACAACAGATTCTGATGCAGATGAATCGAGGCGCGGGGAACGATAAAGAAAGAGGAAGACCATGCCAGTATTTATAGAGGCAATTAAAAAAATTGCACCCTATTTTAAATATATAGTTTTTGGGACAGCAATTGTCGCACTACTATTTATATGGAAATCTAAGAGTAACCAACTAACTCAACTCGAACAAGCAATGGCCCTATATAAGCGTCAAATGTCTGGACAATTAACTGACAAAGAGAAAGAGCTTCAATCTGCTCATATCGAACTTGGCCTTTCTGCATCTAAACTAATGGAGCAAAAAGCTTTAGCTAGGGCCTTTGAACAAGATAAAATCAAAACTAGTGCCGAGTTCGAGACATTTAAGAAGAAGCATAATCTTGAATTAGAATCATATCAAAAAACCATTGCTAGTCTAAAACAACAGATCAATGGTGGAACTACAGTGGTAAGCGGTGGAGAACCTCGTTTACCAGGTGATCCAAGGCCAGATCCTCAGTTTAATAAGCCAATTGATCCACAGGTATCAAAATTAGCTTATGATTGGAAGTCGGAAGATGGAAGATTTGAGTTACAAGATCCAGATGTCTTCGTTCATAATAATGAGACATTCAAATTACAGCAAAACTTTAGAATAACGGGCGAAGTTTATAGAGAAAAGGCCGGGTTTCTAAAAACTCAAAGACTTACCGTTGAGGAAGTCTTACCAGATGGTACTAATCCAGATGGAACTGTTAAATATAAGACCGTAGCTTCAGCTAATGTGGTAGATAGTCATTTTAATTATACTGAAAGAGCTCCGGATAGCTGGGTGCCTAAAAAATCGGTGTTTGGTGTTTGGGGTATAATTTCAGGATCATTTTCACTTAATAACGGTCTAAATCCACGATTTATGTTAGGTACGGGCATTGAATTTTTACAATGGAGGGGTTTGGGGGTAGGATTGCAACTATACTTTGATACCAGTCAATGGAAAGAAAGTGGATTTGGCGTAAGTTTATCATATAGGCCAACTATTAAGGGAACCAAGTTAAATCTTGGAGTAAATATTGGTATAGCAACGCAATTTCAACAACCATTCCAATCATATATACCTATTTTAGGACTCAATTTCTATTTATGGTAAAGGCCAATTAAATCCTATAGATACTATTAATAATTTGACACAATATATGGAAAATAATATATTGCGATGTTCCATATGTAATTTGAAAAAGAATGTCACCGAATTTGGCATAAGAAAGAATAGAAGAAAGAAATATACAAGTCAGTGTAAACAATGTAAAAAATATACATCGCAGAAAAATAAAGGAAAAGCGCTGCGGACAAAAATATTGTAATTTGTGTGGTATATGGAAAAACATAAATGAATTTAGAAAAGACGCTAGTAAGAAAATAGGCCATGCCTCTAATTGCAAATCTTGCAGTAATATACGACGCAAAAAATATCTCAAGGAAAATATAAATTTTCATATTGCCTCTGCATTAAGAATAAGATTATGTTCAGCGATTGTAAATAGTTCCAAGGCCGGTTCCGCTGTTTCTGATCTTGGATGCACTATCGAATTTTTTAAGTCCTATATTGAACAATTATTTCAACCAGGAATGTCTTGGGATAATTGGGGCTTATATGGCTGGCATCTAGACCACATTATCCCATTATCATCAATTAATTTATCCGAAAGGGGGCAGTTCTTAAAGGCTGCTCATTATACGAACTATCAACCATTATGGGCGCTGGACAACTATAAGAAAGGAAGTAAGCTGCCAAATAACTATTAATTTTTTGGGATTAATAAGATTACGAGTATTGGAGAATCTATAAATGGCTTCACGCTACCCTAACGCGCTCGATGACACGGATAACCTTCCTACAGTCCGCGATAATTTAACTTCTATTGGTGGTGATTTACTTAATCGCCTCCGTGATAGTATCTTGGCTATCGAAAGGACCCTGGGTATTAATATTCAGGGGACCTTTGCCGATCTTGCGTCGCGTCTTTCTGTAATCATTAATTCTGATGGCTCTATTAACAAACAAGCGTTTCAGGCTATTGGTGGCGTATTTGGTCCCATAAGGAATGATGATATAGATCCAAATGCTAGAATTGCCGAAAGTAAACTATATCTTAATTACCCCACTGCGCTACTACAGGATGAAATTAAAAATCTTGACGCCCGTAATGCTGGGCTCATTGACTTAATTCTTTCCGCTAATGCTAGCCTGCAAGAGCATGTTTCTCGTGCAACTGGTGCTCACCGCTCAACAGCTATTGCAACTGACATTCAAACAACCGCAGTACAATCCAGTGTAGCAAGTATTAAGATTGATCAATCTAATGTTCAGCTTGTATTGCAACAATTGTATGCTGGCCACATTAATTTTTATCCTGGAATCAATTCTGATAAATTAAATCTAACCAATAGTCCACACCAGGCAAACCAGATTTTCTATGACAATAGAAATACTGAATTACCCACGAATAGTGTTCAGGGGGCAATTGATAATATTTTTACAAAGGGTGATGCCTTTGTTACTGATCATCAAAGACAATTGCATTCAAATGGTATTCAGCGTCGAGTGGAAAGAGTTGATACAGACAACTCATCCGGGATAGGTCGTGGAAGAATACTGATTTCTGAATTCACCGGTAGGATTCAGTATCCAAATTCTAGCTCAGATACTTCCATGTTCATAGATGTCCCAATTCAACAAGGTGCATCTATTTCAGGTATTCCGCTTATTACTTTAAATGCCGATGGAACTACCGAATCTATTCCTATTGATGTCAATGATAATCTACAAATTACGGATTCATTGGGCAATCAATATGCTTTAGTGTCCATTACGGATTTGAAAATAAATCCCGTTACTGACCCAAATACAAATATCACTACAAATTATTTGGTTGGCATTAATGTTTTTTATGACCCGGATGTATTTTCTGCATTGTTTAATGCAAATGGGATTACATCATCAAATCCTGTACTAGTTATGATTGGCTCGGTATATCAAAAAATAGATGTTGCCGGTAATGCTAATTCTCTTAACTGCGTTGCTAGAGTATTGAAGCCAAATAGTGTTTCAGAGCCAAGTCTTTCCTCTTCTGTTAGTCAGATTCAGGTCGCACATCCAAATGCGGCGACAATTATTTCTAAAGGTTTTAATGCATCTGCATTAGCTCGCCGTGCAGACGGTTATTTCGATAGAAATTTCTCCAGCACATTAACAATGGTTGTAGAGGGAAAAACATATCAAGTTCAGATCGTTCCAAATTCACCAGTAGATATTACACTTGATACATGCGTTTCAAAGGCCAACCTTGAATTTTTGAAGCAGAATATTCCTGTAGCTGCATATCGTATTGGCGAAGAGATGGCCATTACCCATGATTGGCCAGATGATATATTTATTGCTGGATCAAAACACACTATAAGGATTCTTTCCGGCGGCGGCGTTGATGCTAGTTCAGCAGCGGGCTTTTCTTATATTGTCAATACAACAGTTTATGGCTCAGCGGGAAATTCATTTATCGTAAACGGCGTACAAAGATCAACATTTCGCATTAAGCTTCCTCTACAGGGTACATCGTCTTTAGGGAAGAGTGGCTTTACAATTCTTGGCAGTGTAGTTGTGCTTAATGATGCCCAAAATAATCCATTGGAAGCTGGTGTACGAGCTGGTGACCTATTAAATCTTCAGGGGATAACATCTGTTAGCTCGACAATAAATCTTAATGGTGTTCGTAGGATTAATGACATAACATCAAATACAATTACGGTTGATGGAGATCCATTCCCGATTGATGTTCAATTAAGTGATAGCGCAACACTTGTTGTTTATTCTAATATCGTTTCCCTAGATAATTTGGCGTTTAGATTCCAGACAGACTTTGCTGGGTTAGATCCAAACTTATCACAAAATGCAATTGTACAAATTTTTATTAATTCATCTGGGGAACTGGACTTTCATGAAAGATTAATCTATCCAAATGCGGCTACTCGTTCTGGAACAGCATATGGCGGACCTACAACGCTTACATTGACAAATCTTGCAACCGATAGTCATGGTGTTTACATTATCGATGCCAGCAGGGGATTAGTTGGCAACTCAAGCGGCATTCGCAGGCTGATTTCTTTTCAATTTGATAAAAAGAAAAGAGTCTTTGCTACATTTGGTTGTCAGTCTTCACCAAATGATGGATTTACTATAAGCTCAGCACTACACGGCCCACCAGTAAACATTACAGGCGATGGAAAATATACATTGGTGGATGAAACTGGCCTGGAGTATGTAACAATACAATCAGTACGAGCATTCAATCTTTTAAGTGACACCATTCTTGATACTATTCCAGAGGGTGAATTATTAACATATGTTTTACCAATTGTTAAATTTGAAGAAATCAATGAGTTTGAGAATCTTTTGTTATGCAATGTCTATTATAATTCTCAGGTAAACGAAATTCCACTTCTTAATGGCGATTTGGCACTTACTGATAAGCGCTATACTGGAACTATGGGCGCAGAGCAGGTTCGTGATGATGTTATTGAAAAATATGTTTCTGGTCCAATGGGTGAAACGCGTGGCTCTGGTGTTGTTGCCGGTATGTTCGTACCATCTGATCCAAATGCAACTTCAAACATAACGAATGATAGAGTTGTCTATGTAAATGGTGGCGTTGTATATGTTCAGGGCGTACGATATGAAATTTCTTCTCAGCAAATTTATGTCGATCCAAATACATTAGATGTTTCACAATATGGAACAGATGGATACTACCCTGGAACTGGTTCTCCGCCTAGTGGCGATGGCACCTATAAAAATGGTTATATAAAATATTATGTCTTCGTTGATCATGTCGGGCGCTTACAAACAACTAGCCGCTTAAATTTACCAGCGTCTTTGCCATTTGTACCTCTAGCGCGAGTTACGCTAATAACACGAGGAATACTAAATAACTCACCAAAGATTATTTCTGTTGATGTCCGAGACTTTAGATTATTTATTGGCGGAATTGATGATAAAATTGAAATCGTTGTTGGATCTATTTTGCAACAACCAGCACATTTCTACTCAATCGCTTCTGCGTTAGAGTATGTAGATAATTTGCGTTATAATGATGTTGTTACAGGAAGCAATCTTCATATTCGTCCAACAGTTATTAGATTACTTGAGGGTGTTTATCAAGAGGCGACTACTATGGAGCTTCCTCCATATGTAACAATAAAAGGTGAGAGCTCAAGAAGTGTGCGCATTCGTCCACCAACTAATTTGCTTAGTACATCCCTACAGCTTGTTGATAGTGCGGATAAAAACAGATATATCTTTAATATAAACGTTCTTCCGGACAGCGTTTCTGCAAAAATTGAAAATGTATGTTTTGACTGCAACATTACAACAACACCGGCAACAAAAAATTTATTAAGCATATTTAATATTGGTGCCATTAAAATAACTTGGTTCAATAATACATCTGCCGTGCTTAATATACCTTCTCAATTAGTAAATGCACCAAGTCTAGTTGAGATTAAAGATAACTTATTTTTACTTGATGGGCCATTTAAAACAACCGGAATCACTACTGTCTTTGGTGTTTCAACGCCAGTAATTACAGGCGGACTATATAAGTTTTCATATAGTTATCATCAATTATATAGTAAAATTTATCTTGCTGATTATGTAACATATAAGGCCCCATATACTGCCGGAACCGTAGTAACCACAGTTCCCGAAGCTGCTACCCCAGCGCCGCCACCAGTTTCAACGGTGCAGCCAGATCCACCACCAATTGCACCACCAGTACCAACGCCTTCGCCGGCTCCGGGTAGTGGTCAATCAAAGCAGGTTAATCCAAAGGCACCACCAGCAGGAGTTGGTGAAAAGGTTCTGCAAATTAATCCAAAGGCCCCATTTATTCCAGAGGATGCAATCTTTACAGACCCAGCTGCCCCGACTGGATATAATTATGGAGGTATAATGAATATCGCGAATAACACATTCGTGATAACAGATGGCTATAAGTCTATTTGCATCGATAGATTCTATGATACAACTGCGGCATCTGGATATACCAGCTTGACGCCAATTCCTGTTTCAAATACAAGAATGCGCGCATTTAAAATTACAAATAATACATTCCATTATACTAAAACATCTAACTCATTAATTACTAAAATAACTATGGGTGCTAATGGTATTATAAACACAACTACCCCGGTAGATACTAATCCTGCTTCTGGTTTTGGGCCAGGGCAAGAAAGCCTTAGAGACCAGATGTACGATACCATGATCCATAGAGAATTGCGTGGTTTTGCCCCATATATGTACTCCAATGGAAATGTTTATCCAGATCCAAAAGATGGATATGGCATACCTGATGGATATAATGTTCCTCCAGCAGGTGGAAAAATAACTGAATTTATGGTTATCTCTGGAAATACGCCTACTGGTTTAAATATTGCAGAGTCTACACCAATCAGATTTGCTACAGACACTCTAGACTCTGTCGCAAGAGATCAGCACGGCGGCGGCACTATATTCGGGACTGCAAAAATTTCAGCTACGGGGCTCCCATTTGTTCTTGATAGAAGTGTAGATTGGCACGATCGCTATGTCTTTATATACATAACGAATCTCCTTACCTCATCGGCGGGACATGCTCTATATGCAAATGCTACACCGGTTCAACATATAAATACTGGAATTTCATTTATTCCAGTTGGTGATGGCACGATGTTTACACGAAGCGCCGATGTTGCCGTTCAACAATTATATGGTGGAAAAATTGGTGGAGCTGCGCATGGGTTCGCCTATGGATATGCGGCTCGTTTAAGTGGAGACCTTGTGACAATACAAAATCCAAACACTGTTCAAATGCCGGGTTGGTCACATATTAAGTATATTGGCACTATATCTGTAGATAGTACTTATACCAACGCGATATCATTTGTTGTAATGCCAAATGGTGAACTTGCAATGCTACATGCGGGCAAGCAAGATCCAGCTGCTGTTGGTGGAAATACCAACGCTAAACTAATACAGACATCAGATTCCTATCCTGGTGGTGATACATTGCCTTACACCGCCAGCTTCCCACTGCCTGTGGCTATTCCAAATCCAGATGCGATTGGCTATCCAACCTCTTCTGTACCACAAGTTGTTGCCTATGTAATACAGTACTCACCAAAGTTAAATGTATTAACTACATCGCAGTTTGATTCAACGGTTACTACAAATAATCTTGATAATACAGGTAGGGGATTTGGCAAGATTTAAGGAGCGGTAAAAAATGACGGGCGCCGAGGCATTACAAAAAATTATAGATACAGTAGATGGGTTAAAAATAACTGTAGATGAGTTAAAAGTTTCAATTCAGTTAATTGAGGCCAATATTAAGGTTTTAAACAACAGGGCTGCGGGTCTGATGAAAGATCCGGGATTTAATCAATCTCCAGCAATAGGTGGGCGGCTAACTAACTCAATTAGTGCCGGTGTGCCAACTCCAAAACAACAACAGCCTATACAGACCGCTGTAATACCGACAAGGGGACGCCAGCTAGTTGAGACACCAGAAGAATTGCGTCATGAACCACTGAATACTATAAAAGAAGATCCTGAGCGCAATGTTTTAACATATAAAAAAGTTTTTGGTAGACTAGTTAATAATGACAGTGAACCAATAGATGGTGTTTTGATAAAAATTTATGATAAAAACAATGAAGTATGCGCTTCGGTGGAAACAGATCCTATTGGCTATTTTGAAACTATGTTAAAGCCTGGAAGATATGTGGCAGAATATTTAAAATCAGGATTTAAAACAACTAATAAAACATTTGATGTAGGAAAAAATGCAAAAGAGATTGAGGTAAAATAATTAATGGCTACATCGCACCAAGTCTATAGTAATTTCTATTCTAGAAATGATATAGTTAGGCATGTCGCATTGGTTCAGGGCAAAAATCTCTTGATCGACGCCCTTCGTGAATTATTTACTAATGATTCCCTGTATCCTTATCGCCAAGATGAATTTGGTTTTCCACTTGTGCCCGATCACACTGGATTGCCAATTGAAGAAGGTGGTACAGAATTAGATGAAAATGGCGATCCAATTATTAATCCATCGCCAAATCTCTCAATTGATGCACAATTATCTACAAAGATTTTAATTACATCGACATATCGCCAAGATGTTAAGTTTTATCCAGTAATTACTGTAAAACAAACAAATTTAAAAGATCACCCTATTTCATTTAATCAAAATGCTATCCAAGTGCATTACAGGAAAGAATTTATTCGTGATGGGTATGGCAATCAGACTGAAATAAGAACGCCCACGCACTTTGTGTTTGGTGATGCATGGGATCAGAGTTTTGAAATTAAAATTATTGCTGAAGACTTGGATGATAGAGACCATATAGCTGATATTGTTAATTTTGGACTCTGGAATCTCAAGAGGGATGAGCTAAGGGCCTCTGGACTATTTATTAAAAATATTACTGGTGGTGGTGAAGCAGAGGAAGAAAATTTAAAAAGTGTGAATAAATGGCTTTATTCATATACCATTACTGTGAATACATATAGTGAATGGTCAAGAGAAATACCTATCAGGGATATTATAGAGCGAATTAACTTTTATTTTGATGTAGTTAGGACGGGAATTCAGCCATCTGGAACAATAGATGTCTTAGACAATGCGGTCCCAAATGGCGCATCCCTG
>Ga0315288_10011328_pt1 | contig 11229 bp, 12 predicted proteins | sample YL17G11_20_MG_FD_203454 | JGI IMG/M metagenome (GOLD analysis project Ga0315288, IMG submission 203454) | Sediment microbial communities from Yellowstone Lake, YNP, Wyoming, USA - YL17G11_20 | ecosystem: Environmental > Aquatic > Freshwater > Lake > Sediment | place: USA: Wyoming | collected... | reverse complement strand
TGCACAGCGTTGCGCGGCGTAGAGCGGGCGGCCTCGCGCAGTCCCATCCACAGTCCCCGTCCGCGGCCTCGCACTGCACGCGGCCGCCACGACTCGAGGGCGGCGTCGCACCCTTCGAGGCCGGGAGCGTTGCGCTGGCGGTTTGCCCCGCGCCCGCCGCAGAGGCGGGCCGCGGCCGCCGCTCCCGGCCTCGGCGCGCCGGGCCGCGGCCGCCGCTCCCGGCCTCGGCGCGCCGGGCCTCGGCGCGCCATGTTGAGCTGACTTTTTTGGTGGCCGCCCGATCACCGGCAAAAAAGCGGCCGCTCGTTGCGCCGCCTCGTCGCGCCACCTTGATGCGCCTCGCACCTGATTCAAGGCAAGTGAAAGGAGGGGGGAGCCCAGGCGCGCTGTGCGCGCGCCGCACGTGAGCCAGCGCGCGAGATGGAAACAACATTTCGCGAGGGCAAATGCGACGGCAAATTGCTGGGCGCGCCGCACGATCGCGCTCTCGTCGACGGGAGCGCGCGCGCCAGACACCGTGCAAGCAGCCCACAGCCGTCCGCAGAGGAATCGACCCCAAGGCGCTTCCCGCACCATGTCGCCCGCCAGGAACGGCTGGCCCTCGCTTTGCGGGACGCAAGAAGCTGGGTCGCTCGTCGCCACGAATTGCTCATCGCTTGGGCCCGACGCCGCGGCGGCGCCTGCAAACGACTGCGCTCCGCGCGTGGCCTGCCTCGCGCGCGCCAAAGTCGCACTGCCGCCATCGGATGCGGGGCGTTTCATCGGCGACCTGCTGCTCGCGAGCTGCTTGTTGTGCGCGTCTGGCGGCGGCGGCACGCGCGCGCCCCACCGGCCCGCGTTTGTGCGCCGCAGGATCAACAGCGACACGTACCTGCGGCGCATGTTTGTCACGGAAAAGCTGGCGTCCCTCATCGGGCTGGACGCGGTCGTGGCGCTGCTGCCTGGCCATGGCTGGGGCGGCGCGTCGGCGCCCAAGATCGACGTCACCGTCCTGGACGCGCACGGCCGCCTGTGGCCGTGCGCCTTCACCATGCGCAAGGGCAGCACCATCACTGGACAACTTGGGGGAGCGTGGCGCGCCTTTTGCGTGGCCCACTATGCGCGCGTGGGCGACGCCATCGTTTTTGAGAGGGCGCCGCCGGGCTGGCGGGGGCGCGACCTGGCCGTGTGCGCGCGCGTCGTGTAACGGCTGAGTTTTGGGGACCAGTCGCCGACCTGCATTGCGCTCGATGCATGCCCAGTTTTGGGTGAAACACCAACCACTTGTCACACGTTTTTTGGTCGACATGGCGACCGCAACCAGCTTTTTGTCGCACATCGACTCAAGGGGTTGCGGATTTGATGCGCGCGTCCAAAAAGTTGGGCGCATAGCGCTTAGAGAATACGGGTCGATACGACGGTGCCCTCGACTCGAAACGCGGGGGTCGCGAAACGGGGGGTCGGCGGCTGCAATCCGCCGACCCTGGCCAGGTCCGTGTCCAGGTCACCATTATTTCGCAATTCGCAACCGCCACGCGGTCGCACATTTGTGCAAGGTTTCCGGGGGCGCACCATTTGCGCGCGCCCAATTTCGCGGTGAAAGCGCGACAGAGCCAGGCTTTAGCGACCCGTCTGTCGAACAAACACGAGGTCGTGGTCGCGGTGCGTCTCAAACGTCAGCCGGTCTTGCACTGCGACACCGTTGGCGCGGCAAAACGAGCCCCAACCCCGCGACAGGCGGCAGTGCAGCTGGCCTTTGGAGGACAAAAACTCAAACAGGACGACGTGGGGCGCCCCGCTCACGTCGATCATCTGCACGGTCTTGGTGAGCAGGCGCTTGGAGGCGCGACTGGGGCGCTTGCCGCCGCCGTTGCGGGACAGGTAGATGCGGTCGACGTCGCTCAACCAGTTGCGCGCGTGCGCCAGCTTGACGTGCAGGCTTTTCAGGTAGGACGAGTTGGAGATGGTGGCGCAAAACGCCAGGCTGTTGCCAAGTTGGGGGCGCGAGTCAAAGCCGTCAAAGTCGAAAAAGTTGCAGTCGAACATGGCGCGCCGCTTGCCGGGGGGGCGCGAGGAGGAGCAGAGTGCAACCGCGGGCTCGGACCAGGCGCGACTGTGGTCCCGGTCGCACTGAAAAAGCGGGCAAAATAGTTTTTGTGGCGTTAGAGCCGTCGCTGCGTCTGCAAAAGCGCGCGATTGGACGTGCGACCCTGAAGCCGCCACCGTTACAATTGTAAAATAGTGCACAAATAGGTAGCCAGCTATGAAACCGCGAGCGCACGCGGGCACCTGCACAAACTACCGCCGTCTCCTCCGCGGTCGCTCCCCCCCCCCACCCGTGCACACCACAACCGCGCGCACCATGCTCAAAAGTGGGTCGTGGGCCGACAGCGCCCGGCCGGTGGAGCGCGCCCGGTCGGGCGGCGGGTAGAGCACATTAGCAGGGTACCTACTCGCGCGCCCGCCCACAGGCGCCGCCGTGCTTTGCTGCCTGCTCTCGCTGCAGGTGGCGACCGCGGAGCCCTCGCAGGTGAGTTTGAAGTGGGAGCGTTGGGGGCGTCGGGGGCGTCGGCAGCTGCTCTGAAAAGAGAGCGAGGCGCTGGGTGAAGCGCGCGCGGTTCGGCGCAACCACCACCCATGCCATTGCCCCCCACTCCTTTTCATCTCTCCTTTCTAGATTCGCAAAGCCCTTGAGCAGGTCAAGGAAAGCGTGCGCAAGACGGCCGTCGCCAAGCTCCGTGCGCGTTTCGTTTCGTTGTGACCGTAACCCCCACCCCTTTTTGCATGTGGCACAAAAGACCCCCCCCCCCCCCCCCCCTGTCCAGGCGTCGACGGCATCACCGTCTACAACGGCTCTTACGCGCGGATCCAGGACATCGTCTGCTACGTCGACCCCGAGACGGGCGGCGTGACCGGCGTGTCGTCCGGCGGGAGCCGCTCCTGCCCCGGCACGCCCATCACCATCCCGGTGGACATCGGACGCGGCGAAAAGGTCACGGCGCTCAAGGTCGCGTACTCGCCCAAAAACTATGTGAGGATGAGGGGTGGGCGAGGGCGGGACCGTCGGGCCGGGGCGGGGCGACCTGCGGCAAGCCCCGCCCCACCCAACCCCCCTCTCCCACCTACCGCCATAGGTCGGCAAGCTCGTCTTCGAGGTGACGCCCGAGGACGGCAAGCCGTTCGATTTTGACTGCGGGATTGCCAAAGGCCTTCCGGTCAACACAGTCCGCCCCGGCGATTGTCTCGCCGGCATCGTGTCCGACTGCAACATCTGCGACAACAAAGACTTGACAGATAGGAAATGCGGGTCGCAGGAGCCCACCGACGGCGTCACCGTCGTGAGCACAGCGTGCAACACGGGCAACATAACCTTCATCCCGGGCGTGTCGCCCCTGCCGGGGGGGCCTTCGTTACAAATTGTTCGCCTGCAGGGCTCGAACGGCGTGAACGGCACGCAGGGCGAAAAGGGCGAAACGGGCGACAGCGGCGCCACGGGCCCCAAGGGCCCCACCGGCCCCACGGCCCCCAAGGGCGAAACGGGCGACAACGGCGCCACGGGCCCCACCGGCCCCAAGGGCCCCAAGGGCGAAACGGGCGACAACGGTGCCACGGGCCTCACCGGCCCCACCGGCCCCACCGGCCCCACCGGCCCCACCGGCCCCACCGGCCCCACCGCCCCCACCGGCCCCACCGGCCCCACCGGCCCCACCGGCCCCACCGGCCCCACCGGCCCCACCGGCCCCACCGGCCCCACCGGCCCCACCGGCCCCACCGGCCCCACCGGCCCCACCGGCCCCACGGGCACGACTGGCACGACCCCTTGCACGTTCACCGTCACTCCTGTTTACTCGACCATCACCCGAAAATCGGGTTCGGACGGGAATAAGCAGCAGCAACTCACTGTAAGAGAGAGACAGGAGGGGGGGGGGGGGTCGGAGCATGGTGTAGGGGGAGTGGGGAGCCGGGAGCGCGCGCGCGCCCCGGCCCGACCCCTGTATCCTCCTCTGCAGACGTCTGGGGCGATCGGCAAAGTCACCTGGACTGCCTCGCCTGAAAATGAAGTCAAGATCAACCCCGAGGGCAATGACGACTCCAAAGCGAAGGTCACCTCGTTGGACAATGGCAAAACAATGCCTATTCAGGTCACAGTCACCGCCACGGACGAGAAAGGCTGCATTGCTGTCGCGTACGTCACCGTGAAAGAATGAAATTGAATTTAAAGAAATGAGGGGTGGCGGTGGCGGCGTAGTCGACATCAACGAATAAACGATTTAAAATAGCCGCGTGGGCCACTTTAAATACCACTGCACATACCGGCCGCACCTCGGGCACCGAAGGGTCAGGGCAGCGACGGGCCGCCGCGGCCCGCGCCGGACTTTTGACCTGGCGCTGGCGATGTGGGCGTCGCACTGGATGGACGACTCCGTGTTCCGCTGGGCCAGCGCCCTCACCTCGCTCGACCTCAACGCGCATGCCGCTATTGAACAGGACCCGTCTAGCTCTACTCGCTGACCGACACCGACGCCGAGGAGCGCGCGCACGTGGGCGCGGTCGACGTCGTCGACCCTGCGACCGGCGCGGTCGACTACATGCTGCACCAGTATGTGGGCCGGCCGGGTCCAAGGCGTGGTGCGACTACTTTGCGGCCCACCCCGGCGTCGGCAGCGTGCACTGGCCCCACTTTTCGCTCAACAGCGGCGTGTGGCGCCTGGCTGCCCTGCGCAATGTGGGCCACTTCGAGGCGCGGGGCGCGTTTTAGTTTTTCTACGGGCTGTGCTACATGCGGCGCGGCTACGTGACGGCCTTTTTTCCGGGGCGGTACAGCATCCACCCGGGCAAGCCGCTGCGGGGCTCCCGCCTTGGGAGCGACGTCCTGGACGCCATGTACAGTCGACACGGGTTGCGGCACTCGGTAAACGCGACCGCGAGTGCGTATGATTTAAACCACGTGATTCGGTGCGCAAGTGTTTTTTCGAGTTTGTTGCAAAAATGTAGCAAATCGGCAGCTTTGCCTCGCCCCCACAACAACACGATGGCGGCTGCAGCGTTGTTGTTGCTGGCGACTGCCGCCTTTTCGGTTGGCTCCGCCGCCGCCGCCGCCCCGATCGCGGTGTGGGCCGCCGCCGGCGACCCGAGTGCCACTTTCGAGCGCGCGCGCGAGGCGCTCTGCGCGGTCGCACGGTGCGTCAACGTGCCAGAGCTCGGCATCACCCTCGCGCAGCATGAGCTGCGGGCGGGCGCGTACGGCGGTGTGCTGGTGGAGGTGAGAGCGCAGGTGGGGTGGTGGGGCAGCGGTCGTGGCGCGCGCGTCAAACACGCGCCTCACGTCAAATCCCCCACTGCAGACCACCGACATCGCTCGCGCCCTTGCAGATTTTGCGGCCGCGTCGGGCACGCCCGTGTTTCGCGTCGCGGCCGCGGTCGCCGACGTGCACCCCGCCTTTGAGCGCCCCGCCGCCATCGTCGTGCCCGATGGTCGCGGTCTGGGCGATTCAAACAACAACCCATACCTGCACCTGCTGTGGGAGGCGCGTCGCTTTGCGGCGGCCGACTGGGCGACCGCCGACCTGGGCCCGGCGCTGCTGGCGGCGGCGTCGTCGGGGCCGCCCCCCGCGTTTACATGCACCGTCCCGTCAGACACAAACATGTTGCTCAACAACCCCCTCCCCGACGACGCCCACTCGGCCCCTTTGGGCCTGGCAATGATCGTCAAAAACGAGGCCGACACCATCGGAGCGACGCTCGACGCGGCCCGGTCGCACGTCGACGGGTGGACCCTGCTCGACACCGGCTCCACGGATGGCACGGCGCGAGGGGCCAAGCGCAGTGCGCTCGCCCGGGCGCTGCCTGGCACCGTGCATTCGGCCGAGTTTGGCGGCTTTGCGCGCGCGCGCAACCTGGCCCTGCAAACGCACGGCCCGCGCACCGCCTACACGCTCATGTCGGACGCTGGCTATGAGTTTGTGGGGCTGTGGCGGTTGCACAGCATCGCGTGGCGGCTCGAGCGCGCGTGCGTGCGCGCGTGCGCGCCGGTGTGCGCGTCTGCGCTCAGGCTGACGCTCCGCATGCCGAGTTTTGACAACCCCATGCTCGTCGTGTTTCCCAGTCATGGTGAGTGGTGGTCAAGTGTGGGAGGGGGTGCGAGGGTGGGCGGGGCCACGACCACCACCGCCACAACCACCACCCACCATACGCCCGACGCCCCGCACAGCCCAAGGCACGCCTGACGGGTGGCACTACCGCTACCCGGTGCACGAGGTCGCGTCCCTGGGCCGCGACTTTCGCGGCGACGCCATCGACGTTCCCACCTACGTCCGCCTCGAGCCGGTGCCCGGCGCCGACCCGTCGGCCAAGTCGCCCGCCCGCTGGCGCGATTTCGACCTGCCCACGCTGCGCGAGGCCGCCCTGGTCGACCCGAACGACACGCGCATCGCGTTCTACCTGGCGCGCACGCTGCAGGCGGTCGAGCTGGACGACGAAGCGCTCGACGCGTACGCGCGCCGCGTCGGCATGGGGGGCTGGCACCAGGAGGTGTTTTTTTCGCACTACGAGCGGGGGCGCCTGCTGGCGACCAAGCCCGACGGCAACCCGACCGACGCGTATCTCGCGGCCGCGGCGGTCGACCCCGACCGCGCCGAGCCGTATGCCGCGCTGGCAGAGTGGCACGATGGCAAGGCCAACGCGTGCCCGGGCGTCGGTGCCAGACACCAGGCGTGCAAGCTGCAGCACCGGTCTGCGGGCTACGTGTACGCCAAAGAGGCCGCGTCGCGCGTGAACCCGCTGCCGACGGGCAAGCTCTTTTTGCTGACGAGCGTGTACGATTGGGGGGCCGACCTGCAGGTCTCCCTGCACGGCTACTGGCTGGCCGAGGGCGTGGGCGACGCGTGCTCGACCGGGCACGCGGCTGCCAAAAAGCTGGCCGCCCGGTTTCCGGGCAAGCACCCGTACGGCGCCAACATCGAGTTTTACAAGACGCTGAGCGAGAGGCTGGACAAGGTTGTTTGTTCTTTGTGATGAAAGCGCGGTCAAGGTGGTCCAGGTCGAGGTGGCCATTGGTCGACGTTGCGTCGCGCGCACCGCGCGCGACGCAACATCGTTATGCGCGCACGTGCGCAAAACGACCTGCAAAAAACAACAACTCTGTCTTGCTTGCCTAGTTGACTACGCCGTTGCGAATCCGTACAGTGAATCCGTACGCCCCCGCCTCTACATCCATCCCACACAGCGAGCTCTTCTGCGTTCTCATGCGGTCCACGCTCACACACGTCACGTGGAGGTGGGGCCTGGAGGCTCGCCGCGCCGACGAGTGCGCGACCCGCCTCCCAAACTTCATCTCCACCACGGCCGCCTGCGCCGCGTCCAGACACACCGCGCACGACGGTGCACCGCGCCGACTATACTCGACGCTCTCCAGCGTCCACGGCTTGGCGGTGGGTGGCAGCGGTGTGTGGGCGCAGGCGGCCAGCGTAACCGCCAGCTCCGCCGTGTCCACGGCGTAGTTGTGGTGGCTCATTTTGGCGAATGATTTGGTGATGGTTGAGTCGGATTTTGTTGATAAAAAAGCACGGTGAGGTCGGTCAACTTAGTCCACGGCCGGCACATTCTAGTCGACACATGTCGACAAAGGGGTCCCTAGTGCACACACGTCTCGAAAGAACCTGCCTCCTGCAAAATGTGTGCAACGTGTTGCCGTGATGCTCGATCAAATGCTGCCAAGTTGTCTGCTGACGCAACGCTTTTGTTTTCTTGCAATGCTGTAGAGAGCGCGAGCGAGGCTGGAAAAAGGCATGTGCATTTGTTAAAGCATGATGTCCGCTGTAGCTTGCATATCATCAACGCCATATGATGCCTGCAATCTTACGTTACAGTGCCAAACGAAGACGCAAGAACGGCGTGGTTATGAGTCAGTAGCGGAATGCCGTCGAGACTCGCATACGCTATCCCAGTGGTAGGCAAAAAAATCCGTCGCCTTTCTTGATAATTTCAGAGTTGGTCAACGAACAGCGCCACACCATACGCCCAGTGGATGCCAGCGAGTAGTCAATTCTTTTTCTTCAAAGCAAGGACACCGTTAGGGTTTACCTCCGAGTTCTCATGTCCTATCGACCCCAGAAATCGGTAGTCGTCCACGATGCAGCCCAGTGTTTCAGCCGTCGCGTTGAGGCCACGCACATAGCCGTGTTGCTCCATGCGCGCCTGCGCCCTTTTGTCGGCGAGCTCGTAAATGGGTTCCACGACGACCACCGCGCACCTGGCCACGCGCAGCAGCTCTTTCAGGGCTGCTTACTCGCGGCCGCCGTTGGGCTCGAGCGAGTGTGAAGTGTAAACAACGTCCACGCTGTTGTCGGCAAACGGAATGTGGAACAAATCAGCCACGACCAAATCCGCTTGCTGGTTCATGGTTTTCAGCCATTGACGGCCATGAGCACAACGAAATCAGCTAATGTCAGCTAGCGTGGCTGCCTACAAGATCGCGTCCTTTGAGATCACAGACATCCCCCTGATAGAGCTGGTTGATAGAGTTGGTGGGCCGCGGCCGCCGCTCCCGGCCTCGGCGCGCCGGACCACGGCCGCCGCTCCCCGCCTCGGCGCGCCATGTTGAGCTGACTTTTTTGGTGGCCGCCCGACCACCGGCAAAAAAGCGGCTGCTCGTTGCTCTACTCACGGCAGTCTCGACCGGTGGCACACGGCGCACTGCAGTACCCACAACAGAGTGAAAGGCCCTCTCACTCTGTCTCTCACGGCATGTCAGCTGGTGGCATGTGGTCAGACAGGAGCAGCTCCCCGGACGGGCACAGCTTGCCCACGCCTTCTGCCGCCAGCTGAGCTGGCGACAGCTGCGCAAAGCCGGCCTCGGAGTTGCACTCCACAAATCTGTATGCCAGCGTCAGCCGGGTGATGTCGGCGTACGCGTCCGCCTGGCACGACGCGACCTGGCTGTGCATGGCCAGCGAGATGGTGGGCTTCAAGGGCGCGGCCAGCAGCCAGTCGACCATGCTGGGGATGTGGGCGCACTCGTAGCTCTCCACATCAATCTTGATGAACGTGTCCAGGCTCAGGTCCACGCCCCAATGCTTAAATAGGTAGGGTAGGTCGTAACACTGCACCCCCAGGCGACGTGGGCCTTGCCGCAGGCGACTGCGTCGCCCACGCCGGAACCGCTGTTGCCGGAAGCCGCGCTCTTCATGTCCTTGACCTCGCGGCGGACGGACACGCAGCCGTGCTGCAGGTGCACATTCTTCAGGGTGGCCGCATTCAGCTGCAGGTTGACCAGGGTGTCGGCGTACGCGACGGGGTCGCCCTCAATGCCAAAGGCGCGGGCCGCCCGCGTCGCGCCAAACAGCAATGTCGGCCCAATCCAGGTCCCGAAATCGACCAGCGTGGTGGACGGCGTCACGTACTGGAAGTAGCGGCGGTAGGTGTGTGGCTTCCACGTCTGGTTTGCGACGGACGCCCAAAACGTGTGGCCGGTGACGGTGTAGGAGGAGCCGGCAATGCCGACCTCCAGGCGTTTTTTTGCGTTTGAAAACGTCGCCCTGCAGCACGCGCATTTGCTTCACAAACATGGCGTTGCCGGCGTCATCAAACGCGGCCGGCAAGGTCTTGCCCTTTGTCATGGCGTGAGCCACTCCTTGCTCTTCCACGAGCCTGTCCAGAACGTGGTCGCAATTGCGTTGGGCAGCTTTGCTGCGCACGTTGCTACATCTTTTGCATTGGCAGCTCCGCATGGGTGTGCGCCCATGTGCCATTCGTACCAACCGGCTTGGTTGCCGTACACGACTTCGGAATCCAAAACCAGCGCTTGATCGGAAGTCACCCACCCTCTGACGTGCAAAAAATTCGTCAAAAAAGCCGGTCCCGTGGCCTGGAAAACGGGGTTGTCTGTGGCGTCGTGCAACGCACTGATAATGGATGCAAACAGCATGTGCCTGGGCGGCGCCATCATAAACGCGTTGGCAATGGACGGCTGTCTGTTGGACCCCTTGTTTACTTCGTACGCAAACACTGGGCGCCCGAGTCCAGCCGCAAAGATGTTCTCAAACTTTTTCAAACACAGGACGTCCAAATCAATGTAGACGCCTCCAAAGACGTACATGTAGACGTACCTTGCAGCGTCCGCTCGTTTGATGTTGACATCATACCCGTCGTACACTGGCAGCAGTGTGGGCACGTACTTGGCGACGAGCGCGCGGTTGTCCTCGTCCGTCCACAAACGGTGGTTCCACTTGGCGTGAATGCGTTTGCACTCGTCCGACCACAGCCTAAAGTTGGCGGGAAGTGACTCATTTTTCCAGGACTGGTGCAGAACAAGGGGGTACGTGTCTAATGCACTGCCTTGGACCAAGCGCTCAGGAGACATTGATTTCTGTCGGAACTGTTTTCTAGAAGCGACCTTTGCGTGATCGTCGCGGTGACCGGACTTGAAGGCGTTGCGTTTGTGCATCCGACCACTCGCACTCACCACGTGATAATGTGCATCGACTGCCAGAGACGCAAGGGCCATATAGATGCCAAAGCGGAGAAAAGTCATGGCGCAAGAAGCTCTTCTTCTGCTGTTTTCTCTTGCTAGTCCATTGAAAGAATCAGTCGATATTTCTTTCCAAGTCTCGGCGTCAGAAAGAAAGGGAGCGAAGGAAGAGACGAGGGGGTGAAAGGTAGTGTGATGCGTTTTTTTTTTGGCTCATAAAAATGAAATTTTGCCCCGCCTTTTTATTTAATTATTTTTTGAATGCGGGGTAAGCTAAGGTAAAACGAATAGTAATGTGAAGAAACAGCGCGCCGTGGGCCGGCCACTGCCGGCCCACGGTGGGCCGGCAGTGGCCGCATGGGAGAGGAGAGGATGGACCGACATCAATGCAACACATTGGACCCAGGGCCCCCGTTTCGGATGAGCGGCAGCCGCGCGCTCCCATGGGTTACTCGCAACGAGCGCAAGCTCCCAGATAGCGACCTCAAATGCCCCCTTTGACGCGGACGACCCTGAAATGGCCTTGGCCGACTCGGCTAAACACGACGGCGTCGCCCAGCACGACCCCGCTCTGCTTGCTCAACGCGCTCCACCCGGTGCACAGCACGAAATGGTGCTCCCGCGACGAGAGGTAGCATTTGCACTCGAGCTTGTGCAGCCTATTGTGCTCGTCCTTGACGGCCACCCTGCACACACACGCCGGCGCGCACGCGCGCGCGCTCGACGCGGCCGCGTTTATCCTCACGCACCGCCCCCCCGCCCGTGTGTGTACCTACCTGGAC
>Ga0315288_10011327_pt1 | contig 11230 bp, 17 predicted proteins | sample YL17G11_20_MG_FD_203454 | JGI IMG/M metagenome (GOLD analysis project Ga0315288, IMG submission 203454) | Sediment microbial communities from Yellowstone Lake, YNP, Wyoming, USA - YL17G11_20 | ecosystem: Environmental > Aquatic > Freshwater > Lake > Sediment | place: USA: Wyoming | collected... | reverse complement strand
AATGATCTTTGCATGGTATTGGATATTACTGACGAAATTAAGTAGGAAAAGTAAATTTTTATTTTACATTACTAAACCATTGGGATTATGTATCATTTGCAATACCACTTGGATTGGATTTATAGTAGCTTACCTATTTGATTGCAAATTACTTGCAATCGTGCTCACTGGTCTTGTTGGGACCGGAATAGTAATCTTAATTGAAAATCTTTATCATTTATTACAACGAAACTAAAATGAAAAGTAAAAACATTAAAGAATTTAAAGCGTTGATATTACGCTATGAATCTATCTCCATAGGGGAAATCTTCAATAGACTAAATGACGATGAATTTATTGGAGATGAACATCCAGATTTTTATATCTTTGCCCAAAGATTAACAGGGTTTGGAGGGACCCACTCCTGTACTTTATGTAAAGCAGTAGGACGAGAACCAATGAAAAAATTCGGATTCACCTATCCTAATTGCAAAAATTGTATTTGGTATAGAACAATTTCAAATAAAGAAATACATCATCAATGTTGTGATGGAAAAAATCTTGAAACCTACGATAAAATAAATAATGCTATTGATGCTGAAAAATTACTTGCTGGATTCAAAGCAAGAGCAGCTTATATGAGAACAATTTTAACCAAACTAAGAATTAAGCAACCATGAATCCACTCCCACTAACTAAAGAACAGAAAGCACAACTCATAGAGATGTGCAATTATGTAAATCCTTACGTCAAATTTCACTTTTGGATATATAATGATAAGGATCAAGGTTTTATAGGCTATACTGAAACCTTTGTATTAGGAATTAAAAAGACTTATCCTGCTCTATCCATTCACTGGTTTGAATACACAATCCTAACTCTATTACCAGCTATGGTAAAAGATCAATATAGCAGGGGAAATATAATTGGACAGGTATTCTTTCAAAGGAAACATCCTGTCGATATGATCTGGGTAGTTTATCAACTTAAATTTAAAGGAAAGAAATCATGAGTAGCAAAGAACAGTACAAAGATGCCCTCAAAAGAGAAGCAGCTCAAATCCGTGATCTGAAAGCCCAATTAACGGAAGAAAAGCATACCAATCAAATGTTACGACAACGAATTGAGGAATTAAAAAGAGCTCGTAATAAGAACATAGAAATGCAAACGCATTTATATTTACAGTTACAGAAAACTAAACGCTGGTACCAAATCTTTATAAAATATCCGATATGATACATAAAGCAACTCACGTAAGAAAAAAACATCATTGGAGTGACTTAGATGGATATCAACGCTCCACTTGTAAGGATTGTAATGCTATTAAATACTGGGATAATACTATCCAACGTATTGTATATTTTGATTCGTTTGGTAACGGACCATTTTACTGGGCTCCTAAATGTAATTTAATCTTAGCTACTGATAAACATGACTGAATTAGTAATATTAACAATCGCTTCCTTAATAGGGATCATTCTGCTTATTAGAAAAGGTAGAAATGAAGCAAAAAAGGATACTAGAACAACCCAATACTATGAAAATGAAGTGGATGAACATTCACCGGAGAACTTAGATCTAAATGTAAAAAGGTTTCAACCGCTCTCAAATTTCCGAGAGCGGTAATGCCTTGAGTTTTTTGATTTTAAAGTTGATAAAAAGCTTTCTCGTATAATAGAAAAATAAATAAAATGGTATCGGGCGGGTACAAGATATTTCTGTTTCTTTCATTTTTTAGTCAAGTTAGTTTCGTTGATAAGCCGGAAGGGAAACTGGTTACCGCCAACCATAACCCTTTCGGCTTTTCTTTTAATATATAGTACTATGCAAAGGACAAAAAAAGTTGAGAATAATCTTATCTCAGGTGGAGCAGGGTATTCCCTAAATGAGGAACCCATAGTATTTTCTAAGGCTTTAATGGATACGTTTTTAGATGAGGATGAACCATCCAATTTAATAGGATTATACTCATTCTACTACTATACAGCTAAATGGCAAAAGACAAATCAGGTTAAAGCTACCATATCTTTTGTTGCTAAAGGTTTAAAATGGAGCATTGAAAAGGTAAGAAAGAATAGAAAAATTCTACTCGATTTGGGATTAATTGAAGATATTCAAGGACAAGGATTTGCTGGTAAGTTTACTGAAAGGTATATAAAAGTGAATTTCATTTGGAAACAATCCAGCATCAACCGTCCTCGTGGTAAGCCGGAGGACGGTATCAACCGTAGGACGGTGGAAATCTACCCAAATGCTTTAAGCTCTAATAATTTAAATGCTTTAAATTCTTATAATCTTTTACCGAAAGACTTTCAAACATTTTGGGAAGCCTATCCAAAGAAGGCAGGAAAAGGCGCTGCCATGACAGCTTTCTCCAAGTTATGTAAAAAGAAAGGTGGACCCCATATAAGAAGATTATTACTATCCATCCGCCAACAAAAGGATTCCCAGCAGTGGCAGAATCCAATATACATTCCTCATGCCGCTACTTGGTTAAATCAAAGTAGATGGTTAGACGATCCCAAGGAAATGGTTTCATATTCAACCGTTCGTGATTCCAAAGGGAAAAGTAAACCTGCTAAAATTCTTGAATATGGGAAATGGTGGGAATGGTCTGAAAGAGATCAAAGCTATTTTAGCTCAACCGGAGAAGAACTAATTCGATAATTATGATAGAAAGAAAAATGATGATTGGTTGCATTGTATCAACCGATTTTTTAAAACAAGTATCCAATATATGGGATCCTACTTTACTAGAAACTAGGGAAGCTAAAAGGATAACGGCATGGTGTTGGGAATACTTTAATAAATATGACAAAGCTCCAGGAAAGGAAATTGAAAGCATCTTCAATGCAAAAATGAAGACTGGTAAGATTCCAAAGGATATTGCTGAAATGCTTGAAGAGGAAATCCTTCCTGGATTATCAAAAGAATTTAAAGAAGAAGAATTTAATTTAGAATATGTATTAGAAGAGTCACAAAAATTCTTTAAAGAACATAAGCTATTGAAAATGGCTGGTGATATAGTAGCTTTGGTTGAGAGCGGGGAATCCATAGAGGCTGAGAGGCTGGCAATAGAGTATAAGCCTACGTTTAATGGCACTAAAGAAGACTTGGACCTCTCAGACCCAATTGCATTGGAGCGGGTAAATAAAGCCTTTACAACCTCAAATGAATGCCTCATTCATTATCCATATCACCTTGGTGAATTTTGGAATAATCAATTAGTCAGAGGTGGATTTGTAGCATTAATGGGACCTGAGAAAAGAGGTAAGACGTTTTGGTTATTAGATATGGCATTAAGAGCTTCAAAGGATGGAAAAAGAGTAGCATTCTTTCAGGCAGGAGATATGACAGAAGGTCAGCAATTAGTTAGACTTTGTATATATTTAACTAAGAAATCAAATTTGGAAAGATATGCTGGTCCAATATGGGAAGCTACTAAAGACTGCGTCCGAAACCAAATGAATACTTGTACGAAAAGAATGAGATCTTGTAATATTGGAGTTTTTGAGCATAAAACTTTTAATGAAGTTCGTCATTCCTTAACTCAAGAAGATTTAATAAAAGCCCATCAGGATAATCCTGAGTATGTTTCTTGCGCTCATCATAAATGTGGAGAATATAAAACTCAGAAAATAGGTGCGCCGTGGGTTAAACTGGTTGATGTAGGGCCTGCATTAGAATCTTTTGAGGCGCAGGCTTCCGTGGCTAAATTCTTCCTTCAGACAAATAGAAAGTTTAAGCTATCCACCCATGCTAACGGTACCCTATCTATTAGACAAATGAAAGCACAACTAGCTATTTGGGAAAGCCAAGATGATTTTATTCCGGATGTTATTATAGTGGATTATGCCGATCTATTGACTGGGGATACTAAAGAATTTAGACATCTTCAAAATGAAATATGGAAAGGATTGAGAGCTTTATCACAAGAGAAAGGGCAACCATTAGTTATTACTGCTACTCAGGCTGACGCAAAGAGTTATGACCAAGACCGATTAACTACGAGTAACTTTTCTGAGGATAAAAGAAAATATGCGCATGTCACTGCTATGTTTGGACTTAACCAAGATACTAAATTTAGAGAGAAAAAGATAGGTTTGATGAGGATTAATGAATTAGTAATAAGAGAAGGTGAGTTTATTACCTCAAATGAAATTACAGTTGTTCAGAATCTAAAAAGAGGCAGACCATTTATTGGAAGTTATTGGTAACTTTATATATTCACTTAAATTAAATTGAAATGTATGTAATTAAAAAAGAATTTCATTTTAGTGCATCCCATGTATTGATGGGATTAGCACCGGAGCATCCATGCTCACGCCTCCACGGGCATAATTATATTATCACCGTGGAATTGATGAGTTCCGTATTAGACGAGGTTGGTTTTGTTACTGACTACCGTGGATTGGATCCTATTAAGGGCTACATTGATAGAATGCTGGATCACAGACATTTAAACGATGTATGGAAATTTAATCCAACTGCAGAGAATATTGCGAAGAAAATGTTTGAGATTATTCATTTAGATTTTCCGCAATGTACTTCTGTCTCAGTAAAAGAAACTGAAAAAACTGAGGCTATTTATTATCCAAATGATTCCGACGAACACGTCTGCTGTCATGATTAAACAACTTATTCCAGCAGATCCTTCATTAAAACGAGAGTTTCAAAAGGATGGAGATAATTTCCTTAGAGTGTCTGAATTCTTTATGGATACTATTCAAGGAGAAGGGATAAATATAGGACATCCTGCTGCCTTTTTAAGGATGCAAGCTTGTACCTTGAATTGTGTTTGGTGTGATACCAAAGAGGTTTGGAGGTTTGGAAATCCATGGTCTTTCGATGAATTATTTCATTTAATGCATGGAAATGGACTGATCCAAAAACTGAAATGGGGACATCATTTAGTATTAACTGGAGGAAGTCCTGTTAATCAACAAGACCGACTATATGCTTTTATTCATAGATTTATAGAGGTTTATGGATTTAAACCATATATTGAAATAGAAAATGAATGTACATTAATGCCAAATAAAGAGTTTGCAGCATATATTGATTGTTGGAATAATTCTCCAAAGTTGACTATGAGTGGCAATCCTTTTGAGAAAAGGTATAAGCCTCATATAATAGAGGCGGTAGCATCCTTACCTAATTCATGGTTTAAATTTGTAGTATCGGATGAAGGGGATTGGGAAGAAATTGAAAATGGTTTCCTATTACCCAATCTAATTAGACAGAACCAAATTATCTTAATGCCTTTAGGTGCTACTAGAGCTGAATTGGAATTAAGTAGACAAATTGCTTTTGAGATGGCAGTAGAGAATGGAGTAAGATACGCTACCCGAGAACATATTGTTTTATTTGATCGTAAAACCGGTGTTTAATGCTATGGGATAAGAAGACTGGAGTATGAGATCAGCTCATCCAAAAAAAATAATTCCGTTGATTTAGCATTGTTCCAAAAGTTTCTCGTATAATAGAGCAGAGCAAATTAAAATTTCCATAAATTCACTTTTTTGTTTAACTTAAATTTTTAGTAACATGATTAATGAAAAGCAACTGCGCGCAGCCGCAGCAGAATTGAATGATGTATTGGGCCTTGACCCCGCTATCAACACCAAAAAGTCAAGTGTAGAAGTGTTAACTGAGAAGATTAAAGAGGCCACTGACCTCATTGATCCTGACCAAGATGAGTTTACTGAGGAGACTCAGCAGGTGCTTGACGAAGTTACTGGTAAGGCGGGAGACGATAAAGATGAGGCCCCAAAAGCTAAAGCAGGAAAGAAAGCTCCCGCTAAACCCGCTAAGAAAGAAGAGCCTGACGAGGACGAGGATGATGACGAGGATGATGATGATGAGGACGATGAGGACGATGACGACGAAGCTGATGACGAGCCTACTTTAAGGGCTCAGATAACTGACGCTGAGGATCTGGCAGAGCTGAAGGAAATAGCTAAAGCCAATTCAGAATTCAAATCTCTCGTTAAGAAGCTCTCATCCTTCGTGAAAGCAAAAGTACTCCGTCCGGCAATGCTTGACCTCATTGAAGACGAGGATGATGAAGCTGCTGAAAAAGCTGCTGCTCTCCACAAAAAGAATGTTTCCAGTAAAAAGCCTACCACTGGTAAAGCTAAAGCCAAAGACGAGGATGACGATGACGACGAAGAAGAAGCCCCGAAGAAAAAGAAAGCATCTCCAATAAAGAGTGCTGGAAAAGATGGTGGTCCCGGTATTATTCAAACTATCGTTGCTTTGGTTGAGAAGGCCGGTAAAAAAGGTATCTCAAAGAAAGAGATTCTTGAAGTGCTGAAAGAAAACTTTCCTGACAGGAATGAAGTCTCTATGAAAAATACGGTAAACGTGCAGGTGCCCGCCCGTATCAACAAAGAGAAATTCCCTATTAAGAAAGTCGGAGAAGACCGTTATACTAAAGCGTAGGTTATTGCTTCCATGCGCAAAGTAGTAATGGGACTTTCCGGTGGGATGGATTCAGCTACCCTACTCGGGCTTCTGCTCGAGCAGGGTTTTGCAATCCATTGTTGTTCATTCGTATATGGTTCTAAGCACGGGATATATGAATTAGAAGCAGCAGAAAATATAGTAGCATTCTACCAAGAGAGGAAGAAACCGGTCACTCACCGTGTTATTGACTTGAGAATACCATTTCTCTATATGCAATCCTCTCTTTTAAAATCAGGAGGACCTATTCCTGAGGGCCACTATGAAGCCGAATCAATGAAGCAAACAGTAGTTCCCGGAAGGAACTTAATCTTTGCTTCCGTCATGGCGGGGATTGCCGAATCAATTGGAGCTGATACTATTTACCTTGGTGTCCATTCTGGAGACCATGCAATCTATCCTGATTGTCGTCCTACCTTTATTATGTCATTAAATGAGACTATTAGTTTTTCTAGTGATGGAAAAGTTAGAGTAGTTGCTCCTTTGTTAAAAGATGACAAAGGTTCCATTCTCTATAAGGGATATCATGGATGTACTCCAAAGATTCCATATCATTTGACTCGGACTTGTTATAAAGACCAACCCATAGCTTGTGGTAAATGTGGCTCATGTCAGGAAAGACTTGAGGCTTTTGCTAAAAACGGACTTAAAGATCCTATTCCTTATGAAGACTGAAATCGAAAAACCATATTATCATATTCATTGGGAGGAAGTGTTTCGGGCACTTCTTCCTATTGATAAGCCTGATACTGTCGTTTATGGCATCCCAAAGGGAGGTATGATCGCTGCAGGCTTTCTGAAACATGCTAAAATCACTCACGATCCATTCTATGCAACTCTCATCTTGGATGATATAATTGACTCCGGTGAGACAATGGAAATATACGAGAAGGCTTATCCAAATACTCCAAAGTATGCTTTAGTTAATAAAACTAAGGAACTTGCTTTAAAAGACAAATGGGTCGTTTTTCCATGGGAGTCCCAACATCCAAAAGGAGAAGAAACAATACAAAACAATATAACCCGACTCATGCAATATATTGGTGAGGATCCAAAACGGGAAGGATTATTAGCAACTCCGGATAGAGTGGTTAGATCTTATGATGAAATATTCTCAGGATACTTTATAGACCCTGCAAGCCTTATGACTACCTTTATGGCTGACGGGCATGATGAAATAGTCTTGGTAAAGGATATTGAGATGTATTCTATGTGTGAACATCATATGCTTCCCTTCTTTGGCAAAGCTCATGTTGCTTATATTCCAAACGATAAATTAATAGGGGTCTCAAAGCTAGCCCGCTTAGTCGATGTATTTAGCCGACGTTTGCAGATTCAAGAGAGGATTGGGGACCAAGTGACCTCAGCTATTGAGCAATATTTAAAGCCCAAAGCAGCCGCATGCGTAATCGAGGCCACTCATATGTGTATGAGGATGCGGGGAGTAGCTAAGCAAAATTCAGTAATGGTGACCTCCAGTATGAAAGGTGCTTTTATGACCAAAGGGCCTGCAAGACAAGAACTTATGCAACTAATAAAAGGATGAAAATCTATATTGCTGGTAACGCAGGATTAATCAATAGGGAGAAGATATATTTTAGACTATACAATAAACGGCTTCTCTCTTATTGGGAAATCCATAAGGAGTTATTTCAATCCCATAAAACCTTTAAACTTATATTAGACCATAATGAGGGTTTACTTCGCAGGAGCACCGGGAGGCGGTAGCATGGGATTATGTCCAAGAGAAATTGAATTAAATTCTCGTTGGAAAAGAAGATTGTGGTCTTATTATCATTTACTATTAAATAACGGAAAAATGCCTGATGAAAGAAAACGAGTTGACTTATTCCTTGATAGCGGGGCATACTCTGCTTGGGCTCAGGGAAAAGAAATAGTCTTAGATGACTATATTGAATTTATCAAGGAGCACGGGGATGTTATAGATGTCTATTCAAACTTAGATGTCATTGGCGATCCAGAAGCTACTTGGAAGAATCAAAGAGCAATGGAGAAAGCTGGTTTACACCCGCTCCCAGTATACCACTATGGCGAAGATATTAAATACCTTACCAAGCTATTAGCAAGGGGGTACGAGTACATTAGCTTAGGTGGCATGGTCCCCATCACTACCAAAGACTTGATTTATTGGTTAGATGAATTATTTACAAACTATTTAACGGATGAATATGGGATGCCTATTGTAAAGGTTCATGGATTTGGATTGACAAGCCTACGATTAATGCTTAGGTATCCATGGTATTCTGTTGATAGTACTTCTTGGGTTGTCTCAGGTAGGATGGGTACCATTTATATTCCAAGATACCGATTAGGTAAATGGATATATGATGAAGAGTCATGGAAAGTAGCTGTATCCCACCTCAGCCCAAATCTCAAGGAAAAAGGAAAGCATATTTCTACTATGAACAAGAGTGAGAAAGATATTCTCCTTAAATATATTCATGAGAAGGGATATGTAATGGGTGAGTCTAAGCTAAGATATGAGAATGATGGATATAAACCCATAGAGGGAGAACGACTTCTAAATAAGAGTGATAAGGATCCTGCTGGTCAAAGGCAGGTTGAGCGGATTATAGAACCGGGTATATCTAATAAATATCAACTCCGGGATGAGTTAAATATTTTATACTTTATGGATCTGGAAAAGACCATGACCAAGTGGCCGTGGCCATTCGTCAAGAAAGATTTACAAGAAAAATTATTTTAATCATGGGAAAGATACAGGACGATAATGAGAAAGCTCATAAGGAACGGATGAAAGTATTTGCTGTTTTAAAAAGAATTACGACTGGTACCTCATTTGATGTAGAAATGCAAAATGATGAGAAGGGGCATTCTTTTTTATTATGGTATAATAAAGATTATTCATATCGTACTTTAGATATTCGATTTGATAATGGTCAAGGTATTTATTGGAAAGATCGTAAAAGTCCAGCAAGTTTTGAAAGCTTAACCCTTGCCAATCCAGTATTTATAGTAGCATTGGAAGCCAAAGATCAAATAAGAAGCTTGGCCGTTTTTGATTTAAAAAATCATTATTTAAAAGAATCTAGATATTGGGAAGTTGGTGGAGTGGGAAATCGCAATAGGCTTCAAAATAGGATGATTCCAAGAAATTTAAGAGAGCAAACTGGATATGAAATAATTCATGGTTCATTTTGCCCTGAATTAATTGAATACTTTAAAACTCTATTTGAATGATAATCTATTTATCCACTTGGTTAGCTGAAAAGCAGCAGGGAGTTGTTCTTACTAAAAAGAGATATTCCCATCGGCTTCTCAGTTTTCACTTCCTCAAAGAGCAGGGAGTTACCACCGCTTTATTTCGTAAATATATTCAACGAGGAATAGTAAGTCTAAAAAAGAAGAAAGATGATAATTAAAAAAGCAAATTTACAACAAGCCTTGGAAATAGTAAAACCGGGCTTAGCCAACAAAGAGATAGTTGAACAGGCTACCTCTTTTGCCTTTATGGAAGGTAGAGTAGTGACCTATAATGATGAGATAAGTATATCCCATAAAGTGGATGGACTAGATATAACCGGAGCGGTCAAAGCGGATAAATTATATCCTCTTTTAGCAAAAATCAAAAAGGAAGAAATTGACTTGGAGATAGTTAAAAATGAAATAATTATCTCATCCGGTAGAATGAAAGCGGGTATATTCCTCCAGCAGGAGATTACCTTACCTCTTGATCAGGGAGTAGCTGAAAAAGGTAAATGGAAAAATCTCCCTGCCAACTTTACTAAATCTCTTGAATTTGCTATGGGTTCTTGTGCTAAGGATATGAGTAAAGGCGTTTTAACTTGCGTCCATATAGACAAGAGAGGATTTATTGAAGGATCGGATATCTACTGCTTGGCTAAATGTGACTTGAAAACTGAGCTTCCAATTGAATCCACCCTTATCCCTGCTTCTTCAGCCGTTCAAGTGGTCAGGGTAAATCCTACAAAGGTTGCCAGTGGGAATGGGTGGATTCATTTTCGCAATAACGCTGGTACCATTATCTCATGTAGGACTTGGGAGGATGTTTATCCTGATAGTGCTAAAATGGATATGATTAAAGGTGCAAGATTAATTCTCCCAAAGGTAGATGATGCTTTAGATCGTGCTGCTATATTCTCAAAGATGGATCATATCCTGGATGAAGAGGTGGTTATCAATATAAGTGACAATCGATTTAAGATGAGAGCTACTTCTGATGACGGGTGGTTTGAGGAGGAATTGAATATGAAATACTCAGGCGCTCCGATTGAGCTTGCCATCACTCCTTACTTATTGAGAGGTATTTTAGGTGAAACTAAAGCTTGCCAGTATACAGAGAATAAGCTTAAGTTTGAAGGGGAAGGTTGGTTTTATATCACCGCTCTTAGAAACATAAAACCCAAAAAGAAATGATGGAAGGATTCTTTTCCGAGAAGGAGATTAAATCTATTTCCCGTCCTGACGGTAAGTCTCTTAGTTGTGTTTCTTGTGGGCTTTATAAGGATTGCCAAACTGGTAAGATGCAAAAGCCTTATGGGAAATTCAAGAAAAAGATTCTTATCGTTGGTGAAGCTCCCGGTGAGAAAGAGGACGAGGTCAATAGACCATGGCAGGGAAGAGCAGGCAGATTGTTATCTGTCACTCTTACCAACCTTGGAATTGATCTTTTTGGTGATTGTACCAGCATTAACGCTGTAAATTGTAGGCCAATGGATAAGAACGGTGAGAATAGACCTCCCACTAATTTTGAAGTCGATTGTCGTCGTAAATATGTAATGAG
>Ga0315288_10011323_pt1 | contig 11230 bp, 8 predicted proteins | sample YL17G11_20_MG_FD_203454 | JGI IMG/M metagenome (GOLD analysis project Ga0315288, IMG submission 203454) | Sediment microbial communities from Yellowstone Lake, YNP, Wyoming, USA - YL17G11_20 | ecosystem: Environmental > Aquatic > Freshwater > Lake > Sediment | place: USA: Wyoming | collected... | reverse complement strand
GTACGGTTGAAGTGGGGGTAATCAAGAACCTGACAATAGATGGTCCCATACTTCTGCCTCTCGTAGAGGACCTTCCTTATCTGGCCAAACCCTTCTCACAGGAAGAGTCAAATATCGCAAAGAAACTGGCGAAAGAATATGGAATCGAAGTTGAGGAATCTGGTCCTGTTCAGTTTATTGGCAGTGGAGCCAACCTTAACAAAGCTACAGATAACGGTCTTGAGCGAGCCGCTGGGTTCCTTGGGGTCAGTGTGGACGAGGTCAGAAACAGAGCTACGATAACAGGAGCTATCGAAATCGCACGACTACCAGGAGTGGTTACAGTGAGCTTGCTTGCGCCAAGGAAAATGCTCGAAAGAAGAGGTATCGCTCACCTAGTTAAAGAACAATTCAGATTACCCTGGTAGTTCGATCAATCAAAGTCCCCTTTTGTACGCGCGTCGCATTTGAGAACGTATTGAAAGAAAACCAAATTGTTTCGATCGCTTCCTAGAACTAGTCGCGTGTGCAGGGCGAACGTAAGAAGCCTTTGACACTAGTATTTCAGGGTCAGTATCATAGCGCGCGAAGCACATGTGGAATTCGATTATTGCCAAGTTCTCTGCTGCAAGATAGTGAGTTCAAAAAGAACTAAGTAAGAGGGCGCTGTCAATGTGTCACATCTTCGCAGGTTCCTGGTCTAGCGCACTCCCTAATCGTTTACTCGCAGGCCTCGCGTTGGGCTAATACTTAGCGCGCGCTAAGTCGTAGATTCCTTCACAACTCAATAGATATACGCGGACTAACCTTCAAAGAACGTCTCAACTGACTTGAGCCACCCGACAATCCCTGATGTCTGTGCAAGGCTTAGGCTCGCTTATGATGGATGCAACACACTGCACGCGGTGTTCATTTACCGCTTGGGTACCCAAAAAAAAGTGGGTTTGAGTCTTCTTTTGGCCTATAAAAACGAAGATGTACTGGTTCTCAAATCTTCTCCAATAGTCTTCCATAGCCTTTGATTGAGTCTCGTATGCCTGCTTTCCTTAGTACTCCCCAGAAGGTGGCGGTGTTTGCTGAAATCACGGGCTTGCCCAAATCTGATTCCAAATCTCCTATAATCTCTATCGTAGGAAAGGCCGTATCTGAGATGAAAATCGCTTCTGCTTCGGGTCTGTTCACTTTCTTTACGAGGCGGTAAACCATTTCGGGCGGTGCTTCGAAGAGTTCACCCATGGTTGGAAACGTGTGTTGTTCGATGTTTACGACTTTTACTCCGTTCCCTTCAAGAAATTCTTTCAGAAGCTTGCTTCCCAATGGAGGATATGGTGTGGCTACCGCAGCTGTTTTCACTTTCATTTCCTTCAGAGCCTCAACCATGCATGTAGAAGTTGTTGTAGCTGGGGTTTCACTGATCCGCTCCATTTTTTTGATTAGTTTCTTATCCCATCCTGGCCCTCCAAAAAAGCTACCGGAAGTACAAACCCATGCGATGGCATCGACTTTTGCGGTTGACAGCTCGAGTGCGGCCTTTTCCAAATTTTCTATCATTTTGTCCCAGTGTTTCTTGATTCCTTCATCAGTCCATTCTTCTCTCTCACCGAGCGTACGGGCAGTATGGACCGTTACGCCCATTGGGCAAAGTGTATGCATCTCGACTTCGGCTACGGGGTTCACTGATGGCACTACTAATCCGATTCTCGCTCTCCATCCGCGAAGATTTAACTTTTCTTTTCTCTCCATTTGACCTCAATCTCCTTAGGGGGAGGCGCTCTGACTTCTAAAACATATAGCTTTTCGTCTCCAACAGGTCCTCCTTTGTGCCCGACTCCAATGTCATGAAGCTTCGCTGATCCAGTTTTCATTATCCATTCTTTCCCCAGTTCTGGATACTCAAGTTTGTTGGTTCCGCCCAGTATGTATATGATTTCTTCATGGTCATGCTTCAGTACTGGATGTGGCGCTGCTATCTTTGGATCGATCTCCACAATGGCAAGTGACACGTTCTTGCCGACCGCAAGTACCCATCTTTTCGCTCCCTTCCATAGCTCAGTTGGTTCAACATCTTTCACACTAGCAGCCATTTGTTTTCACCTGAATTTCGTTCAGTATGTTCTAATATTTAAGTTTTGAGCCACGCATTCACTTTCATTCAGTTGGTGTCTGTCAGTGCTCGTATGTTTGTGTTTTGGCCAGTTATTGCTTCAGCTCTCTACTCGAAATGGATTCGTCTTGACACTTGTGATGATTTGGCTGAATCATTTTTTCTGGAACTCGGAAGAGCAGGATCGAGCTATGACAGTTGGCTCTCTCGATTGGTGCGCGCGCTAGTACAGGTACAGTTGAGTCTGTACATGAAAAGTCATAAATTGGGAACAAGAGCAAAGTATTATTTGGAAGCTACAATATTTGAATTAAGGTCTGGTGTCAACCATGTGTTCTGAAGTTCTGACTTCCAGCGCCGATGGAACGAAAGTCTTGTTGCTGGGTAATGAGGCGATCGCTCGAGGTGCTATAGAGGCAGGAGTGAAAGTTGCGACAGCATATCCTGGCACGCCTTCGACTGAAATAGTCGAGAGTCTTTCTCGAGTAGGCAAACAACTCGATATGCATGTGGAGTGGTCAGTAAACGAACATGTAGCTCTTGAAGTGGCGATGGGAGCAGCTCAGTGCGGAGTAAGAGCCCTATTTGCAACCAAACACAATGGATTGAGCGCTGCTTACGACATGTTCACGCACCTAGGAATCAGGGATGTGACTGGAGGCTTCGTTATAGTTACTGCAGACGACCCAAACATGTACAGCTCCCAAACGGAACACGACACGCGGTGGATGGCTAGGTGTGCGGGCATACCCGTAATAGAACCGTCCGATCCTCAGGAAGCGAAGGACTTCACGAAGTATGCAGTAGAGATCTCTGAAAAAGTGAAACTGCCAATAATGATACGGTCTGTGACAAGGCTGTCCCATATGTTTAGTGGAGTGACCCTGAGCAGGATTAGAAGTGGAAATTTGCCAGCGCATTTTGATTTTGCATCTCTCAGTCTGAGTAGGTTGATGGAAAGCGGGGAGCTGCCCTCTCCATTTTGGAACTCTGTGGTTTACAGGAAGCTGCATGCAAAAGAGAAGCAAGTGGAATCTTGTTTTGAACGCTTTCAAGGCAACAGTATTCTTTCAACTGGCAAAGAGAAGTTTGGAATAGTGGCTTCGGGCTTCGCATACAACTATGTTGCGGAAGCACTTCGAAAATTAGCTTTGAGAGAGAAAATCGCCGTGTTCAAGGTTGCAACACCTTATCCTCTCCCAAGAAGGAAACTCGCATCATTTCTAAGAAGCCTAGAAGAACTGTTGGTTGTTGAGGAACTGGAGCCCTTCATAGAACTGGAAGTCAAGGCTCTCGCGAAGGATGTCAACCCCAACTTGAAGATCTATACTAAAGAAGCAGGCTGCATCCCAAGAGAGGGAGAATTGAGTGTAGAGATAGTGGCCAATGCTCTTGCTCGCATTCGAGGTTTGAAACTGCCTTACGAAAACCTGCCCCAACCGTCCATTTTTAGGAGAATGCTTGTGATGTGTGCGGGATGTCCGCACAGAGCTGTGGGTTACGCGCTAAATCAAGCTATAGCAAAGGCTGCAGGCAACCGCGAAGGAGCGATAGTTGAAGGCGATATAGGTTGCTACATACTCTTGGCCATGCCTCCTTTCTTGCTAAATGATATGAGTTTTTGCATGGGCGCTGGACTGTCCGTCGCTCAGGGCAGATACCATTCAGGAATCAACAAAATTCACGTGGCATTAGTGGGAGACTCTACGTTTCTTCATGCAGGAATCCCGGGGCTTATTAACGCTGTCTACAACAGCGCACCAATAAAACTAATAATATTGGACAACCTCGCTACGGCGATGACTGGTTTTCAACCTCACGCTGGAACGGGGAAGACAGCCACAGGCGACCCAGCCAGAGTTGTGAACATAGAGGAAATCGTTCGAGCTTGCGGTGTCAACTTTGTCAGAGTCGTTGACCCATACGAATATCGAAAGACTCTAAGCACGTTGGTTGAAATGCTAAAGCAAGAGCAAGTGGCGGTAGTAATCTCGCGCAGGAAATGCGCAATTCTCGCCACGAGAAATGCAAGAAGTGAGAAAAAGAGAGCCGAGCGGTACCATCTAGATGAGAAAGATTGTGTTGGTTGCCAGATATGCACAAAGAAGTTTGGTTGCCCAGCAATTGGCTGGAACGAAGAAGACAAGAAGCCTCAGATCAACCAATCAGCTTGTACTGAGTGCGGTGTGTGTTCACAGATCTGCCCTCTTGGAGCTATCAAGAAGTGATGGCAATGTCTTCAAGCCCAGTATCAATAGTGATCGCTGGAGTTGGAGGACAAGGCACTGTTCTAATGGCAAACGTGATCGCAAAAGCCGCAATCAATGCAGGATACGATGTGAAGGGAATGAATACTTACGGCGCGGCCCAAAGAGGTGGGCCTGTATCAAGTCAGATCCGAATCGGGAACAATGTATTATCTCCCCGCATTGGTCTCCGTGAGGCAGATGTGATAGTTGCACTTGAACCCGCAGAAGCTCTGCGCGCAAGCAACACCTTGAGAATAGGTGGAAGAGTTCTAGTGAACACTGAAAAAGTGTATCCAGTTGAAGTCCTATCCGGCCGCGCAGAATATCCGAGTCTGGCTGTCGTACTGAACCCCTTGAAAAAGATCTCCGGAACATTCGTGAAGTTCAACGCGACAAAAATAGCGGAGTCTGCAGGGAGCCCTATTACTCTGAACATGGTGATGCTGGGAAGTCTGGCCGCTTTTGATGTTCTACAATTCTCCAACGATTACCTAACGAGTATTCTTGAGGAAGAACTTCCAAAGAGCGTTATCGACGTGAACTTGAAAGCCTTCAGGCTCGGTTACAATTTTGTTAGCAAGAAAAAAGTAAAATGTCATTGAATAAATCAATGAAGTGAGCGGAAACAACATCTTGAAGGAGAACCGCTGTGAGCTAGCCTTCGAAAAAAATTTTCCAGCTAGATTGAATCACGGCAGATGGTAGACGTCGAGTTCTTTAGTAGTTTTGGTGTACTCAGAAGACATCTCAGTAACAGATGTCCCTTAAGTTAGGCGACCCGTCTGGCGAGGCGATTTCACTCTTATACCTGAAGACGTGGCATACAGCTTGATCTTTCAAGGATGGAAGCGCTGAGAGCGCCTAGATTGGCACAGCCGGTGAGCGTCATGACTCTTCGAAGCTCCGCCATCACTGCCATGAGTATGTCTCTGACGCCGTCGCTGAGGTTAGCTGCCAAACCTAACAGCAGAAGTCGTCCCACCAAAACGCCATCAGCACCCAGCGCCAACGCCTTCATTACATCAGTCCCTCTTTGGAATCCTCCGTCTACCAGCACCTTCATTCTGTCTTCTAACGCCACCTTTATTTCAGGAAGCACCTCCAAAGCGTGAACGGCGCAGTCAAGGACGTTTCCCCCATGGTTGGAAATGATCACACATTTTGCGCCAATATTCACGGCTTTTTCTGCATCTCTTTTCCCGAGGATCCCCTTGAGAACAAAAGGTAGTTTTGTCGCCGAGACGAAGTCCTTCAGATCTTTGCTGGTCTTTGGACCCATCATATCGGCTCTCATCAGGATATCCCGATTTTTTCCTCCCGCAATAAAATCAATATCCATGCCCACGGCCTTTGCACCTACTCTTTCGGCATGTTCAATCTGATGGATCACGAGTTTGTGATCCTTGTAAGGTTTGATAATTTTGACAGTTGAAACGCCACTCTCCAACACCGATTCAAGTTGCTCATCGGAGGATATTCCGACGAACATTAGAGACCCTGCTGCCTTCACTCCTCTTGCCAGTGCAACTAGTGGGGAATCAGTAATCTTCAATAACTCAGGGCTGGTTGACATCGGAGCAGCCAAAATAGGAGCCTGAAGTCTACACCCGAAGATATCAGTCTCACTGTCTGCTGGCACACTATCTATGAGGTTGAGCCTAAAGCTGATGGTGTCTAAGAACTCGCGGTTTCTCCTAAGGGTGGCACCCGTTTCTGCAGCTCCTCCGAAATAGGTGTCATAGATTCCAAGTTCCTTCATCCGGTTTCTGCCCTTCTCAACGATTTCCATATGGTTCAAATTCTCACACCTTTTGGTTACCTTAAAATCCTCTGGATTTAAGGTTTTTCACGAAATCCGCGCGCGCTAAATCGTTCGCCGCGCTCGCCATTTGCACAGTTTACAATGAATCGCACTTGCATTATCGATAATATTTAATATCTTTGCTACCCTATTCAGATTGATGAGCCAAATGAGAGCTCGTAGATCTGACACAGAAATCTCGCCGGAATTCGGAATGGCTGAGCGTCGAACCCTCATGAAAGGAATAGGATTTACTGATGAGGAGTTGAGCCGTCCCTTTGTAGGAATTGTGAATGGAGCTGGTGAAGTAAGCCCATCTTCTACACATTTGGATAAGATTACCAACGCCATCAAAAAGGGAGTCATAGCTTCTGGAGGTACACCTCAAGAGTTCAGGATTAGCTCGGCGTGTGTTGGTGTTTGCATAGGCGGAGAAAACTATAGATGGACTCTGGTGTACAGAGACATCGTCGCAGCCTATATTGAATGCATGGCGGAAATGAACTACTTTGACGCCTTGGTTTTCGTGCCATGCTGTGACGACACAATCCCTGCGCATCTTATGGCTTTGACCCGATTGAACCTTCCCAGCATAATGATGACTGGTGGATACATGCCTGATGGATTCTACAATGGCAGACCTATAAACGTTGGTGAATTTCACAAGGCAAGAGGACAACTGAAAACTGGAGAGATCACCGAAGAAGAATACAAAAGACTTGAGGATGTGTGCATAACAGGATGTGGCGGCTGCCCTGGAATGTACACAGACATAACTATGTCGACATTAACAGAGGCTTTGGGCCTGAGCTTGCCTAGAACCGCAATTACATGCGGAAGGGACATTGAACTAGAAAGGATAGCGTACAACGCCGGCAAACAGGTTATATCACTATGGGAGCAAGGAACCACACCGTTGGATATCGTCAATGAAGAGTCATTCATCAACGCTATTAAGGTTCACCAGGCGGTCGCAGGGTCTACAAATGCCGTGCTTCACATGCTAGCAGTTGCGAATGAGCTAGATCTGGACGTAGACATCGAAGCATGGAATAGGGCAAGCAAGGAAGTACCCGTTATCTGCGATGTAATACCTGTTGGAAAACACAGAGTCAGCGAGCTTGATCACGCAGGAGGGGTCCCTGCTCTCTTAAAGGAACTCGCGCCAGTTCTCAACACTGGGGTCCTTACGGTGACTGGCAAAACGCTGAAAGAAAACTTGGAAAACGTCGGAGGAGGCTACAACTTTCGCGAAGTGATTCACCCACTTAACAAGCCGCTATTTGAAGAGGGAGGGCTTTGTATTTTAAAAGGAAACCTTGCGCCTGGAGGAGCTGTGGTAAAACAAGCGGGAATTCCCGAAGAACTCAAGAGATTCAAAGGAGAAGCCCGAGTGTTTGACAGTGAAAGGGAAGCCCAAGAGTACGGCAAAAAAGTAAAACCGGGAGATGTTTTGGTGATAAGATACTATGGCCCAAGGGGTGACCCGGGAATGAGGCAATGCGGAAACCTGTTGAGCAACATGCTTACAGGCATGCACGTTCAAAATTCAGTTGCCATAGTGACCGATGGAAGATTCTCTGGATCAAACATAGGTTTGATCATAGGTCATGTGTCACCGGAAGCTGCTGTGGGTGGAACCATTGCTGTCGTCAAAAACGGAGATCTGATTGAAATTGACCTACCGAAGAGGAAATTGGAAGTGAAGATATCTGAGGAGGAAATTAGAAGGCGGCTTGCATCTTGGAAAGCTCCTGAACCCAAGATCAAGAAGGGCTTTCTGGCGGTATATCAAGAACTGGCGAGCCAAGCGGACAAGGGCGCAGCTTTGTAATTATGATTTGTACACCTACCTTTTCCTCTTTTTCTTCATGTCACCCGAAACCCTTCCCCTGGTTTTCACCATCGATTTACATCGTAGGTTGAAGCTTAAGCAGCAGGTAGAATAACGCTTGTGTCGCTGAACTCGACCTAGTTCTCATGCGTGTTTCTAAAATGGCTAAGTCCGTTGCACACTTAGATCCGTTATGGATTTGCTAGCTAGCCGTGTTTTGGCTGTGATTAAGGAACAAAAACATTTACTAATCTCAGAACAAGCATGGGCGCGAATGATTGTGCCTTCACGCGTTTCCAGAGCGTTCACAACATCATGTACTTATTTCAGAAGCCTAGATTCTCGCCTACCAGCAACACGGTGATATTAGGTTTCCTAATGCTACTTGGGGCCTTTTCGATGAAAGTTACAACGCGGCAAATCCTTTTTGGAGTGTTGCAGTTCATGCACTCTCCTGTTTTGACGCAAGGGAGTTCTGCGAGGTTAAGGCGTTTTGCGTTGAGAGGGCCTGCTATGTGCTTAAGGCGCTTTAAGGCTGCGCTCACATTTTTCACTATCTTGTTTTTTCCAGCGATCACGATAACTTTTTTAGGACCAAAGATCATCGCAGCCACCCTATTACCTGCGCCATCCACATTTACGAGCTGTCCATCCTCGGTTATAGCGTTGCTGCTGCACAGGTACACATCAGAAGTGTTCTCCTCCGTTATTAGACGAAGTCGATCCTCCTGAGAGATATCTGGTAGCCAGTGATGAACAACCTGATTTCCTCGTTCGGTCAAAGCTTCAATAAGACGAATCTCACGTATCGTCGTGGATCCGCCAACACCTACTTTGGCATCTGGCGGGATAAGCTCTAGTGCCTTCTGGAGCGCTTCCTTCTTGTTCGAAGCAAGAAAGACTGCAAATTCATTTCTTTCAAGAGCGTTTCTAGTTCTCAACAATCTATCTTGATATGCCTTAGGGTTGTTTCTCGCTCCCATGTAGATTTCCCCAAACTAGGCATTGAATCTAGCCTGCTTCAATATATAAGAATGATGTCTTGTTTGTCATTGGCGCTTCTATTTCTATTAGTCGCTCCTGATATACGCTCTTGGACACTTCTGGTAATCGAAACAGGTTCGTCCTCCACATTTCAACCCTGACTCCTTAGCGCGCGCGAAAGACGCTTAATGAAGTGTAGGCATCGCTAAAATCAGCAATAGTCAAGAAAAACCGAGGATCACAGCACGCGCGCCAGCAAAGCTCAAGGCATTAGTGTTTGGGTGAAAGGTTAGAAAAAAAGGTTGAGTTATGCACTTCAAATGGAGAAAGGAAGATTTATAGGATCCCCGAATCAGTGTCTGATGGGATCTGAAAATGCGGGCTTTGACGCAATTAGTTCATTTCAGGGGCGCGCGCAATTTCTTCCCTTGTGCGGAATCATGTCTCAAGATAAGAGGCAAAGACAGTAGAAGGCTATGATTTGATGCTAAGGCTTAGCGCGCGCCCACTTGGGCAATCCTTTTTCAACAAAAGCTCTGTGCCCTTCATGTCCTTCTTCTGTCTGCAAAATCTTTGTGAGCTCATTCATAGATTGTCTCAATTCACGCTCAACCTTCTTGTTCAGTAGTTTCTTCATGACTCCAACTGAATGCGGTGCTGCTCGAATCGTACTCTTGGCCATTTCTTCAGCAGCGTTCATTAACTCACCAGAAGGAACAACTTTGTTTACTAGCCCTATTGCCTGGGCTTCTTCAGCATCAAGAGGATGCCCTGTCATCATCATCTTACTGATGTTGAGCTTTCCGACGATGCATGGACCTATGACCGCTGCTATAGGCGGAATTACGCCGATGAGTGCCTCAGGCACTGCAAACGTGGCATCGCTGGACGCCACGACCAGGTCGCACAGCATCACGATTTCGCACCCTCCCCCGTAGGCAAGGCCATTGACCGCTGCGACTACTGGTTTGGGCAATGAAAGAACTTTGATGAATGCTGGAGTGACGTGGTTGAAAAAGAACGCTTTGACCTCCTCAGGCGTTTCCAAGTTCAAAACTTCTTTTATATCGTCCCCGCTGCTGAAAGCTCTCCCAGCACCTGTTAGTATGATTGCTCGTACATTTTCATTCTTTTCTGCATGATCTAGTGTTTCATATATCTCGCGCCACAGCTTTTTGTTCAACGCGTTTAGCACTTGTGGTCGGTTGAGAGTTATCCATGCTATAGAGTTATTTTCGTGGTAGTGTGTATGTTCAAGAAACATCAAATTCACCCATTCTAGTTACCGGGTCCTGATTCTTAAGCCTCCCCTAAAAAGTGCGCGTCACACTATGAGAGTAGCCTGAGGCAGGATAAGAACGGCGCGCGTTAATAGCAAAGACACCAGAAGAGTCTGCGTTACCGCTAACCACAAATGCTATTAAATCCCGACTGGCATAGAATTTATCGAGGCAAAGAATATGGACAAGAATGTCAGAAGAACATTGTATAACGACAAATTTACTGATGGAATTATCGGTCCGAGTGTGAAAATGCTGGGACCTGTGGCCGACGGAGGCAGAATAGTTTTCAGAACGGCTCCTGGCTGCTGGGGACCGATGATTACGCCGAAGCTTAAGGGTGGCCACGAAGTGAACATCCCGGTTGCTGTCGAAGGTGCCTGTGTTGGAGATGCAATTGTCTGCAAAATCAGGAAGATACAGGTGCTGTCTAAAGCAACATCTTCAGGCACACAGGAGTCTCCAGTGGACGGTACGTACGAGTTTGATCCTTTCGTCAACAAGAAATGTCCCAAATGTGGAGCGCCATGGCCTGAGACTGTCGTGAAGGGAATTGGATTGGAGTCGATCGTGTGTGCGAAATGCGGCGCATCTGCCAGCCCTTTCAGAATGAAGACTGGCTACACAATAGTCTTTGATGATGAGAGTCGCGTAGGACTTACCGTTGACAAGAAGACAGCTGAAAAGATAGCCAAAGAGTGGAAGAAATGGGCAGGTATTCCCAAGGAATCTGCGCAATGCAGTGTACTTCTCGCCGCCAAGGCCGACCATGTCGGATTAGTGGCGAGAATGAGGCCGTTCATGGGTCAACTCGGAACTACTCCTTCCAAAAACATTCCTGACTCCCACAACGCCGGCGATTTCGGTTCATTTCTTTTAGGTGCAAAACACCCTTGGGGTCTGACCGATGAAGAGCTTGCTAAGCATAGAACCGACGGCCACATTGATTGCGACTCTGTTAGAGCAGGCGCCATTCTTATTTGTCCAGTAAAAATTGAT
>Ga0315288_10011321_pt1 | contig 11231 bp, 9 predicted proteins | sample YL17G11_20_MG_FD_203454 | JGI IMG/M metagenome (GOLD analysis project Ga0315288, IMG submission 203454) | Sediment microbial communities from Yellowstone Lake, YNP, Wyoming, USA - YL17G11_20 | ecosystem: Environmental > Aquatic > Freshwater > Lake > Sediment | place: USA: Wyoming | collected... | reverse complement strand
CACAGGGCACAAATCGGACTATGTTGACTTCATCATTGATCCGGACTCGATGTTGCTCCCATCTTTGGAAATTCAAAAGCAAACATTTATGGCCCTCTTCCCAGTTATTACGAATCAAATCACCCTAATATTTTCACTGAGGAATCAGGACCCGGAAGCTGCTGCTTCCCAGCTTAAAGCACTGGAACAGCTACTTCTTATCCAGAAACAGAATATCTTTGATTACATTTCTAAGGCTGACTACGAAGCTATAATGAACAAGCAACCTTCGCAGATGCAGAGACAGATGGAAGAGCAGAAGATGGCGATGGATGCAAAGAATACGGCTATGCAAGCTATGGCTGGAGGTGAGTCTGCTGGACCGATGAGTGAATCTCCGGCACCCGGGCAAGAGATGTCACCGGCCGGAACGAACCCGATGCAGCCTGAGAATCCTAACGAAGTTCCAAGACCACAAAGTCCAATGATGGGAGCGGTCGATGCCTCCATTGGAAGGGCTGGGAATTTACCATTTTTTCCAGGACAATAAAATATGGATGAAACAGCAAAACAAAAGATAATCGCTTTCGCAACAAGCGAGCACTATGCGGGTGCAGTTGAGTTGCTAAAAAAGTGCCGGACACAGCTAACAACAGTGATGGCGGACACTGAGTTCCACACGCTTGCTAACGCTCTGACACTTGAGATCGAAGCTAACCTGATTCAAAGATTGGTGGTTGCCGTAGACAAAATCCGAACCGGAGAGAATACACTCAATGACTTCTGAACTTAAAAAAGACAATTACACGGTTGCGATAAAATATTCGCCGGAAGCCATTGAGAAAAAGTTGATGAAGTTCACCACAAAGTCCGGTGACTCATTTGAGATTTCGGCTGAGGAGATGATTACGATGTTGGTCGGTGGAGTGAACACCGAGACACTCGCCCCGGCATTTGTGGAGAGCGACAAAATTAACGTAGTTGAAGTCGGTAGGCAGATCCAGTGTGTGCTTGATAAGGATTACAAAAAAGGACAAAAAATAAACATCAACTATGCTCACCCTTATCCTGTTGAGTTCGCTCTGGTTGAAGAAGCGTACAAAATTGCGGCGATCAAAATGGATGTGCCTGTGTTTGTATTGACGAAAGAATATCTTGAGGAAGTGAGGAAGAAAATTAAACCACAGATGAATAACTTTGTAGAAAAGTTTTACAAGAGTTATAAGAATTTAAAAGTAGATAAAAACCCACATAGCGGGTCAAAGCTATCGTAATATTTATGGCAGATGAAAAAAATGTTGATTTTTTCGCAGGACCGGAAACAGCACCAGTTAAGAAGCCGGAAGTTGCGAAGAAAACAAAGAAGTTGGTTGTTATAAAAAATTCAGCAGGAGAGGTTGTTGATCAGAAAGATTATTTCTTTTCAGCCAAGAGCGAAGATGCGGCACCAACGTGGTTTGAGAGAGTGTGCGGGAAGCCTGTGGATAGAGAGGATATGATTGTGGTTTTCCACAAGTTTTTCAAGCCGTCAGACGGATTTCTTTTCTACAAAGCTCCAAACAAAGAAGTGTACCTTGTTATTGTCCCGTTAAAGCACTCTTCTATTGTAGGGCTAGAACACGACTCCGTTGAGGGAGACTTCCAAAAACATGCTATGTCATTTATTACCGAAGGATCGGTGAACCTTGACACATTACGCTTAAAGTTACAGAAAATTGCTGGAACGATTCGAATAGTTGACAGATAGTTTGTATTTTAGTAGAGACCATTATACAATAATCTTAATAGTACGAAGCTCCCACGTTACGGGATGAAACTATATGGAAGAAAAAAAAGAAGTAGTAGCTGTTGATGACGAGTCAACTCTCGACAAGGAACTCGAAACAACAATATCTGCTATCAAAGCTGGTCAAGAACCTCCAAAAGTTGTCGAAGAAGTGAAGCCCGAGGAGGTCAAGCCTGAGCCGAAGGTGGAAGAAAAACCGCCGGAAGTTAAGGCGGAGGAATCCAGTAACCCTCCTGTACCCGACTCCGAGGAATCTAAATATGAGTTTAAACTTCCAATCCCAGGGAAACCTAGGGGGAAGCAAAAATTCGAGTCAGATGAAGTCTACGAGAAGCGTATTGAGCTTATGGACCTAATCTCTCGTAAAAAACTCTCTAAGACTGAGGAACAGCGGGAACAATTGTCTTCAAAGATTCAAGAGACTCGAAAAGAAATGAGTCTTTTAAATCAATCTGCCGGAATTATCAACCCTCTTAATAAAGTAGAGAGTGCTAAACCGGAGGTGGAAGACGAGGCTTTGAAAGCCGACAAGGAGCGACTAAAGCAACTTGGCGGAGCAACCAAAGATGATATCGCCGAGATCGTTCGTCAAGAACGGATCGCTGCTGACACGAAGAGTACGCTTGAAAAATTCGTTGATAGATATCCGGAACTGAAAGACACTGATGTGCGTGAAGTTTTCTTTGACTTTGTTGATTCCAATTACAACTGGAACGGCAAAACAGGGAAGGCACTAATGACAGTGCTGGAACTGGCCAGAGAAAATATGTTCCGACCATCCGAATCAATTCAGGAACGGGTACTCAAAGGTGCAAATGTTCAGGAAAAAATCAATGCGATGCAGTTCCCAGGTGGAGCTCTCGCAAAGACCGGATACTCTCCGGAGCAGCGGAAAGAGATTGATGAACTGAAAGCGACCGGTATGTCCGAGGAAAAAGCCCTGGAACTCCTCTCTGAGTAAGGGACCCTCTACAAAAAAAGAATGACTGGATTTCTACAAGCGGTAATCAAAAATCCAACACGTTCGATACTAATGGTGAACAAAGCCAGCGGTACAGTCACGACTCAGAATTATCTGATGGATCTGACTGCCGGATTGGCTGTTAATGCTAGTTCAGCTTCCACAACAGCGACTCTCGCTGGTGTGTGCAATCAAACGATTGCGGCTGCGGAAGCGTTAACGCAAGTTCCTGTTATCGAACTTTTCCAAAATGACGTCTGGTTGGTGGACTCAACGAACAACTCAAACACTGCTCATAACGGGCAGAGAATGGTGTTGGGAGCTAATGCCTACACGGTTAATAACACTGGTACAACCAGTGCTGTTGGCATTGTAGAGCAGGTCGATACATTCGGAGCGACAACCGACAAGAAAATTCTTGTTAAATTTGTCGTTTAATAATCGTATAACATTACATCAACATGACAGGAACAATAAATGACTATGCGATTATCGTGAACAACGTGCTCAAGCATGTTGCACCGAAAGTATCGCCAACGGTCAGAGCAGAGTATCTTGACTGGATGCACAAAGTAGATAACAACGAAAGAATCTACACGGACATCGGAGTCACGGGTTTGGGAATGGCCGAAATCATTCCAGACGGCGGCATTGGAACTTCGGATGCCCCGATTCAAGGTTTTACGAAGAACTATGTTCAGATGCACTTCACGAAGAAAGTTCGTCTGACATTCCAAACTAACTTCTTCCTCTTTGAGAGTGCCGCTGCCAAAATCAAGGCAACGGTCAAGTCAAAAGTTCTTGAAGGCAAAAATGCTATTGAGCATGCCAAGAACTACCTTTCGCAATCACTTTTGGCTCAGGGCTTTACTACCTCGTTCACCTGGGTACCTATAAACAATGTCGGCACACCGACTCCGATTTCGACACTCGGAGCTGATGCTGTTGAATATTGGTCACAGGTTCACCCGCGAGAAGACGGTGGTCCGGTCTGGTCAAACGTGATCGTTGACGGTGCTACAGCTTCCCCTCAGTTTACTTACTCAGCTCTTTTGGCTGCTCGCAGACAACAGGCTGTTAAGAAAGACGGTCGTGGAAATCCTCTTATCTCGCAACTTGATACGCTAGTTTGCCGAGCCGGTTCAGCAACCGCTCAGTTTGCTAAGACCATCAAGGGAACAATTGATAAGGGTCTAGCTCCTCAGCAAACCAACTTGTTCAACAATGCTCCTGCAACTGACACCTTTAAGGTGTGTGAGTTGTCTCCTTACGAGAACCTCGCCATGACTGGCTTGGCGTGGGGCATGATGGATTCAAAGATGGTGAATCAAGACTTCGGCTTCCTTTACATAGAAGCTCTCGCAACACGGGCAGAACCCGCCGTTGTTGACCTTCTTGGTAACCAAGACCTAGTTTTGAACTTCAACTCTTTGGCGGTACTCGGTGCATCCGACCTTCGTGGCTGGATGTGGAGTGCTGGAGATGGTGTTACAACTTAATAGTTGACCCACTGAGCACCCGCACCTCGGGTGCTCAATTGGGTTAATTATAAATTTAATAAATAAACATGATACAAGACGTACATTCGGCAAAAATCTCAATCGGGATAACCGCTCCCATCGGTACCACGGTTGCTATTGCCGCGATAGCAAACACATGGATTTATGTCCATGAATTGATGGGTGACCTTGCTGCCGCCGGCACAATCAACGTGTTAGCTGGAGCTAGAGTTTTGGCAACCTTTGATCTTGATGCAGGACAGGGTTTGACCGAGAGCGATGAGCCCGGAAATGACAATGTTGCGAGATTCACCTGCCGCCCGGGTGAAGATTTCAAATTAGTTGTCGCGGGTGGATCCTTCACAGGAACAATTGATTATTCGTTAAGACAATAATCACATGGAAGAAATAACCCCAGAACAAAACTCGCAGTTAGGTTCGTGGGCGAAGAAACGGGATACCGTTCTGGCGGAAATTTCTGTCGCTCAAATTGAGAAAGAAAAATTAGAAAGAGAGAATGTGGCTCTCGCCAGTTCCACTAAAGATATTGAGAAACGGATCAACGAGTCGGAGGGGAGGATGGATGAACTTAATAAGCGAGAAAAAGAATACGAATCAACTGTCAGTGCGGAACTTGCCGACCTAACTTCACAAAAAACAGGGCTTCAGGCAGATGTGTCAGCCCTTAAAGCAGATATTGAACTCCTTACTTCTAAAAAAGATTTGCTTACGCAAACTATCAGTTCTCTAACTGATGTGCACGAAAAAGTTTTTGCCCGTGCGAGCAACCTAGACAAAACTGTTGCTGATATAACAAGAATAAACTCTCAAAATATAAGAGAGGTTGAAATTTTGCTTGGTTCTCTCCGTGAGACAACTAAACAGATGGTTGATCTGAACAATCAGACAATCGCTGAAGCGAATAAGGTCACGATTCAACTTCCTCAAATTGTTTTTGAATTACAAAAGAAGCTTTTAGAACGCAAAACTATACATGACATACCTCGCCAATAGATTAGGAGACCCAAATGACTTGGGTTGGTTTGCCACCCCGGCCGCACTTAACCTTGCATACCCAGTTGGTGTTCCGGGTGCTTTTGCGATAGTTGGATCCACAGACACTGTTTGGGTATGGGATGAGGGTACAATGACCTGGGTAGACTCTGGAGGAGTCGGTCCTATTGGCCCACCTGGGCCAACAGGTTCTACTGGGCCTACAGGTTACACGGGCATGACCGGCTACACTGGATATACAGGATACACCGGCTATACTGGTGCCGCCTCAACGGTGACTGGATATACAGGATATACCGGCTACACAGGCTACACAGGCTACACAGGAGATACCGGAGCCGCTTCAACTGTGACAGGCTACACAGGATATACGGGAGATACTGGTCCAACCGGTTCTACCGGCTACACTGGATACACCGGCTACACTGGACCAACCGGCTACACCGGAGACACAGGAACTCCAGGATCTGCTTCTAGTACAGGAGCAACTGGATACACCGGTTATACCGGCTACACTGGATATACTGGAGAGACTGGTCCAGCTGGTTTTGCTACAAACACAGGAGCTACGGGTTCTACTGGATACACAGGATATACCGGCTACACAGGTTACACAGGAGATACTGGTCCTACTGGTTATACAGGCTACACCGGCTACACGGGTTACACCGGACTTTCAGGTGCTGACTCAACAGTCACTGGTCCAACCGGCTATACCGGCTACACGGGTTACACCGGACTTTCAGGTGCTGACTCAACCGTAACAGGTCCAACTGGTTATACCGGATACACCGGTTCAACTGGATACACTGGCTACACAGGTTACACAGGCTACACTGGATTATCTGGTGCGGCTACAAATACTGGAGCTACCGGGTACACCGGCTACACAGGTTACACTGGCTACACAGGCTACACAGGCTACACTGGCTATACAGGGTATACGGGGATGCAAGGAATAACTACCGGGCAGATTCTATATTTCGTTAACGCTAACAGTGACCTTGTTTTGCCGTCAGCTTCGTATGTTGGTGTTCTTCAATTTCTAACATCATCACTTCCTGATACGTTGGTTATGACTGGTGGTGGAAGTTTCATCACCGATGGTTTTGTTGCTGGTCAAAAAATAATTGTTTCAGGCACAGGAACGGCAAACGATGGAGTAACCTATGCAATTCTTTCTGTCGCGGCTTTGACAATTACATTTATTCGTTCAACTGCTGTTGTTGCTACTATCGCAGGACTGTCGGGAACATTAAAGGTTCAGAGAGAATCATTCTTACGAATTCCTTCTACTGGGGGTCAAATAACAGAAGCTGTTACGGCTTTCGTTAATGCTCCCGAAGATACTGTTGGAGCGACTCTCGATAATTACACAACTTCAAATACCTATCCTTTACAGACAGAAATACCTATTGGAATCTGGAGATTTCGATTCTGGGCGTATTGTTCCGCAACAAGTAATGGACTTATTGGGTTCCAAGTTTTCAAGGTAACATCTACTGGATTTCAAACTCTTTTGTTCTCTACTGCTACTGCCGAGATAACAGCTATTGTCACTGATTCTAATACTCAAAAATTCCACGAAATAACCTATGTAATTTCTACTGCTATTCCTATTCTGACAACGGATAGACTTACTGTCAGAGCCATCGCGTTTTCGGCCGCAACATCAAAGACTCTTACATTCTTATATCAGGGTACAGATACGGCTTCTCACATCATTACCTCCTTCCTAGTTCCAGCTCCTACAGGAGCCACTGGTTACACCGGTTACACTGGCTACACGGGAGATACTGGTCCGACTGGCCCCACCGGTTATACCGGTTACACAGGAGCTACCGGTGCCACCGGTTACACTGGCTACACTGGTTACACGGGGACTTCTGGATCTCAATATCCATGGAAAGGCCAATGGCTTGTTGGGACAACTTATGCTCAAAATGATACGGTTCAGAACGAAGGTTCAGGATATGTTTCATTGACTGGTTCTAACATTGGCAATACTCCGATAGTCGCAGGTACGGCTTTCTGGGATCTTTTGGTTGAGAAGGGATACACCGGCTACACAGGTTATACCGGATACACTGGCTATACGGGTTATACTGGATTATCTGGAGCCGACTCAACCGTGACTGGTCCAACGGGTTACACGGGCACTACCGGCTACACTGGATACACTGGTTACACAGGGTCAACTGGTTATACCGGCTACACTGGGTACACCGGCTACACTGGGACTACAGGAACTCAATACCCATGGAAAGGCCAGTGGCTCGTTGGTACAACATACTCTCAAAACGACACCGTTCAGAATGAAGGTTCGGGATACATCTCTCTGACTGGTTCTAATGTTGGTAATACCCCAGTAGTCGCGGGTACGTCTTTCTGGGATCTTTTGGTTGAGAAAGGCTATACAGGTTCTACTGGCTACACAGGCACTACCGGGTACACAGGTTACACCGGCTACACAGGTGACACTGGTGCCCCATCAACCGTGACAGGACCAACAGGTTACACCGGCTACACTGGTTATACCGGGTACACTGGTTATACCGGCTACACCGGAGATACTGGTGCTCCATCAAATATAACTGGTCCAACGGGTTACACCGGCTACACTGGTTATACCGGCTACACTGGTTATACCGGATTGTCTGGAGCCGACTCAACCGTAACGGGTCCAACTGGCTACACAGGTTACACCGGATATACCGGATACACTGGATTGTCTGGAGCCGACTCGACAGTAACTGGTCCGACCGGCTACACAGGCTACACCGGTTACACGGGCTACACCGGGTATACCGGCTACACAGGTTACACCGGGCTTTCAGGTGCTGATTCAACAGTAACTGGTCCGACAGGCTACACCGGTTACACGGGCTACACCGGGTATACCGGCTATACTGGAGATACTGGTGCTCCATCAACTGTGATTGGTCCAACAGGATACACCGGGTACACCGGGTACACAGGTTACACCGGACTTTCAGGTGCTGATTCAACTGTCACAGGTCCAACAGGTTACACCGGATACACCGGGTACACAGGCTACACGGGCTACACTGGATTATCTGGAGCTGATTCAACCGTCACGGGTCCAACAGGTTATACCGGCTACACAGGCTACACCGGATACACCGGGTACACCGGTGAATCGGGGGCGGCCTCAACCGTGACCGGTCCAACAGGCTACACAGGCTACACAGGCTACACAGGCTACACAGGTTATACCGGATACACCGGATCAACCGGCTACACAGGGTACACAGGAACTCAATATCCATGGAAAGGCCAATGGCTTGTTGGGACAACTTACGCTCAAAACGATACTGTTCAGAATGAAGGTTCTGGATATATTTCTCTGACTGGTTCTAATGTTGGTAATACTCCAGTAGTCGCGGGTACGGCTTTCTGGGACCTTTTGGTTGAAAAAGGATATACAGGTTACACGGGTTATACTGGCTACACAGGTTCAACTGGATACACTGGTTACACCGGTGAATCAGGGGCGGCCTCAACAGTGACTGGTCCAACCGGTTATACCGGCTATACCGGATACACCGGTTACACCGGTTATACTGGCTACACCGGAGATACTGGTGCTCCATCAAATATAACTGGTCCAACAGGTTACACCGGCTACACTGGTTATACCGGCTACACAGGTTATACCGGATTGTCTGGAGCTGACTCAACCGTAACGGGGCCAACCGGCTACACCGGTTCAACTGGATACACTGGCTATACCGGATTGTCTGGAGCTGATTCAACCGTAACCGGTCCAACTGGCTACACGGGTTACACCGGTTACACGGGATACACAGGATATACGGGATACACAGGATATACGGGATACACAGGATATACCGGACCGGTGGGTGCATCGGGGGGTATTACAATTCCTTATTTATTTGACACAACAACTTCCGCTCCCCCTGTTGCTGGTGATATACGGATGAATAATGCCGCATCTGCTTCAGTTACAACTATTTGGATTAGCGACACTGATTCTAATTCTGTAACTGTCGGAGTCTTGTTGGATGATATACTTCCAAATGACCACATTAAAATACAAAGATCCGCAGTTCCTACAACTTATGGGTTTTGGCATGTTGATTCAAATACCGATAATGGTACTTACCATACTTTCGGAGTTACATGGGTTGGTAGTAATGGTGCATTTTTAAATAATAATGCACTTGAACTTTCGGTTTCAACAGCTGGTCTTGTTGGTCCGACCGGCTATACCGGATACACTGGCTATACCGGCTACACAGGTTATACCGGATACACAGGATACACAGGATACACAGGATACACCGGATACACGGGTTACACTGGACCAACAGGCTACACAGGATACACAGGAACTCAATACCCATGGAAAGGCCAATGGCTTGTTGGGACAACTTACGCTCAAAACGATACTGTTCAGAATGAAGGTTCAGGATATATTTCATTGACTGGTTCTAATGTTGGTAATACTCCAATCGTTGCGGGTACGTCTTTCTGGGATCTTTTGGTTGAAAAAGGATATACAGGTTACACAGGTTATACTGGCTACACAGGTTACACCGGCTACACCGGCTACACTGGACTTTCAGGTGCTGATTCGACAGTAACTGGTCCAACTGGCTACACGGGTTATACCGGTTACACGGGATATACCGGTTATACCGGTTACACAGGCTATACCGGATTGTCTGGAGCTGACTCAACCGTAACCGGTCCAACTGGCTACACAGGTTACACTGGCTACACAGGTTATACCGGATACACAGGACTTTCTGGTGCGGATTCAACAGTAACCGGTCCGACTGGGTACACCGGATACACGGGATTTTCTGGTGCGGATTCAACGGTAACTGGTCCAACGGGTTATACCGGATACACAGGATACACAGGATTATCTGGAGCTGATTCAACAGTAACTGGTCCAACGGGTTATACCGGCTACACAGGTTATACCGGATACACAGGTTACACCGGATACACAGGATACACAGGATTATCTGGAGCTGATTCAACAGTAACTGGTCCAACGGGTTATACCGGTTACACTGGCTACACTGGCTACACAGGTTATACCGGAGATGCAGGAGCGGCGGCTGCTACGGGAGCCACCGGCTATACCGGATACACTGGCTACACAGGAACTCAATACCCATGGAAAGGCCAATGGCTCATTGGTACGACTTATTCTCAAAACGATACTGTTCAGAATGAAGGTTCGGGGTACATCTCTCTGACTGGTTCTAATGTCGGGAATACTCCAGTAATCGCTGGCACAGCCTTCTGGGATCTTTTGGTTGAGAGGGGATATACAGGTTACACGGGATACACAGGTTATACAGGGTCAACTGGTTATACCGGCTACACTGGGCTCTCTGGTGCTGCTTCAACCGTGACAGGGCCAACGGGCTACACGGGTTACACTGGTTACACTGGTTACACTGGCTACACCGGTTATACCGGCTACACTGGTTTTACTGGGTATACGGGCACCACTGGAACTCAGTTTGCATGGCAAGGCCAATGGGTGAGTGGTACAACTTATTCTCAGAACAATACTGTTCAGTATGCAGGTTCAGGATATGTTTCTCTAACAGGTTCCAATGTCGGAAACACACCTGCTCCGGGTGGGACAGCTTATTGGGATTTATTAGTCCAAGGAACAGATACTTCCATCAACTTTGGTCCAAGTGCGGTGACAAGTATCACAGTCGTTAATGGAGTCATAACGGCAATCTCTTAATAATTAAATAAAAAAAAAATGGCTGTGAATACAAAGTCATTAAGTTTAGTCCGCACTTCTCAACAATACGCTTACGTTCTGGATGATTTCGGCATAGCAAACACAAGTGCGATTTCTTTGTCTACTTGGTTTAAAATTGCAGATATAGATGTGGATGGGGTGTTGCTTCAGTGGTCAACGGCTGCCGGAGGAGCCTCACTTATACAAATTGGTTACGAGTACAATGGTGGA
>Ga0315288_10011320_pt1 | contig 11231 bp, 6 predicted proteins | sample YL17G11_20_MG_FD_203454 | JGI IMG/M metagenome (GOLD analysis project Ga0315288, IMG submission 203454) | Sediment microbial communities from Yellowstone Lake, YNP, Wyoming, USA - YL17G11_20 | ecosystem: Environmental > Aquatic > Freshwater > Lake > Sediment | place: USA: Wyoming | collected... | reverse complement strand
CAAGACCTGGCCGAACGCATATCTGCACAGGAGCCACCCCACGGATGTCGCCCGAACCGAGCAGCTCACCTTCGTCTGCCATCCCGACAAAGACGCCGCCGGGCCAAACAACAACTGGATGACGCCCGACGAGGCCAAGAAACTGCTTACCGGCCTGTCCGATGGCTGTATGCGGGGCAAAACAATGTACGTCATGCCCTACATGATGGGCCACCCGGAGTCACCTTACGCCAAGGCGTGTGTGCAACTGACTGATGTCAGTTACGTTGCAGTCAGCATGCGAATAATGACCAGAATGGGAAAGAACGTTGTCGATAGGATAGGAAGCCGGCCCGACTTCGTCAAAGGGCTTCATTCCGTCGGTGATTTCGACCCGAACAAGCGATTCATTATGCACTTTCCCGACGAGGGTTTGGTCTGGAGCATTGGCTCCGGCTACGGCGGAAACGCCCTATTAGGCAAGAAGTGCTTCTCGCTGAGGATAGCCTCCTGGTTGGGTCTGCAACAGGGGTGGCTGGCCGAGCACATGGTTATCTTAGGCGTCGAAGACCCCGATGGCAATGTCACCTATATCACCGTGGCAATGCCTTCTGCGTGCGGCAAGACCAATCTGGCGATGCTGCAATCCGCGCTGCCGGGTTATAAGGTCTGGACCATAGGCGACGATATTGCATGGTTGAACGTAGGCGCGGACGGCAGGCTTTACGCCATAAACCCGGAAACGGGTCTCTTCGGAGTCGCGCCGGGCACCTCTAACAAAACGAACCCCAATATGGTAAGTACGCTCAAGGCCGACGGCTTTTACCCGACGCTATTCACCAATACCGCCCTTAATGTTGAAACGAATGAGCCCTGGTGGGAAGGATTCGACGGTCCCGTGCCAAAGAACCTTCTCGACTGGCAGGGCAAGCCCTGGAGCTCCTCAGAGGGCGCCAAGGCTGCTCATGCCAATTCACGTTTTACGGTATCCGTGTACAATTCGCCGACCCTCTCGGACCAGTTTGACAATCCCGCCGGCGTGCCCATCTCGGCGATCATCCTGGGCGGCAGAAGAACTCAAGTGATCCCCCTGGTAACGGAGGCGTTCAACTGGCAGAATGGAGTATTCCTGGGCGCCAGGACCGGCTCGGAGACAACCGCCGCCGCCGCACACCAGGTCGGAGTGCTGCGGAGAGACCCAATGGCGATGATCCCCTTCTGCGGCTACAACATGGGCGACTACTTCGGGCACTGGCTCAATATCGGCAGGAGGTTGAAATACCCGCCAAAGATATTCGCCGTCAACTGGTTCAGGGTGGACGAGGACGGTAATTTCGTCTGGCCCGGCTTCGGCGAGAATATCAGGGTACTCAAGTGGATTATCGAAAGGGTCAACAACCACATCGGCGCCCGGCAGACACCTATTGGACTGGTGCCGCACACCAAAGACCTCGACCTTGAAGGGCTGAGCATTCCCCCGGCCAAAATAGACAAGCTCCTGGAGGTTGACCGCCGGGGCTGGCAGGCGGAAATGGACGACGTGAAGAAGTTCTTCAGCCAGTTCGGCGACCGGATGCCCGCGGAAATCCGAGAGCAATGCAAATCGTTGACCGACCAGTTGAGCGTATGAGCAATACGGCGATAACATCTCGCCGCTCGATTTGCCGGCTGGGTAGGCACGGTGGGGCAAGGTGATCGAGAAAGAGTCGGCTATACAGTAATCGTAGTTTGGGATATCCCAAATCGGGGGTGGGGATTATCAAAATTGGGGGAACCCGCCGGGGCAGATATACTGGTTTTTGAGTGAATTTTGAGGATTTTGGGATTCGGCTGCGTTTTGCTCCGGCTCGGCGCTTTGGTGCGTGTGTGCGCTGCGAGGGGGGGGGAAAATCTGGCTGTCTGGCGGAGGGGCCTTGGCAGGGTATCTACCTGGGCACCTTTAATTCAGGAGGGGAATTTCCTTGACTTTTGCGTGTCCTATAATGTAGAATGTGCATAACGTCGGTGCCATGAGGGCACAAGCAAGCGGAGATACGGAAGTTTCCCAGGTTGGAGTATAAACTCAGGCCGTGTGAATGCGCGGATGCTGTCTGCGCGACGGCCATTTATGGAGACAACGAGGAGGATGTGATGAAAAAGACAGTTTCTACGGGGTTAGTGCTTGTTCTCTGCCTCGGCGCAGCGGGTTTTGGCGTGCCTAAGACGCAAATCTGGTACAGCGCTGAAGAGCTTGACGGCGGGCGATGGCAGTACAACTACGAAGTGGCCAATATCAGCTTGACCGTGCCGATTGAGGAGTTTACGATTTGGTTTGAGTACGGGCTTTACGACAACCTGTCGGTCGAGACGCCGCCGGTGCTGCCGCCTAGCGGCTGGGACGAAATGGTCATACAACCTGAGCCGGTGCTTGAGGACGACGGCGCTTATGATGCAAAGGCGTTGGGCGTGGGCATAGAGATCGGCCATACAGCACGGCCCTTCGCCGTCAGCTTCAATTGGCTGGGCGACAGTATGATGCCGGGTTCGCAGTTCTATGAGATCATAAACCCGTTGACGTTGGAGACAATCGATTCGGGAATGACTCAAATAATACCCGAACCGGCGACGATGCTACTGCTCGGCTTGGGCGGACTGGTTTTGAGAAGAAAAAAGTAACCACAGATTTCGCAGATTGCCACGGATTTAATGAAAGTAACGTATCAACAAAGAAAGAATTATAATCAGTGGAATCAGTGTAATCCGCGGTTAAAAAGGGAAAATAAAATTAGTCACGAAGGCACAAAGAGAATAGGTGAGTAGTGCTGTGCCGACATCATCCGGCATCGAATGAGTATGGTACCAAGCAGCCTTAGGCGCCTGTCGAAAACTGTAATGTGTTCCGCTGTGTGATCAAACATCTTGGCAGCCTTTTGATAAGGAGAATACTATGTGCAGAAAACTGCTTCTATTGGCTGTCGTGTTTGGCGTGATTATTGCTTCCTCGAGCGCGGCATCGGCGGCCATCATTACGAATGTCGGTCGCTCGAACGGCGCTACCGATAATCGGACCCCCATCGGCCCATATACGGGGAGCACCCCGCCGCTGCCGATCCAGCCCGGTGGTCTGATGAACGGCAACATTGTCTTTTCGGATCGCGATTATCCGTGGTCCTTAACGCCCGCGGCGCTGATCGGCGCCGAATACGTCCGCACGTTCAACAGCGACAGGACGACCGCGACAGTCACGTACGCCGTGACCTTTTCGCAGCTTGCGACCATCGCGTTGGCAGTGGACGACCGTTTTTCGCCCCAGCAGACTACGGTGAACGGCATAGTGAGCCGCTTTGCCTCGGCCGGGACATTCACGGACACCGGCTTGAATGTGTATATCCACGAGAATTCTACTACGGATCGTCCGATGAGTGTGTTCTCGGCGGTGCTGCCTGCTGGAACCTACACCTTCGGTGGGCAGGGGAATGCCAACAACTTCTACACTATTATCGCTCTGCCTCCGCCGGGTAAGGCCCGGAACCCCTGGCCAGGCGATGGAAGCATGGTTGATGGCGACGAGGTGATTCTTACGTGGGAGCCCGGAGAGTCAGCGGCTCTGCATGATGTCTATTGTAGCACCAGCTTTGACGATGTGGACACCGCCACCACCTCGTCCGGCGACGTATATAAGGGCCGACAGAGTGAATTGGTGTATCCTCCTGGCCCGTTTGACACAATGGCTGTTAATCGAGGCGATATTTACTACTGGCGGATCGACGAGGTCAGCGGCGTGAACGTCTGCCGGGGCGATATCTGGAGCTTTGAGGTTCTCTCCAACCTTAACTGGAACCCCAACCCGTCGCACCAGGCCACGTTTGTGCCGGTCACTACGGACCTGAGCTGGAGCAAAGGTAACTTGGCGAAGGTGGGTCACATCATTTACCTCAGCACCGATTTCGCCACTGTGAACAATAGAGTCCCAGGGACAATGGGCGGCGCCGGATATTTAGGCGCGGCGTCGCCTGGAACAGTTACAACCATTGCGATTCCCGGCGACCTCCTTTATAACACGACCTACTACTGGCGGGCCGATGTGGTTGAGACCATTACGCCGCTGAGGGCATACAAGGGCGAGGTCTGGAGCTTTACGACCGCACCAGAAAACGGGGTGGGCACGATTCTGCTAATCGCGCCCAACGGTGCTGAGGTTTTGATTTCGCGTGGCATTTACACCGTTACTTGGTCAAGCACCGGTCCCATCAGCAATATACTAATCGAATATTCAATAGATAACGGGCAAAGTTGGAGCCGGATCAACGCAGTGCCCAATAGTGGCTCATGCGACTGGCTTGTGCCGGCGGTAAATTCAAACCAATGCCTTGTGCGTATCAGTGATGCGAATGATCCGAGCATAAATGATGTAAGTGACGGTGTATTTATGATATTCCGCGAGCTTACTACGATTTATGTCGATGCCGATGCAAACGGTGCAAATAACGGGTCAAGCTGGGAGGATGCGTATAATTTCCTGCAGGATGCGCTAGCCGATGCTAATTCTGCTACCAGGGCAAATGTCATTGCGAGCGAACGAAGTGAGCGTGGCAATCTCAAGACTATTATTGAAATCCGCGTGGCGCAGGGGACTTACAGGCCCGACGAGGACACCCTGCATCCAGACGGCACAGGCGACAGAACGGCCGCATTTCAACTGATAAATGGCGTAACTATTAAAGGCGGTTATGCTGGCCCCCGAATATCTTTATCGGGGGCAGACGCGAATGCAAGGGATATCATTCGCCACGAGACAATTCTTAGCGGCGACCTTGATGGGAATGACGTCAAAGGCCTCGACCCTTCTGAGTTGCTGTACCACACAAGCAGAATCGAGAACTGCTACCATATATTCTACCATCCTGAGGGCTCGAATTTAGACCATACTGCCATCCTCGACGGATTCACCATAACCGGCGGCAATGCCGATAGCGACAATTGGCCGCACGTAGCTGGCAGCGGGATGTTCAATTGGCAAAACAGCCCGACCGTAACCAACTGCACATTCAGCGGAAACTCGGCCAGCGCCGGCGGCGGGATGGACAACGAGTATTACAGCAGCCCGACCGTAACAAACTGCACATTCAGCGAAAATGCGGCTAACTACGCAGGCGGAGGGATGTTCAACGACAACAGCAGCCCGACCGTAACGGGCTGCACATTCAACGAAAACTCGGCCACTGAAAGGGGCGGCGGAATGTGCAACGACTTCTTAAGCAACCCGACCGTGGAGGGCTGCACCCTCAGCAGTAACTCCGTCAACGACTACGGCGGCGGGATATACAACTACGAAAGCAGCCCGAACATCAATAACTGCATCTTCAGCAGCAACTCGGCCTACGACGGCGGCGGGATGTGCAATTTCTGGTACAGCAGCCCGAATGTGACCAACTGCACGTTTGTGGATAACAATGCCCTGAACGGCTCGGAAATGGCATGTGATTCTTCTCAGCAGAGGTATCCCAGCACTGTAACAATGCTCAACTGCATCATCTGGAACGGGTCCGACTGGCTGTGGAACAATGACAACTCAATAATAACCGTGAGATACAGCGATGTTCAAGGCGGCTGGCCAGGAAAAGGCAATATCAACGCCGACCCGTGTTTTCTTGAGCCAGACAATAATGATTTTCATTTGTTGCCAGATTCGCCTTGTATAAACGCGGGAGACTCGAACTATGTGCCTGAGCCAAATGAAACAGATATTGACGGTGAGCTTCGCGTGATGCTGGGCCGGGTTGATATGGGGGCGGATGAGTTCAATCCGTTTGCGGCTGAGTTTGTCGTGGTTCGCAAGGAGCGGGTCGAGAGGACTGTCTTTGAGTACGAGTGCGAGGTTGTGCTTGAGAATATCTCGAGGTTCGCGGTCAGGAACGTCTCGCTTGTGATGGCCGAGGTGTCGGCGAATATGACGATAATCGATTCAGAGGTGAGTTTCAGCGATGCCGATATTCCGGCGGGTGCATCGGCAAAGAGTGTCGATACCTGCACTTTCCAGGTGGACCGGGCCGAGGCGATTGATCCTGCCGGCATTATATGGCGCGTCACAGCCGAGCTTGCCGATACCGGCGAGAAGGTGGAGCATACGCTGGTAAGTATGCCGCCGGTCGGCCCGCCCGAAACCCGCTTCGAATATCTGGCCGGACTTGCTGAACGGTGGCTATGGACTGGGCCGGCAGGGGGAATCGACCAGGACATTGTCCAGGATGGGAGCGTGAATTTAGCCGACTTCGCGGAGTTTGCGGCAAAGTGGACCGGGAGTGAGAATTGATTCCCTAAGAATGCGATCTGCGATATTGCTCAGCGATGATCGCTTATTCAGCCTGATGTAGTACCGCGTTTCACAAATAGGGCGACTATGCGAAGAACCCCGTATGTCATAAGAATAGATTTCTCCGCTGCGCGATGCTTCGCATCGCTCCGGTCGAAATGACGGGATAGTAGCGGGACTTACGAAATGCGGTAGTAGTGAGCGCTTGGGGGGTGATTCTGAGATTTCCGATTTACGATTTGGATTGGGACGGTACTGTCGGCCCTTGCAATGACGGGACGACAGTACCCCCGGCGCCCGCCCCGTTCACCCTGAACAAAAAAAACTATTGCAAACCCCTGGTTCCGCTGTATAATGCGCCCCTTAGTGTAGGATTGATCTGAACAATAAGACCTATAGACGATACAGAAGAACTTACGGGAGAAACTCATATATGGAACAAACTACACAGCAGCCGACGGGGTGGCAAGCGCCACAAATCAGTTTATTCGGCGACGATTTGCCCTCGTTGGATCGGATCAGGAAGCTCGCTCAATACGTCCGATCGAGCGAAGCGGCCTGCCTGACTTTCAGCGGGCAAGTGCAGGAGAACATAGCGAAGACCTCCCCCAAAAGCCGCCTGGCCGTCGGAATCGCCCTTTACATCCTCGGCAGGGACCAAGAGGCCGTCGAGAAGCTCGAAAAGGCGATCGACTGCAAAGAAAAATTCATCTACCTGGCCTTCGCACTTCGCCGGATGGGTAAATTCAATGAAGCCATCGACAACCTCCAGAAAAGTCCCCAGGGGACAGACACAATGAGCACCACGCTGGAAAAGGCCGCCACTTATCGCCGTGCCGGTAATTTTGACGCCGCCGCCAAAGAGCTCAAAAGCTGTGCAAACTTCAAAAACGTAAGCGCCGACTACCACTACCAGCTTGGCCGCCTCCAGGAAATCCAGGGGTTCTACAGCGAGGCGGTTGACAATTACAAAACGGCTCTCGAGTTATCGCCCGATCATCAAGAGGCGCTCTTCCATCTGGCTTATCGCTGCGACCTGTCCGGGGATGAAGAAGCGGCCATTGACTACTACCAGCAAGTCACCTCGACCTCTCCGGTCTATGTCGGTGCGCTGCTGAACCTGGCCGTCCTGTTCGAGGACACCGGCCAATTCGACAGGGCCTCTCAATGCGTCGATGCCGTGCTCGAATCGCATCCCAATCACCAGAGGGCCATCCTCTTCAAAAAGGACATCGATAGCTCAAAAACGATGTTTTACGACGAGGAAAAAGAGAAGAAGAAAACGCGAAAGAACCAAATACTCGAAACGCCCATCTCCGATTTTGAACTGTCGGTCCGAAGCAGAAACTGCCTCAAGAAAATGAAAATAGAGACGATCGGCGACCTCCTCAACATCACAGAAGCAGAGCTGCTCTCGTACAAAAACTTCGGCGAGACTTCGCTGCGAGAGATCAAGGCGATCCTCGACTCGAAAAACCTTCGCCTCGGTATCACTCTCGAGGAAAAACAGTTCGGCCCCGCAGAGGACCTGGAGACCGACGAACCCGAAAGTGAAGACCAGGGCTTCCTCAGTAAATCCGTCGATGACCTCCAATTGTCCGTACGCGCCAGAAAATGCCTCGAAAAGCTTGATATTCACACAATCGGCGAACTGACGCGCAGAACGGAAGCTGAGCTGCTCGGCTGCAAGAACTTCGGCGTAACCAGCCTAAACGAAATAAAAAAGGCCATAGGCAACCTCGGATTGTTCCTGCGAAGCCTTGATTAATAATCAATCACAACAAGTGAGCACCCCCGCACCAATTGCCTGGCGGCGCCACGAGCGTTTCTCCATCTGGAGGATGTCCGCCGGGGCCGTGGGCCCGTGGGGGCGTAGCTCAATTGGTGCGGGGCTGCTTTTACTGGCATTACTGACATCCGTCATCAGTTGCAAACCAACACGTCCCACTGCGGACTCCCGGCGGAGCCGAACCACACCTACGCCGGATATGGATGCCCAGCCGCAATTCTGGGTAAGGGTCTTGCTGCTTAACGACGCCACCGCCTGCACGCTGCGATTCACCTCGCCGTTCGACGTGACCTGCGTAACGCCCGATTCGAATTCGCAGCCCCAACAGAAACTCTCCGCTGGGAGTCTCGACACTGGCCGTCCCCAGCGGGACGAGCCGGACTTCGAAGACCTTAACGCACCCATTACCGTAACCCTGTCCGCCGGCAAAATCAACGTCGCCGGCCAGCCCTTCGACGCAAACGAAGTAACAGTCTGCCCCAAAGAGCCCCACGTCTTCACCCTTAACGGCAATGACTATCGAGGAACACTCAAGCTCATACTCGATCCCAACGGCGAGTCCTTCGACGCGGTCAATAACATCCCCCTCGAATGGTATTTGGCCGGCGTCATCGGCGCTGAAATGCCCGATTACTGGGAGCCGCAAGCCCTCAAGGCGCAGACAATCGCCGCCAGAACGTACTGCCTTTACATCAAGAAACGATTCGGCGCCGACCGCGCCTGGGACATGGGCAAGACTCAGGCGCATCAGGTCTATCAAGGCATCGACGCCGAATCGACGCAAATCTGGAACGCCGTCAACCAGACCGAAGGAATGGTTCTCGTCTGCAAACAAGCCCCACCAGGCCCCTCGGCCCCCCGCCGAGGGGCCCTCGGGCCCGACACCGCTGATGACATCTTCCCAGCGTACTACAGCTCAACCTGCGGCGGACACACGGAAGACTCCAAAAACGTCTTTGGCGACTCCTTTGAGCCGCTCGCCGGCGTCCCCTGCCCTTATTGCCAGGACGTCGCCAGACCAAAATTCTTCTTCTGGCCTATGACTAAGCTTGACGCAGGCGACGTCACCGAAAAACTCCAGCAAAGGTATCCCAGGCTAAGGCAGCTCGGACAAATCACAGATATCACTCCTGCCCAGCAAAGCGACTACGCCGGCTTTTGCCGCGTGACAAAAGTCAAGCTCTCCGGCACAACCGGAAACAGCGATTTTCTAAGAGCAGAAGACCTCCGCCTCACGCTCGACCCGACCGGCACAAAGCTGAAAAGCACAATCTGCGAAATAGCAAAATCAGGCGATAAATGGGTATTCTCTTTCGGCAGAGGTTACGGACACGGCGTCGGAATGTGCCAGTGCGGCGCCCAGGCAATGGCCAGACAGGGCAAAAACGCCGACCAGATACTTGCCTACTATTACCCGAATTCCCACATCATGAGGCTCTATTGAAATGGCTGACTTCGAGATCCTCTCCACAGATACACATTCCGCCGCCAGGTATGCCCTCCTCACAACCGCCCACGGAAAGGTCGAAACCCCCGCCTTTATGCCCGTCGGGACCGCCGGCGCCGTAAAGGGAATCACCCCAAGCCAGCTCAAAGACACCGGCGCACAAATCATCCTCGCCAACACCTACCATTTGATGCTTCGTCCGGGAGTCGATATCGTCGAAAAACTCGGCGGATTGCACGCCCTTATGGGCTGGCGCGGCCCCATACTAACCGATAGCGGCGGCTATCAGGTCTTCTCACTCAGCCCCCTCGCCAGAGTCGCTGACGAGGGCGTTGATTTCGCCAGCCATATAGACGGCCAGAGGATTCACCTGAATGCTGAGATCGCAACCGACATGCAGAACCGCCTCGGCGCCGACATAATAATGTGCTTCGACCAATGCACCCCCTTCCCCGTCGAAAGGCCGCTGCTCAAAACCGCCGTCAATAGAACCATAGCCTGGGCCGAACGCTGCAAAAAAGCGCATGCCAACGCCGGCCAGCAGCTCTTTTGCGTCGTCCAGGGTGCAATTGACCCTGAAATGCGGGCATATTGCGCCGCCGAGCTGGTCAAAGTGGGCTTCGACGGCTATGCCCTCGGCGGATTAGGCCTCGGCGAGGGGCACGACAATATGATAGACACGGTCCGCCACACAACCGAGCTGCTCCCAAACGATAGGCCCCGCTACCTTATGGGGGTCGGCACACCCGCCGACATCATCGCGGCCGTCAGAGCCGGCATCGATATGTTCGATTGCGTGCTGCCCACCCGAAACGGCCGAAACGCCTTCGCATTCACCAAGAAAGGCTCCTTGCGGCTCAGAAACAACGCCCATATAAGCGCCGCAGAGCCGATTGAACCCGGCTGTACGTGCTACTGCTGCACGAACTTCAGCCGAGGAGCCATCCGCCATTTCTTCAACTGCGGAGAGATGCTCGGACCTATCCTGCTCTCGATCCACAACCTGACCTTTTACCAGCAGCTAATGGCCACAATCAGGCAGAAACTAAAAGCGAACGAATTCGCCAATTGGGCCGACCAGGAATTAGAAAAACACTATTGATTATTCATTATCAATCATTTAACATCTTGCGAAAATCCGCCAACCATAAGTTATGAAGGGAATAGAATTATGAGCAATACGTGGATATTGGCAAAAGCAGACGGCACTGATGCGCCTTCAGGTATTACTTCTGAGCCCGTTACCTCGCAAGGCCAGACATCGACAACCGCTCCCGGCAACGTCTCTGCAGACGCCAACGCTGCATCCGGAACGACCGCGAGAAAACCATTCGGCTTCGGCTCGCAATGGCTTTTCATCGGCCTGATGTTTGTGATGATGTATTTCATCATATTCAGGGCGCCGCGGAAAAAGCAGCAGCAGCACAAACAAATGGTGCAGGCCCTGGAAAAGAACGATAAGGTCAGGACTATCGGCGGTATTATCGGAACCGTCGTGGACATCAAAGGCGACGAGGTTATCCTGAAAGTGGATGAGTCCAACAATACGAAAATAAGGGTAGTCTCTTCAGCAATAGGAAGGAATTTGTCGAAAGACAATGATTAGGAATCAGCTATGCACAAGAATTTGGTCTGGAAAATCGTATTAGTCGTTGTTCTGCTGGTTGCCGCGATCTGGCGTCTGTTTCCCCCAAGCAAGACCCTCAGGCCGGGTATAGACCTTG
>Ga0315288_10011319_pt1 | contig 11231 bp, 11 predicted proteins | sample YL17G11_20_MG_FD_203454 | JGI IMG/M metagenome (GOLD analysis project Ga0315288, IMG submission 203454) | Sediment microbial communities from Yellowstone Lake, YNP, Wyoming, USA - YL17G11_20 | ecosystem: Environmental > Aquatic > Freshwater > Lake > Sediment | place: USA: Wyoming | collected... | reverse complement strand
GGGCCCGTTTTCCCGGGGAATTCCACGCGGTCGCGCGAAAGGGTCGCGCGGATGAGGTGGAAGAGCTGTTCGAACTCCGACACGCTCGAACGGAAGGTCGTCGATACCTCCGGGCCCTGACCGGGCGGGCCCGCTTCGGGCCGCCCCGACGAACCTCCATCCCACGGATCAAGGAGGATCAGGAGGCAGAGGGCGGCAAGGAAGACGCGCCTCATTTCAGCAGATCCGCGGAAGGAGCTCCGAGGTCAGGGGCTCGAGGAGGCGCAGGCCTCCGGCCTTCGTTCTTAAAATCAGTTCTCCCGGCCGTCCGATGGTCCGGTCGACCCGGCCGATGACGGCCGCCCTCCGGCCGAGAGGGTGTTTCTTCAAGACCGCCAGGACGCGCCCGGCGCTCGGCTCCTTCACCGCCAGCACCGCCCGCCCCTCGCAGGCCAGATAGAGAGGATCGATGCCCAAGAGGCCCGCCGCGGCCCGGGCCGCCTTGGAGAGAGGTATGGATTCTTCCTCGATGACCAGGGGAAAGGATAGGGAACCGGCCAATTCGGAAAGGACCGTCGCCAGGCCGCCCCGGGTGATGTCCCGCATCCAGAACGCGCCGTTCTTCCAGAGGGGGAGGAGAAACGTCAAGGCCGCGCAATCGCTCCGGACCTTGGCTTCCAATCCGAAATCGCCCCGAGCCAGCAGGATGGCCAGGCTGTGCTCGCCCAGGGTCCCGGTGACGATGATCCGATCGCCCGGGCGGGCGGCCCGGGCTCTCGGCCGGGCGATGACGCGTCCGATCCCCGAGGTGTTGATGTAAATCTTGTCGCCTTGGCCGCGCCGGACGACCTTCGTGTCGCCGGTCACGACCTCGACGCCGGCCCGCTTGGAGGCGTTCCGGACGGACCGGAGGATCCGCAGGAGGTCGGCCCAAGGGAGGCCTTCTTCCAGAATGAGGGCGAGGGAGATGAATCGGGGCACGGCCCCAGCGACGACAAGGTCGTTGGCCGTGCCGTTGACGGCCAGCGTTCCGATGTCGCCGCCCGGAAAGAAGATCGGGTCGACGACGTAGCTGTCCGTCGTGAAGGCGATCTTGCCGGGAAGGTGGCTGGCGTCGAGGAGCTCCCGGAGGCGCGGGTTTTCGAAGGCGGGGACGATCGTCCGGGCGATGAAATCGCGCATCGTCCGGCCTCCGCCGCCGAGCTCGAGGCTGACTTTATCCATGGACGTCCCGGTATTTAAAGTGGACGAAACAGGCCCCCTCGAACGAGACCATGCAGGGCCCGCGAGGAGCGTCCGGGGAGCAGGCTTTCCCGAACAGCCGGCAATCCGGCGGGGCGATCACGCCCCGGAGGATTTCGCCGCACCGGCAACCCGGGAGATCCACGGCTTCGCCCCTCAAGTCCAGGCCGTGCTTCCGGACCGCGTCCACCCCGGCGTATTCCGGTTTGAGCCGCAGTCCGCTTTGAGGGATGAGACCCAGCCCCCGCCAATGGGCATCATAGAGATCGAGCGTTTCGTCCATGATCTTCCGGGCGGCCGGATTGCCCTCGGGCCGGACTACCCGGGCGTAGGCGTTGGCCACGGCCGGCTTTTCGTCCCGGATCTGCTCCAGGATCGAGACGATCCCAAGGAGAATGTCGGCCGGCTCGAAGCCCGCCACCGCCCCCGGGAAGCCGAATTCCCGGGCGACGAATTCGTACGGCGAGGTCCCGATGATGGCGCTGACGTGGCCGGGATAGAGAAATCCCGAAAGCCGGACTTCGCCGGACTCGAGGACGGCCCGGAGGGGCGGGGGAATGATCCACAAAGCGGCGAGGACGGAATAGTTCTCCAAGCCGGCCTCCAAGGCTTTCCGGGCCATCAGGGCGATCGAGGGAATGGTCGTCTCGAATCCCGTGCCGAAAAATACCACCTCTTTTCCCGGTTCCTTCCGGGCGAGGGAGATCGATTCCTCGGGCGAGTAGACGATCCGGACGGCCGAGCCTCGGGCTGGGACGGCGGCTTGTAAAGCGCCCGTCCGGGTCGGGACGCGGGTCATGTCCCCGAAGGTGGCCAGAATGAGGTTTTCTTTTTCCGTGACGAACCGGATCGCGGCCTCGTGAAATTCGTTGGGGGTGATGCAGACGGGACAGCCGGGGCCGGAAATCATCTCGATCCCTGCCCGGCGGAGAAGGGCTTTCAAGCCGTACCTGTGGACGGTCATGGTGTGGGTCCCGCAGACTTCCATGATCCGGAACGGGAAGGCGGCGCGGCCGGCGAGCGCGGCGATCTTGGCCAACAGGGCCGCGATCGTTTTTTTATCGGTGTAAAGATCCATGCCTATGGCGCGAGGAACGCGGCGGCGGGGTCAGGCTTCGGCGAGTTGGGCGATCTCCCTGAGCATCTCGAGCGTCTCCCGGGCTTCCTTCTCGTCCAGCCGGGAGATGGCGAACCCGGCGTGGATGATCACCCAATCGCCCGTTTTGAGGCCGGGGAGGAGGGCGAAATTCACGGCGACTTTCGTTCCGAGGTAGTCGACTTTGCCGGTCTCGTCCCCGGCGTCGAGCTCGGTCACCTTCACGGGAATTCCAAGACACATCTCGCTTCTCTCCGCGCTCATGATACCAGATCGGGCCCCAAGATTCCATGAGGCTTTTATTGTATAATCATCTTCATGTTTAAAGACTTGGAAGGCTTTCTCGAGCCGGGAAGCGAGGAGGAACTCCTGGCCCGCCGGCTCGATTTTGCCCGGATTCCCCGCCATGTGGCGGTCATCATGGACGGAAACGGCCGCTGGGCCAAGAGCCGGAACCTCCCCCGTATCGAAGGTCATCGCGCGGGATCCAAGGCCGTTCGCGAGATCGTCGAGACGAGCGCCCGGGTGGGCGTCCGGATCCTGACTCTCTACGCCTTCTCCCGGGAGAACTGGAAGCGGCCCAAGCGCGAGGTCAACGCCCTGATGCATCTTCTCGAAGACTATCTGAAAAAGGAAGATAAAGTCCTGGTCGAGAACAACTTCCGCCTGGTCGTCATCGGCCGAAAGGAAGGCCTCCCCTCGGCCGTCCGCCGGGAGCTCGATCGGGTCGAGGCCTTAACCCGGGAGAATACCCGGATGACCATCGGCTTGGCTCTCAATTACGGTGGCCGGGCCGAAATCGTCGATGCCGTCCGGTCGATCCTGAAAAGCGGCGATGTCGATCCCGACCGCCTGGATGAAGAGACCTTCGCCCGTCATCTTTATACCGCCGGACTTCCGGATCCCGACCTCCTGATCAGGACAAGCGGCGAATACCGCGTTTCCAACTTCCTGCTCTGGCAGATCGCCTACGCCGAAATCTGGATCACCCCGGACTTTTGGCCCGATTTCGGTAGAAAGCGCTTCCTGGAAGCGATGATCGATTACCAGAAGCGAGAGCGCCGGTTCGGCGATATCCATTCCGCCCGATGAGCCTGCGCCGACGCCTGCCCACGGCCGTGATCCTGATGGCGGCCCTTGTCGCCGCCCTGGAGTGGGCCCCGCCCCTGGCTTTCTTCGCTCTCCTTCAGATTTTCGTCCTGGCCGGCCTTTTGGAGTTCTACGGCCTGGCCAAGCGGCGCAAAATCGACGTCCGTCCGGTTCCCGGTCTCGCCCTCGCCCTCCTGCTCCAGCTTCCCTGGGTCGTTCCCGGATTGACGCCGGGGATGGCGCTTTTCGGGGGGTTGTTCGGCCTGGCGGCTTATTTCCTGGCGGCCGTAAGGTCGGTCGAAGGCGTCATGGCCTTTCCCTCCTCCCTGGCGATGACCTCCTTCGGGGCTGTTTACATCGGCTTCACGATGGGTTACATGTACGCCCTTCGGGCGATCCACGGGACGCCGGCCCTGTACTTTCTTTTCATCGTCATCATCCTCGGCGATTCGGGAGCTATGTTATGGGGGAAACTCCTCGGCCGGCACAAGATGACGAAGTTCGCCAGTCCGAACAAAACCTGGGAGGGCGCCTTGGGCGGGCTTGTTTTCGCCGCCGCCGGGGCGCTCGTCGCCCGGGCCATTTTTCTCAAGGACGTCGGACCCGCCGCCGCGGCTCTCGGCGGCCTTTTCGTCCATGCCGTCGCCCAGGTGAGCGATCCCGTGGAATCTCTCTTTAAGCGGGCGGCCGGCGTCAAGGACTCGTCGAGCCTTCTGCCGGGGCACGGAGGATTCCTCGACCGCCTCGACAGCTACCTCCTGGCGGCTCCGTTTTTCTTTTACTACCTCGAGTTTTTTTGGATGTGAGCCGAATGAAAAATGTGGCCATCCTCGGCTCGACGGGCACGATCGGCCTAAACACCCTCGATATCGTCCGCAGGAACCCCCGCCGGTTCCGCATCTCGGCCCTCGCCGCCGGCTTCAACCTGAAGCTTTTGGCCGATCAGATCAGGGAGTTCCGGCCGGGTTTGGTCTCCGTGGCGAAAAAGGAAGACGCTGATGCGCTCGCCCGCCTCGCCGGCCGGACCCGATCGCTCGTCACCTTCGGTGTCGAGGGCGCGGAGGATGTCGCCGCCTATGACCGCAACGACGTCGTCGTCTCGGCGATCACCGGGACGAACGGATTGCGTCCTACCCTGGCCGCCGTCCGGGCCGGGAAAGCCGTCGCCCTGGCCAACAAGGAATCGATGGTCGTCGCCGGCCCTCTTCTCCGAAGAGAAGCGCGGCGGTACGGGGCCGCGATCATCCCCGTCGATTCGGAGCACAGCGGCATCTTCCAGTGCCTCGCCGGGCAGGACCGGAAGGCCGTCGCGGCCGTGACCCTGACGGCGTCGGGAGGGCCGTTCCTCAGGACTCCCCTGCGCGAGATGGCCCGCAAGACTGTGGACGAAGCCTTGGCCCATCCCCGCTGGAAAATGGGCAAAAAGGTCACGGTCGACTCGGCCACGCTGATGAATAAAGGCTTGGAGCTTATCGAAGCCCATCATCTCTTCGACCTGCCGCCCGAAAAGCTACGGGTCCTCGTCCATCCCCAGAGCATCGTCCATGCCCTCGTCGCCCTGCGTGACGGCTCGGTTCTGGCCCAGCTCAGCCCCACGGATATGCGCCTTCCGATCCAGTATGCCCTCACGTATCCGGAGCGCGGCGAAAGCCCTCTTCCGCCCCTCGACCTCGCCGCCGTGGAGCGGCTCGAATTTTATCCCGTCGACGAACGGCGCTATCCCTTGATGAAGACGGCCCGCCGGGCCCTCGAAGAGGGGGGAAGCTTGCCGGTCGCCTTGAACGCGGCCAACGAGGTCGCCGTCGAGGCGTTTCTGGCAGGGCGGGTGGGATTCCCTGGGATTTACGGGACGATTTCCGCCGTCTTGGACAATTACCGCCCCCGGCCGCTCGGCGGGCTGGATGACATCCTCGCGGAGGACAGCCTGGTGCGCGAGCGGGCCCGGCGAATCATAAAAAAAAGGAATTGACATGGGAACTATTTTCGGCACGATCCTCGCATTCGTGATTGTTTTCGGCATCCTCGTCTTCATCCACGAACTGGGCCATTTTTTTATGGCCAAACTCGTCGGGATTCGGGTCGAGGTCTTCTCCTTCGGTTACGGCAAGCGGCTCTTCGGCTTCAAGAAAGGCCACACCGACTATCGGATCAGCGTTCTGCCCTTGGGCGGATACGTCAAATTCCTGGGCGAAGGGCTCTTCGAACCCGGCCGGGCGCTTGCGCCCGATGATTTCATGTCCAAGACCCGATTGGAGCGGTTCCTGGTCATTGTCATGGGGCCGGTCATGAACATCCTTCTGGCGATCGCCCTTGTCGCGGCGATCAATATGGCCGGGGTGACGGCGCCCGAATACGCGGAGCAGGCGCCCGCTATCGGCTGGATCGAGGCGGGTTCCCCGGCCGAAAAGGCCGGCTTGCGGGTGGACGACGAGATCCTAGCCGTCAACGGCCGGGCTGTTCCGACCTGGAGCGACGTCGAGATCGCCGTCGGGACGAGGCCCGAGCGGATTCTGTCCCTGAATATCCGGCGCGACGGCCGGACGATCACCGTCCCGATGACGACGGAGAAACGGACCAAATACGAGATGGGCTACGCGGGCTTCTACGGCAAGGTCCTGACCCAAGTGCAGATCGTGAACTCGGGCTCGCCCGCGGAAAAAGGGGGGTTGAAGCCGGGGGACGTCATCAAGACGATCAACGGCGAAGTCGTCTACTTCTATAAATTCCTCGAAGTCATCCAAAAGAATCCGGGCAACGAGCTGACGTTCGTCGTCGAGCGCGCCGGAAGAGATGAATCCCTCACGATCACGCCCCGCCGGGAGGGGAACGTGGGGAAGATCGGCGTCGGTCAGATCCCCAAGTCGGTGACGAAGACCTACGGATTTTTCGCCGCGTTCGCCCAGAGCTGGAGAGAGAACAAACGCCTGGCCTTTCTCGTCGTCGATTTCCTCAAGAACCTCGTGACGGGCGAGACCCCCCTCCGCCAGGTCGGCGGCCCCCTGGAGATCGCCAATGTCTCCTACGCCTTCCTACGGATGGGCTTCTGGCCCCTCGTCGGTTGGATCGCCCTGATCAGCCTTCAGCTCGGGATGCTCAACCTCTTCCCCATCCCCGTGATGGACGGCGGTCAGCTTTTCGTCCTGATCATCGAGGGGATTTTCCGGCGCGACCTGCATCCGAAAGCCCGCCAGATCTGGATGCAGGTCGGATTCGTGATTTTCGTGGTTCTCATCGTCTTCGTCCTCCTCAACGACGTCGTCAAGCGTCTGCCCAACGGCTGGTCGAGCCTCATCCCGTTCTAGGATCGATACGCATCTCAGATGAACGCTGTCCAAAACGTGCAAAAAAATATGGGCATCGCCGGGCCCGCCCTCAGCCCCCGCACCCCGGGGAACCAGTCCCGTCGGTTCCCCCCGTCGACCCCCGGAGCCGTTGCCGTGTTTCGAGGCCGCCCCTTTTTCGAGGGGCGGTAGGTGGGGTGAATACCAATACGATTGAATTCCTTGAAAACGGCTCCGAAAACGGGGCCCCCCTCCGCTACGGGGGCTTGAGAGCGGCCCCGGCGATGCCCTTGCGAAGCCTGTTCGTTTTCGAAGTTCGGTTGGATGAGAGGCGTTGGCTCCGATAGTTTAGGACAGAAGCGACAATGAACCTTAAAAAAGCAACGATGTTTCCGAGGCGAAAGACAGTTTCGATCCGAATCGGCGGCGTCCTGATCGGAGGGGGAGCCCCGATATCGGTCCAATCGATGACCAAGACCGATACTCGGGACGTTTCGTCCACGGCCGCAGAGATCCGGCGCCTGGAGAAAGCGGGGTGCGAGATCGTCCGTCTGGCCGTTCCCGACGAGGACGCCGCGGCCGCGTTCGGGAAAATCAAGAAACGCGTCCGCGTTCCCCTCATCGCCGATATTCACTTCGACCATCGGCTGGCCCTGGCCTGCCTTCGGGGGGGCGCCGACGGCTTGCGCCTCAATCCGGGGACGATCGGATCGAAAGAAAAGGTGGGCGAAGTCGTCCGGGCGGCCCGGGAGCGTTCGATTCCCATCCGGATCGGGGTGAATTCGGGCTCGCTCGAGAAGGACCTGCTGGCCAAGCACCGGGCGGCGACGCCGGCGGCTATGGTCCAGAGCGCCCTGCGCCATATCCGGATTCTCGAAGACCTCGATTTCCGGCTGATCAAGGTTTCGCTCAAGGCCTCCGACATCGAGCGGACGGTCGAAGCCTACCGGCGCCTCGCCCGCAGGGTCGATTATCCTTTTCATGCCGGCATCACCGAGGCGGGTACGCTCCTGCCGGGCGCGGTGAAGTCGGCGGCCGGGTTGGCGCTTCTTCTCCGCGAAGGGCTGGCCGATACTATTCGGGTGTCGCTCACGGCTCCCCCCGAGGACGAAGTCCGGGTCGCTTATCAGATCCTGGCCGGGCTGGGAATCCGCCGCCGCGGCCTGAACATCGTCTCCTGCCCGACCTGCGGCCGGTGCGAAGTAGATCTTCGGACAATGACCGCCGAGGTGGAGCGAAGGCTCAAAGGAGTCGAAGCCCCCCTGACCGTCGCCGTCATGGGCTGCGCGGTGAACGGTCCGGGCGAGGCGCGCGAGGCTGACATCGGCATCGCCTCCGGTCGGGGGGCCGGGGCGCTGTTCGTCCGAGGAAAGCTCCTCCGCCGGATTCCAGAGCAACGATTGGTCCGGGAGCTCGTCCGGGAGGTCCAAAAAGCCGCCCGTGAAAGGCAAACAGAGGAAGGTCATGGCTCCAAGAAAAACGGCCCCGATTAAACCCTCTTCGACGGCGGCCAAAGAACGCCGCCTCCAAGAAATCCTGACGAGTTTAGGGCGGGTCGTGGTCGGCTTCTCGGGGGGAGTGGACAGCACTTTTCTCCTAAAGACGGCCTCCGACGTCCTAGGCCGGGATAACGTCCTGGCCGTCGTCGCCGGCTCGGAGACGTATCCTCCTCGCGAAGTCCGCGAGGCGCGGCGCCTCGCCCGCTTCCTCAAGATCCCCCACAAAACCATCCATACCCGGGAGATCGAAAATCCCGAGTTCGCCAAGAATCCGCCTCTCCGCTGTTATTACTGCAAGGGGGAGCTCTGGACCGAGATGAAGAAGATCGCCGAGGCCAAAGGTTTCCCTCATATCGTCGACGGCTCGAACGCCGATGACACCAACGATTACCGGCCGGGAGCCCGGGCAAGCCGGGAGAGGGGAGTCCGGTCGCCCCTTCAGGAAGCGGGTATGACGAAGGATGAGATCCGGCGTCTCTCGAAACGCGCCGGCCTCCCGACCTGGAACAAGCCTTCGCTCGCCTGCTTGGCCTCGCGCTTTCCCTATGGAACGGCCATCGAGCGGAAAACCCTGATCCAAGTCGGTAAGGCCGAGGATTTCCTGCGCGGCCTCGGATTCGGCCAGCTCCGCGTCCGCCACCATAAGACCATCGCCCGGATTGAAGTCACTCCCGCCGAATTCGCCAAGATCATGCGCCCCCGTATCCGCGAACGCATCGTCGCCCGCTTGAAGAAACTCGGCTATGTTTACATCACTCTCGACCTGGCGGGGTATCGGACGGGGAGCATGAACGAACCCTTAAAAAAATCCGGGGATACATAATCCGAATTTTCTGATTTGGGTCGGCATCTCCAAATTTTAAAAAAAATTCTCTTCCATTTGTTGTGGGTGAAAAGAAGAAAGACGGGGGGACGGACCGAGCGGACCTGTCCGGTTTAGCCCTCACGACCCGGAGTATAATTCGGAGGTCCGCCCGGCTCTTCTTAGTGATCTCACATCCCCCTACCCCCTTCTGGAAAAGAAGGGGGCCCCGAATATCGTCCGGACCTCCGGCCTTGTCGGCGAGGGAAGCCGGGTCGGAAGAAGCCGGCCGGCGATGATGTCTGAGCGTCCCGGCCGCCCCCCGTAAAATCGATGCCGGGAGGCGAGTTCTTCGCCGCGAAATCCTGCGGAAGCGCTTCCCAAGACTCTGTCCTTATTGATACTCACCCCCTCTTCTCCCCCTTGAACTAGGGGGAGCCCCAAAACACGACAGCGCTTCCGAGAGTCGGCGGAGTGAGGGCGTGAAGAACCGGACCGGGAAGCGAGGCCGTCCTCTCGTCTTTTTAAACCCACACAAAACAGAAGAGAACTAAAAAAAAGGGAAGACGCCGGAGCGTCTTCCCTTTGGATGAACGCGGGGAGAATTAACCCTTCTCGGTCTTCTTCTCGGTGATGATGGCGATGTTTTCGAGGCCCGCATCGCGGATCTTCTCGTAAACATCCACGAGCTTGCCGTATTCGAGATCGCCGTCGGCTTTCAGGTAGAGTTTCTTGTCCTGGACGGTGAGAAACGCCTCTTCGAGCTTGGCCTGGATGTCGTCCATGGTGACCTTCTCGGCGTTGAGGATCATGGAGCCGTCTTTCTTGATATAAAGGACGACTTCCGGATTCTCGGGCATGTTTACCGTATTGAGGGCGGTGGGCAGCCTCACGTCCGCGCCCCTTTGGACGAGCGGCGTCACGACCATGAAGATGATCAGAAGAACGAGAAGGACGTCGCACAAGGGAACGACGTTGGGTTCGGCAATGACATTTTCGTTTCCCTTGCTGATGGAGATACTCATGTCAGTCCTCTCTTATAGGGAGCCGCAACCCCGCCGCTTACTTCTTCCGGATGAAGAAGTCGATGATCTGGGACGACGTGTTGGACATCTCGGCGTCGTAGACTTCGACCTTGTTGTTAAGGAAGTTGTAGCACCACAGGGCGATGATGGCCACGCCGATCCCGAAGGCGGTGGTGACGAGGGCTTCGGCGATGCCGGTGGCCACGGCGCCGATGCCGCCCGAGCCGGTGAGGGCCATGCCGCGGAAGGCGTTGATGATGCCCGAAATCGTCCCGAACAGGCCGATGAACGGCGAGGAGGTGGCGATCGTCGCCAGGATGCTGTTCCCCCGCCTGAGCTCATGACTGAAGATCGAGGAGGCCCGGTCGCAGCCGCGGGACGCGGTCTCGACCTGCTCTTCGATCTTCAATCCGGCTTCCTTGCCCTCGAGGAACTCGGTGATGCCGGCGGCGGTCACGCGGGCCAAGTGGCTGCCCTTGTACTCTTTCTTGGTCGCGAGCGTCAGGGCTTCTTTAATATTGCCGCTCTTGAGAAGCTCGGCGAGCTTCGGGGCGACGGATTTGGATTTCGATTTGGCGCGGCGGAAGAACAACTGCCGCTCGATGAAAAGATACAGAGAAATGATCGATAAGGCGATGAGGAGAATGGCGACGGCTTTGGCCACGGCGCCCATGGCCTGCCACATCTCGATGAGACCGAATTGCATTGACGTACCTCCTTTGAATATCCAAAAGCTAGAGTCTAGCTTTTCTGGCCGATTCCTACTTCAGGGTGAAGCGGACGGTGACGGTGAAGATGACGCCGCGGGGCCGGCCGTTGATGACCATCGGCTCATAGACCCACTGGCGGACCGCGTCGATCGCCGACTGGTCCAGCAGCGGAATCGAGCGCAGGACCTTCATGGTCTGGACCCGGCCGTAAATGTCCGTCTGCGCTTCCAGGATGACGATGCCCTCGACCCGGGCCTGCCGGGCGATTTCCGGATAGGTCGGGTCGACCTGCTTGACCAGCCTGGGGGGCTTGATCTCGCCGATGGCCCGGACGGGGGCCTCGACCTCGCCGACGACGCCGCCCAGGACGCCGCCGACGACTCCGCCGAGCACCCCGCCGATGACGCCGCCCTCGACGCCGCCTTCGACGCCGCCTTCGATCCCGACATCCGAGATCTGCTCTTCGGCGATCTCATCGGGGATCTCGACGGGGGCGACGAGCTTGCCC
>Ga0315288_10011318_pt1 | contig 11232 bp, 12 predicted proteins | sample YL17G11_20_MG_FD_203454 | JGI IMG/M metagenome (GOLD analysis project Ga0315288, IMG submission 203454) | Sediment microbial communities from Yellowstone Lake, YNP, Wyoming, USA - YL17G11_20 | ecosystem: Environmental > Aquatic > Freshwater > Lake > Sediment | place: USA: Wyoming | collected... | reverse complement strand
AAAGTTTATATTTGTATTTCTATTAGTAACGGTTGTTGATTTTATTTGGGCAAAATATATTTCTCACACCGCAAAAAATAACGCCGTCAAAGCTTCTTGTTATGCGGCGGTCTTGACACTCATCGGCAGCGTGGTTACAATAACTTATGTTGAGGATCATCGAATGATTATCCCTTCCGCTCTCGGCGCTTTAGTAGGAACATATTTAGCAATTAAACTAAATAAAAATAACAAAATTTAAAATAAAACTGCCAATAAAGTGATATAGGTGTTGTATGGTCCTATCGACTACCGGCTAGGTCGGAACCCTCTCAAGGTTCAGGAATGAGTTCGACCCTCATTAGGATCACCAAGTAAGTGTATGTCTTCGTAATTCAATTGGATAGAAATACTGCCTTCTAAGCAGTAAGCTGTGGGTTCGAGTCCCTCCGAAGATGCCAAAAATGTTATGTGCCTATCGCCCAACTGGATAGAGCATCGGTCTACGAAACCGAAGGTTGAAGGTTCGAATCCTTCTAGGCACGCCAAGTAAATTTATGTCCTTGTCTGTATGGATTGCAGCATGAGTCTTCGAAACTCGTTGGGATGGTTCGATTCCTTCCAGGGATACCAAAAGCACCGAAAGGTGCTTTTTTCATTTGTGGAGAAAGATTATTATGTCAAGACCTGAATTTATTTCTAATGAAGATATTGCCCGTTGGTCGGAAAATATTGATAACGATCCTCGCATTCCCGAGGCAATCGCCAACTCTCCTATTATAAGAGAGGTCTGCTATGCAGGATTATGGTTATCAGAGCAATTAGAAGAATTAAAGTGTCCAGAAGATTTAATTGTTAGAATTCAACATGCAGCTGGCGGACTTTCTTTTGGGCGAGATATTTGGGACACTCATCAAAAAGTTTTAGAAAGTTACAAGAACAATGAGATGGAGTTTGAAACTGAACTTATTGACATGAATTGATATGCAACTACATACCTTATTCAATATAGATGTTCCTATTTGTTTATATTGTCAGGCAAGTTGTGATGTGTTTGAAACATCAATCGGTTACCCCGCGTTAGTAATTGATGAATATACTTGTCAACAGTGTCAAGAAAAATATGAGATTCATCATATTGATGATCAATATTTTGGATTTGCTTTTACTTGCAAAGATTTAAGATTATTTCATAATTATGATGCTAATCAATTTGGTCTTGTTAAAAAAGAATCTGATCTAAAATTTAGAGATAATTATATTTGGATTCCATATTTCGAAATCTTTTTTTCAAATAAAGAAGATTTGTATAAAAAATTAAAAGTTTACATAACTTTCGCTTAATTAATTTAAATTGTCAGCCGCTTGACATTGTAATTAAAATGAGCACATTCATAAGAGTAATTCCATAATTGGAGATAAAATGGCAAAACAAGAACAAACAATGACTACTTCCGATTTTAATCTTGAAAAATTAAATACAAGAGATTTATCAGAGCATGTTGCAGCTTCGATTCAAGTGAACGGCAATATTGCCATCTTTGGTCGGCGTGGCACTGGTAAGACTGAAATCTCCAAACAAGAAATTAAAAAAGCTGGATTGCATGAATGCTATATCAATCTTTCTGTTTTAGAAAGAGTTGACTTGGGCGGCTATCCAAATATTATGACGGCTGATGCCAAAAGAAAATTCGTTGATTTTTTGCTTCCATCTTTTTATGAGCCTATGTTTGAGGGCAATAAAGGCGTGGTCGCGTTGCTAGACGAAGTAGATAAAGCGGATCCAAGTTTGTGGGCGCCCTTACTTGAGTTTACTCAATTTAAATCTATCAACGGAAGAGTTCTTCCTAATCTTAAAGCCGTCATTATGACCGGCAACCTTATCTCTGAAGGAGGCGCCAGACCAAGCCTTCCTTTACTTGATAGAGCTGAAAAGTATTTAGTAGAAGCCGATGCTACATCTTGGTTAGAATGGGCTGGTAAGTCTGGTCGTATTCACCCATCTATTACCGCATATATTACTGACCATCCTAAGGATCTGTTTGGAGCAGTTGATCCCGAAGATCGTTATGCTGACCCGTCTCCTCGTGGCTGGTCAAGAGCTTCTGAAATTTTGTATAAAGGTGAAGAGCGTGGATGGAACCCAAGCATTCTAAATAGAAAAGTATGCGGATGTATTGGTAAAGATGCTGGAATTAAATATAGTAATTATTATGAGCATTATCAGCAACTTCTTCCTATGATTGAAGATATCTATGAAGGAAAGAATGTATCTGATAGATTTAATGTTCTTGAGCCAACTAAGAAATTAGTTGCCTGTATGATTACTTGTGCAAGATTAGCAACTCAGCTTGACCAAGCTGATGAAAATGATCCTCCCCTATCTGTAAAACATGTTGGTAAGTTTTTACAGAAAGTTTCATATGAAAACGTTTTAGTTGCGGTAAGAAGTCAAATTCAGATTGAACGTTTAGTTAAATTCAATCTTGATGAGCATCCAGATTGGGAACAGGTTCTTACTCTAATTAATAAGCAAGTTGATGACTGAATTTCTTTCTTCAAAGATATATAAATAGATATGAGGAAATTATGAAATTCTCCAGAATCATAGGAAAAATAGATCCTAAATTAGTTTTTCAAGCCGAAGAAAAATTATCTCAAGTTTTTCTTGAATTAGGAACTAGGTATAATAATGAGCATGTTGGAACCGGCATGGGAGGAGATCCTCTTATTTTTGGATTAATGTATCCAATAGAACATGTTTGCACTTTGAATATGCCTACGGCAGCTACAGATGGTAAACGATACTATTGGAATCCTAAATTTGTTTTAAAGCAATCTAGAATTGGTTTGCGTATTGTTTGTGCGCATGAAGCTTGGCATGCCATCTATATGCACCCTCAAAGAAGAGGATCTAGACTTCCTAAGTTATGGAATATTGCAGTTGACTTTATTGTTAATGGAACAGTAATGGATGACTTTAAAGCTAGAAAAATGAATGCGGCAGAAAACTTTACCAAACATTTGGGCAAGTATATGACGTTGCCACAATATGCGGAATTATTAATGAATCCATTCAAGCCTGTTAAAGGATTTGAAGATTTAAAACCTGGCGACGAAGATGTTCCTATTGCGGAATTACCTGGAGCTAATGTTGATAGAGAGTTAACTCCTAAAGAATTAAAAGAATTAGAGCGACGTGAAAAAACTCAAAAGTTTTATTATGCCGACCCGGATCTTGATGATGAAATGAAAAGACCGGAAAAAATTTATGATTATCTGTATAGCCTACTTCCTAAGTGCCCGAAATGTGGACGAGTTGGTATTTATAAGAAACCAAATCAAAAGTCCGACAAAGGTAAGGAAAAGGGAAAAGATAAAGGCAAAGGACCTGAAGATCAACAAGAGGGCAAAGATCCTGGTGATGGACAGGGAAAAGACAAGCAAGATGGTGAAGGAGACCAACCTGGAGATGATGGTTGCGGATCTAGTCCTGGTCAAGGCGGCAAAGGTGGCTGTGGCGAATGTGGCGGAGGTTTCGATATCTTTGGGTTTGGAAACACGCTAGACGACCATATGGACACTGAAGAGTCTGAAGAGAAGTTAGCTAAGAGAATTTCTGATGCGATGGAAGCTGCTAGAAAAATGGCGGGCTATATTCCGGCTGCATTAGAAGATGAACTTGGAAAATTAACTGCACCCAAAGTAACCTGGCAGGATATTATCCGTACCAGATTATTAAAAGCTAGAGCTGGTAATGGTAGAAATGATTGGACTCGCTTCAGAAGCAGACCAATGTTTACTGGACTTTTAGTTCCTAAGAGAAAGAATTACTACGCTCACTTTGGATGTTTGCTGGATACCAGCGGCTCTATGAGCAAGGATGATATGGCATTTGGATTATCACAACTTGCCGCTTTAGATGAACGTTCTGAAGGCACTATTGTGCCGGCAGATGCCACCATCTATTGGGACAAAGCAACTAAGGTAAAGAAAGCTAACTTTGAAGAATTAGCTAAGGTAAAAATCTTTGGACGAGGTGGAACTAAATATGCTGAGTTCTTTACAGATTATGAAAAAAATATTGGTAAATGTGATTTCATAATTGTTATAACAGATGGTTTTTTACTTGATACTGATGTTGCTGATATGAAGCATCCAGGAATAGATGTCATTTGGCTTATTACTAGTGGTAGTTCTTTTAATCCTCCTTTTGGAAGAGCATTTGATTTAAGATCATCTTAATTGTATGTATAATTAACTATAAGGATCAAATGAGCATGATTGAATTCATAATTATGGATTTGTTATTAACGGTTGGATTATTTTATAATCTTTCTAAAGAAAAGTGATATTGGAGATTAAGTTAGATGGATACCATTACTAAGATTGCTTTGGCTGGTGGATTGTTTGCCATTATGGCTTTCATTCATTTCTTTGTGGATTGGATATTTCAAAGTCATTCAGAAGCAATGGTCAAGCATAATCGACCGTGGATTAGAGCTAAGCATTGCCTTATTTATACAATTGGATTTATTCCTCTAATGTGTTTTTTAAAATATTCATTTTGGGAGTGGTTGATTGCATTAAATATTCTTTTCTGGTCTCATTTTGCTGAGGATACATATATTCCAATTTTCCTTTGGGCAAAATATATTCGTCGCCCAGCAGAGATGACAGAGCCATGGAAAGAGAATTATATTAGAGCTGATGGCTCGGTTGCTTTTCGAGTTCATCCTCCCGATCCTAAACATGGCTTTGTAGAATTTATTCAGACACCAATCGGTAAAATTCTTATGATTACTATTGACCAAATAATTCATCTTACTTTCTTATTTCCTTTAGTTTGGATGGCGCTTAACTAAAATATTTTTATTTATTAAAATGCCGACCCCTTGACCCTAATTTTTCAAGATTCATATTAGAGGGGAAGGGGCGAGGGACTGCCTTGCTGCCGCGCTATAATCACAGGAATATACATGAAACTGAATGATGTTCGTCCTACGATTGAGACTTCGGGTGATTTGGAGGAGCAATTTTTCTCTATCCAAGATACTGGAATGATTTTCGACATCTTGCGTAACAAGATGTACTCCAATCCAATTTTAGCAATCTGTCGCGAGATCACTTGCAATGCAAGAGATGCTCATCGTGAAGTGGGGATTTCTACAACCCCCATTCACATTCATTTGCCCACCAACATGGAGCAATACTATAAAGTAAAAGATTTTGGTCCAGGCATTAGCCCTGACCGTATGTCTAATATTTTTATCAAGTATACTGCTAGCACCAAGCGCAATGATAATATGCAGACCGGAGGCTTTGGTTTAGGAGCTAAAACCCCATTCTCTTATAGTGACTCGTTTTCTATTGTTACTAATTTTGATGGCATTCAATATAATTATTCATGCAATATTGATGAGACCAAGGTTGGCAAACTGATGTTGTTATCTCAGTCGCCCACTAAAGAAAAGAATGGCACTGAAATTGTAATTCCGGTCAAACAAAAGAACTTTACCGAATTTGCAACTTGGACTGAGCAAGCTTGTCGTCATTGGGATGTGAAACCGATCATTAAGGGCGGCACCATTACTTGGCAAGAAAATAAGAAAATTTTAGAGGGCAACAAGTGGGCAATCACTGCTTCTCAAGATTGGCAGCGTCATGCCCGAATGATCATTGATGGTATTGAATATCCATTGGAGCTTGACTCCTTGAAGAAGTATGCTGATGCTAAGCTGATCGACGCAGCTAAGGGACATTTTATTATGTACTTTGGTGTTGGAGAGCTTAGTCTGTCGGCAAGCCGTGAGAATATTTATTTAGATGAACGAACTCAAAATATTATTAGAGCCCGCCTTGATGGCATTCTTAAAGAGATTAAGAAGTCTGTAACTGATAAACTTGATACGATGGCTAACTTATGGGATGCCAACATTTATTATCGCAAAGAGTTAAAGTCTGCATTTAACAATCTTGCATTCTTGGGAACGTTATCTTGGAATGGAATTGCGCTTGGTGATAGCCATGTCCAAACGGGTTGCCCTACCTTTTATTTTAGTAAAGGTAAATACTCGCGTAAGTTCGGAACTGATCCTAATAAATTAACCCGCTCTAATAATACATATTTAACTTTTGATGACTCATCTGCATTATATATTAATGATTTACCATTGAAAGAACCAACTCCTCGTCATGTTAAGAAGGCATTTGAGGATGATCCTAAATTATTATCAGTTCAGGTTGTTTGTCCGACCGACAAGATCACTTTAGCTAGCTTGGAAAAATCTATTGGTTTAGATAAGATGGCGCCTAAATTACTATCTTCTATTACCAAAGCATCAGCTCGCAGCTACACGCCCGCAACTTCACGTTTACTTATTTTTAAGTTTGATAATAAGGCTAATGCCTTTCGTCAAGTGAGCTATGCTTCCATTGAGGAAGATACTAACAAAAAGTGTATTTGCAAATTAACAAAAGACTCTTATCCTAATAGTCGTCAGCCTTATCTTAAAAATAAGCAAAGTTTAAGTTTATCTGCTATTAAAACTCTTATTGGAAAATTTCCTGACTACTCTTTCTATGGTGTTGATGATACAGCGCCCCAAGATAGATTGGATGAAGAGTTCTCTGATTTTGAGGACGTTGAGACTTTTATTAAAGATAACGTTCTTGATAATAAAAAAATTAATTATGTGCAAATTAAATTTGCCACAACTCATACTTATCATTTAGATGAGAGGCTGCTTAAAATTTATAATAAAATGCTACCGTTGATTGAAAATAAAAATTCTTTATATTTAAAACGTTTAGAATTACATAGCCGTATTAAGGCAATTAATACTGGCGATCTTGGATTGCTTTCGATATATGAGTCCGTCAATGGAGCTATTGATGAAAAAGAAATTAAACTTTTTCTAAAGTCTCATCCCGAATTTGATATTGATGTTATTAATGATGAATATGGAAAGTTTTATCCTTTATTAAATCATATCAACATTTATAACTATAGTGAAATTACTGAGCATGTCGCTCAGTATGTTAATATGATTGACAAGGTTTAAGGAGAATATTATGTCTAAGAAGAGAGTTAATTATATCATTACTGACAATAACATTACTGTCAATTATGATGGGCAAACGCATATCGTGTCTCGTAAAGATGCTCTTGCAGAGCGACTTATTACGGCTGTTCGAGAGCAGAGATTGGAAGAAATTCCCGATCTTGTATCGACTGCGCGTCGAGTTGAGTCTTTTGGTAAGGGCAACTTCGTTGTTAGAGATGGAGAGATTCTTGTCAATGGGCAGGTAGCTCCACGCGTTCTTGGCAATAAGATTGTCAAGTTCTCAAACGAGGGATTACCTTATCAGCCCTTGGTTCGTTTTGCAGAAAAGATTTTGCAGAATCCTTCCTTCCGAGCGGTCAATGAACTTTTTGAGTTCTTGGAGAAGAATGACCATCCTTTGACTGATGATGGTAATTTTATCGCTTACAAACGAGTTCGTGGTAACTTCAAGGACATTCACTCTGGAACCTTCGACAACTCTGTTGGGGTAACTGTTGAGATGCCGCGCAATCAAGTTAATGAGGACTCTACTCAAACTTGCAGTGATGGTTTACATGTCGCTAACTGGGACTATGCTCACACGAAGTTTGCTAGTCATGACCCGGCTTCTGATATTATGTTGGAAGTTGAAGTTAATCCGGCTGATGTGGTTTCTATCCCAGTGGATTACAATCAATCAAAGATGCGCGTGTGCAAATACAAAGTCTTGGGTGTGATTGACCAAGAGCACTCTTCTGAAGTATCTTTACGTCATACCGACGATTGTTGCAATCATACTGAAGAATGTGATGAAGAAGAGTACGAAGAAGAAGAGGACGAAGAGGAATCGTGCTCCTCTTGTGGCGGTGTTACTGATGCAGGCTATGAGTTATGCATTGACTGTGAAGAGGAAAAAGATGCGGATGAGACTGATTTAGATTATCCATTTGATCGAGAAACGTTCTGATAATTATTCTTAATTAAAACCCGTAGTGGCAGATATAGTCACTACGGGTTTCTTTCTTTGGAGCTTCATTATGAGCAGCGCAGAAAAAATTGAAATTTATGTAAAAGAATATTTGCATCAACTTAATGAGGCGGAATGTCAAGGAGTAAGGCGCGCTCGTAATACTCTAATTTATGTTCATCAGCATAAGGCAAAGTTAGAAGCCGATCCTCAAAAGAAGCTTTGGCATGAAGAAGAGGCTAAAAGATTAAATGATGATGAAGTATGGAATACAGTTATGGAGCAATTATGAATATTGCAATTCTTGGGGCGGTTTGGGGTGACGAAGGAAAAGGTGCAATCACTCATCATATGTCTAAAGATTATGATTGGGTAGTTCGCTTTGGCGGAGGAGCTAATGCTGGACACACCATCTATCGTGATGGAGTTAAGTATGTTCACAATCTTTTACCTTCGGTAGATTTTCGTCATAAACATATCAAATCTTATCTAGGCGCCGGGATGGTTATTGATCTTGAAAAACTTCGAGATGAAATAGCGGAAGCTGAAAAACACTTCCCCGGAGTTGCAAAAACTATTTACATTGATAAAGATGCAAATATAGTGTTGCAAAAACATAAAGATGAAGATAAGGCAACCAATGCTCATATTGGCTCTACCAATCGAGGCATTGGTCCTGCTTACAAAGATAAAGTAGGTCGTTCGGGATTTAGAATTGGAGAGCTTATTAAAAACCATCACGACTCTATAATTTATGAACTTATGACTATGGGCGTTCATTTTACATATGTTATGGAGATGGAAGCCGAGTTTAGAGCTAGCAAAATCTTATTTGAAGGAGCCCAAGGTGTTCTTCTAGATATTAATCATGGCATCTATCCTTATGTTAGCAGCAGCGATTGTTGCGCCTCTGGTATCATTTCTAGCGGCTTTGGTTTTGTTAATGTCTCAAAGGTCTATGGAGTGGCAAAGGCTTATACAACGAAGGTTGGCGAGGGTCCATTTCCAACTGAATATGAAGGCAAGGAAGCCGAAGACCTTAGAGAACGAGGTCATGAATATGGTGCAACTACCGGAAGACCGCGTAGAGTTGGCGCTTTAGATTTGCCAGCACTTAAATATGCTTGCAAAAAAGGCGGCATTACAGATTTAATTGTTACTAAATTTGATATTTTAGATGGTCTTAAAGAAGTTAAAGTATGTACATCTTATAAGAAAAGCCCCGTCTCATCTTCAGATTTTTTTACTGCTGAGCCTATTTATTCAAATATTCAAGGTTGGTCTGCTAAGAACAAAAATGAATTAGAAGAATTTATTAATATTATTGCTAGCCAGACTGGCGTAGATATAAGATACATTTCATGGGGCACCGATCCTAAAGACATAATTAAATGGCATTGATATAGAATATCATATGCCACCAAAATTAGATAAGATAAATTTAAAATTTAGGCAGTTAGTTGATCTGCTATTCTATTCTGATAGAATGGATTTAGATTTGTCTGAATTTAAGTCTTTATTAAAAGAAAATTATGATATTCATTTTGAATATCTTTGGGATCGATTTAAGAGATGCACAGAAATTAGCTGGGAAAATGGCGAACAATTTTGGTCGCATCGATTATCCTTCTTACTTTCTCTTAGAGAAAAAACGCTTTCTAAATATATTGAAGAGTATTTAGAAAAAAGAATGTTTTCTTTAATACGCAGTAAGCATGAATTAAATGTTCAATATGATATTGAGTATTTGCAGTTTCTTGAATTATGTAAAATTAAGCATGCGAATAAAGAAGACTTAACATCTGTTAAAAATTATTTAACAGATATGCCTGCTCATATTAACTTGGATAAACTGATTTCTATTGTAAATTCTTTTATTCCAATTGTTTTTTCAGATTTAAATGAGTTTGCCCAAGTAATTGCTAAAAAAATTCCTCATTCATCTCGCAGTTTTGATCTTCTTATTGCATTAGAACAACGAGGAATTGATTTTGATAAACAGCCAATAGTCTCTTTAATTAAAGAAATATTGATTGAACGTAAGCATAATGAAAAAAATAGAAGAGCATTTTTTACACTACTTAATGATAAAGATATAGCCGCTAAATTTAAAAAAGAATACCAGCCAGCTTATAAAAGTAGCTTACTTCATTTGATAGATGCTTGTGATTATCAAATGATTGAAGATTTTCATTTAAGAAACATAAAAAATATAATTGAATTAGATGCTTCTATAGCAGAAGAAGTCGCCGTTATTTATGCTAATAAATTATACAAACGCGCGGCAGGTCACAAAAAAGCTAATGCAGATAGATTAATTAGATTATTAAAGTCTGTGCCGCAAATTGCTCCTAAAAAAATTCTTGCTTATTTATCTTTAAATAATAAGATGGCAGATATTAAATATATGTTATCGGCATTTCCTGAACTTAGAAAATTAGCAGCTTTCGTATAAAGGCAACTATGCAATGGAATGAATTAGAATATAGTTTTCAAATGAAAATTATTGATCGTATAGCGTCTCTTTTAAAAGAAGAAGATGAAATGAATTGTGGTATTATAGCAGCTATTCATGAATTGGAGATTTGGAGCAATTCTCCTTGTTCTATATTAGAAGATGAACAATTTGTTGTCGAATCAGTTGATCAGGATTAAAATGATAAGTCTAACTAAAATGGCAGTTGAAAAGGTAAAAGAAATTTCCGAAGCCGAAGGCATTGGTCATTATAATATTCGTATCAAAATTATCGGAGGAGGCTGTGCTGGCTTTTCGCAAGATATGCATTATGAAGATAAAATATCTGAGATAGATGAAGTTTATGAGCAAGATGGAATAAAAATAATTATTGATCCATTGTCCTTCCAATATTTAGAAGATACAGAGATTGATTTTGTAGAACATCCCATGAGCGCAGGGTTTAAATTTTTAAATCCAAATGTTAAGGGATCTTGTGGTTGTGGAAGCAGCGTTTCATTTTAAGGTGTAAGTTATGAAGAAGCACGATGTATTAGAAAGAATTGTAAAGAATAGCCCTCATATGAGTTGGATTAAGGATAATACAGTCCTTTTAACTCGTCATGGCTCTCACGCTTATGGAACCAATGTTGCGACTAGCGATGAAGACTTCAAGGGTGTCGCCATCCCTACTAAGGAGTATTTCTTAGGTTCTACCAAGCGGTTTGAGCAAGCTGAGCTGAAGGCGCCCGATCCTGATGCCGTAATTTATGATATTAGAAAAT
>Ga0315288_10011316_pt1 | contig 11233 bp, 20 predicted proteins | sample YL17G11_20_MG_FD_203454 | JGI IMG/M metagenome (GOLD analysis project Ga0315288, IMG submission 203454) | Sediment microbial communities from Yellowstone Lake, YNP, Wyoming, USA - YL17G11_20 | ecosystem: Environmental > Aquatic > Freshwater > Lake > Sediment | place: USA: Wyoming | collected... | reverse complement strand
GTCGAATATGTTTTGGGTACAATCGAAGCTTTCAGGTAAGCATCTCGCAGATTCAAGGCCGATTCCGTAACCTCCAGAATTTTCATATGATCGATTAATTTGGCGAACGAATCTTGGACTCTTTTCGGAGCATAGAAAATCTCCGCTTGAACAACGGCGGAGGTAAAAAGCACAATGCGGCCCGATTTGACTTGATCCATAAATAACCGGCTTACCGATCGAAATTCGGCATCGTAGACGCCGCCGAAGACCGATGTATCCGCATAAACCTGGATAAACTTCATCGATAGCCTCGACGTGATTCATTTTAAGCTCAATGGAAGAAAGGGTCAAATTAACTCGTTTATCGGATTTCGAAACCCGCCGTCAGGGCCAAGGCGCCGTCGAGGAATATCGCGACCGTCCAGCGGCCGCTGTCCTTCTCTTCGAAGACCCGGATTTCGTCCCAGGCGATGTAGCGGGCGAAAAGCTGGCCGGGGCGGCCGACGGCGATCGGGTCGGGCGCCCGGTAGAGGCGGCCGGAGGGGTCGTACCATTTCCAGGCCAGGGTGTGCTCACCCTCGAGGTCTTTAAGGCTGAGGAAGGAAAAGACCGCGGCGTCCGTGCCCTTGACGAAGACCTTTTTCTCGCCGTGCGGCTCGGCCCACTCGCCGCTTTTCGCGACCTCGGCGGCGAAGACGTGGCGGTCGATGACCGCCGTCGGCTTTTCGACCGCCGTCCGCGGGGCCAGCCGGATGCACGCCCCGGCCATCATCGCCGCAAGAATCAAGACGCCGGAGCGCATCGGCCCGTTTATACCACGTCCGCCCGGAATATGGAAAGGCCAAGCCGGCCGGGACGCGAGTTCTTTGCCGCCGAATAGGAAAGCAACGCTAACCATCGGGGATATGATCGGGCGGCGAGGTCGCCCTTAAGCCCCCGTAGCGGAGGACCCCGGATGAGGGTTCACGTCCGCAAGTCCGAGAACGGCCGGAACGTGATGAGGAAATTTCGCGAACGAAGACACGGAAAACCCGACGGGTGGAAGGCTCGGCGGTCCCCCAGACTTCCGTAACGAAGTGAAGAGGGAGAACGGCCGAGCGGACCTGTCCGGTTTAGCTCTCACGACCCGGACGATGAGGATAGCCGGATCGGAAGAAGCCGGCCGGCGAAGTTGTCTGAGCGTCCCGGCCTACCCCCGTAAAATCGATGCCGGGACGCGAGTTCTTCGCCGCCGAGTCGGACGGCGGAGTGAGGGCGTGAAGAACCGGACCGGGGAGCGAGGCCGTTGCTCCCTCGGCCGGAGTCAACGGACGGCGTCAGCCTTTCTTGGCGACCTTGCCCTTGCCCTTGCCCTTGTCCTTCTTCTTCTTTTCCTTCTTTTTGAACTCCGAGCCGACGAGCTCGAGGACGGCCATCTCCGCGCCGTCCCCCTTACGCGGCCCGATCTTGACGATCCGGGTATATCCGCCGGGGCGCTCCGTGAACCGGGGCGCGACGATGTCGAACAGGCGCGTCGCCGCCTCCTCTTTGGTCACGACCCGGAGGACCTGACGGCGGGCGTGGAGGGTGCCCCGTTTGCCGAGAGTGATGACCTTCTCGGCGAGCGGCCGGGTCTCCTTAGCCTTGGCCACGGTCGTGGTGATCCGCTCTTTCTCCAGAAGAGAGGTGACAAGATTGCGCAGGAGCATCTCCCGGTGGGCCGACGTCCGGCGCAGTTTTCGGCCTTTGACGAGGTGCCTCATTCGTCCGTCTCCTTGGTTTCGTCTTTCGGCTCGCCCCTCATCCGTTCGACCAGATTGGAGTTGAGGTCGAGGTTGAGCCCGAGGCCGAGGTTCGTCAGCGTCTCCTTGATCTCGCTCAAGGACTTGCGGCCGAAGTTCTTCGTCTTGAGGAGCTCGTCCTCGGTCTTCTGGACAAGCTCGTAGATCTTTTCGATGCCCGCCGAGCGAAGGCAGTTGTTCGACCGGACCGAGAGCTCGAGGTGCTCGATGGGCTTCGCCAGGACGTCGATCTGGTTCAGGTAGGGGATCTCGCGCTTGGACGAGGAGGGCTCCTTCTCGGCCGGCTCATCGACGACGTTGAGGAAGATGATCAGGTGGTCGCGGAGAATCTTGGCCGCCTGGGCGAGGGCTTCGACCGGGGCGACGGCTCCCGTCGTCCAAATCTCGAGGGTCAGGTTCTCGTAGTCGATCCGTTTGCCCACCCGGGCCGGTTCGACCCGGTAGTTGACCTTCAGGATCGGCGAGTGCGAAGAGTCGAGGGGGATCCAGTCGACGCCCAAGGCCTCGTCGAAATTCTGATCGGCGGTAATGTAGCCGCGGTTGTTGCGGACGATCATCTCCACGTCCAGAAGGCCGTCCCGGTCGAGCGAAGCGATCTCGATCGTTTTGTCCAGGATCTCGACGTCGCCGTCGCCGGCGATCTCGGCCGCGGTCACCGTGGCCGGACCCTCCTTCTTCAGAGTCAAGGTCTTGGGGCCGGTCCCGGCGAGCTTCAGGGGGATGGACTTGAGGTTGAGGATGATGTCGGTCACGTCCTCGACAACGCCGGGAATGGTCGAGAATTCGTGGAGGACGCCTTGGATCCGGACGCCGGTCAGGGCCGCGCCCTTGATCGAGGAGAGGAGGATCCGACGCAGGGCGTTCCCCACGGTGATCCCGAAGCCTCGCTCGAACGGCTGGGCGGTGAACCGGCCGTAGGTCGGGGTCAGGGTTTCATAATCGCAGTCCAAGAATTTGGGCCGTTGAAAACCGATCTCGCTCACGAGTCCCTCCTTACTTCGAGTAGAGCTCGACGACCATGTGCTCCTCGACCGAGAGCGTAACGTCGGCTCTGGTCGGGAGGGCCATCACCCGGGCTTTGAGGTTGTCGCGGTCGACCTCGATCCAACCGGGGACGGACTTGGAGCGGAACGCCTCGACGAGGGCCTTGATGTCCTCGGACCGGACGGCCCGCTCGCGGAAACTGACGATATCGCCCGCCTTCACCAGGAAGGACGGCACGGAGACCTTGGTATCGTTGACGGCCACGGCGCCATGGGTCACGAGCTGGCGGGCGTGGGCCCGAGAGTGGGCCAGGCCGCCGATGAACAAGACGTTGTCGATCCGCCGCTCGAGCCGCTGGAGAAGCAATTCGCCGGTGATGCCTTTCGAGCGTTCGGCCCGCTCGAAAAACAGGTGGAACTGCTTCTCCGACATCCCGTAAAACCGTTTGAGCTTCTGCTTCTCCCGGAGCTGGAGGCCGTAGCCGAGGATCCGGCGGCGGCTCCGGCCGTGTTGGCCGGGGGCGTAAGCCCGACGCTCGACGGGACACTTATCGGTCAGGCACTTGTGGCCCTTGAGGAAGAGCTTGGCCTTTTCGACCCGGCAAAGCCGGCAGAGGGGTTCTCGATATCGCGACATGGATGATGCTCCTTAAACTCTCCGGCGCCGCCGGGTCCGGCAGCCGTTATGCGGGATCGGGGTGACGTCCTTGATCGATTTGATCTCGAGCCCTCCGCTCTGGAGGGACCGGATGGCCGACTCGCGGCCCGATCCCGGACCGGTCACTCGGACGTCGACGTGGCGGACGCCGAAGTCCCGGGCCTTGGTCGCGGCCTCCTTGCCGGCGAGCTGGGCGGCGAAGGGCGTGCCCTTCCGGGCGCCCTTGAAGCCGACCGTCCCGGCGCTCGTCCAGCAGACGGCCGCCCCGGCGTGGTCGGTGACCGTGATGATCGTGTTGTTGAAAGTGGACTGAATGTGCGCCGTTCCGAAGCCGATGTCCCGGCGGACTTTTTTCTTTGTGCGCGTCTTGCCTTTTGTGGCCATGCGATTCTCCCTTCCTTAGGTCTTGGCCGGAGTCTTGAGCTTCTTGATCGAATGCCCGCGGGGGCCCTTCCGCGTCCGGGCGTTGGTCTTCGTCCTCTGGCCGCGGGCGGGAAGCTTGCGCTTGTGGCGCTGGCCGCGGTAACTGCCGATGTCGATCAGGCGCTTGATGGCCAGGCTGATCTCTTTGCGCAGATCGCCCTCGATTTTCTCCCGCTTCTCGATGATCTGCCGGATCTTGTTGACTTCGTCCTCGGTCAAAGTCTTGACCTTCTTGTCCTTGTCGATCTTGGCCTCGGCCAGGATCTTGATGCTTTTGGGCCGGCCGATCCCGTAGATGTAGGTCAAACCGATCTCGATGCGCTTCTCCGGCGGGAGGGTGATGCCTGCGATACGTGCCATGGTTGCCTCGCTTAGCCTTGACGTTGCTTATGCCGGGGATTCGTGCAAATGATCCGGACGATGCCTTTGCGCCGGATGATCTTGCAGTTGCGGCAGATTTTCTTGACCGATGCTCTGACTTTCATGGTCGCGTCCTTTATTTGAATCGATACGTGATCCGTCCCTTGGTCAGGTCGTAGGGCGAGATTTCGACCTGGACCCGGTCCCCGGGCAGGATCCGGATGAAATGTTTCCTCATCTTGCCCGAGATGTGGGCCAGGATCCGGTGCTTGTTCTGGAGCTCCACCCGGAACATGGCGTTGGGGAGCGTCTCCAGGACCACGCCCTCGGCCTCGAAGACATCCTCTTTAGGCATGCGGTTGCTCCTTCGTCCCGGCCGCGACGGCGGCCGGGGCGGACGCGCCGTCCGACCGGCTCAAGATCTCGGGACCCGCCTCGGTAAGGGCGACGGTCTCCTCGTAGTGGGCCGCGAGGCTCCGGTCCTTGGTCACGGCCGTCCAGCCGTCGAGGAGGACCTCGACGTCCCAATCGCCCGCGGCGATCATCGGCTCGACGGCCAGGACGATCCCCCGGCGGAGGCGCGGCCCCCGGCCGGGAAATCCGAAGTTCGGCACCTGGGGCTCCTCGTGGAGGGACTGACCGATGCCGTGGCCGACGAACGACCGGATGACCGAAAATCCCTGGGCCTCGACGTGCCGCTGGACGGCGGCGGATATGTCCGAGACGCGGTTGCCTTCGACCATCCGCTCGAGGCCCTTAGAGAACGCCTCCTCGGCCGCGGCGATGAGCCGGGCCGCAAGCGGCGACACCCGGCCGACCGGATACGTCCGGGCCGCGTCGCCGTAATAGCCGCTGTAAAGGACGCCGAAGTCCAAGCTCACGATGTCCCCTTCGCGCAGCGTCCGCGGCGAGGGGATCCCGTGGATGACTTCCTCGTTGATCGAAATACACAGCGAGGCCGGATAGCCCCGGTAGCCCTTGAAGGCCGGCTTGGCCCCGGCTTCGCGCGTCCGCCGCTCGGCGTAGGCGTCGAGGTCGGCCGTCCGGACGCCGGGCTTGATCATCGAGCCGAGCTCCGCCAGGATCGCGGCGACGATCCGGGCGCTCGCCCGCATGGCCCGGATCTCGGCCTCGGTTTTGTAAACGATCATGGCCGCCGCCCCTCCGCCGCCGCCCGGGCGGCCTCGAGAGCCGCGGCCGCGCGGGCGAACACTTCTTCCGGACGCCCCTCGCCGTCCACGGCCCGATAGGACGACCGGCTTCGATAATAGTCCCGGAGCTTCTCGGTCTGGCCGTGGTAAACGCGGATACGCTCCCGGACGGCCTCCGGGACGTCGTCGGGCCGCCGGCTGAGGGCCGTTCCGCAGGCGTCGCAGGCCCCTTCGGTCTGGGGCGGGCGCCCGACGAGATTATACACCGCCCGGCAGTCCGGACAGACCCGCCGGGAGGCGAGCCGGGCGACGAGCGTCTCGACGCCGACCTCGAGGTCGAGAACGACCTCGGGTCGCCCGCCGTCCAGGCGGCCCAACGCCTCGGCCTGGGCGATCGTCCGCGGATACCCGTCGAGGATATATCCGGCGGCGCAATCGGGGGCGGCGATCCGTTCGCGGACGATCCCGGTCACGATCTCGTCGGAGACGAGACCCCCGGCTTTCATGATCCCTTCGGTCTCGCGTCCGAGCGGCGTCCCCTCCCGGACGGCCTGCCGGAGCGCGTCGCCCGTGGAGACGCGGGGGAATCCCGTGGACCTCGCCAGGAGGTCGCCGACGGTCCCCTTGCCGCCGCCCGGCGCGCCGAGGAGGATCACCCTCATCCGCGTCTCCCCTTGATCCGGCCCCGCCGCATGAACCCGTCGTAATGGCGCATGACGAGCTGGGCTTCGACTTGCTGGAGAGTGTCCATGGCCACGCCGACGACGATCAGGATCGAAGTGCCGCCGAAGTAAAAATTGACGTTCAAGCCCTGGGTGAACCAGGTGGGGAGGACGCGGTCCAGGGCCCCGCCGATGAGCGGCAGATACTGGACCTTGAAACCGGTCATCAGGAACTCGGGCAGGATGGCCAGGAGGGCCAGGTAAACCGCGCCCACGAGGGTGATCCGCGAGAGGATCGAGTCGATGTAGTCGGAGGTGTTCTTCCCCGGCCGGATGCCGGGGATGAACCCGCCGTACTTGCGGAGATTGTCGGCCACATCGGTCGGGTTGAAAATAATCGAGACGTAGAAATAGGTGAAGAAGATGATCGCCCCGACGTAGAGGAGGTTGTAGAGGGGCATCCCGAGGTTGAACTGCCGGGCGATGTTCTGGAGGATGGGGACCTTGATCATCTGGGCGATCGTCGCCGGGATGGTGATGATCGAGGCCGCGAAGATGATCGGAATGACCCCGCCGGTGTTCACCCGGAGGGGCAGGTGGGTGCTCTGGCCGCCGTACACCTTGCGGCCGATGACCCGCTTGGCGTAGGAGACCGGGATCCGCCGCTGGCCCCGCTCGACAAAGACAATGAAGCCGATGACGGCGACCATCATGAGGCCGAGGACGATGATCTTGATCGGGTCCCAGTTCCCGGTCCGAAGGCCGGTGAGCATTTCGCTCAGGCCGGCCGGGAAACGGGCCACGATGCCGGCGAAGATGATGAGCGAGATGCCGTTGCCGATCCCCCGCTCGGAGATCTGCTCGCCGAGCCACATGACGAAGACCGTGCCCGTGGTCAGGGTCAGGACGGTCAGGAGCTGAAAAGGCAGACCCGGGTTGGGGACGATCCGGGCGCCGCCGGGGCTCCTGAGGCCCTGGAGGAACAGGGAAATGCCCCAGGCCTGAATGAAGCAGATGGCAATCGTGCCATAGCGGGTGTACTGGGTGATTTTCTTCTTGCCCAGCTCGCCTTCCTTGGACAGCCGTTCGAGATAGGGCCAGACGACGGTCAGGAGCTGGAGGATGATCGAGGCGCTGATGTAAGGCATGATCCCCAGGGCGAAGATCGTCATCCGGGACATATACCGCCCCGAGAACATGTCGATGAATCCCAGGATCGTGCCCTTCTGCTGCTGCCAGAATTCGGCTAGGGCGTCCGAAGAGATCCCGGGATTGGGGATCTGGCCCCCGATCCGGTAAACGGCCAAGAGGAGGAGAGTGAAGATGACCCTCTTCCGGAGGTCCGGAATGCTGAAGATATTGCGTACGCTGTCCAGCATGGCTGTTACCCGAGGAGGACGGCTTTGCCGCCGGCGGCTTCGATCTTCTTCACCGCCGCGACCGAAAATTTATGGGCGTGAACGATCTTGGCCGTGGAGATCTCGCCGCGGCCGAGGATCTTGATCCGGTCCGATTTCTTGAGGAGCCCGGCCTTGTCCAGGACCTCGGGGGTGATTTCCGCCGCCTCGATCCCGGCCAGGCGGTCGAGGTTCACTTCGGCGTATTCGATCCGGAAGATGTTGGTGAAGCCGCGTTTCGGAATCCGGCGGTGGAGGGGCATCTGCCCGCCCTCGTCGCCGCGCATGCGGGAATAGCCGGCCCCGGAGCGCTGGCCCTTGTGGCCGCGGCCCGAGGTCTTCTGCCGGCCCGAGCCGGGGCCGCGGCCGACGCGCCGGGCGTTCTTCCGGGACCCTTTGGCGGGATGGAGCTGGCTGAGGTTCATTGGACGGCCTCCACGTTCACGAGATGCGGGATTTTATTGATCATCCCCCGGATGGCGGGCGTGTCGGGACGGATGACCGTATCGTTGGGTTTCCGCAGGCCCAAGCCCCGGGCGACTTCCCGCTGGGGCTTCGGATAACCGATCAGGCTGCGGACGAGCTTGATCCGGAGTTGACCTGGGGGCGCGCTCATGATCAGGCCGTTCCTTTCGCCTTGCCGCGGTCCTTGATGACTTGGGCCGGATTCTTCATCCGGCGCAGGGCGTCCATCGTCGCGTGGGCGACGCTGATCGGGTTGGAGCTCCGGATGGACTTGGTCAGGATGTCCTTGACGCCCGCGAGCTGGAGGATCACCCGGACGGCGCCTCCGGCGATGACGCCCGTGCCCTTGGAGGCCGGGCGGAGGACGACGACGCCGGCATCGGCCTCGCCCTGGATCGTATGGGGAATGGTCGTCTCGGCGAGGTGAACCCGGATGAGCCGCTTCTTGGCGTTCTCCACGGCCTTGGCGATGGCCGCGGGGACTTCCCGGGCCTTGCCCTTGCCGATCCCGACGGTGCCCCGTTCGTTGCCCACGGCGACGAGGGCCGAGAAGCTCAGGTTCTTGCCGCCCTTGACGACTTTCGTCACCCGGCGGATGTTGATGACCTGGTCCTTGAGTTCGCCGATGTCGTCGAGGGGCTCGACGGGCGCCGGCGCGGTGGATTTGCGTTCTGCGTCTTGCACGGGTGTTCTCCTTCGCTCCGTCCTCAAAAAACCAGGCCGCCCTTGCGCATGGCCTCGGCGAGGGCCTTGAGCCGGCCATGGTACGGGTAAACGCCGCGGTCGAGGACGATCGCGGCGATGTTTCGGGCCTTGAGCCGCTCGGCCAGGATCGCGCCCAGGGCCTCGCAGCTGCTGAGGTTCTTCGCGTTCTTGTGATGCTCCCGGAAGTCCTTTTCCAGGGTGGAGGCCGAGGCCAGGATGGTCCCGGTCTCGTCGTTGACGGCCTGCGTGTAGATATACCGATTGCTCTTGAACACGTGCACCCGCGGCCGCTCGGCGGTCCCACGGACGATTCTCCGGATGCGCCGGCGGAGCCGGGCGTTGCGTTCGGCCTTGACCAACGTCTTGTCTTTAAGCACCGGTCACCCCCGCCTTCCGTTCTTTCTTGATCAACCGCTCGCCGGCGTACCGGACGCCCTTGAGCTTGTACGGATCGGGCTTGCGGAAGCGCTTGATGTCGTCCGCGACCTGTCCGACCCGCTGACGGTCGATCCCCCGGACGGTGATGAGGGTCGGCTTCTCGCAGACGATCTCCACGTCCTTGGGGAGGGGATACAGTTTGGGCTTCGAGTAGCCGAGGCTGAGCTCGAGGTTGTCCTTGTCGATCTTGGCCTTGTAACCCACGCCCACGATCTCGAGCTGTTTCTGGAAGCCGGCCGAGACGCCGACGACGGCGTTCGCGGCCAGGGCCCGGCACAGCCCGTGGAACATTTTTTGCGGTTTCGAATCGTCGGTCCGAACGAGCGTCAGGGCGCTCCCGTCCACCGCGGCGGTGATGCCGGGATGGAGGGGGGTCCGGAGCTTCCCCTTTTTCCCCTCGATCTCGAGGCGGTCGGGGAAGACTTCGACCTTGACGCCGGCGGGAAGGACGATCGGCCGTTTGCCTATGCGTGACATGGTTCCGCCCTTTCTCCGGAGGTCCTCACCAGACGTAACACACGACCTCGCCGCCCAGCCCCTGCTCCTCGCATTTGCGCCCGGTCTGGAGGCCCCGGGACGTGCTGACGATGGCCGTGCCCAGGCCGTCCAGGACCTTGGGAATGGACGCCCGGGTGCAATACACCCGACAGCCGGGCTTGGAGACGCGGCGGGCCCCGGCGATGACGCTCTGGTTGCCCTCGGTATATTTCAGGGTGATGGTCAGCATCCCCTGCTTGGAGTCGTCGATGACCTTGAAGTTCCGGATGAACCCTTCCTCCTTGAGGATCTTGACCATCTCGACCTTGAGCTTGGAGGATGGCATCTGGACTTCACGCTTCCGCATGAGAGCGGCGTTCCGCACCCGGGTGAGCAGGTCGGCGATCGGATCCGTGACGCTCATGATGGCTGTCCTTTCCTGATCCTTACCATGACGCCTTGACGACGCCCGGGATCTCGCCCTTGTGGGCGAGCTGCCGGAAGCAGAGGCGGCACATGTCGAACCGGCGGTAGTTGCCGCGCGGCCGGCCGCAGATCTTGCAGCGGCGTCGGGTCCGGATCTCGTATTTGGGTTTTTTCAGATATTTCGCGTAAGCCGATGTCGTGGACATGGATTCCTCTCTTCCCTCAGGCCTCGCGGAACGGCATGCCCAGCTTCCGGAGAAGCATCCGGGCTTCGTCGTCGGTCCGCGCCGTGGTCACGATCGTGATGTTCATCCCCCGGGAGCGCTCGACCTTGGTGTAGTCGATCTCGGGGAAGACGAGCTGGTCCCGGATGCCCAGGGTGTAGTTGCCCCGCCCGTCGAAGGCCTTGGGCGGGACGCCGCGGAAATCGCGGACGCGGGGCAGGACGATGTTGACCAGCCGGTCCAGGAATTCGTACATCCGCCGCCGGCGGAGGGTGACGAAGCAGGCGATCGCGACGCCTTTGCGGAGCTTGAAGGCCGAAATCGACTTCTTGGCCCGGCTCGTCACGGGCGCCTGGCCGGAGATCTGGGTCAGCTCGCTCCGGGCGGCGTCGAGGGCCTTGGCGTTCTGGAGGGCCTCGCCGACGCCGATGTTGATGACGATCTTCTCCAGGCGCGGCACGGCATTGGGGTTCGCGATCCCGAGATCCTTCTGGAGCTCGGGGATGATCGCGCGCTTGTAGGTCTCGAGCAGGCGGCTCATCGGTCGTCCCTCACTTTCTCGTCTCGAAGCTCGTCTCGCACTTGGGGCAGATCCGGGTTTTGGACCCGTCCTCGAGGCGTTTTGTCCGGGCCCGGACGCCCTGGGCGCAGGTCTCGCAGTAGAGCATCAGGCGGGCCAGCGGCAGGGGCGATTCCTTCTCCATGATCCCCCCGGCCACGTTTTTCGAACGGTCGGGCTTGACGAAGTGCTTGACGAAATTGACCCGCTCGACGACGGCCCGGCCGGTTTCGGGGATGACCTTTAAAACCTTGCCGGTCTTGCCCCGGTCCTTGCCGGTCCGGACGACGACGAGGTCGTGCTTGCGGACATGCAGGCCGCCCATCAGAGCACCTCCGGAGCGAGAGAGACGATCTTCATGAACCGCTTCTCCCGGAGCTCGCGGCCCACCGGACCGAAGACGCGCGTCCCGATAGGCTCGCCCGCCTTGTCGATGATGACCGCGGCGTTGTCGTCGAACCGGATGTAGGAGCCGTCCTTGCGGCGGACCTCTTTCCGGGTCCGGACGACGACGGCCCGGATGACCTTCCCCTTGGCGACCT
>Ga0315288_10011315_pt1 | contig 11233 bp, 27 predicted proteins | sample YL17G11_20_MG_FD_203454 | JGI IMG/M metagenome (GOLD analysis project Ga0315288, IMG submission 203454) | Sediment microbial communities from Yellowstone Lake, YNP, Wyoming, USA - YL17G11_20 | ecosystem: Environmental > Aquatic > Freshwater > Lake > Sediment | place: USA: Wyoming | collected... | reverse complement strand
TAGAGTGCCTTTTATTCTTCTACCCTCGAATGGTATCTGGCGGGATTATGATGATCGACGATTACGATTACCCCCATTGCCCAGGGGTACGAAAGGCAACGACTGAATTCCTTGAAGGGAAACCCGATTTCTCAATGCCTATTCATCAATACCAATTTGTAATAGTAAAGGTATAGTATGAAACTGAACATCGGTAGCGGGAACGATTTCCAGCAATCTGGGTACCTAAACATCGATCTCCGTAAGGAGAGCAAGAACATCGGCCTTCAATCCGATGCAAGGTCTCTCCCCTTTAAAAGTAACTCCGTTGAAGAGATCATTTCATTCCATTTGGTAGAACATGTCCCAATGGATGACCTCGTTCCAATGCTTCGTGAGTGGCATCGAGTATTGAAGCCAGGCGGAAGCATTGCAGTAGAGTGCCCAGAATTCGATGGGACCATAGAGCAGTATCTCTATGCTCCTGAAGGACCCGAACGGGATGTCCTTCTCAAAATCATTTACGGGTTCCAGCCGATTGATTTTCATTTCAATGGTTTAAACGCTCACCGCCTTGAAAGGGCATTAAGCGTTGCCGGGTTTGCCGAAATCTTTGAAGGAACCCCGATCAGGAGAATCTTTGGGCCAATAGAGCCCCTACTTAGAATGGAGGCAATCAAGACATGATCAGCGTTATAGTTACATCGTATAACCGGCTTGAGTATTTGAAGAAGGCAGTAGAATCAATCAAATCTCAGGAACGTTCTGATATTGAAATCGTTATCACAGATGACTGCTCTACAGATGGCAGCTGGGATTGGATTAAGGAGCAAACACTTCAAAGTGATAAGATCATCGGAGTAAGGCAGGTTAAGAATTACAGCGCGCCTTGTAGGCCTCGTAACGATGGATTTCTGGTGAGCTCAGGCGAGTTTATTAACTTCCTCGATGATGATAATGAGTTTTTGCCTGGTCGAATTAAAACCTTAATAGAATCCTTCAATCCTTCAATAAATGTTGTTTATAGCACAAGTTTGTGCGTAAAAAACGGAAAATTTATCGATCCGCCTTGGGGAATTCCGCCCAAACGATTTGATGCAGACCGTTTGGAACGAATCAATTTCGTTGATAATAGCGAGCCGATAGTTCGTCGGGCTGTATTCGATAAAGTAGGGCTATTCGATGAACAGCTTGAGTGGAACGAGGAGTGGGATCTATGGCGTCGAATCGCGAAAGCAGGGTTTACATTTTTATATGTTCCACAACAATTAAATCGGTATAGCGTTCATTGGGATGACTCTCGAACTGGGATGAGTTCCATTTGGCAAGAGTCCAACATTCGGATCTATAATAAACATCAACGTCTCCGCACGTATGATGTGACTATTCGATTGAGCGGGAAGAAGGAACTTCAAGTTTCATCGTTCGGACAATTTGATAAAGAACAAGAATCATCTCATACCGTTTTAGTTTATAAACACGGGACCATCCAGCCGGTTGAGATTACAACTATAGTACGGGAGCCATTAGATGAAACCACGTCCTGATGTTCTCGATGGGAAGACAATGTCAGTCTCCGTTGGCTGTGGTCATATGTACTGTACTGTAAATATGCACGAAGGGAAAGCGTTCGAGGTGTTCGTTGTTCTTGGTAAAGGTGGCGGATGTCAACAAGCCCAATCAGAAGCGATTGGCCGATTAGTATCTTTAGGTCTTCGCTCAGGTGCGGACATAAAAGACGTCATTTCACAGCTCAAGAGTATTCGGTGCCCGAAACAACAGGTTATCAAAGGGGGCTTCGTGCGCTCTTGTGCTGATGGCGCTGCGATAGCGATGGAGCGGATCCTATTTGGAAATCCAACTCAAACGGAACTCCTGCCCTCACCTCCCGAGGTTAAGGTGGAAGTCGCTTCTCATAATACGGTTTCTACGGGAACCCCTTTTATGGGTACACCGTGTCCGGAGTGTGGAGAACCAATGGCAAGAGAAGAGGGATGTCAAAAATGTTATAGTTGCGGACATGCAGATTGTGGGTGACATATGGATGAATTAGCAGACGCCATAATTCATAAGGGCTGGGAAGCATGTCCGCATAAGACAGTGCAGTCTTCCGTAGACTTCGCAAGTGATAAACCTTCTCAGGATGTCACCTGTTGTTATACTTGCGGCCTGACAGTAGAAGAACGCAAATATGATCAGTGCACCAATTGCGGGTATAAATAATGGATGAGAATAAATTCAAAGAGCTTGCCAGTAAAATATTTTTTGAATGTGTTTTGTATTTTCATCGAGGTGGCGATCAAGAGTATTTTGTTTATGCATTGGAAGTGTTATTGGGTAAGATGAAAACAGAATTAAAAGTCGCGAAGACAGAAAGCAAGGTCGAAGGGGTAAAGAATCGTTTTTTTGATCCTCCGGTTATCAAAGGGGGCTTCTTCGGTCTTATCCGTTAGAAATTAAATGAGTAAAAACGGTCAAAATCTATCAAAGTGCTCTCAGAAGGTTGAAGAGGTAATCTCCATCCTTGAAGAGCTCCTTTCGCGGACTCAATGTAAATTCGTGAAAGAGGTTTTACCAGGACAAATAAGAATGTTGAAAAATATCGCTTATGCAGAAGGTAAGCTGAAGGAAATGGTAGATAGAGAAGAGGGAGGTGATAAAAATGGCAAAGAAGAAGGAAATCATCGAAACACCACAACCACCGAGAGGAGGTGATCCCGTGGCAATCACAGCTGAAGATGTAAAAGGGATAGCAGGACAGAAGAAATGCTCCAAATGCGGAAAGGAGTATCTACTGTCCTCCATCGTGAGAGGATTCCCTGATTTATGTCCCGACTGTGGCGAGCTGGCGAAGAAAGCTCTGGTCGCAACCCCACCCGCACCATCGACGCCCGCGGCGCAGTCGGACAAGCCGAATCCTTTTTGGTTCCCGCCCCAGAAGTAAAATATGTTATCTATAGTAGTGATCACTTTTGGAATCCTCGCAGGAATAGTTATTGTTTCTGTTATCGGGGCATGGATTTGGGAATGGATAGAAAATTACCTTTACTTTAGGAGGAAGAATGAGCACCGAAAATCCTTGGGTCTCGATTCTAATGAACTTCAACAAAGACACCGGAAGGAATGAGCTCAGTGTCGGTCGAGTTGCAACGATCGCATTACTTATCCTTGCGATCGCGAGGTACTGGGCTGTATCACTCGAACTTCCGAATTCCTTGGAGACCATGATCATGGTTCTGCTCGGATATAACGCAGCAGATAAAGTGATCAAGGCCCCATGGAAGACCAGTCCGATAGCTGAAGTGTTAACGGAACTGAAGGAAGTGGTAAGTCCGCCCGCTAAAATTCCCTCATCGATTCTTCAGCCAGTTGAAGTGAGTCCAGAGTCACCGGAAAAGTAATGTTTACGAAACATCAATATATCCTACATGAGGTTAGGACGACCAAACAACATCAGAAATACAAAACGTTTATCTGTGCATATTGTGGACACATATCTGGAAAACCTCGAGACTATCTGCAACACCTTTATCGTGCGGTTGCGAAATGTTCTTTGAGCCCCCACAGGGCCGATATTCTTGAATACCTAACAAACGACATTGACTGTTTAAAACAATAAGGGGGGCTCATGGCCGATAGTGTTTTGGCGTGCTCGGTCTGCGGTACGCCTTTACAATTCAAAGGCGATTGGTGTCCGAAATGTCATCCGTTACCGTTATTCGAACGTTTACCTGCAGAGATGTCTGAAATCACTCACGATGGAATCACGCACCCTGTCTACCTCGGACCTTTCCCAGAACCAAAGATAACAACTTCTACAGATGGTCGATGGCAAGTTGTCGACTTTGGGGAAACGATCGTAGGAGCAGAACGAGGCGCGACATTTATTGTGCCTAAATAATAATGCCGAAGTTAATCCTAACAGGGAATGAGTCTGATCCGACTATCTGTAAATGGTGTGGTAAGCCGTTTCCTTTGACCCGTAAGGGCCTTCCACCAAAGGGTCGATGCTATTGCCATTATACCTGAGGGCAGAACTATTACGATACGTTCAGTTGGAACGGTGCAGTTGGGCTTGCATTTAGGACTCGAGGGGAGAAATGTGAACAGTGTGGAGCGGAGAAGTCATTTACGGGCGGCATGTACCCAAGATCGACGATTGAAGTTCATCATATCATTCCGTTAGAGAATTGTAAGAACCCTAGAGTCCGGCATTGGAATAGGCGCAATATGCAATGCAACCTGTTAGTCCTTTGTATAACCTGCCATGTGAAAGTACACAAAGAAAGGAGGTCCGATGAAGCCCGAAGAGACAATCCAGAAGGCCAAGAGATTCTTCAAGACACATCGGAACAAGCAATGGGCGCACAACCTATTGGTGGGATACAATTACGGCCTGAAGCTCTTGAAGATCCTAGAGGAGGAGAAGGGATTCAGGTGTGATCATCAATTTTACCTATCGATGATTGTTCCGCAATATTCTGACATCTTTAACACAGCGGAACATGCCGTAGTAATATGTCCTAAGTGTGGGGAGGTTAGGAGAGTTAAGATTGAGGATCATCGATTTGAATCGGTCAAGTATGAATTCAAAGTAGGATAGGGGGTATAATGGCACATAGGGATATATTCATATCAGATCTGCATCTTGGGAATGGAAAAGGGCAAGAGGACTCCGATTCAAAGGCACTAGATCGATTTGCAGAGGAGGTTTTAGAACCTCGGGATGATCTATGGGTAGTCGGGGACCTATTCGAACTGCTCCAATGCCACGCAGACGATATCCTTACTGCGCACATGGATTGGCTGAGGAAAGTGTGCCAGAAGGTCAATGTGAACATCCTATGTGGCAACCATGATTCAATTGAACTGTTACGAGATTCGTTCTTGAGCAAGTTCTTGATCCTACACAGAGTTGCGTTCATATCTCCTTTAGAGACACATTTTGTCATCCATAGGGGGGATAGGTACATACTTATTCTCCATGGGCATCAGTATGATGCGCAGATTTCCAAACATCCGATGCTTGCTCGTTTTGTGGCGAAATTGGGCGGATACGGAGAGAATGTTTGGCCCAATATCGACACACTACTAACCAAGTTCGAAGCATGGCTCGAGGAGACCGGTAGGCACTCACGAAACGAGCACTACTACCCATATTTAAGTGCCTTATCACGCAGTATAGAACCATCACATTTATGTGACGCTGTGATATTTGGTCACACGCACAAGGGGGAGGCCAAGACATATGAAGGAGTCAATATCATCAATATCGGATCCTGGGTTACAGCATCCACAGGAGAGCGTAAGCACCACTTCGCCATCCTTGATCGAGGAGATCTCACACTACAAGAAATGTAGTTCGCTGGACTGTTCACGTCGTGCGGAGGTGAAGGGCTTCTGTCCATATCATTACAGACGGTATAGGGCCAGAGTTCGGGCAGAACATCCTGATAAGATCCAGAATGGTGGGCCTAGGATGTTCGATAGTAAGGGCTTGAGATTCAACGAGAATGGGCCAGAATTTGAAGAGCGGGATAGTGCGACAAAGATTCTATGTGACGGCAAGGAGATAAAGTTACAGAATAGTATTATAGCGCGCACGGAGATACTGAGAATAGCGCACAGGACTGCAGAATGGAGAGTCATATTAGTACAGCGAATAAGAGACCTAGTGATACGTTGGAACAGTATAAGAGTGAGCCCAGGGGATATCTTCTACACCCTCCCGCCCCGCCAAACCAACTTAAAAGATTAGATAATACATTCGTATCTCTCTTGTATGTATAATAGAGCATAACGACAGATAATAACACCTCATCGCTTAGGATAATGTAGATATCATTATCCTAGGCTTTTTTTCTGCCCTTTTAAGTTCCTTATAATCTTAACACCCCATCTGACTATATATGGCACAATGTAAATAGTACTAGGAGACTATTTGCATGGCTCTATGTGCCTAGAGTTTCATGTAGGTAGGTACTATGTTTCGGACCGCACTCGGGTCGTTAATAATTATATAATAAGTTAGAAGAAAATGAAGTATATGTAAATGATGTAGGTTATTTGAAAATTGAATATAAGGTTGTTTTTAAATGGTGGCCAAAAAACTATGTATATGTAAATGAGTATGAAATATGTAAGTTTGTATAAATGAGAGGAGAGTGAAAAATGAAGATAATAGTGAGAAGTAAAAATGGTGAAGAAAGAGTAAGAATGAGTGAGTGGGAAGTAGTAGAAGAAGAGTTGAAAAAAGAGTTTGAGTGGAGAAAGAATAGAATGTATTGTTTGGTGGATTTGAAAGATGAAGAGATAAAGAAAGATAGAATTGAGTATAATGAAAAATTTGATGAGGAGGTAAAGAGTGTTAAGGATTGTGAGAGGTTAAGGGATGAGTATAAAGAGAAGAGGGAGGATAAAAGTTTTAAGATTAGAGAGAGTTATAAAGAGAGTGTGATTAATGGTGAAATGGGATTAAGTTTAAAAGTGAGAGTTAGTAGAAATAGAATATTTTTTAGAGATAGAAAAGAAGTAGAAATTGGAAGAGAAATTGTGGTGAAGAGTTTAGAAAATGATAAGTGGTTATATAATAGAGATGGTGGAGAAAAAGAAGTAAAAGAGAAAAATGTATGTAAGAGAATTGAGTTAAAAGGGAGTGAGTGGAAAGTGAGTATAATGAAAAAGTATTATGGGATGAGAAGGTATAGTAGTAGTTATGATGTAGGAAGTGATATGAATGGTAAGATGGTGTTAGTAAAGAAGTAGAGAGTGGTTGAAGTTTAAAAATGAATGTAATGAGTGGAGATGTAAATAAAGAATAAGGGTGTAGTGAAGTATAGTTAATTGAAATGAGTATGATAGATGTTAAACTTGAAAGGAGAAAGAAAATTGTTTGTTAGAGTACATATAGAAATATATGTACTCCATAGAAACAATAAAAACAACTTTATATGAAAACTAAATAAGCTCGCCTCGTAGGTCCGAGCCCATAGACGAGGAGCAAGTAGGTTACAAGGCGCATAGCTCTTGAGAGCGAAAGCGCGAACTACGAGAGCTTCTACATTCAAAGCTCAACACTCAAGAACCTTACTCCCTTGACAAGGAGTAAGCACTTAACTCGATCCTATCCCATCCCTCCATTGTCTAGCCTTATTCCTGACATGCGTCGAATAAGGCTAGACCCTTTTTAATCCACTCCGCCAATCAATCCTAGAATGAAGGGGGTGATAATATGACAAAAGAAGAATACTTCAATTCGCAAATCCTAATCGCGAAGGCGAACGCGAAGGATCCTTGGGAGGCACTTACCGAGATGCTGGAACGAATGTACGATGTCTTCTCCGATATATATAAGGAGCAGACTGGAATTCGTCCTCGCCATGGTTACTTCGACATCCACTTATATCGTCTGTGGGTGAAATAGTTCTTATGGCGGAGTGGATTAAAAAGGGTTCAACAAAGGAGGCAACATGATGTGGTTCGTTTATGAAGCGCTGATCATTGCTTTGGAAGAGCGCGATGAGAAGAGAGCTCTTCGCGACATTAACTCTTACCAAGAGGACATGAAGTTCTATTTCAGTTTGTAGGAAGGAGGAACCAATGAGAAAACTTCAGCTGATGACTCCCGATTGTTTTGCCTTTCGGGTAGTTGAAAATCGCTTCCTGTTGGATGGCATCGCGGTGTTGAGGAGAGGTGATAAAATCTTGATGTGGAATCAGGAGTCTGGTAAGATGGTCCCGATCGGAACCTGCCAGACACACCTTGCCTGGGATATGCAGGTTAGCGCCGCGACCTTCAATCGACTTGCAAGGAAGGAGGTACAATGAAGATCCTGAAACCGATAGCAGGAGTGATCATGATCATCGTTGGGGTGATCGGACTTCTGTTACCACTGATGCCTGGATGGATATTCATCATCACGGGCTGGCTGTTGATCAAACCAAAGGAGGTAGTGATATGAAGACGAAAGAGCTGAAAGCGATCTTGAGTATCGTAGGTGATTCTGTTGGACAGGCCTTAATGGGTCTGGGAGGTGCAGTCGCAATAATCACAGTGACGGATATGTTCGGAACGTGGTGGCAGAAACGAGATCAAAAACAAATCGCCAAACTGAGAGAGGAGAGACAACATGACAAAGCAACGGCCTAACGATCAGATGGAGTTCATCAAGGAAATCAAGCGATTGATCAAGGAAGGATTTCAGTATGTCGCCACGTGTATGTGCGGAACGATCGTGGCGAGCAAGACACCCCACGCGCACTGCAATTGGTGTGGTCGCGAGATGGAAGGTGCCAGATACTTCGACGAATAACAAAGGAGGCACAATGTCGTACATCATCGTCTTTGGTGGAATCATCTTTTGGGCAATGATTCGCTTGGCTGCTGTATCTAAAATGTAGGAGGTGCGTATGTGGTACACAATAGGTATTGTGGGCACTCTGATAGTGCTCCTACTGCCACAGATCATCGGTGCTATCTTGATAGCTATCGACATGATCAAAGAAAGGAGGGCGTAGTGAAAGACAAAAATTGATGTAATGGTGTAGAGGGAAGCTCACAGGGTTCCGAATGGGGGTCGTGCAGAATGGAGGCCACTATGGCATTATTCTCCAAGAAGATGATCATCCCGTTCGGCGCCGCGAATCCGATTCTTGCTACGATCGGATTCATGATCACCATGGGTATCTTGCTGTCCGAGGGGATTGACCTCGGCAAGAAAGGTTACTCGGCCTACAAGAAACGGCAGGAGAAGAAAGCTGCCGAGAAGCTGGAAACTCCTCCTATCGAGGAGACTCCTGATCCGGCCGCACAGCCTGCCCAGTAGTACACAGGTCGTAAGGTAGTTTAACCTTAACAGCATGACCCCCATTCTGAACCCTGTGAGCAACAACAGACTTCCAGTTCAAGGCCACCCCGTGATCAAGGAGGCCAACATGTTGATCGTGCTTATCAAGATCTCATTGGCAATCATTTACATCACGGTCGTTGGAGGATTGATCTGGACTTTCTTCTGGTTCAACTCTTCTTCTGATGAGGAGAAGGAACGGAAGAGAGTGATGATCAACCGACGACGGAAGTACAGTCCAATCATTTAAGGAGGCCAAGAATGGAAACAGTAGGAACCTATCTCAGTGAAGCAGCGACAATGATCGGAAGGCTTTTCTTTTCTCTCTTCAGATCTCCAAGAGTATTGGAGCTAAGGAGACTGAGAAAGGAAGCCATCCAGAACCGTCCTGCCGGATCAACAGTCTGTAGGATCCGGCATGATGATCTCGTCGCGGTTAGTTAACTAGATCACTGGGGTGGCCTTGCACTGGGAGTCTGTTGTATAATAGAAGTGATGGATAGGATCTCATCGTATCGTAGAGGCCGGACAGAAGGAGGATGTCAAGATGGCAGCTCCATTAAATAGTCCGCGCCCAGTAACGCCGGATGAAGACGCTCAGATTGTCGAGCTCTTCAATGCCGGTACGGCAATCAACCAGATCGGGCGGAAGCTCGATCGCCAACCCCAAGTCGTCATTTACCGGCTGCAGAAGCTGGGACTGAGGACCGTGGGCGAGAAGAAGATCAACTTCGTCACTGCTGCGGAGGAGCAGGCGTGGTTGAAAGAGTTCCTGCAGGGCAAGAACGCCAAGCAGATCGGAACCACGAGAGTGGAACCGATCGTGTGGAAGCACCTCGCCCTGAAGCTTCGCGAGCTCTACCTCGAGAAGTTGATCGAGGTCGAGACCGTGTGGGCGAAGCCGACGAAAGCTAACGCCACGAAAGTGGCCAAAGTGTTCGCCAGCTTCAAGTAGTTAACCCAATCAGTCCGGCCTCTACGATGCGATGAGATCCAAATGTTCTACTGTGAGGGATGGGCCTGCCATAATAGGAGGCCACATGAGTAATCAGAACAACGCTACTGTCAACACCAACGCTACCGCTACCATTCCGTTGCACTCCGGTCCGAGACAGGTCACGGATATCGATGTGCAGACCTGGATCAAGCAGTACGACGAAGGCATGAGCCTGAACGCGATCGCTGCTGCGGCCGGTCGGAATCCTCAGGTAGTCCGGGGCAAGCTGATTCTGTACAGCGCCGCTTACAGAACCAAGGCCACGGAGAACCGGGGGAGCAACGGGAAGGGCAAGCCGGTCACGCAGGAAGAGTCGAAGGCGTGGTCGGACGCATACCGGAGCGGAACCAGCGTGCATCAGATCTCCAAGGAGACTGGTCGGTACAGTCAGGTGATCTGGATGCACATCGCCAAGGAGCTGCGGACTGTGCTGCTCTCTCTCGGCGAGCTGGCGCAGAAGGAAGTCGCCAAGATCGTGAAGCCGGAGCCCGCCAAGGGTACTCCGACACAGCCGACGGCTCTCCACGCTGCGCCCGAGACCAAGAAGGATAAGAAGTCCAAGAAGGTCGAGAAGCAGTTCAGTCTCGGTCCTCTCGCGATGATCCTTTCCTAAGTCTCAAGTACTGGACGATGTCTTGTAGTTAACGTTACTAACCGGCAGGCCCATCCTTCACAGTAGACACTAACAACGAAAGGAGGCAAGATGGAACAAGAGCTGCAGGTGGTGGTGTATCGGGTGACCAAGAGGAAGTCTTGGATCGTTGGAAGCTATCTTCATCCGATCGCCAGCTACAAGTTGGATCCGGATAAGGCATACGCTTTACTGGAGAGCAATGGCACGATCAAGATGGTCTGGTCCAAGGGAGTGAAGCGCAAACGGAAAGGAGGGAAGCGATGACGCAAGAGACGTACACGGGAACGATCGTCCGCAAACTCCTCGAGAAGGCATTGCTGAAGCATGGCGATGACTTCTGGAAGGAGGGCAAAGGAATAACATCCAATGTCCACCTCGTCGAGGATATGATCTCAGCCATCAACTGTGAGGGCTTCGATGTCGCCCTCATCAAACGGAAGGGAGGTGAATGATGCCGCATATAGACTTACGAGATCCCAAGACTGTATTGCTCCTCCGAGACTTCAGCTTACACTTTGTGTGCTTCAAGTGTAAGAGGGAGCTTCACGTGAACGAACAGTCATCCGTTCTACGTATGAACGAGGACGGAGAATGGGACCTCGATCTCAGTGGCATGATGTGTGAATGCAATCCTGAAGAGGACGCGGATGCTGCAGCAGGAGACTACTGGGAAGCGATCCTACTGCGCCGCACAGATGGATAACAAAAGGAGGTAGGATGAGGAAGGATTACGAGTACATACAGAACGCTATCTCAGTGCAATTGGTTAGTACTGAG
>Ga0315288_10011314_pt1 | contig 11234 bp, 9 predicted proteins | sample YL17G11_20_MG_FD_203454 | JGI IMG/M metagenome (GOLD analysis project Ga0315288, IMG submission 203454) | Sediment microbial communities from Yellowstone Lake, YNP, Wyoming, USA - YL17G11_20 | ecosystem: Environmental > Aquatic > Freshwater > Lake > Sediment | place: USA: Wyoming | collected... | reverse complement strand
CTAACACAGCAAATTTGTTTTCTTTTGTATTGATAAGAACCGCGATAATGTTTGCATATCCAGCTAATGCTTCATCTAAAGCATTATCTAAAACTTCTTCAATTAAATGAACTGGATTGTTTGTCGAGCCGATGTACATCCCAGCGTTCAATCGAATGTGTTCTACTTCTTCTAAGACTCTTATGTCTTTTGAAGAATAAGCTTGCTTCATATTATGTCCTCTCTAAAAGATTTGGGAGGGTATGCGACTATTCATACCCTCCCATGATCGCAGACTATTTTACAACTTGATTACAAATCCGGATCTATTAACATGCTCAACAGAACCAGATTTTGTGATAATCCAAACCAACTTCTTTGGAAGATATTTTCTAGGAACTTCATTGATATTATCCACATGACCATCAGAGAATGCTAAACAAATATCGCATTGCAATTCTCTTGCTCTTTCAAGACCAGGTCTTAGAACTGTACCGCCACGACCCTTAACTTGAAATTGAATATCTCTAATCTTTTTGACTTGATATTCTTTTTCAACTCCAGCATCAACTTCTAATACTGTTGTATAACAATGTCTATCATTTTCAATAATGTTCTTAACACCCGACAAACCTTCTGCAATATCCTCAACTCCCATGCTGCCAGATGTATCAATAAGAACAACTATATCAAATGTCATGTCTCTTTTCTTTCCAGGAAATGGAGAGATTTGAGGGAGACTTGTTTCAGCTAAATGGAATGTATATGTTCTTTTTCTATTGATTCGTGTTGGACTTCTAAGGAATTTACTAAGACGACTTCCACGAACCAACTTTCTAATGATTTGATAATATGGAGCTTTTGGAGGCCCAAGAGCTTGCTCAATCAATTCAGCAATATGTGAAGGCAAATTTCCTCTGTCCTTGCTGAAATGTTTGATGGAATCTTTAATCAACTTTCTCATCTGTTGTTCTAATTTTCTTGACAATGAACTTAGATCAGCAACTCCTGAAATATTTTTATCCCATGATTTATGATCGTCAAATGCTTTGTTTCCACCAAATGTGAAATTTACATATTGAACCTTTTTCAAAAGATCATAATAATAATTTTCTGTAGCCTTGTCTTCTTCTAGATCATATTTTTTTGGAAGACATGGAGGCCATGGTTTACCATCGATTACTAAAGGTTCTCTAATATTTGCTTGAACATTAACAGCACAATCTGCTGCAATATTCCAACAATCTCTTTTGGCCTCAGTTGTATGTACGCCAACATCATTAGATAGCATTCTAATAAACCTTGAAATATGTTGGTTTAATAAATGCATTCCCTCATGTTCAAGGATTTTCAAAATGTATTTATCATCTGTCTTGCATACCAGATTTGGTTCATAATATAATGTTACTGTGCCATCTGGTTCCGCACCAACACCCATTATTGACCCGAAACCAGTGGCCGGTCGTCTTCTAATTCTGGAGAAAAGATATCCCCAGTAATTATACTTTAAAACGAATTTAGCAATTAAATTCTTTAACCTTTCTCCACTGTTTTCTATAATTTGTTCAGTTTCGGTCATGTAGGCAAATTTCCTTCACCCGCCTTGACTATCTTATCATAGAAATTCACTTTGTAATTCTTCGACTTTCTAAGAAGCGTCAAGTGGATTTGAGTCATATATTTAAACGCAGCGGCATTTCTATCGAACGAATCAATTTGAGAAATAAACAAAGCTGACGTATCAATGGGCATGATAAGCAGAAATTTCTCAACGTTCGTCAAATGGGTATCATCATACTTGGGCATTGAAGTAGTCATATAGGTACAGAACCCGACCATGAGTTCGCCCAACTTTGCATTGTCACCTTCTTTGAGAAGCTTTTTAATCTTTGGCTCAACTTCCTGATATTTGTAAAAGACATCTTTCGGATTTATCGTCTTGATGCCCTTTGCAAACTCAATGAAAAGAGCCGCCATATTTGTGTTCATTAAACCAGATGCTTTAATTTCAATCTCATCCAGATCAATATCCTTTCTGGCAATCTGCATTTTCCAAATATGATCGCTAAGCTTTTCCCAGCTTGCTGGATTGGCATAAACTGAGCCAAGTTTTTGTGCTACGAAATCATAAATATATTCAGGATGAGCTTGAATGAACTCAACAACCAAGGGATGAAAATCATTGGCAATTGCATGGTTCAAGAAATCAATAACATTAACTTCTGTATAGACATGCAATTGCCGTCGAATCCCTGCCGCATCTTCTAAGGTATCCATTGAATATTGGGAATCATCTGGATTGTCAATTGAGAAGACAAACCATCCCTTTGGGAACTGAAATCTATGAACCGCATATTCATTCTGGATCTGCCAAAGAAGTTGTTGCAACTGATGATCACCTCTGGAAAATTCATCAATGACAAACATTCCAAAAGAGTTTTTCTCTTTGGGAACGAAGTCTGAATAAAGCATCTTAAAGCTAAATTCTTCTCCAGGCCCCATTCCTTTTGAAGGGAATGGAATGATAAAATCATCTCGGCAAAGAACTGGAGATTTAACCATAATAATATTGAAAGTCTTTTTATCGTTGGGGTTCTTTCGATTGTGCTCGCCAAACAAATCTTCAGTTAATTCTGCGGCAATCTGAAAGCATATGGCGGTCTTACCAACACCGGCAGGGCCAACTATGCGGTAACATTGTTTGTCAACATTTCTACCATTTTGCCAAGCAAGAATGGTGTCCTTAATATCATTTCTGAGTAATGATTTAATTTTAGAGATTGGTAGTACTGAAATGTTTAATCGTTCATGGTATTTGAGTTCTGCCTCTTGTGTTGCTGTATCCTTTGCCATTCTTTTCTTACCCCTTTCAAGTTAATTAAAATTCAATGTCGTCAAAACTAAAGACTTTATCTTGTTTCTTTTCCTCTTGAGGTGGTGGTGTAGAAGGTGCTGAACTAGAAGCAGGTGCTTTTACATCATCAACCGGCAAAATCCCTTGAACAGGTTGGGTAGTTAAAGTTACATTTCCACCCTTATTTTTAGACCAATCAAATTTTTCATTGAACTTTACAACATTTTCTTTTGAAATTTTCAATACTTTAAGGACTGCATCATTAGGAAGTTTAGGCCCTCTTTCTAAAATAAAAATATTCACATTTTGCCCGAAACCTGATTTCTCAGAACCACGTTTTAGCTTTGTGACAAATCGTTTATTATTTACCACTGACTTCTCAAACGCTTTTGTTTGATCTGTCACTGGTGTAAAGATGGGGTCTAAATCTTCACGATATAATTCATTTAAATATTCAGATACATTTGAATATCTCATCCCTTTTCCGCGAATGAAAACGAAAACGGGTTTCTTATCTTCTGTTAAAACAGGACGCCCATTAGCATCACAAAAAATTCCTGCAACTAGTATTTGGGCTCTGCATGTATTACAAAAATCATTAGCTGCTCTTTCTGCAGATGTCTGTGGGCAAGGTCTGGGTTGACCATTACTTAACTTTGATGTACCAAACCAAGGAGGTGCGCCTTCTTTATACGAGAAACATTCAACTGTATCCTTGCTGGCGACCGTTTTAATTTTAGCTAAAATATCCTTGGTATGAGTAATAACCATATTGACTTCATCTAGATTATACTGCACGCCTCTCACCTGGAATTTTCCAGGAATCTCTTCAATTTGAAGATGATTCTTTCTTAGTTGGCCTGCAATATAAACACTATGAAAAAATTCTTCCTCTGGCGGAACTTTCTCACCACCGCCTCCACTATAACCCATACCCTGCAAATCACTATAATCTTCGTATCCAGACATCAAATATATACCTCCGTTTTATTTATTTGGAATTAGACACCAGTTTTGTCTATTCCGATCTTCTGGAATGGTAACAAGAGAGAACTCATTGTTAAACCAACACTTTAGATATTGATCCATTAACTCGCTTGAAATAAATTCACATAATTTGTTATACTCAGGTAAACTTGTCAGAGTTGGATCCTCGATCGTAATTGGATTTATTTTCCTAACTTTTGAATCTGTAACTTCTCCGCTTATCAACTTTGGATGCGGACAATAAACAATTACCAAACGATTTCCTACCATTCTGTAAATTTCATTTTGGTGTAAGTACGTATTGGTATCTAAATCATATGCAACATTTTGAGCTGTTAAAACTCTTTGAATTGAAGTATGCTGCCTACATAAAACTCCATCACTTTCTTTTTGCTTACAAAGCTCACAGTCAGTATGATCAACTGTATATTTAACTCTTAGTTCAAAACTTTCATCTGCAGCTTTTGAAAAATAAGATAGAATACGTCTCTTGTTTAATAAGAATTTTATAATTGTAATCGGATAAACATCTGCACCTAATTTTTCAATGAACTTTTCAATTGAGACTTGTTTCATTTAATTCTCCTGTAAATTTCGAACAAAAAATCGTTCTACTATTTACTCCTTCACCAGTGGTGATATAGGAGTATTCTAAAATGTCAGAATAACAGCTATATCAGACCACTGGGTGGAAGGACTGTGCTTGTTATTCCAAAGATGCTTGCCGGGTTATTCTCCTATGTAACTCTTTGTCTTAACAGAGTCCTTTGAAGGATAACTTTTTCGCACTGAATCAGGAACCTTGATATTACACACATCGGCAACTTCAATTAGCATCTGTGGAGTTGTACTGCGTAAATATTCCTCGAGTCGCCTTCTCAGTTTGACCAGTTTGTTTTCCACATCGAGAGTAACCATTAGAGTCTCCGCTATAGAACAACTGAGAGGTATACTGGTATGTCTAAATACTTTATCAAATCTCCACCGCCATTTCCAACTTTGAGTAAATCAACAGATAGGTTAGCTCTGCTGCTCATAATTTTCTTTGAAATTACATTAAGACTATCAAGAACAGGAACAATATTTTTTGTTACATCTTGAACATAACCATTTAAAAATACTTCAACATCTTGTGGATTTAATCCACTTGGTATTTTTGGTAACTCAAGAATTGAGGATTGTAATTTGTTTGTCATTTTCAATCTTAACAGTTCGGCACCATAGCACCCTCTAATCAAATATTTCCAATATGACATCCAGTGCTCAACACTTGGCATGATCTCAATACCAACAGGAACACCACAAAACAAAATGATAGCTCCTATTTGGTTGCCCATTGGTTCAAACTCGGCAGAGAAATCTTCCAATTGTTTTTGAACAGTTGGATCGCTATAGAAATATCTTAGATGCGCAGCACCTCCATCTTTCAATTTCATTCCTTGCAACCAAGTGGTGATTGAAGGCCACAATCTGGACATGTTCTTCTCCCCTCTAAACTTTGGATCAAGAAATACTTTTCTCAACCCAATAGGAAGAATATCATGCTCAATATCTTTTTCGCTTAATAGACCGCCCTGTCTTTGTTGAATACAACAGGCAGTATCAAATGACTGTGACTTACCTTTTTCAATAATCCCAGCACCACTCATAGCATGATCTTGAGCAGAAGGACCTCTTGCCATAATGTTTGCTGGAACAATTGCAGGTCTTTCTTTATCATCATTTTCAAACACCATTGTTCCATAATTTGATGTTCTCTTGAATCTTAATGTATGAGGTTTTGCAATTTCCTCATGTGAAGGTCCAACGATAGGGTATACTGTCATTTCATCAACGGACTGAATACCGTTAATTGATAATCCTGTGAATTTTAATTTATCGAAAATACTCATTTTACTTTTTCCTTTCCGCCCAATAGCTTTTGGTATTTTGATACCAGTAATTTTTTGACCATATCTCGGTTAGTTAACATCTGGGTGAAAAGCAGTTCTGTTTCCAAATATTTATAATCAGAGACTGGCAATGCTTTAATATCAGGGACCAAATTTCTTGAGCTACCTGCTTTTGCATCAGCCGCAAATACAGGATTTATATGTACCAGGTTAAATTCATAACCTGCTTCTTTGAAATAATCATAGGTATGTGAAAACATACCTTTTATAGAATTTTCATAACCGTCCGAAATAACAATAATATTTTTGCATCCGGTTTGGATTGATTTAACTAACCCTCTCCACAGATCAGTTTGATTATACGGGACGATGGCAGATATTTCCCGTCCATCAATATCTGTTTTGAGATATTGACCACCAACATAAAATACTTCTTTGACATTATCTAAAACTGAAAGAATACAGAGACTGGTCAAGAATGGGTGTAGAGGTCTGGTATCGCTTCCCTCCATGGATCTTGATGCATCAACAATAACACAGCATTCTCCAATATCCATTTTGTTCATTTTCAATGTTGCATTGTCAATCGCATCTGTAATCTTTCCAAGATTTTCTTTCTCACCTCTTAAGAGTTTGAAATAGAATGCTTTCCAAAGATCGTAAATATCTTGATTCTCATAATTAACTGTAACCTTTGCGCCGCTTCTTTTAGCAGCTGCTTCTTTCTGAATAGCTTCACGATCGCTGACTTTTGTTTCTTCATAAACATTCTTTAATTCAATCGGAAGCTTATATGTGTTTCTAAATCCCATAACTGTACGTTGAGGCATATCAACCATCAGCTTTTTGAATTCTTCAACATCTAAAGCTTTTGCAGCTTCTTTCAACTTAATGTATTTTTCAATTTTCGGAAAGTGAATAAATGCTTGATGATTCATAACTTTACTTACATCTGCACCAAATACATATAGCACAAACGGATAATATTTCTTATACTTTGTACCGGCACAATTTACAAATGATTGTATGTTTCCATGCAATATATTGTACAAATCTTGTTTTCCAAATGCATGACGAAGCAATGCTTTCAACTTCGATTTGTAGTTCAAAAACAATCCCTGAATTTCATTAACATCGCGGTCAAAAATGAAATCAAAAATAATCTTTCGGGATCTGCTGTTATTAACTTTCTTAAATCCTTCCCGTCCAAGAAGCATCATGAGATTTTTCAATGCTCTTGGAATTCTTTCTTTTTCAAGATTATATTTGATAACATTCTTTTCATAATCAAATGATAAACCGGCAGGGACTAAGGCCTTATCGCTTGTCTGAGGATTTGACAGCAACATGTGACTCATAGCACCCTTTGAAAATCCTGTGCCTCCCAAGAGGGTCACAAGGGCAAACAGGGTTCTATCAAACTCAAATAATTGTTTCCACATCTCAAAAATTTGTTTTGCCTGCTCATCAGCAGATTCGTAATAAGCTCCCTTTGGAGTAAACTGTAAAATTCCTGAATCGATCTGTAGCTGTTTTTTCGCCATTTTCAGTCCTTTCTTTAAGGTTCCAACGAGGGATTAACATATACAATTTTTTAGATGGAAAAATAATTGAGTTGAGTTTTAAGTGAGAAAGGGGTGAAATAAATGTAGCTTGTAGTCTCTTACAAAACTGAAGCTACACTAAGTCACCCCCTTCAACTGCTTTCTAGGAAGTAGAAATTGTAATGTTTGTTGCAGAGTAGGACTTGAACCTACGGCATTTAGCTCCAACGGCTAATGCTCAACCAACTGAGCTTTCTGAAATTACAACAAGTCTTCCTAGAAACTGAAAATTTTGAGAAGTGGAGTCATGTGATTAGTTGGGATTTTAGATTTACATGTCTATTCCTGAAATCACACAAAGTCTTCTCAAACTGTTGATCCCTTGTGGGTCGCAAAGCGTCCCTGAGATCGCAAAGCGTTACTCGTATTAATAAAAATATTTGGGGTGATAAATGTAATGACTATACGGAATTGAACCGTCTCGTTTCTTTACAAGAGAAATTGCTCACCATTGAGCAGCTGAAATTACACCAAGTCCCCAAAACTGTAAAAGCAATAAAAAATAAACTTGTGGGGATCGAACCCACCTTAAATCTCACCATGAATTGTTTATTCAAGTATTAATATATATAGATTCCTAATTTTTAAAAATAACAAAATGTATGTGGGGATACCCCCACAATCTACATTTTTGATAATTTAGAGTTTCGGTAGGCCAACCATCTCATAGAGATTTGTGCCTTTGCGTGCCCACCTCACGATGGGGTTGCCTTTCTCGACTCTCAATCTTTATAATCTAAAAAAGATTCTAAAGATTGATTATCAGATATTAATATATATAGTAATCTTATTTAATAAAATATTTAAGTGGCATCAATCCTTGCTGGAGTTTTTGGATTGTTTAGATCTATAATTAATTTGTTATTTGGAAAATTATCTGCTGCCTGTTTAATTAATTGTTTAGTACTTGATTGCATAAATTGATCTGAAAAATAAAGCTGTAGATTACCTTTTAAACTGAAACTAATACCATCCGCAGTTTCAACAACTTCAACAAGTTCGCTTCGTGGGCACTTTAGTTCAATGGGTCCTCTTTTAATTGTCATGGTTGACATTTTCACTCTCCTAACAATTTGATTAAGATCGAAGTTCTTAGATTCTTTGATCTGTTACAAAACCACTCTACCAATTTATCTTTTATATATGTTCTAAGAAAAATAGCAATCATCCCTGAAAAATCATGGGAATCTACTTGTTCATCAATCTCCAAAACAATTTTATCTGCATTTTGTTCGCAGAATTTTTCAATTTGGAGTGAGTTTACATCTGGATTTAAATACTTCCAAGTTGTAGTAATAAAGTCTTCATTATCAAATTCAATGAACGCTAAGAATTTTAGAAGCTCATTTATTTGATCTTTTGTATTAAAGTCAAGTTTATAAGGAAACTCAAAATCATAGACAAGTGTTATTTGTTCTAATATTGTTTCGGTGAAAGATCTAAGCTCTTCAACCTCATATTCCATTACATATTTAACGCTTGCTAAATACTCTTCTCTAAAATCTTCTTTGCCTATACTGTTTGTAATTGATTGAAGATAATATAATTTTAAAGCATCTTCAGCGGCGGGTACTCCATATTCGCTATTAACTATTTCATCATCATAATCTCTACCTGGTTCACGAATTGACTTGCCCAATAAAGTATATTGATTTAGATCTTCAAACATTTATTGCTCCCTATCTAACATTAGTGAAATAAAATATGAGTTTAATAAATCTCTTGCTGGTGAAATCTTTGCTTCTTTATATCCTGCTTGCCCTGTTTGAACTATCTCTGATAATAGTTCTTCTTTTGTCAAATAGTCATCAGATAATGGGCCAAGCATTTCAGCAAGAACATGTTTTGCATCATATGAAATAAATGAATAGGTATCCAATTCTCCTAATCTTTGACCTCCCTCTCTTTTCTTTCCAGAAGTTGGTTGCGCTGTCTTACTTGTAACTGGTCCTGTGCTTCTTCCATAAACTTTCTCAGATCCTAAGTGTTCTAGTTTAGACATATACATATATCCAACCGGAACTCCATTAACTGTTTTTGTATTATACTCTGGTAATATCAAATTATATATTGGTTTTAAATCTAATATTTTCAAAGCATTTTTTATTTGAGTATATTTTGGGCCTTTGAATGGAGGAAATATAAAAGGATAAAAGTCATTCTTTTTAATCTGATCAAGAAACAGTTTAAAAAATTTATCATTTAATCTATTTAGATTTCCAATTATTTCTTTAGTTACCATATTATTTACTGAAGTATCTAAAATAGAATTAACGCTTTCAATTAGTTTTAAAATCTTATTTTTATCAGTCATAACTATAATTCTTCTAGCTAATTCTTTTGAAATAAATCCACAATACATTTCATATAGTTGACTAATATTCATTCTATTTATAAGACCAATTGGATTAACTATAATATCAAGTCTTTCTCCATTTGGTAAGCGAGGCATAAACTCATCTTTTTCAATGAGAGTAACAATACCTTTTCCCCCATATCTATTACATAACTTATCACCAAGGTTTATTTTTAATTCTTGTTCAATTCTAAATCTAACTAAAATTCCATTTACAGTTTCGCCTTTAATCTTAAACTTTTCATTCTTTCTTCCACTCTTTCTGTTTGTTCTTTTGATTAGATCAGTTAATTTAGGGAAGTCTTCTCCTATATTTGAAAACACTTCAATATCAACTATTCTACCTCCAGGACTTTTCTTAATAAATTGCCCTGACGAAATATCAGTAGATACATCATCGTCATATCCAATAAGTTCTTCAATTTCACCAACACTTTTTCTAAGTAATGGAGATCCTTTTTTAGCATTCTCTCCAATTCCTGCTATATATAAAACTCTATCTTTGGGAGATATTAAAACTTCTTCAACTACACCATGTAAAGATGTAAGCTTATCTTGTTCAAGTAATTTTTCATTCAATACAATACCATCTTCAAAGTTATATCCTTTGTATGGCATTATAGCTGTTAGTAAAGGTCTTCCAAGAGAAATCATTCCTTGGTTCATACAAGCACCTTCTGCAATAACAGTTCCTTTCTTAACAGTATTTCCAATAGAAACTAATGGTTTAAAAACGCTAAGAGTATTTTTACCAGAACCTGAATGTAAGTGAGTTGGTGTAATATCAATTACTTCTTTTTTCTTTCCTTGAAGAACAATTGTATCCCTGGTTATATCAGTAATTTTTCCATCAGAAGGAGCTCGTTTAACGAAGTCGCTTGATAGTACATCTGTAAAAATAGATTCAAATCCGCTTTGAATAGGTGGCGGTTGAGGATTCTTTAATGGTAGTGATTGTCTAATTTGATTTGCCGCCATTATAACTCTTGCACCCTCAGTGCATTCTAGAAATGGAGACATACAAGTAGCAGGAGATAACATTCCACTATTTTCTTTATCTGAAATATCTTTAATTCCAAATAGGCCTCTAGAAGAAGTGATTAAAGCATCAATTGTTAATTGCTGAACTACTCCGATATTTGGACCTTCTGGAGTATCTAATGGATCAATATTTCCAAAATATGTTGAGTGTAGATTTCTAGCTTCAAGAGAAATAGATTCAGCATCAGGAATACCACCAACCTTTTTTCCAACTGGAGATACTCTTGTCATTGTTGACATTTCTTCTAATGGATTTGCATACTCCATATTAACAACAAGTTCTGTCATAAGGAAATCACTTAAAACTTTTGTTGGATGTAGATCTATTTTAGCTTCTGTATTCCCCGCAAGTATTTGCTCTTTATAAATAGTGTATGCTGATAGAATTTGTTTTTGAGCTAAGTAAACTAAAATTTCAGAGTTTCTTATTCTTTGATTTGATAGATCATTTCTTGATATACGATATCCTTCTATAACTTTTTCAGACATATATTTCATTATCATTTCTAATTCTGTTGGTA
>Ga0315288_10011313_pt1 | contig 11234 bp, 8 predicted proteins | sample YL17G11_20_MG_FD_203454 | JGI IMG/M metagenome (GOLD analysis project Ga0315288, IMG submission 203454) | Sediment microbial communities from Yellowstone Lake, YNP, Wyoming, USA - YL17G11_20 | ecosystem: Environmental > Aquatic > Freshwater > Lake > Sediment | place: USA: Wyoming | collected... | reverse complement strand
TGGCGCCGGTCGCCATCGCAGCCAGAGCTACTCGGCCCGGAGCCCTTCTATCCTCTCTGCACAGCGTCGCCAGCCGCTCGCCGCTTCCCCTCTAGCTCCAAGAACCCTTTCGGCAACAATCCCTTCCCATCGTGCGACTACGACACGAGGTCGCAGAGCGGCTTGACGCCTTCGAGACGTTCTGCCATGATGCGAGCGCTGGCCTGACACGACCCTAGGGAGGTGCAGCGATGCATACGTACGCAAGGCTGGTGCTGCTGTTGACGCTTGCGCTGGCCGCGCTGGCGGCTGGCATCGTGGCCTTCGCCGCTCCCCCCGCGCTGTTGTTCACCCTGAACACCGCGAACCCCCAGGCGGGCGGCCAGTTCGGCAACTCGCTGGCGGTGGGGGATGTGAACGGCGACAGCAAGGGGGACATCGCCGTGGGGGCGTATCAGGAGGATGTGGGCGGCCCGCTGGACCAGGGACGGGCCTATGTCTTTTCCGGCGCTAACGGCTCGCTCCTCTTCACCTTGGACACCCCAAACCCCCGCCCGGGAGGCTACTTCGGCTCGTCGGTGGCGGTGGGTGACGTCAATGGGGATGGCGAGGGGGACATCGCCGTGGGGGCGTCTCAGGAGGACCAGGGGCGAGCCTATGTCTTTTCCGGCGCTAACGGCTCGCTCCTGTTCGCCCTGGATACCCCAAACCCGCAGACGAACGCCTGCTTCGGCTTCTCGGTGGCGGTGGGCGACGTGAATGGTGACGGCAAGGCAGACACGGCGGTGGCGGCGATCGACGAGGATGTGGGCGGCAATGCCGACCAGGGACGAGTCTATGTCTTCTCCGGGGCCGACGGGTCCATCCTTTTCGCGCTGGACACCCCCAACCCGCAGGGGTGGGCCTGGCTCGGCTTCTCGGTGGCGGTGGGCGACGTGAATGGCGACGCAAAGGCAGACATCGCCGCGGGGGCACCCGGCGAGGACGTCAGCGGCAATGCCAGCCAGGGACGCGCCTATGTCTTCTCCGGGGCCGACGGCTCCCTCCTTTTCACGCTGGACACCCCCAATCCCCAGGCGTACGCCAGCTTCGGTTTGTCGGTGGCGATGGGCGACGTGAATGGTGACACAAAGAGGGACATCGCAGTAGGGGCGCACGCGGCACTCGTGGGCGGCAACGCCGGCCAGGGGCAGGCCTATGTCTTTTCCGGCGCCGACGGCTCGCTCCTCTTCACCTTGGACACCCCCAACCCGCAGACGAACGCCAGCTTCGGCGGCTCGCTGGCAGTCGGCGACGTGAATGGCGACGCCAAGAGGGACATCGCCGTAGGAGCGCACGGGGCACTCGTGGGCGGCAATGCCTACCAGGGGCGAGCCTACGTCTTCTCCGGGGCCGACGGCTCCCTCCTTTTCACGCTGGACACCCCCAATCCCCAGGCGTACGCCGAGTTCGGTATGTCGGTGGCGGTGGGCGACGTGAACAATGACGGCAACGGCGACATCGCCGCGGGAGGGTGGCGGGAGGATGAGGGCGGCAACGACATGCAGGGGCGGGCTTATGTCTTTTCTTCGCCGCCCCTGCCTCCCGTCGGCGGTGTGGCAGAGCTGCCGGATGTCGCCCAGAGCGGTGATTCGTCGGCCGCGACTTACGCTGCCCTCGCCGGCGGGCTGGCAGCAGCCCTAGTCGCCCTCACCGCAGGCGCCTGGTATGCCAGGAGGCGATGGGGGAGGTAGCATTGCAGGACGGAACGCACACTAAGTCGGCATAGTGTGCGTTCCCCTCCCATCGTGGGTTCACATCAACTGGTGCCGCAATTTGCCGCGCTCGCCGGCCGGGTGTTACGATCCCGGTGATCGATATGCGTTCGCCCAGCCTAGCCCTCTACGTCCACATCCCCTTCTGTCAGGCCAAGTGCCCCTACTGCGATTTCAACTCCTACGCCGGGCTCGAGGGACTGATGGCGCCCTACGTCGATGCCCTCATCGCCGAGATGGTTCTCTGGCGAGAGCCGACCCGCGACGCCAGGGTGACCACCATCTTCTTCGGCGGGGGCACGCCCAGCTTCCTACCGCTGGCCGAGACCGAGCGCATTTTCGCCGCCCTGCGCCGCTCCTTCCACCTGACGCCCGCCGCCGAGATCACGGTCGAGGCCAACCCCGGCTCCGCCGACAGCGCGCGCCTGGACGGCCTGCGCCGCATCGGGTTCAACCGCCTGAGCCTGGGCGTCCAGTCCTTCCAGGACGACGAACTCCGCCTTCTGGGGCGCGTCCACTCGGCGGCGGAGGCCCGCGAGGCCTATCGCGGCGCCCGCCGGGCCGGCTTCGAGAACGTGAACCTGGACCTGATCTACGGCCTGCCCGGCCAGCCGCTCGCCGCCTGGCAGCGAACGCTGACCGAGGCCATCGCCCTGCGGCCGGAGCACCTGTCGCTCTACGCCCTCACCGTGGAGGAGGGCACGCCCCTGGCCGACGACGTCGCCGGCGGCTGCCTGCCAACGCCCGACCCCGACCTGGCCGCCGACATGTACCTCTGCGCCGGCGAGGCGCTGGCCGCCGCCGGCTATGACCAGTACGAGATCTCCAACTGGGCCCTGCCCGGCTATCGCTGCCGCCACAACCTGGTCTACTGGCGCAACCAGCCCTACCTGGGCCTGGGGGCCGGCGCCCACTCCTGCCTGGGCGGCTATCGCTTCGCCGCCGTCCGCGATCCGCGGGCGTACATCGGCGAGGTGGCCGCTGCCGGCGCTCCTCCGCCGGGCGGCGGTCTGCCCAGCTTCCTGGCCGGCCTCACCCACCTGGAGAGCGTCGTCCGGGTGACCGACGCCCGCGCCATGGCCGAGACCGCCATCCTGGGCCTGCGCCTCGTCGAAGGACTGAGCCTGTCGGGGTTCCGCCGCCGATTCGGCGTCGGCTTCCTCTCCGTGTACAGCCCAGCGGTGGCAGAGCTGACCGACCTGGGCCTGCTGGAGCGCGCCGACGGCCGCCTCCGCCTTACCGCCAAAGGTCGTCTGCTGGGCAACGAGGCCTTCGAGCGTTTCTTGCCGGACATCTAGTCCCCAAGTCGACCACCACGTAGATCGCCGGCCCTCCCCCATGCCGTATAATAAAAAGAGCCAACTGTGATACTTTTCCAGGTCTTCCGCTTGCCCGCTAGATAGGAGGCGCGAATGTAGGGCTGGGCGAGCCCGGTCGAGACACGAGCACAGACAATCGGCAAACGGATGCGATCTCACTGAAGATAGGAAGGAGTGGACCGTGGCCAATTCATTCATGCACGTTGAGCTCCAGACCAAGGACGTGGACAAGGCGAAGAAGTTCTATCAGAGCATCTTCGACTGGCGGTTCGAAGACATGCCCATGGGCAACGGCATGTCCTACACAGGGATCCACGTCGGAGAGGGCACCGGCGGCGGCATGTGGACGAACCCCGCCGATAACGGGGCCGCCCACTGGCTGGCCTACGTCAACGTAGACAACATCGAAGCGACCATTGAGAAGGTCAAGTTCTCGGGAGGCGCCGTCGTGCAGCCCAAGACCGAAGTCCCCGACATGGGCTGGTACAGCGTTATCACCGACCCTTCGGGCGCCGTCCTCGGCCTCTGGCAGAACAAGCCCGGCATGTAGGCCGGCGGCGCTAGCCCTCCAGCTTGTGCAGCCCGCGGATGGCCGCCAGCAGCGGCTCCACATCCGGGCCCGGCGACGAGGGCGCCGGCCCGCGTGGGTCAGCGGCGAAGGGGTTGCCCAGCAGCACGTCCAGGCAAGCGCGCACCCCCCAGGCCAGGGCCGGCAGGTCATAGCCCCCTTCCAGCGCCAACACTAGGCGGCCGCCACACAGCTCCTCCGCCGCCTGGCGCAGCATGAGGGCCAGATCGTAGTAGCCGGCGCAGCTTAGGGACATCCAGGCCAGCGGGTCGGCGAAGTGCCCGTCGAAGCCGGCGGACACCAGCATGACTTGCGGCCGGAAGCGGCGCAGCGCGGGCAGCATCACCGTCTCGAAGGCCCGCCGGTGCTGGTGGTCGCCGCACTCCATCGGCAGGGGCACGTTCACGGTGAAACCCATCCCGGGGCCGGCTCCCGCTTCCCGCCAGGTGCCGGTGCCCGGGTACAGTGGCCACTCGTGGGTCGAGCAGTACAGGACTGTCGGGTCGCTGTAGAAGGCCTCCTGGCTGCCGTTGCCGTGATGCACGTCGAAGTCGACGATGGCCACCCGTTCCAGTCCCCGCCGCGCGACAGCGTGGCGGGCGGCGATGGCCAGGTTGTTGAACAGACAGAAACCCATGGCGTGTCCCGGCGTAGCGTGGTGGCCGGGCGGCCGCACCAGACAGAAGGCCGAATCGATCTCGCCGGCCAGCACGGCGTCCGTGGCCCGCAGGCAGCCGCCGACCGCTCGCAGCGCGGCCGCGTAGGAGCGAGCGGAGACGGCCGTATCCATATCCAGCGCCTCGTCGCCGGCCTCGATCCGTTCCCGCACCCAGCGGATCATCTCCGGCCGGTGCACGAGTTCGAGGTCGGCCTGAGTCGCATCGTCCGCCGCGATGCCAGTCAAGGCCGAGCGCACGCCGCTCTGGTCCAGCAGTACCATTATGGCCTGCAGGCGCTCGGCCTTCTCCGGGTGGCCGTCGGTATCGTGCTCCAGGTAAAGCGGGTCGTACACCAGACCCACGCGCGCCATGCGTAGCGGTCCTCCTGGCATCATCCTAGGCGAATCGTGAGGATCAGACAACCTGGAGCGGCCTATGGTGAGCCCGTCGAACCATGGGCCGCCGCCGCTCATCCTTTGACACGCTCAAGACGAGCGGCGCGGTCAATTCGTGAAGCTGCGGGTTTTGACCCGCAGAACCGAACTCCCCTGCCCAGCTAGAGACAAACCGGCCGCGGTGTGCTAACATCTTTCGCCGAACAGATGTACGTCATAGGCACCGCCGGCCACGTCGACCACGGCAAATCGGCCCTGGTGAAGGCCCTCACCGGCATCGACCCCGACCGCCTCCAGGAGGAGAAGGAACGGGAGATGACGATCGACCTGGGCTTCGCCTGGCTGCGCCTGTCCGACGGCCAGGAGGTCAGCATCGTCGATGTGCCGGGCCACGAGCGCTTCATCAAGAACATGCTGGCCGGCGTGGGCGGCATCGACCTCGCCCTGCTGGTCATCGCCGCCGACGAAGGGGTGATGCCTCAGACCCGCGAGCATCTTGCCATCCTCGACCTTCTCGACGTGCGCCACGGCATCGTCGTCCTCTCCAAGAAGGACCTTCTGCCCGATCCGGAACTGCTGGCGGTCGTCGAAGCCGAGGTCGCCGAAGCGCTGGCGGGAACGGTCTTCGAAGGCGCCCCCGTCGTCGCCTGCTCCGCCGTCAGCGGCGAGGGCCTGCCCGAACTGCTGTCCGCCATCGAGGCCGAGCTGGCCCGAACGCCGCCCAAGCGCGACCTGGGCCGCCCCCGCCTGCCCATCGACCGCGTGTTCACGGTGGCCGGTTTCGGCACGGTGGTCACCGGCACCCTCATCGACGGCTCCCTCCGCACGGGCCTCGAGGTGGAGGTCGTGCCGGGCGGGCTGCGGGCGCGCATCCGCGGCCTCCAGACTCACCAGCGCAAGGTGGATGACGCCTCGCCCGGCCGCCGTCTGGCCGTGAACCTCAGCGGCCTCTCGCCGGGCGACCTACGCCGAGGGATGGTGGTCACCACCCCCGGCTGGCTGCGCCCGACGGCCGCCGTGGACGTCCGCCTGCGGGCGATTCGCTACCTGCCGCGGGCGATCCACCACAACCTTCAGGTCACCTTCCACACCGGCGCCAGCGAGGTGCCCGCCCGTCTCCTTCTGCTGGACTGCGATGAGCTGGCCCCCGGTGGCCAGGCTTGGGCCCAGCTCCGGCTGGAGGAGCCCGTGGCCGTGGCCCCCGGCGACGCCTTCGTCATCCGCTCGCCAAACGATACCCTGGGCGGCGGCCGCGTGGTGGACGCGCGTCCGCGCCGTCACCGCCGCTTCCATCGCCCGACCCTGGAGACCCTGGAGAAGATTGAGCGCGGCTCGCCGGAGGACGTGCTGCTGGTGGCCCTAGCCCGCCTGGAACCCTGCGAGGCGGGCCAGCTCACCGGTCACACCGACCTCGCCGCCGACGAGACAAAAGCGGCATTCGCCGTCCTGGTGGCCGACGGCCGCGCCGTCGCCCTGAGCGAAGGCGAGCTCACGCCTTCCACGCTCCTTTTCACCGGCGACGGCTTCGCCCGGCTCACGGCCCGCGCGCGCGAGCTGCTTTCCTCGTTCCACCGCCAGCACCCGCTGCGGCGGGGCATCGTCCGCGAGGAGCTCCGCAGCCGCCTGGGCCTGGACGCCCGCCCCTTCGACGCGGTGGTGGGGGCCTGGGCCCGCCGCGGCGACGTGCGCGAGTCGCCGGGCAGCATCGCCCTGCCGGACCACGCGCCTCAACTCTCGGCGGCTCAGCAGGCCGCCACCGACGCTTTCATTGCGGCCCTCAAGGCCAACCCCTACTCTCCGCCGACCGAGCGCCGGCCGGACCCCGAGCTCTTGGCCTATCTCGAAGAGGAAGGCCGCATCGTGCGCGTGGGCGATGGCATCGCCTTTGCCCGCGAAGCGTATGATGAGATGACGGCCCGCGTCGTCGAGCACCTGCGTGCCTTCGACACCATCACCCTGGGCCAGGTGCGCGACATGTTCGCCACCAGCCGCAAGTACGCCCAGGCCCTGCTGGAACACCTGGACGACCAGCGCATCACCCGCCGCGTGGGCGACGAACGAGTCTTGCGCAAGGGAGGCGCCGACCCGCCATGACCCTGGACTTCCAGCGATTAGCCGCCCAGCTCGACGGCCTGGGGCCGGACCTACGCTCGCAGGCCGAAGAAGCCCGAGTGCGCCTCGTCGCCGCCGTGGATGCGGCGCATGCCTGGGCCCAGCGGCCGGACGACCTGCGCCGTCGCCTAGCGGAGGCGAGCACGTCCTGGCGTCTGGCCGAACCCCTGAGTGAACCTCTGGACGCGGCCTTCGACGCGCCACCCCTGCCCGCCGCCTACATAGCCCTGGCCACCGACGGCTCTCATATCGATGTGGAGCGCCACAACCCGCTGCCCTGCTACCTGCTTAACCTTGGCTGGGCCCGCATCCGCTACGGCCGCTCGCCGGACGCCGAGCTCTCCAACCAGCCTGAGCTCGCTTACGGGGACGACCGGCTGGTGCTCGCCGATCAGGCTGACGCCAGCCGCGAGGACATCCTCCGCGGCGACCTCCTGGCTGCTCGCCGCAGCGTGCGCGAGGTGGAGGTGCTGGCCGACCTGGCGGCCCGCAGCGACCCTGAGCTGCCTACCCTGGCCCTGGTGGATGGCACCTTCCTCCTCTGGGGCCTCGCCCAGGAGCGAATCACCGCCGCCGTGAAGCGCTATCTCCTGGACGAAGGCATGATCGCCGCCCTCGACCGGCTGCAGGCCCTGGCCAAGGAGAGACCGGTACTCCCGGCCGGCTACGTCAGCCGGCCCGACCGCAGCGAGGTCGTGCACTCCCTGCGCGTGGCCGTCTGCCCCATGGCGAGGGTCGACTGCAAAGCCTGCCCTCGCCTCTCCGACGACACCAGACCGTGCGATGCCGTGGGCGTCTCCTCCGACCGTCGACTCTTCGCCGCCCTCCTGGCTCCCGGCCAGCGATCGGCCGTCTTCCTGCGCCAGCCTAAGCCCGGATCCATCGAGGCGCAGTACTACGGGGCCCATCGCCTGGCGGTCTTCTATCTACGCACGCCGCCCGGCGCCGCCGACGAGATCGCCTGCGTCGAGATGCCCCTCTGGCTGGCCCAGGACCGCGAGCGCGTCGCCTTGCTCCACTCGCTCCTCCTCGACCAGTGCCGCCGCAACCTGGGCTACCCCCTGGCCCTGATGGAGGCGCACGAGCAGGCGGTGATCACCGGCCCGGAGCGGGAATCGTTTCGCCTCCTCATGGAGGCGCAGGTGGCAGGAGAGGGCCTGGCAGCGGGCACATCAGCTAAGGCGATGAGTAAGCGAGGGCGCTGGCTATGAACCGGCACCAGCCTGTCATTCTGAGGCCGCCGGAGGCGGACGAAGAATCTGGGGAGGGGTGGCTACGAATCCATGGCGAAGAAACTTTGAGCGAGCGATGGGACGCCCCACCCCAGACCCTTCGCTGCGCTCAGGGTGACAACCCTAATCCAGCCTTCAGTAAGCGAGGACGCTGGCATGAACGAATCAGATAGCTGTCATTCTGAACGAAGTGAAGAATCTGGGGACGGGGTGGCGCAGGCCGCAATGGGGGAGACTTGGAGCGAGGGCTGGGACGCCCCACCCCAGACCCTTCGCTCCGCTCAGGGTGACAATTCTAACGAATCCACGCCCCAGATCATCGGCCAGGTGGTGAAGGCGGACATCGCCGGGTTCACCGCCGCCTGCCTCCAGTTGCACCAGACTCCGCCCCTGGGCAGCTTGCTCAAAGTGGACGAGGGCGCCATCTTCGCTGTGGTCTGCAACGCCTCCACCGAGAGTGTCGACGGCCGGCCCCCCGTCGCTCGCCTGTCCGGCGAGTCGGACCTGGAATCGTACCTGGAGAATCATCCCCACCTGCGCCATCTCCTCCAGACCAAGTGCGAGGCCGTCGTCGTTGGCCATCGGGACGGCGCTCAGATCCGCCACTACCTGCCGTCGGCGCCCGCCCCCATCTTCGCCCCGGTCCGCCTCTGCTCAACGGAAGAGACAGCCTGCTTCAGCCAGGAGCTGGACTTCCTCAAGCTCCTGCTGGCGGCGCCCACCAACGCCGACGAGATGACCGCCGCCTGCCTGCGTCGCGCCGCTGCCGCCCACGGCTCCGCCGGAGGCGGATCCGCCTTTGGCGGAGACGGCCGCGCCTTCCTGGTACGGGCGGGTAAAGAGCTGGCGCGCCTGCTGGGGGCCGAACCCCAACGCCTCACGTCCATCCTCAGGAGGGTGCGACCATGAACGACCACAACTCGCCGACACAGGACGCGCGGCGGCTGGGCCTGGTGGTGGGCGGCTCCCTGTCCGAAGGCCTCGACGTCCGCCTGGACAGCGCCCGCTCGGTGGAGGAGATGGCGGTGGGCAAGTACGTCATCATCCAAGGGCAGCGCGCCCGCTTTTTCGCGATCCTCGACGATGTGCGCCTGCGCTCCACCACCGCCGAGATCGCCTGGTCGCTGCCGGAGCTCGCCGACGACTTCTCGCGCGAGGTGATGGCCGGCACCGCCACCTTCGGCAGCCTGCACGTGGTGCCTTACCTGAAGACCGGCCCCACGGCCGACACCTCCTACGAGCCCGCCAAGACGGTGCCCGGCCACTTCGCCGAGGTCTGGGACGCTTCCCAGGAGGACGTGGAGCGCATCTTCGGCCAGGACGACGGCGACCACTTCATCGTCGGCAGTCCGCTGGACATGGAGGTGAAGGTCTGCCTGAACTACCAGCGCTTCGCCGAACGCAGCAACGGCGTCTTCGGCAAGAGCGGCACGGGCAAGACCTTCCTCACCCGCCTCATCCTGGCCAGTGTCATCCTCAAGAGCGGCGCCCAGCGCGACGCCCGCAAGCGCGTCGTCAATCTGGTCTTCGACATGCACAACGAGTACGGCTGGGAAGGCTCGAGCGAAGGCCCGTCCGGCAAGGTCAAGGGGTTGAAGCAGCTCCTGGACGCCGGCGTCGCCGTTTTCACCCTCGACCCCGAGAGCTCTCGCCGGCGCGGCGTTCCTACCGACGCCGTAGTTGAGATCGGCCTCGATGAGGTGGAGCCCGAGGACGTGAGCGTGCTCCAGGAGACCCTGAACCTGACCGACCTCGCGGTGCAGGCCTGCTACCCGCTGGAGCGACACTTCCACAAGCGCTGGATCGAGGAAACCGTCAAGCTGGACGCGACTGACGAGGAGGGGCGCCAGCAACTGAAGGATTTCAACATCGACGAGCGCTCTTTCCGCAACCTGCGCCGCGGCCTGGAGCGCCTGCGCCACCTGGCCTTCATCCGCTCCCACAGCGACCAGAGCTCCGTACAGACCATCCTCGGCTACCTGGACAAGGGCCGCAACGTGGTGCTGGAGTTCGGCCGATACGAGAACGACCTCACGGCCTACATCTTCGTGGCCAACCTGCTCACCCGCCGCATCCACGAGCGCTATCGCCAGCAGACGGAAGCGGCCATGGGCGAGAGCGCCCAGGAGCCGATCCACCTGATGATCACCATTGAGGAGGCACACAAGTTCCTCAACCCCGCCGTGGCCGGCCAAACAGTCTTCGGCCAGATCGCCCGCGAGATGCGCAAGTACAACGTCACCCTGCTGGTCGTCGACCAACGGCCCAGCGCCATCGACGGCGAGGTCATGTCCCAGGTCGGCACCAAGATCGCCTGCCTCCTGGACAACGAGGCCGACGTCGACGCCGTCCTGGCCGGCGTCGGCGAGAAGCGCGAGCTGCGGTCGGTGCTGGCGCGGCTGGAGTCGCGCCAACAGGCGCTGATCTTTGGGCACGCCGTGCCGATGCCGGTCGTGGTACGGACCGAGGAGTGGGGCTCGGAGGAGTGCTACGCCCGCTTCGCCGCGCACCGTCCCTTCCGCGAGCGCCTGGAGGACATAGTCAGCGACTAGCCCGCAGCCGGACTCGCGCTTGACACGCCCCGCCATCGCCGTATGATCGGGCCACGGCCCCGTACAGGCCGAGAAGGAGCCCTCGCCATGCTGAACAGGGGCGTTCTCTCCCTACTGATCGTCACCCTCGCTCTGCTGGCATCCCCCGGTCTGCCGCAACCCGTCGCAGCCGCGCCCATAACGTGGTCGGTGGACTATGACAGCCCTAGCTGTGAGGGCGGCATTCCCGACTTCTCGACGATCTTCGAAGCGATCCTGATCGCGAGCCCCGGCGACACCATCCACGTCTGCGAGGGCGACTACACGGAGGACTCCTTGGCCATCTACGACGACGAGCTGACCATCGAGGGCTCGGGGCCCGCGGTGACCCACGTTCACTGGAGCGGCGATCCCGGCGGGTCGCAATTCGTGTTCGCCATCGCGGCCGACCGCGTCGTGGTACAGGGTCTGGACATAGACGCGACACCACCTCCTGGAGACTCGTCCATCGGAATCTTGATCGGAGGCGACGGCGTCACGATCCAAAACAACGAGATCCGCAACGCGACCGACTTTGCGGTGTGGACTGCGCACCACCTTGCGCCGAGCCAGGTTCAGGTGCTGAGCAACAACATCCACGACAGCGTCGCCGGCGTATCCTGCTGGGGCGACGGCTGCGTGGTCT
>Ga0315288_10011312_pt1 | contig 11235 bp, 8 predicted proteins | sample YL17G11_20_MG_FD_203454 | JGI IMG/M metagenome (GOLD analysis project Ga0315288, IMG submission 203454) | Sediment microbial communities from Yellowstone Lake, YNP, Wyoming, USA - YL17G11_20 | ecosystem: Environmental > Aquatic > Freshwater > Lake > Sediment | place: USA: Wyoming | collected... | reverse complement strand
CATTTACGGTCGAAGCGACCTGAATTTGCAGACCGACGTGGTTGAATTCGTTCGCAGTTTCCTGGAGGAAACCTCGCCGTGATTTACTCAGCGGACACATGGGCCTGTTTTAGTTCATGTTTCGCGGATCACGCATCGCCAGTTTCATGAGCATTTTCAACCTCCATTCCACTGTCCTCGGTGACTACCGCGATTTCGTCCGCTCGTTTTTCACCGTCGCCGACGACCGCGCCCGCGAGTTCATCGAGCGCGAACTGGTGGCGGAGGCGCGCCTCTGGCCGGAGGCGTTGCTCCAAGTCAGCCCGTCCTACGCCCGCGTTGCATCCGTGGACGAACTGGCCGACCGCGGCGTGTTGCTTCCCGAGACGGCACAGATTTTTCGCACCGACCGGGGCTCGCCCTTTGAGATATTGGAGTTGAACGAGCGGGGCGGTGCTCAGAGGGCCATCCCACAAGGCGTGCCATTCCATCTCTATCAGCACCAGGTCGAGGCGCTGGATCGCGCCGGACGCCGCGAGAGCTACGTTGTCACCAGCGGCACGGGTTCAGGCAAGAGTCTCACCTGTTTCCTGCCCATCATTGATGCGTTCCTGCGCCGCCCCACCGCCCGCGACCGCGTCGCCGCGCTGGTCGTGTATCCCATGAACGCGCTGGTGAACTCGCAGCTTGAGGCGTTGAAGAAATTGAAACGCGGTTACGAGCAGCGCACGGGCCGCCGTTTTCCTATCAGCTTCGCAAAATACACTGGCGACGTGCAGGGCGACGCCCGGCGTGAGCTTCAGCGTAATCCGCCGCAAATCCTCCTCACCAACTACGTCATGGCGGAATTGCTGCTCGTGCGCCCGGATGACCAGAGCTTGCTGCCACCGGCCGGGCCGGAAGGCTTGCGTTATTTTGTCTTCGACGAATTGCACACCTATCGCGGTCGCCAAGGCGCGGATGTCGCCATGCTCATTCGCCGCCTCAAGGAACGCTCCGCCGCGCCGGATGTCGTGTGCGTCGGCACGAGCGCCACGATGGTCGCCAGCCGCGAGGCGACGCCACTCCAGCGCCGGGAGACGGTCGCGGCCTTCGCCTCACAAGTCTTCGGGCGTTCCATCACGGAAAATCAGGTCATCGAGGAAACGCTCGAACCGTTTACTTTGGACGGCGCACCTTCACGCGAGGAATTGGCAGCTTCACTCACCGCGCCGTTGCCCGTGGCCTTGCCGGAATTTCGCCGCCACCCGCTGGCCCGCTGGTCCGAAGGCGAGTTCGGCGTCGAGCCGGAAGAAGGCGGTCGCTTGCGCCGTCGCGTGCCCCGCACGCTCACCGCTGCCGCCGCCAGATTAACGGAGACAACGGGTGCGACGCCGGACTTGTGCCGCGAACGCTTGCGCGAATTGCTGACGCGCGGCGGCGAGTTGCTGCGCGACGACGGCGGGCGCGCGTTCGCATTCAAGTTGCATCAGTTTATCGGCCAGGGCCGCGCCGTGTATGCCACCCTTGAGCCGGCGGCCACACGGCAATTCTCCCTTGAAGGCCAGGCGTTCGCCGGGCCGGGCCGCTTGTTCGTGCCCATCCGATTCTGCCGCCAGTGCGGACAGGATTATTACCACGTCATTCGCTCCCGCGACGGTTCAATGTTCCGCGCTCATCCGGTCGGCATGGACACCATCGAGGACGGCGCGCAGGCCGGCTACCTCATGCTCGCCCCGCTGGAAAACGATTGGAGCGAGGATCGCATCCCTGACGAGTGGCGCGACCGGAATGGGCGGCTCAAACCGTCTTGGCGCGATCGTGCGCCGCAAGCCGTGTGGGTCAGCCCGAACGGCGACTTCTTCACCATGCCCCGCGACGGCGCAATCAAGATGTGGTGGCAGCCCGCGCCGTTCTCGCTCTGCCTGAATTGCGGCGAGTTTTATTCACGCCGCGAACTGGAGTTCGCCAAACTGGCTTCGCTGTCCAGTGAAGCGCGAACGAGTGCGACCACCGTGCTTGCGACTTCATTGCTTCGTCGCTCCGCCGGCATGGAAGGCGCGCGGGACAAGCTGCTCACGTTCACCGACAATCGGCAGGACGCCTCGCTCCAATCCGGTCATTTCAACGATTTCATCCACGTCTCGCTGCTCCGTTGCGCCCTGCACGAAGCGTTGCAGCGCGACAACGAACTGACCTTTGACCGCGTCGCCGAGGCGGTCGCCGCCGCCAGCGGCCTGACCGTGCGCAGCGTCGCCAAAAACCCGGAACTCGATCCCGCCTCGCCCGCCGCCGCCGACGTGATGCGGGTGTTCGTTGAACTGACCGAGTATCGCATATACGAAGACCTAAGGCGCGGTTGGCGAGTCGTGCAGCCCAACTTGGAAAATGTCGGCCTGCTCCGCGTTGGCTATCGCGGCCTGGAGACGCTCTGCGCAGATAACGCTCGCTGGCAATTCCATCCGGCCATCGCTGGCCTTGCCGCGTCGGATCGCGAACGTCTCGTGCGCGCGTTTCTGGACCAGTTCCGCCGCAAGCTCGCAATCGCCGCCCGCTGTTTGCAGGAAACCAACCAGCAACAAATCCGGCGGCGTTCGGAACAGAACTTGAACGAGTTCTGGGGTCTCGACGAAACCGGCGCGGAGTTGCGCACGGCCAACCGCTTCGTGCGCGAGGGCCAGTCACAACGCCTCGCCGAAGGATTCAGCCTCGGCGGGAGAAGCAAACTCGGTCGTTTCCTCGCCGGTGAACTCGACCTCGACGCGGCGGGATACGACAGGTTCGTCGACGGCCTTCTCGCACTTTTGGTCGGTCAGGGATTGCTCAGACGGCTAGAACCATTGGATGACCACCAGTTCTTCCAATTGGACGCCGCTTGCCTACTGTGGCGCTTGGGCGATGGCAGCGCGCCGCCACTTGATCCCCTCTACGCGCGCCGCGCCGGAGCTGACGGTTACGCCGAGACGCCCCCGCCCGTAAACGCTTTTTTCCAGCGGTTTTATCGCGACTCCGCTGCCGCCCTCGCCGCGCTCGAAGCCCGCGAGCACACTGCCCAGGTCGTCAAGCCGGGTGAGCGCGAGCGCCGCGAGCGGCGCTTCCGCTGGGAGAACAGCGACACCACCAAAGAGCGCGACGGCCTTCGCCGCCTGCCCTACCTCGTTTGCTCGCCCACGATGGAACTCGGCGTGGACATCGCCGACCTCGACCTGGTCCACCTACGCAACGTGCCGCCGACGCCCGCCAACTACGCTCAGCGCAGCGGGCGCGCCGGCCGCCAAGGGCAGCCGGGACTCATCTTCACCTACTGCGGCGCCATCAATAGCCACGACCAGTATTTCTTCCAGCGCCGCGCCGATATGGTAGCCGGCAGTGTGCGCCCGCCGCGCCTCGATGTGGCCAATGAGGCGCTCGTGCGGGCGCATCTCCATGCCGTGTGGCTCGCCCAGGTGCGGATACCGCTGGGCGACTCTATCGAACAAGTGATAGACACCGATGACGAGGTGCAACTCCCGCTACGGGCGAACGCCCTCGACTCCATCCAGCTTTCTGAGGCGGCGCGCAACGAGGTGCGTGAACGCGTGCGCCGGATTCTCCAGTTCGATCTCGCTGCCCTCGCGAACGCCGGCTGGTTCAGCGAGGCTTGGCTGGAAGCCGTCATCGCCGAAGCCCCGGTCAATTTTAATCGCGCCTTCGACCGGTGGCGTGAACTCTATCGTGCCGCCACCCGGCAGATGATCGAAGCACAAAGCGCCCTGCGGCGGGCGCGCGACCGTGATGCCCAGGCCGAAGCCCGCCGCCGCGAGGAGGAGGCGCTGCGCCAGCTCAATCTGCTGCGCCAAATCTCCAAGAACCGGGAAGAAAGCGATTTCTACCCCTACCGCTATCTCGCCAGTGAAGGATTCTTGCCCGGCTACAATTTCCCGGCACTGCCCGTGCGCGCCTGGGTACCGCGCGACGACGGCGAGTTCATTGCCCGGCCTCGCTTTCTCGCTCTCCGTGAGTTCGGCCCGAACAACATCCTCTACCACGAAGGCGCGAAGTGGGAGGTGGTCAGCTTCCAGTCACCGCCCGGCGGCTTGGAGGAACGGCGTAGCCAGAAGCGCTTCTGCGGGGTCTGCGGGGCTTTCTGCGATACCGGGCTCGACTGCTGTCCGGATTGCGCCAGCCGCTTCGACCCGACCAACAGCGAATTGCTCACCCTGTTGGAGCAACCGAACGTGCGCTGCCGTCGCCGCGAAAGAATCACTTGTGACGAAGAGGAGCGTCGGCGGCGCGGCTTCGACATTACCGTGGCCTACCAGTTCGCGGCTGAACCCGGCGGCGCACGCAGGATTCGAGAGGCCGACGTAATGGTTGGGCAGACGCCCGTCCTTCGTCTCACCTACGGCCCAGCGTCCACACTTCTCCGGGTCAACCGTGGATGGCGCAGCGCCACCACGCCCGGCTTCCTCGTGGACCTCGAAAGCGGCGAAGTCCTAAACGCATCGCCGCCAGCCGCCGGACCGGCCCCTCGCCCCCGCCGTCTGGAGCGCGTCAATCTCTCGGTTCAAGCCACGCAGAATCTCTTGCTGGTGCGCTTGCTCAGCCCGGAGCTTAGGAGTGACACGGGCTTGGAAGCCACCCTGCAATACGCGATCCGGCGAGGCATGGAGCAGTTGTTCCAACTGGAAGAATCGGAACTCGGCGCAGAGCGCGTCGGTGAAGCCGACCAACGTGCGCTTCTCTTCTTTGAATCAGGCGAAGGCGGCGTCGGAGCGTTACGCCGTCTGGTTGACGAAGCCGACGCCGTGGCCCGTCTGGCTGTCGAAGCCCTCGAACGCTGCCATTTCGATGCCACCGGCACGGACCAACGCCCAACCTGCCTCGCTGCCTGTTACGAATGCCTGATGAGCTTCGGCAACCAGCACGAATCCTTGATGCTCGACCGCCACCGCCTCAGGCAGCACTTGCTCGACCTCGTTGGTAGCCGCACCTTCCCTCGCATCGCCGGCCGGGACTGGAACGTCCATTTGGTTTGGCTCCGCTCGTTGACCGATTCCCGCTCCGATATCGAGCGCAACTTCCTCACCGCTCTCGCCGCAGGCTACCACCGCCTGCCCGACGAGGCCCAAAAGCCCATCCCTGAGCCGCGCTGCATACCAGATTTCTTTTACTCCCCGAACGTCTGCGTTTTCTGCGACGGCTCCGTCCACGACGAACCCGCCCAAGCCGCACGCGACCGCGAGCTTCGAGCCGAACTGGTGAGCCGAGGCTACCGGGTCATCGTCATCCGCTACGACCAACCGCTTGACCAGGCGCTCACCCGGCACCAGGACGTTTTCGGCATTCGCAGCGGTGCGTAGTCATCAGCGGGCGTTTCCGGCACCGTGCGGGGCCCAGCCGGGGCGATAACGGAATGGGCTGGTGCCAAGTCGTGGCTTCCGGCGCCTTGCCTCTGCCTGCTGGCCACGCTAGCCGAATGCGATCCCCCCGGAGCATCAGACGTATCCAGCGTGTGAGGGAATCCGATCCGGGAATCGGTCCTTGGGAACTACCTTAGCAGCCGACGGGCAGAATCGGTGCAGGGCCACTTGGACGGGAGGTCGCTGGAGATAACATCTGGGATGGAGTTCGTTTGCACTTGCCCTCACCAACGAAGCAGACTGGTCCGAACAGCTTGAGCGCAAGGCTTAATAAATGGCGGGACTTCGCTACGACATGAACAGACGAATTTTGTTTTTCAGAAAGGAGCACAGTGAAAACCCGGTTCGTTGGCTTCGATGCGCTCAAGCGGTCTGTCTCCATGGTCCAGCTCTTGGATCGGTACGGACTGCTGGAGGAGTTGCATCGGAGCCGAGACAACCTGAGTGGAGCCTGTCCCATCCATTCGGGCCACAATCGCACGCAATTCCGCGTGAGCACTTCGAGGAACTGCTGGATCTGTTTCGGGGACGGCAACGGGGGCGGCAGCATCATTGATTTCGTCATCCGCAAAGAAGGCCTGGGAATCCGCGATGCCGCGCTCCTGATTCAGGACTTGGTGCTGAGCTTCCGGAGTTCTTTCAGCATGCATTTGTTCATGACCACGGTCAGCCCGGCCGCGCGGGCCCGGTCGGCGGCGGCGTTGTGAGCGATGCCTTCCTGCATCCAGATCACCCGGACCCCCATGGCGATCGCCTCTTCCACGATCTCGGGCACGGCGTCCGGCCGACGGAAGATGTCCACCACTTCCACCGGCACCGGCACGTCGCGGAGGCGGGGATAGGCCGGCTCGCCCAGCACGGTCGTGACGTTCGGGTTGATGGGAATGATCCGGTAGCCGCGCTGCTGGAGGTACGCGGCCACGCGGTGGCTGTCGCGGTCTGGGTTGTCCGAGAGCCCGACCACGGCCACGGTCTTGACGCGCCGGCCTGCCTGCACCGAGCCTCGGCGGGCTGAAAGGTTACAGCGCTTCCGGGGAAAGCCGGCGGATCGTGAATAACTTCTCTTCCGGCATCCGGCTGCATTCACGGGATAGCCGCTCCAGTTCTTCGACCGGTCGCCCGGTGATGGATTTCAGATAGGCGGGCTCCGGCCGAACTTCGAGCACGTCCTCTTGCCGATCCTTGCGCCGCACGGCCACGAAGCTTTGCTGGGCGATCACGACCTCGGCGAGACGGAGGTCAAGCCGGCCCAGACTGTTTCCGGTGCCCACGGACAGGCCGTCCACCAGGCACGTGAATGGGGTTTCCGGCGGCACGTAACAGACGATTTCCAACTCGTGGCGTCCCCATTCCGACTGGAGCTCGCGCAACGCCGCCTGGCCGATGCGCCAACCGAGAACATTCCAGGGCCCGACGTGCCCGTGCTGGCGCCGAATCTCTTCCCACCAGTCCGCCGGGGGTCGGGCCGTGTTCCACGCGTTGTCCCCGGGTTGCGACCCGACCCGGCCGGGAGTCCTCTTGCCGCCGGCGGGCGTGCCCGTCCCGAGGCGGGGGTCTTCATCCGCCAAGCCCGCCAGGGCGAGACAGAGGGCCCAGCCGCAGGCGGCTCGCCAAGGCGGAGCGGCGGGACGGCGCGGGCAAGTGGCGGGGATTCGGTCCAGGGAGGTGGGTCGAGCGCCTTGCATTGTGTTCATATTATTTTTCTCTTGCGTAGTACCAATATGATGGTACGAACTTTTGTCAGTGTCGTAACACTCGAAAGCAGGTGACGTCAAGCCCCCGCCGCCGCGGGGGTGGCCGAACCGGCACCCGAACTTGATACCGATGCGCGAAACTCGATTTCTCTGGCTCCTGGTCGCCGGACTGGGCGCGGGCACGGTCCGCGCTGCGGCGGCCCAGGAGACCCACGCCCGACTTCAGGCGGTGCAACCGGATGGCACCGGCGCCTGGAGTGGGGTGTTTCCCTTCGCCCTGCGGGGCGTGATCCTGAATGACCCCGAGGAACGGCTGGACGCGACGCCACAGTTTCTGCCGTGGAGTGACGGCGCCAACGCGTTCCGGCTGGGAGGCGAATGGGAGGTGTTCCTGCAGGCGGTCGAGGCGGGCGACCGGGGAGGCACGGCCTGCTGGCTGGGCCAAAACTACGGGAATCTGCCCTGGCTCCATGATGAAGCTCTCAGCTACGCCGATGCCGGCTGGGTCCAGGAAGTGGCGCGCGTCAACCACGATCCGGTCAACCACCACCGTTTCCGCAAGGGAGACCTGGTCGAAGTCACGGTGAACCGATCACTCTTCTACGCGGGCAAGCGCAACGTCAACGAGGCGCACGATATTGACCCGGCGGCCGATTTCACTTTTCGCCTGCTGCACGCGGACTACGGCTTGCCGGCGCCGGAAACGGTCTCGCTGGCGGACCTGGCCCGGCCCGATGATGGAGACCCGGCGACCGCGGAGGACATCTTCGACTCCACCCGGGCCACCGGTGGCGAGCACTGGCAGGGGATGCGGGTCCGGCTGAACGCGTTGCGATTGGTGGACGCCGCGGGGTGGGGGCTGCGGCCCTGGAATCAGCGAACTTGCGTGGCCACGGACGGCACCGGGCGTTTCTTCCCGCTCAAGATGCCGCTCACTGACCTGGGCCCCCCGCTGAGCACGACCACCGTATTCGACGCCATCGGCATCCTGGATCAGGACTCCGGCTCCGGCAGCCAGGGTACGAATGGCTACCGTTTGTTCGTGCAGGAGGTGTATGTCAATGGCGGCCCCGAGATGGAGGCTGCCGAGCGACTGGTGTTGAGCTGGCCCACACCCGTCGGGCGCTTTATCCTGGAAGCGTCCAGCGATCTCAGTGGCACCTCCTGGGCCGCGGTAACCAACGCCACGTTCCTGACCTCGGGAGGGCGGACGCTTGCACTCATGGACCGAGGAAACGGACCCCGATTCTACCGGCTTCGGGAGAACTGAGGCCAGCGGCGCCACGATGCGCTGTCCATCCACCAACCGTCCGGCGTTCACGCTCATCGAGCTGCTGCTGGTAATCGCCTTGATCGGGCTGCTGGCGTCGCTGTTGTTGCCGGCCTTGGCGCGGGCCAAGGAGAAGGCCCGGGCCGTCAAGGTGCATGCGGAACTCGCCGGCCTGGGTCTGGCGCTGGAGATGTATTCGGACGATCACGACAACCAACTCCCGCCGGTGCGCGTGAACTGCAACACGGACCTGGCGGAGCATTGGTGCCAGTTTCCGGTGGAACTGGCCCGAGAAGGGTATCTCCCGCAGGGGGACCGACCCGGCTTGGCCGCCCACATGGTGGACCCGTTCAACCCCGGTCACACCTACAAGTACGCCACGGCCGGCCCGTGTTTGCTGAACGACAGCCCGGCCGGCAACCACCGGCTCTGGGTGCCGGACGATCTTCCAGCCGGCGCCAGCACGAACGGTCAGTACTACTCCGATCCGCTGAAATCACCGGTGCGCTGGGTAGTCTGGAGCCTGGGACCCAGGCCCGAGAGCGCCCGCAGCCAGCACCCGCGCGTTCCCTTGGCCGGGGAGTCGTGGTATCGCCGAACGGGCGCAGGAGGGGTGTTGGTACGCCTGGCCCTGCGCGACGGGCCGCAAGTCAAGAGCCCGTGAGGCCGACGCGGCCGTGCCCATTGACGACGGGTCCGGCTCTGTTACCCTCCGGCTCCGTGAGCACCACCCAGTCACCCGGCCTTGCCCGATTCAGCGTGTCCGTGCCCGCCGCCCTGGCCAGGCAACTCGCCCAAATGGCCCGGGAGAAGGGTTACGATAACCGGTCCCTGGCCATCGCCGACATGATTCGGGATCACTTGGTGGAACATCAGCAGCAGCTCGGCGACAAGGAAATCGCCGGGACGATCACGCTGGTCTATGACCATCACAAACACGGGCTTCAGGAAGCGCTGACGGACCTGCAGCACGATCACCACGAATTGATTATCTCCTCTCTCCATGTTCACCTGGACCACCACAATTGTCTCGAGGTGTTGGTCGTGCGTGGGCAAGCCGGCGAGGTCCGTCGGATGGCCGATCGCCTCATCGGAGCCAAGGGCGTCAAGCACGGCAAGCTGACGATCACGACCACGGGCAAGGGGCTGCCTTTCTAGTCCGCCAGCCCGCCGGCCACGCAAACCCCTTGCTTCATTCCTCGGCGGGCGGCACCTTCACGCCATGAAGCACTACGGCGCACGGCGATCCCGTCGCTCATTCCTGCGCTCCACCGCTGCCCTCAGCCTGACCGCGGCCGCATTGCCCAGTTGCCTTCCCGCCGGTGTGCTCGCGGCACCCGGTCGTCCCGGCGCCAGTGACCGCATCGGCATCGGGTTCATTGGCATGGGCCGGCAAGCGGGCGATCTGCTCGCCATTCTGAAGGGCCTGAAAGACGCGCAGGTGGTGGCGGTGGCCGACGTTCACTACGTCCGGGCGCTCCAGGTTGCCGGGCCATTGGGCGCGCCAGCGTACCAGCACTACCGCCGCTTGCTCGAACGCCCGGACGTGGATGCCATCATTACGGCGACGCCTGAGCAATGGCGCGTGCTGATCTGTGTCGAGGCCTGCCAAGCGGGCAAGGACCTGTACGTGGAGAAGCCGATGAGCCTCACCATTCGCGAAGGCCGGATCATGGTCGAAGCGGTCCGCAAGTATCAGCGCGTTTTCCAGACGGGCAGCCAGCAACGCTCGATGTGGCCCAATCACCTCGGGTGTGAACTCGTGCGTTCCGGCCGGATCGGCCGAATCCAGCGCGTCATCGCCTACAACTACCCCAGCCCCTGGGAAGGCCGGCTTCCCGCGCAACCTGTGCCGCCCGGACTTGACTGGGACCTCTGGTGCGGGCCGGCGGAACGAATCCCTTACCACCCGGACTTGTATGCCCCGCGCGCCCAGCCTGGCTGGCTTTCGTTCCGACCCTATTCCGGCGGCGAGATGACCGGCTGGGGAGCCCATGGACTCGACCAAGTTCAGTGGGCGCTGGGCATGGACGGCGCCGGGCCGATCGAGGTGTGGACCGAGGGGCCGCCTTTCCGTCCGCCGACCTACACCCAACCGGAGCCGAAGACGCGTGGAGACGAGTTGTGTCGGCAGCCCAAGGTGTTCTTCCGATATCCCGGCGGCGTGGTGGTCGAGTTAGGCGATGGCCCGATGGGCGGCGCGGTGTTCGTGGGCGACAAAGGGCGGATCACGATCGATCGGGCGTTCTGCAAATCTGATCCCCCCGAACTGGCGGAGGACGCCTTGGAAAAGCGGCCCGGAGGATTTCAGCAAAACCATCTCAGGAACTGGCTCGACTGCGTCAAGACGCGGCGGCGGCCGGTGGCCGAGGCTGAAATCGGGCATCGCTCGGCCACCGTGTGTCACCTGGGCAACATCGCCCGCTGGACCGGCCGGCGGCTCCGCTGGGACCCGGTGAAAGAGACTTTCCCGGACGACGCGGACGCGCGGAAACATCTGGATCGCCCTCATCGCAAAGGGTATGAGCTGCCCCGAAGCCTTTGATCCCGGGCCGACGGGACTTTCCGTGACTCGCCCAATCCTGGTAGGGACGGATTCCACTCCGTCCCTGAACTGCGGGAACGAGATCGGGACACGGCTGGAACGCGTCCCTACCGATGAGAGATGGGAAAGACGGGTAGGGACGTATTCGACTCCGTCCCTGGATGCGCGATCGGAGGTTAACGGTAGCTGCCGATGAAAACGCAGAAGGCGCACTCGCGCCGTCAGTTTCTCCAAAGCACTGCCGGCCTGGCGGGTTTGGCGCTGGCGGGATCGGGCGCCACGGCCGCTCCTGCTGAACGCGTGACGATCGCCCGCATCGACACCTTCCCGATGCTCTATCCCGTCGTCGGGCGGTTCAAGTTCTTC
>Ga0315288_10011311_pt1 | contig 11235 bp, 10 predicted proteins | sample YL17G11_20_MG_FD_203454 | JGI IMG/M metagenome (GOLD analysis project Ga0315288, IMG submission 203454) | Sediment microbial communities from Yellowstone Lake, YNP, Wyoming, USA - YL17G11_20 | ecosystem: Environmental > Aquatic > Freshwater > Lake > Sediment | place: USA: Wyoming | collected... | reverse complement strand
CAAGAGCTCCCCAATTACACTATCGGTGATTCCTGGGCGACTGCGATCAGTTCTCGAATGGTCGTCGCAACCAAGCCGTCGATCGTGTCGGCGGCGCCATGAGCATAAGGCCGAGCGTCAAAGCCAAAAAGTCGAATCTTTTGTTCATCCCTTCGTTTCATTTCTCGATGATCTTATACTGATAAAAAGTTGTGTTACTATATTCCCAGATAAAGAGAGTGTCGCCAAAAATGCGGATGCCGCCGGCGAGGTGATTTAAAGGGATTTCGCCCAAGAGAACCCCCTCGGGACTGAAGATCTCAAGCTTGTAGATATCCAATTTATCGATCTTGGGCTCGGCAATCATTCGAGTAACTCCCACTGCCGAAATGCGTTTGCCCCGCTCCTCTTGGGTCATTTGGCGGCGGTTGGTGATCACCCAGATCCGGCCTTTTCCGTCCGCAGCGATACCCCTGGACACAACGTTCATCGGCATGCCCTGTTTGGTACTACCCTTAACGTATCCCGTTCCATAGTCCAGTTGCCGGTCCGCGCGCCAGAGGAGCGTTCCGTCAGGCGCGTACTTTTCGATCCGGTTCTGCCGGTCGAAGCTCAAATAAATGTTCTTCTCCGCGTCAGTATCGTATTTGACGAAGTTAGCCCAGGAATTGACATCTGCGTCCTTGTAATCCATTGCTTCACCGAAGGCAAGTTTAGTCCTCCCATTCTGGTCTATAATTTCCAGGAGCTTGGGGAGCTTTTTCGGTCGTTCTATCCGAACCGAGTAATAGAAGGCTCCATCTTTGACGATCAGACCGGATTTTAAAAGTCTGATCCGACCCGCCACCGAAAAAAGGAGCTTGATGGTCTTCAGCGGCCTTCCTTCAGGCGATATGACCTGGATCCGCGCGTTCCCGGAGTCAAATACGAATATGTTGTCTTGTTCATCGATATCCATGGATTGCGCACGCTGGAACTCTCCGGGACCTTGGCCTTTACGGCCGATTGTCTTGATGAATTTTCCCCTTAAATCGAGTTTCTGGATCCGGTTGTTGTCGGAATCAAGGATGTATAAATTTCCGACTGAATCCCGGACGATGTCGTTAGGAAGGTTGAACGACAGGTTCTCTTCAGCGTCGAGCCCGCCGATCGTTCGGACCAATTCCAATTTGACTTCTAGGTTGGCGCCCCATTGTCCGCCTTTTTCATTGTGGACGACGCGGACGCCGTTCACCGTCTCAATTTTCTGTGCTCCGACAAAGACCGTAACAAGGAATAAAGCCGTAAGAATTCTCAATCTGACATTCGGGAAACTTCGTATCATTTTTTCCCCAGACGGCTATTTGTAAAAAGAATAGCACTAATAGAAACGTGAGTCAATACGAACGGTAGACCCTTCCCTCTATACCCGCCGTGGGGACAGGGCGGGGACAAAATCGCTAAAAATGGCTCAGTTTGACTATCTCAGGCTACAGATCCTTCAGATCAAAAAGCGAATTAAGCTCCATTATGGCAGCGTTCGCAACGCTGAGGCCGGGGGTTCGAGTCCCCTACCGTCCACCATCCTCCTTCCCTGAATTATCTGTCACGTAGACAGCTTTTGATCGTTAGCCTGAGAAAGTAAAACTGAGCCATTTTTGGAGATTTTTGTCCCTATTTGTCCCCAAATTGTCCCCACGGTACTCCAGGGCAGTGAACGTAAGAAGAAGTCTGCCACGACTTTCGAGGCCAGCTCCATAGCCTGGAAAGAGCGATAAAGGCCGGATCAACGCTGCCGTATCGCGAAAAGGGCGGGGGAGGGGGTGGATGGCTAGGATGTACTACCTGACGGCTCCATTGATTTCGCCAGTCAATTTGTCTTATTCGCTCGTCTCTTCACCTTCGCAACTGACGATCTTCCCAATCCAGTCCTTGACAACCTTCTCCCAATCAATTGTTCGCTTCTCTATGCCCGTCCATACTTCCCAGAATTTGGGATCATCGGATTTGGGCCGGTCTTCACTTCTCAGTTCCGGCACGTCCACGATGATTGGAATCTTCGTTGCGAGACCGAGGAAAATAGCTTGGCGAGTCGGCAAACTCGGAAGTTCACGCAGCAGTCCACGAGCATTGTCAGGCACTAACCGCGATACAAGGTCTTGGTCTTTTTCGTTTGTAATTCGGTGGAGCAGGAACGAGTTACATTGCGCCAGAACCGTCTCGGAAAGTTCGCTCGGACGTTGCGATGACAGCACAAGGCCGAGACCGAATTTCCTGCCTTCACGAGCAATCCTTTCAAATGTAGTCCGGCACATGTCTGCGGGAGTCGGAATGTCATCGCCTCCCAAAAGTTTGCGAGAGATGAAAGTGTGAGCTTCCTCCAAGACAAGAACCGTGGGAAGATTTATCCCCTCAAGACGCCGATATCTTTGCAAAGACTCTAATACCAGTCGAGCTGTCACGGATATGACCAGATGCAAAATCTCATAGGGAACAAGAGATAGATCGATTACCGCGAGCTGTCCATTTTCAGCTTGATTCTCACCAATGTGGGCTGCCAGCCATTTAGCGAGCGTGGGTGGTTCGTCTGGAACCACTACACTTCTCATCCGCGTATCAGCCAGTACCATCCTAATTCGCATAGTTAGAAAGCTGATGAACTGCTGTACATTTCCCCCCTGGAGCGCGGCGATTGCTTCCAAATGCTCTGCTAGGGAATCAACTGCAAATGGGATTGGAGCATCCTCCGCGCCCGCAACAATTTCAGACTCTGGAATGTGCGCGAGGACCGCGTCCATCAGGCTAAGGAGATCTCGGATCTCCGTAGCTCCAAACGCATTGTACCGACCCGTGGCCCATTTCTTCTCAGCCTCGATACCTTCGACTCTTTCACGCAGTGTGCGGATCGTAGCTCGTAAATCAACATCCTCAACTTGCGATTCATATACAGCGAAGTCCACCGCCAGTGGCCCAAGGTAGTTTCCTATGCCGTTGTGATCTGCCGGACTGCCCGTCCCCGTTTGTCGGTATGGAAGAAGAACCTGGCGCGCTTGCCGAGTTCTGGGCAAAACGCTACATGCGGGGCCAGCTTCGGTGGTTCCCCTCGTTTTGAGGTTTCGAAGAGCGTCGGTTAGTAACGGTCGCTGCGTGCGTGGTGCCGCCTGTGCCACAGATGACCATTCGGAGCTATTCCACATCCAGGCGGGCAAGAGGAATGGCTGTTCTTCCGATCCAAGAGGCGGCACTTTAAAAACTCTGCACCCCTTGCCGAGGCCACTGAAACACGTTGAATATTCTCCATTTGGATCTAACACAATGAAACGTGCGTTTGGCGTTTTTATATCGGTCTCTAAGGATTCTTCTGCAGACGTGACACAGGCCCGAATAAGTCCCGCGACTGTACACGACTTACCGCTGCCCGTGTTCCCGAGAACCGCTAAATGTCGGCCGAACATCTTGTTTGGATCTGCAGTTACTTGAGCGTCATATGCCGAAGGACATGTGCCCAAGGGAATACGTCCATCCTCGCCCGCTCCTCTGACAATAGCGATGGTTTGATCACGTGTGGGCAAAACGACAGAATCACCAACGGAGGGGAATGTTCGCACACCACGGTCAAGACGCCAGGAGTCACCGGCTGTCGTCAACATCCCGACCGGACAGATCCACATTTTGCGATGTGGATACGGAAGGTCAATCAGGCCAAAGTCCTTAAAACCGCTGCGCTTAGGAAACGGAGAACGTTCGACACCCAACCACGTTATGATCCCAACCATTGCGCCACAAGCGGTTGGAACAAGGACGTAGCTGTTAATTGATGGGAAAGGAGATACGATACCCTCAACAATAGCCGTTGATCTTGGTGCGTCTGTATCAAGTACCGCACGTATTTCGTCTGGGGCCACAGACTCTACCGAGGCAACGACGCGTTGTGCCATTCTCTCCACGGGGCTTGTCATGTCTTAACTCCCTCTGCACTATTGTCCTCATGCGGCTCTTTTAGAGCCTGGCGGTCTTTCTTGATCTCTATTAGCCTGGATGTCGCAAGATCCAGTGCGGCCTTGGGCAAATAGTAGTCAACGAGCGTCTCTAATTTCCCGAAATGTTCACCGAACAATATCGACAGCTGCGCAGGGCGGCCAAGGTCGCTGCAGAAGTTCTGGATTCTCTTCTCAGGATCGGTGTATGCGATAATCAAAACGTGGGTCGATGGAATTTCCAGCATGTCTGTGATAACTCGGTTAATGTGTTCGTCCCCGAAGCCATAGCCGTATGTACAGAGAACACTATTTGGTTGACATACGGCAGCGGCGTAATCTCGAAACAACTCAACATAGGGGTATTCTGCGGTCTCGCGATCCTTTGCCTCATTCGGATAGATCATTACAGTCCCCGCGACCTGTTTAGGAAGTCCTGGGTGTCCTTCTTCCGCACCAAAAGGCAAAGGAATCCGGACTATGTCGCGGCCGTCGACTTGCCAGTCGATTGATCCGTGAAGCTTCGTTACACGGATCACTCCTTCAAGGTATCGGGGTTCTCCGCGAATTCCTGGCGGATTATAGTGCATATCTATATCAACTCGTGAGGAACTGAACCTGGGCGACAAAGCTCCAACAAAGCGGTCAATAATACGTAGACCAGCAAAGTCGGCTGCATATTCAATGAGTCTATCGTAATTTGTCGTGAACAAATGCAACCGCTCGCGAGAAGGGGCACGACTGGCGAAGCTCAAGAGGAACGACTGAAGGTAATGAGCAGCGCTCCTTGGGACTCCGGCTTCTCCTCCTTCTCGAATTCCACGTTCTGCATTGCAGACTGCCTTCAGAAACGCGTTTAGAGCGGCATCTAATTCTTCCTTCAGCTTCAATGAGCGCTTATCTTTAAGGATTTCGAGACCCCGGACGACTTCATTGATAACTCTTACCTGGTCTTCAAGATTTGCCTTGCTTCTGCCAGACCTTTCTGCCGACTTCGCCATAGCTGTTTTGATCTCTTCTGTGAGAATCTTTGTGTTGAAGACGTTCATTTCGGCAACAGTCGCCTTTGCGATCGAAGCAACGCCCTTTGTTAATCCATTTCCCACAAGCACTGCCAAATGCTCTGCTTGCACCAGGGCAGTAAGCCAAGGTTCTATTTTCGGCCGTAATTTCTCTGGCTTAAGCGTTTCATCCTTATCAGGACTTGATTCTGTTCCGGCGATATAGAAATTATCCTTCCAGTCAATTTTCATGTCACTTTCCTCCCTATATTGCAGGCTCTTTTTCCGATGAGCCTATGTCAGAAATTCACAATATGGTCTTGGAATCGATCATCCAGAAAGGCTTTAACTCATTGCCAAACCGTTTAGGAGAAGACTGCTTCGCAAGAAAAAGACTGAAGAGCTGCGCACTTGCCTAGGGAAAAGTAAGAAGGATCGCCATTATAAAATTTAGGACCTTCTATAGCGTCTTCTCCCTTTTTGGGTGGTTGGCGGAAGGATAACACCAATAGCTAGATGAGTCAAATATGAAGGGCAGAGTGCTTCCTGTATACCACATCGTTTGCCAAATGAGAATTTCCCCTCCCAGGATTCGTCTATCCTATCGAGGCGTTAAATCGCGCTAAGCGTCCTGTCATCAACCGGGAAGCCAAGCCCTCGGGCCTCTGGCTTCATCCTTAATATCCCCAGGTAACTGAATAACGTTTGACTTCTTGGTAGCCCTTCTCAACCTCTTCGATCGTATAGAGCTTGTCTTTTGTGATGGACCGCGGCGCGGCATTGAGGAGAATTCGGGCTAGGTATCGTCCTTCGGGATCGAAGACATCGTAATAAAATCCGCGCTCGTCAGCAGCTTTCTCGTAGGTCTCAACGATGATTCTTCCTGAATCGTCGACGATGAGGGAACGGAATGCGTTGTGATAACTCGGCCATTTCACTTTTACTTCAGGGGGAACGCCTTCATTTCCGAAAGCAAACTTAATCCAGTCCTTTTTCTCATCGTCGGTTGTCTTTACCGGGGCATAATCTCTGATGATCCTTCGCACTAGGCGCCCATCCTTATTTAGAATATTCAACTCATACTTATCGGAATATCCCCAGATGATATTGTCATCCCTTCCGACGGCCCAAAAACAGTCCGGCGGAAATACGTCATAGATATTGGGACTGTTGTCATAATCGTAGGAGAAGACTGGAAACAACTGCTTTAACCTCGGATCAAATTTTGCCAGAACAAAAGAGACGCGGTCGGGCATGAATGTCCCAAATCTGGCAAGGATATTGTTTCCAGAATCAGCCAGTGGACGAGAGAAAGATTGAATCCTCGCTAGGGATATAGACCTTTGATGTTCACCGCCGAGAGCAAAGAAATGCAGAAAGCGGGCGCCCCGATCATTGACGAGGATTTCGTTTCCGGGGGTAATGGAGATGTTTATCGGCCGCTGCATCTCGCCTGGTCCTTGGCCTTTCTTTCCGATAGTCCTCAAGTATATGCCCGCTTTATTGAAGACCTGGATGTGGGCTTCTTTTGAATCGAGGACATAGATATTTTCTTCTCTGTCGACTGCCACGCCTGCTATTTCCGAAAACGCTTGTTCTTCCTCGCTTCCAGGGCTTCCAATCGACAAGTCTTCTTCAACAAAACAGGCATCTTTCCCGAGCATCGGTTTTGCGGGATTCCTAACGACTATTACCCCATTCTCTTCCGTTGTCTTTCCTTTCCAGAGCGCGTTCTCTTTTTTGCAGGAAACGAAGCACGGGAAGAAGGAAATGACCGCTATCGCAAGCGCCATCCATTGGCCATTCTTCATGCTCATTTTCCTTATTATAGACCAAAAAAGCGGCTCATTTTTGTCTTCGGCAGATAAGGAGTTGATTTTCTGCGCTGCGTGACCCTGCCTTCCATAAGCTCGGAATTGATATTGCCCTTCGCGGAAAAATGTCAATTTGCTACCATAAACTTCTCCCCGCTTGCCCACCGTGGGGACAACACGGGGACAAAGACGCTGAGAGCGCTTCGGCCCGCCTCGCACAAAGAAATCGGAAACGAAGAGGTTTGATTCCATTGCCTCATTTCTCGATGATCTTATACTGATAGAATATCGTGTTGTAATATTCCCTGATAAAAAGATTATCGCCGAAAATCCGGATGCCGTGGGCATGATGGGTTAGAGGAATTTCGCCCAGGAAGACACCGTCCGGGCTGAAAATTTCGAGCTTGTAGACGTCCTCCTTCACGACCCTAGGCTGAGTCCTTTTCTGGGCAACGACTCCCACGTCCGACCTTACGACCGAGGTGCCGAAAGCCCTCTCCTCGTCCGCCAACTGGCGGCGCAGGGTAATCACCCAAATTCGTCCTTTGCCGTCCGCAGCGATCCCATAAGAAACCCGATTCATCTTTGGGCCCTGTACGCCCCTGTAGCCTCTCCCCCGGCTGATGAATCCCTTTTCGATGACATCCGTCCCATAATTCAAAGGCCGGTCCGCCTGCCAGAGGAGCTTCCCGTCCGGCGAGTATTTCTCGATTCTGTTCTGAACCATGAAACTTAGGAGAATGTTCTTCTCCGCGTCCGTATCGAGATAGATACGGTTAGCGTACCAATTGGTATTCCCGTCTCCATAATCAGTAGCTTCCCCGAAGGCAAACTTGATCCTTCCGTTCTGATCTACCACTTCCAGGAGCTTGGGCAGCTTCTTCTTCGTGCCATACCTTATCCCGCTATCAAGGCAACCTCCTTTTGCGATTAGGCCTGGCTTCAACAGCCGAATCTGATCCTGCGAGAAGGCACGGAATTTGATGGTCCTCAATGACTTTCCTTCGGATGAAAGAACCTCGATTCGCCAACTCCTCACATCGAAAACAAGCAAGTTGTTCTGTTCGTCTATATCCATTGACCTAGCGCCCTGAAACTCCCCCGGGCCTTGGCCTTTCCGGCCGATTGTCTTGATGAACTTTCCTTCTGAATCGAGCTTTTGAATCCGGTTGTTGCCGGAGTCGAGGATATAGAGATTCCCGGCCGAATCCTGGACGATGTCGGAGGGCTCATTGAACGACAGATTCTCTTCTGCATCAAGCCCGCCGATTGTTCGAACCAATTCCAGCTTGACTTCCGGATTGGCGCCCCATTGTCCGCCTTTTTCATTGTGGATGACGCGGACGCCGTTCACCGTCTCAATTTTCTGTGCTCCGACAAGGATCGAGAAGAGGAATAAAGCCCCAAGAATTTTCGATCTGATATTTGGGACGTTTCGTAGCATTTTTTCCCCAGACGGCTGTTTGTCAAGAGAATAGCACTATTAGAAAAGTGAGTCAAATACGGACGGCAGACCCTTCCCTCTATACCCCCCCTGTGGACAATTTGGGGACAAAGACAAGCCTCTCCCTCTTTGTCACTCATTTGTCACAGGAAGATGCCTAAAGTCGCCTAATTCCAGCTACGAGAGCCTAAAGAAAAGCCAAGAAAATAAGGGACGAATTGCTATATTTGACACCGGAAAGTGAATCTCATAGAATTTAACCGGGAGGGGATCAAAAATGAAAAGGATTTAACTCTTACTAGTGGTGTCGATTTGTTTATTATCTATTGCCGTCTTATCCGTTCAAGGGGCTCAGCAACCCATTAAGCCGATGAGCGCCATATATTCAATTGTCACTCGTAATAGAAGCCCGAGAGTTAATCCGGGGGGAAAAGTAGAGATCGAGATATTTCTATCTGGTCACGGCGTGCCCGACAAAAACAAACTAAATATTCAATGGTCATCGCCGTACATCATAAATAAGAAAGACCCAGGCAACGTGATACTTTGCCTAGGTTCCATCGATGATAAAACAGGCAAACCATCGAAAACATTGGAACTACCTAGGCCGATAGATAAAATTGGCATGATAATTAGCTTGAATAAACTTGTCTTTAAAGAAATGCCGTCTCTGGCCAGGAAGGGGGATAAAGAAGCTATCGAAACCGAGCTCAGACCTGTGGTCAGCGAATACGCATGGAATGAAACGACAGGAGGGTTTGACCCGCCAATTTTGTTAAAGGTCAATATAGCTGAGGATGTTCCACAAGGGGATTACGACATATCATTCACCTTTACCTATGGCAATGAGCAGAACTTATCGCAAGACCACAAGAGCGTTCAATTTCATATAACGAGCTGGTGGGAGCGAAATCAAGGATGGGTGACGCCGATCGGTGTTTCTATAGCTTTTATCTCATTGCTGATAGCCACCATAGGAATAATCTACAGGGTGTCTCATCCGGAATAGACCTCTCTCCCTGTGTGTCCGCCACATAGACATCACGGAGTCAATAATAGACCCCTCCCTGCTTGTCCCCCTGCCTGGCTCCCTGCTTCTCTCTTTCTCTGTGTCCTGCTTCCTCTCTACCCTTTTCCTGTGAATCCTTATCCTCTCCCCCAGACCCCTCCAAAATTTGGGGACACCTTGGGGACAAATGGGGATTTTTGTCCCCATTTGTCCCCAAATTGTCCCCACGGTACTCCAGGGCCGTGAACACAGGAAGAGGTCTGCCACGACTTTCTAGACCAGTTCCATAGCCTGGAAAGACCTACAGATACCCTGCCAGCGCTACCGTATCGCGGAAAGGCCGGGGAGGGGGCGGCTGTCCAGACGGCATGAACAACGGCATATCCCAGGTCAAGTCTAATCATCACAAGCACGGACAGGATGTATCAAGTCAGGTCCGGCCTATTCCGGTTAGGAATGATTAAAGCTCGCCTGACAGGGAACTTTAAATTTTGGTCATTCCTGCAACAAAAGAATTAGAATTTCTGCAAATCAGCTTTTTATAACTACAGTTTGCGCGATCTGAATGAATGCTATCCCTTCATGGTTTTCAATAATTTTGAACGCATTCGTACCGTACAAGGTATGAATACAAGCATGGTGAGCCGATAGAACAGCATCCTGAAGTCCCGGATCTTTTTCAAGAGACGTCACGTTTAGGCCAATTCTCCTGCATCTATTAATCGAGAGGTGTCTTGCATGCGATTTAGTCAACGCATGATCAGACAATTCTTCAATAATCTTGCCTGCTATTTGTTCCGCGTTTTTTCTTCGCTTTAACATACCAGTAAGAAGCCAATCTTTGACTATCTCATTTGACCACTTGATTGCTTTTTCACACTCACCTATAAAGGTAGGCTGATATTTGGCAATAATCGGTTGCCAAACAAAGGCTTTGGTCTGGTCAGTTCTAATTTCTTGATGAGCTCGTAGAAATTCTTCAACTACACCATGTGCCGGGATTCCCCGGAATTGTGGGTCTACTGGTCCCAGGCTCGATTGTTTACCCATGATAATCTCTTTGCATGCGCATGCAATCATCGTTCCTGCCGATAACGCAAGTTGTGGTATAATTGCCCGAATATTTGTGCCAAACATCGAGCGAATATAATCAACTATGGATTCAGTTGCAGCCGTTTCGCCTCCTGGAGTATGGAGAATCAGATCTAAACCTTTTGATCGGTCGAGTCTATGAATAACAGTCATAAAGCCATTTTTATCAGCATCGTTCAAATCTGTTCCCTGAATTGTGGGTTTTTGAAGCCAGCCCGAGTAATAAATAATTACGTTTCGGCCAGTTTTTTCGTGAAGTGCTTTTATATACTTTCGGCGAATAATGTCATAAGTACTTCCTTCTCTGCTAATTTCAGAAAGAATTTCGTGCCAATTAGGCATTTTCTGTACCCCCCTCTTTTTTTGTATCTGCTTTTATCCGAATGAAAACTTGTTCTGACTCAGTATTTCTGGTTTCGAATTGCCCCGCCATCTTAAGAAACCGCTCCTTCTCCCTTTCGCTTGCCAAACCGATAATTTCGAATATCTCTTCGATTTCTTTTATCGTCACTTCAACCTCCCAATAATAATGGATGACATAATACTAATCGCCTGTCAAGGTGGAAACAGTAAGATTGAGAATTTCACTCCCTCTCTGTCGTCTATCCCATTGAGGCGGCAAATCGCGTCAAGCGTCCTTCTCGTAACCGGGAAGCCATGCCCCTGGACCTCAGGCTTCGACCTGCCTCTTCCAACAGACTAGCAGGTCGTGCGGACTGCCATCGATTCCCAAGGATTCTAATCATAGGTCTCCGCTGAAGGCGCGGTGGAGGAGGGACTGAAGCAGGGCATCCAGGTTGCTGCGGCTCGCGGCCTGTTCGGCTTCCAATGCCTGAATTTCCGCCACCCGCATCGCGAACTCCTTTTGCAGCGAAAGGGGGGGAACTAACACCTCGAAGTTGCGAATTTCGGCAAGGATGACTGTTTTCTGAGCAACCCC